>Ga0307507_10000913_pt1 | contig 65735 bp, 34 predicted proteins | sample 7_EM_MG_FD_207223 | JGI IMG/M metagenome (GOLD analysis project Ga0307507, IMG submission 207223) | Populus trichocarpa ectomycorrhiza microbial communities from riparian zone in the Pacific Northwest, United States - 7_EM | ecosystem: Host-associated > Plants > Roots > Unclassified | place... | reverse complement strand
AGCTTTTATTTATTTAAAATATGTTATTAGTATAAAAGAGGTAAATATAATTATGGTTGCCAAATGCGCAGATTACTGGCAGGTTGCGCGTAGGCTGCGCGCAGGCTGCGTGTCAAAAAAACACGACATAGGCTAGTCGGTCGAGTTGCCAAATGACCTCAACTGCGCGCCAATTGCGTCAACCACCAACCATTGAGGCCATTGAAAGGGTACCATATTTTGCCGATGTATTACTTTCTTATAAAAACTAATTACGCGGCCGGGGAAGGCAATTAAGATGTTAATTGAAGATGTATATAGGTTAAATTATACCTAAACGATACTATAATATTAAAAGAATAACGTTACAAACGTTTTTAATAGTCGCATAATAGCTATAGGCGCTATTGTGAAGTGTCTCCTGTTTGCTAGGCAGTAAAGCTACACTAATTATATAGTATAGGACCACTAGATTTGAAACCATATACACCAAATCTTAAGAGATAAGTCTCTTTAATTAACTAATTAATTACCTAACTGTATATAGCAGCCCAAGGGCAAATGTGGGAGCAATGCGTCAGTAATATAGGGGATTAGGAGAAAGGATTATAGATTATATCTTAACAGTTAAAAACAATGGTGAGCTAAGGCCCTGTATGTTAAATCCTATACCAAAAGGTTCTATGGAACTATATTAGGAACACTAAATTGCCTATAATACTTGCGATTAATTACAGACCGGCATAAAGGCTTAGAAGTAGAGTTGTATAAAAATCCTTGGGTTAGCCTAGGTAGTTACCAGTATACTTCTAGTAGGCTTTTAATGGGTCTCCTAGCAATCCTTATATCTTTTCTCCAGTTATGTTTTTCCTTATTAAGGTTTTTAGGAGTTTAAAGCAGGGGTTAGATAGATAGATAATATACAGCGGTATGCTGATATCTCTCTAAACCCCTTCTGGGATGAGCCCTTATAATCTCCCTTTACTACAAGGTAATGGCGATTGGGGGCTGACTGTAAGAAAGGGGGGGGCAATGTAAGGGATATTATTGCAGGTCACTTTGGGTTGCCCTTAGGACAACCCCTGGATACCCCTCGGATAGCCGTTGGTTACGTACTGGAGGCACGTGCCCATAGTATATAGTCTCCACGATCCTCGAGGCCTTACCTCCTTAAGGATTCGTCTCTCTTACCAATCTATCTTGTTCCACAATTGTGTCCTTATAGCCCCCTGTCTACAAGTTCCCCTTACATTACCCTTCTTATTAAATATACAACTATAGACCACTTAAATATGCTTTATAATATTAGAGCTTTCTTTATAGGTGTTCTAGGAGTAGGCCTTAATATTATGCTTATAATAATACTCCTTATAGAGCCACCACTGGTTACTAGTCTTATGGCTCTTTATTAGTACGCCCAACCGCTAGATTAGGGAGGAGAGCTTGCCGTTACCTTTAAAGATTAAGATAATATAGCTAGGTAATCTGTTTTAGTTAACCCAGGACTAATTAAACTAACTTTTATCTTTAGGAGGAGCCTTACTAGCGCGCGCTTTAGTAGACCAATTAGCGCTAAACATACTAGATATTAGAGCTATTATAAAAGTTAAGATTTTAGGTATATTAGAATTAGGTGTTGGCGTTATTTAAATTATAGTAGATTAATTAGGCTTGGTTATATTAGAGACTTAATCTTTTAGCCTTACTACTATATCTAATAAGTTGGGAGACTAGGCGGTACGGTGGTAAGGCTACTAGGTAGGGCCATCTTGTGGCTAAAGGTATGGAGGTACATTTAAGGGAGGTGGTAGTAGTAGAGGTAGTAAAGGTGGTTTGGTAATAGCCTTCTTCTTTCTTAGCTTTAGAGGCATAGTTAATGGTAATAATAAAAATAAGAGGTAAGAGACTTTATTATTTTTACTGCTATCTTACCAGCTTACCCCTTTTACGCCATCTAATAGTTAGTGCAGTAATTAATGCATTACTGTTACGGACGCTTTAAGTACGATGTTACGACTACTTGGGGAAGAGTCGTAGGAAGCTAGTTGGTTGATATAGGCACGGTCTAGGATGGATCTGGTGGAACCATGTGATGAGGAATAGTAAGCGAGTCACGTGGTGTTATACGCAGTATACGAAGTATATGCAGTGTACGTCTGTGTATAACACGTATAACACGTACCTTATGTACAAGAGAGGATTTCTTAAAAGTACGGTTGTGTATTTAAAGGACCTCAGTCCCTACCGTAGATAGTTCTCTCCTTGTAGTGAATCTTAGAATACAATTGGAGTTAATCTGTTGGGCAACTACTCCACTAGTTGTTATTACGTTGTTGATTTGTTCTTACCTACATACCCAGCCCAATAATAGGACCTACCGTAGTTCCTGCTACAAGGTTCCGTTACAATTACGGCGTTGCCTCAACAACGCCACAAATGGATAACTATTGGATCTAGATCCATATCCACGCCACTAATGGATTAGGCGTGGATCAGTGGATTGATGGATCCCGATCCAATCTCGATCCATCCATCTCTTACACTGTCCTTAAGGATATAAAACGGATTCTAAACGTCCCCTAAGCCCTAATTAGAAGCATTAACGACCTTGTATTAATAAACGAGCGAACGAACGAACGAATAAATATACCCCTCTTAAACCCCAAGGATAATCGCTCGCGGAGTATATAGTTACTCGCACTGCGCGCACGTACGGGCATACTCCTTATCCAGCGAATTCTCCACCGAGGGTCTAAGAGCCTTATGGGGTCGTTTTGGTGGTAACGGAGCGTTAAAACACACCAAAAATCACCTTTTTCACTATCGTATCTCGACCCTTTTATAGCATTTAGTTATTACAAAAATACTATGAGGTAGGAGCTCTTTAGCTTCTCTATCTATTACATTGAATAACGATGTCGTAGCTATATTATATCCCTGCCGAGTTCTAGGGGTCCAAGCTTATATACTCTAGATATCTTTTATGCCTAGGTACTAGTTACTGGACCCTCTCTAGGGTAACTAATCGTAGAGAAGATAAGGTTAACCGTAGGAGGTAATCTAGGCTACTAGGCAATATTTGGTGATTAACGGCACGTACCAACGGTCCACTGGGGGTCTGGTTTATGAGATAAGAAGGAATTAAACTTAATCAGGAGGGGGTGTCCCTCTACCGCTTCTTCCACCTCCCATGTTTTAATATCCGGGGCCCACAGGAGGTTCGCATGCTGGTGGTCGTGTAGGTCTTTTAGATCTGCAGGCGGGGGCGTTGGGAAGAAGGAACCCTTGAGGGCTGCTGTCTTTCCTTCCACTGTACGTTGTAGATTGCCTGCTACCTTTATTAAAGGTCACTATATAATTTTGTAATATTCCTTTAAGTATAAATCTTTAAGCGGATTAATATCTTTATCGCCATCCTTTATTATAGTAAGTATTTTATATATTTAAGTTATCTGTCTATAAAGTTCTCATTCGGACTATAAAAGCAGAGAAGATATGTCTGTTGTTCAAAGGCTGACAATAAGGGACGGAATTGGGCGGTCCTCAATGGTTATGGAGAGGGCGCTCTTTCGACATCAGGCTCCGGCACTGCCTATGCCAACTTGCTCCAAGCTTGCCAACTCCACGACGACGACTCTCTCTTCTGATCCTTTGCCCAAGTATCCCATAGTTTCTGCGTAGCACCAGTAGCAAGCAGATCCTGTTTCTGCCCAAGGTGAGCAATGAGTTGGCACCCGCGAAATCGGACCACATAGTTCGACTGTGATAAGTGAATGTTCACTGCAAGCATATTAGAATCCTGTTGCTCCATGCCGCTCTGCACCCCTCTCCGTTTTCGGAATGACCCCTACCTCACTAGCAGCTGCACTTCTCTTAATAATTACTTGCTCTTTGTCTTCAGGCCCCCAGTACCATTCTCCGTGCTCCTGGTACTCTTTCGATGATAGAGGGAAGTTTGGATGAATTACTTACAGATTCAATCGACTGTATTGACTGATTTATTACTCAACTTGCAGAATGCCTCTCAGCAACCTCATCCGCAGAGCCTTAGAGCGGGGTAGGCACGTTACCATGAAAGGATTGAAGGAAACAGGTGGGCCGTGGGGAGAGGTTTCAGGTTTCGTCCCAGTCTCCAGCCCAGCGTCCTGCAACAGCTAGCTAGCTAACAATGGGCAATACCTCTCCGAGCCCTTTCGAATCAGACAACGACTATAGCACGAAACCGTCTATAGCCCTGGTTGCTACGAAATATCTGGCTATTGCAACGACGGTTGCTACAGCAATGAGGGGTACGGCTACGGTCGCCATGGTGCCTCCGCGGAACGTGGCCCTGAGGTATTCGAGTCCTATGAACGCATCTTCAATGCGGACCAGGAGGACGGACATCTACCGGGCGTAGAAAACGGCTTTGGATTTGGCCAGCGTGACGGTTCTGAAGCGGCACGGCAAGATTGGGATTGGCCATTGTTCCGATTGGGACCACGGTGACCAAGTCGGATATAGGGTATGGACGCCGTTGCTATTAACAGCGTTCTGATGCGTTTGTTGTAGAGAGTCGCAGACGTTGTATGGTGTTTAACAGCTGTCGACACACTGGAGATGGACTACGATACCCGAGACGAGAGATTTGGTGCTGGAGATTGTCTTTTGCCGCTCGTTCTTGCTTTTTGCTCCTGATCCTTGTCGTCTCATGTGAACCCTAGCCAATTAGGGAAAGCGGTCTGATAGTCGTCTCGACGACAACTTTGTAGAACCTCCAGCTCTAAATCCACGGCTGTTGTGTGACATACAAGGATGATGTTGTGAAAAACACTTCAATGCTCCTTCCCTGAGATGTATGTGGTGTCCTACGGGCCTGGGCTTGGTGTGGAAAGCGAACTCTTTTGATGCTCGCCGCTGAATGGACCCTCAACCAAACCTTCACGATTGTCCCTTCTCGTGGCACCAACACCAGATGCTTCTCCAAAGGTGCTCCCCAATAATGCCTATGTATGCAATCACTTGCATGAACTTATTGAGCTTCCAAATCCTTATCGTGTAATACGACCAAGTACTGTTGTTGCTGCACTCGCGGCCAATAAACGTCCTAGTTCTGCAGCCGACTGAGAATTTGTGCCAAAACTATATAGCGAATGAACCATCGCCAGCTCACTATCTTCCCCTCCTTCTTATACATCGCGTCTACTTCCCCTCAACGCAACCACCGCTCTTCTGACCTCCGCAACCTCCTCCTCTTGGTGTTACCAAATCTTTTACAGCATCAATTCGGGGCAACCCTGTCAATCTTTTACCTTTTTCACATTAATTTATCTTGCAAAAAAAAAGTCCACCATGTCATCTTGGGATTTACAGCTGTGGAACGGGCAGCAAAATTTCGACTATGGCCCAATGTGCATGGCACGCCAAGAAGACCCTGACGATGTCTTCTGGGAACATCTACGAGAGCTCAATCGACATCGATATGGCTACTACGGCGACAGCCCTCCCCTCCATGAACTCGCTGCCGCCTATGGCTGGCAGATCGGCCCTGAAGAAGGAGCCCTCATTGTTGGACGTCGATACGGACGTCATGAAGCCGAAGAGCGCGCTCGCCGCGAACGTCATGCCCTTGAAGATGGTCGGTTACTCGATCAGATGAGAGAACGGGAACGAGAAGCTGTACGATATATCACTGGTGGCCGGCCGATGCGACCAATGATCGAGGGCCCCGAGTCTCGACCCTCGACACCAAGGAGGAATTCACGCCAAGAACGGTCTCGTCTGCAAATCACGGCAGGCCCTAGCCGGCCCGACTCTCCTGCCACCCCAAATGCATTGTCCCCTCGAAATCGACACAGCCGCCGAGCGTCACAGATCCAGAGGCCCTACGAATACGAAGAGCCTTGTGAACCATCAATCGCCAATGCTGGACAAAGACCTTTGATGTTGACGTGGTCGGATGATGGCTCACAATCAGGCAGCGAAGGGTCCGAAGCACGGATGTGGTCTATGGAGTAGACAATGTGGTGTTGCAATATTAACGACGAAATGACTAGCATATTGGGAGGCAAATTGAGTAAATATTTCCTGCGTGATATTCTATTGTTTATGGTTGTATCATGAGGAGGAGGTACTGCTCCGCTACGGGCGTTGAGTTCGGGATAGGCAGCATGCGGAGGGCAAATTGAGCGAATGATTTCTTTCTCTCTGATGTTGAATCATATCACGACATAGCTCTAACCTATACCCTTTAAGTACTGGCGCCGTCAGCGATGTTTATTCTAGCATCGGAAAATGCATCATAGAACCTTTCGATAGGGATTAGGCAACTTACAGGGAATACAAGAGTCTATTTGCAAATTTTTGCATTCGCTGTGCACATGATTAATCAAAATAACCCGGGAAAAGCCAACTCATCTTCTTCAAAGCTCTTTCGCTTCGTCCCTCCTTGGCTGTGATGGACCCAGCAAATTTTGCTTGACCATTAAGGTGTTTCGCTAACACCTGTTCACCATGTTCTTCTTTACTCAGCTCATCCAACACGGCGCCGACGAAACGTCTAGCATTCTCCGCGTTTGCCTTCATGTGGCCCATCACCATTTCGACGTTAACGTCTTCTGAATCATGCCAGCAGTCGTAGTCTGTTGCCATGCAGATCATCTGGTATGAGATCTCGGCTTCCCGAGCAAGCTTTGCCTCGGGCAGGGCAGACATGTTGATGACGCTGCCACCCCAGCTACGGTAGAGGTTGCTCTCAGCGCGGGTAGAGAATTGGGGACCCTCTGAAGCGGAGACGTATCAGTATCCTGTCAAAGAGTCTTGTTTACCAAGAATATGATTGACGCTGAAGTTTGCACGGCCTGAACGACCTGCCACGGACGGTTGCATTTCGGGAACTCACCCATGCAAATGATTACACCTCGATCATGTAATGCAACACCGTCTCCCTCTAAGCTGTGCCCGCACTTTCGTACTATCTTTGCCAACCCTTCATCGAATGGATCTCCAAAGCCTACATGTCCCGCCATACCACCTTCAAAGAAGGTAAAAGGCCTAATTCCCTTTGTTCGGTCAATGATTTGGTCTGGCACCACGAAGTCCCTCGGTCGAATCTCTTCTTGCAGACTTCCGACCGCGCTGAACGCAATGATTGTTCTTACACCAATGGACCGCAAAGCGGCGATATTGGCGCGGGCGGGAACCTCGTGTGGTGCGAGCTCATGATGAAGGCCGTGACGCGAAAGGAAAGCAATGGGTATGGGCTTGCCGGTGGTGGGAGAAGGGTGGTGTAGGATGGAGATTGGGGAGGAGGGAGTGCCCCAAGGCGTGCTGAGAGTGAGTGTCGCAGCAAGGGTAAAGTTAGGGAGCGTTTGCAGACCCGTGCCACCAATTACGGCAATATGGACCGGATCTAAAGGTACATATAGTTAGTATTTTGTTTTTGTTGCACTGTAAATTTAGAACAGAACTAGCTAGACGAGGTTATGTGAAAACTTGGCGGGTCCCAATGAGAATGTGAGCGGAGATGGAATCCACAAACCGGCATACGTATTGGGAACGCCAGCCATTCTCTTATAGGGGATCACAACTGAGCAGAATGTGCGAGTAAGAGGAGAGAATGGTGGGATGGTGAGCATAGAAAAATCTTTATGACGAACGAGGGGCTTCAACTAAGGTTTAAGCTTTAGAGTTTAGCCCCCGCTATCAGCCACGACGGGGTCCAACCACAAGCGCCCCACGTGGGATGCATCTACTTAAATTATGCCCAAAAGGGACCATGTGGATTTCGAAAGGGATAAAAGATAAAAGGTGCATTTTGGGTATAACATGCAGCGTAGTAACCCAGAACGCCTCAGGATACAAATTGAACAAAATTGGAAGCGGCCTAGAGCATCTTTTGGTGCTTAGCCCATAAGTTCATAGGATGCGCCTGTTCTGTCCACAATCCAAAGAACGCCAAATCGCTAATTCTAGGTCGTAATATGCGAAATTTTTTTTGGTGGAAATGCTGGTCCATCTCAATGCTTCATCTCCCCCAAGCCCTTACTGTCGGAGACTCACCTGAAAAATCTCTTTTCCAAACCCGCTTAACCTTCTTTCCCATCCACATAGGAACGACCACAGGACTAAACAAAATGAGATACCCAATTCTCTTTCTCTCCCACCTCCTTCTACTCCTCTTAACTTTCTGCGCCAATGTCGCATCGCCATCAACCAGGAATCCCAAGCCTGCCCCAATTTCCCTTACCGGTAACCGCCACCAAGCCTCGACAACGCCCTCGTCCATCTTCTCTCCATCTTCGTAGAGCACATTCACATCACAAGCGCCTGGACTCTGCCCTCGCGCTCTCTTTAAAACACATCGTGTATGTGGCCCATCTTCATCCTCGGGCCAGATAACTGTCCACGGCTCCGCCTTTGCCCACGCCATGACCTGCCCCGAGACGAACGCCCATATCACCGCACTCAGGTTTGTCCTGCTGGCCTCTGCGTACCATTCCGGCCCGAGCCGAGTCTGGTCGGAGTAGAACAGCGTCACTCGCTTCAGGGTTGGGAAGAGCGTGATGGAGTTTGCCATGAAATTCGCCAGCAGGTACTGGTTGTCCCTGCAAAACCCACGCGACTCAAGCAAGTGTGAAGCGAATGCTATCGAGCTTATTGAGGAGGAGGAGGTAGGTTTCAGTGCAGCAACTTGCGCGGCGAGCTTGTAGCGAACCCATGTTGTTGTTACGAAGGTTGCGGTTGCAAAGGCAAGGGTATGTGCTTCGTTGTAGATGCGACGGCAGGAGAGAAGGAGGGCTAGGCTATGGGCTGAGGATGTGAGGTTATCGAAGTAGTATTCGTATATCTGGTTGCGCAGCTCGGCGGGCAGGCTAAGGAAAGGGGACGAGGCTTGCGAATTAATGATCCTATCGCGCTTGATAGGGTTAAGGCAGGAGAGGGTTTTGGACATGGATGCCCTCTGCGAATTGCGAGGGGAGCTCTGTTTAGAATAATGGGCTGCAGCAGGCACGCTTGAGTATGAGATATGGATAGGCATTGTGAAGCTGGGCGCCCTCGAGGAGGGGATGCAGAGTGAGCGGCGGGGTCGCAGTATGTGGGAGGGAGGGCGCGCCCCTCTCGAAGTTCGCTGCAGATGTCACTCTGCAGATGCCACTAAGTCTCACGTTATTCTCTCAGGGCTGCGTTCAAAGCGCTGGCAATTCAATTGCAAGGAGTCGACAAGCCAAATTTCTTAGTTGGCGTTGCTAAGGGGCAGCCATTTGGGTGCTTGGCAATTATGGCGGACTGGGTAAATGTAACGTGGTACGGAGGACGGCCCAGAAAGAAATTTCCCCTTCCTTTTTAGGAAAAGCGTAGTTTAAGCGCCAAGACCCCACCAAAATATACCAGATTTTTGACTTCGAGCATGTAAAAAGCAACTCTACACCAACTTTTTAATAAAGGGAAGCGGTAAATGGACACCCTAATTGATACGCGGACACCCCCCACTGATTAAGTTTAGTTCCTTCCTGATCAAGTTAGAATATCACGTGAATTTAAGTTTGCATTTGCATTGCGAAAATCAAAGTTATTAAAATGTAACTTTTATGACTGTAACACCTCAATTAAGTCTTAATTTCGACTATAGTACAACTAGTAGAGTTTAAATCAAAGTTGGAATGTACCAAAGGAGCCCTTAGCAAAGTCCTCGTAAAAGGGCAGAGCTCCTAGGCCTCTAAAAGCCTGCTAAATATCACCGCCAATATCGGGCGAGGCACCTCTAATAGTATCTTGAGTTCTACCATCATTTACACCATATATAACCCACTCTACCTGCTCCTGAGTCGATTGATTGGATTACGTAGTACCCTGTGAGGCGCCGCGTGAACTTATTTAGGTGCTGCTACCTCTGCTTGATGTCTACGAGCTGCCTCTACGAGCACACCCGTGATCGCGCCTGCGCCCGCGCCCGTCGCGCGCCCATACCCAAAACATTACCCCAGCCTCTGACTGTTGAGCGCCGCCGCGGCCGCCCAGCTGGCTCTATTCGCGTTGATACATCGACTCGTCGCGGGCCATCAGTATTTGAACAGAATAACGGGTATATACGCGTGGGCGCGCGCGGTCGCGCACTAATGCAGATGCAAACAACTTAAATTCACGTGATATTCTAACTTGATCAGGAAGGAACTAAACTCAATCAGTAGGGGGTGTCCGTATTAATTAGGGGGTGTCCGCGTATAGACAATATACTGGTATCAAAAGCTTCAATCAAGCTGATTGAGTTGATTTTGGTGGGGTCTTGGAGCTCAAAACCGCGCTTTTCCCAAAAAGGAAGGAGAAATTTCTTTCTGGGCCGTCCGAGGCTCAGCTGACCGACGATCAGCCGAACCCCGAATACCGTAACGAGCTTAAAGGCGGGCAACCAGACAGCTATCTTCAGCTGTACCACTCTTTCCGTGTATATAGCGGAATAAAATCGGAAAAGCTTTAGGAAACAATTTCGAATATTCCTACCAAAGGACGCTGGTCATGGTCATATACATACAGCAAGAAGCCTAGACGTAGCACGGTATCGTCCAACATATCAATTTGTCGCCCTCCCAAATTCTCCTCCGGCTGACCTTAATCTCAACAGCTTTTGTTTACGCAGCCTTAACTCCCTTCCACCATTCTCCTGCCCTCTTAACACAATGCGCCGCCTCGTCGTGAAACGCGTTAAACTGTCCTGTGAGCACAATATCATGCGGCACCGCCTCTTCCACATCCACCACGACCCTGTTCCCAGCGACCCCCTTCATCTCCTGCCCACACTGCACATCATCGCCACATAGCACTTCCGCGCCGCCAGTATTGAGATATATAGGCGTTGCGGTGGCAAAAGGGAGACCCAAGTGCGAGATGTACGGGCTGGAGAGTGACGACGGGCCCGCGAGTCCAGCGTACGCCTTCACGCCCCAGGTTATGAAGCTCGGCGGCAGGTAGTCGGTGTTGAAGTTGGGGTTGCGCAGGAAGGTGTCCATGTCGAGGCCCCCGGACGGTTGCACCCAGGGAGACCAGAGCCACGCGCCGCCGGGTGTGGGTATGTCGAGGTCGGAGCCGTACTGCGAGAGGTAACGGAGGAGCGCGAGGGCGAGATTGCCGCCTGCTGAGTCGCCTGATACGATGATGTTCGAGGCGGGAATCTTGAGGTCGTTGAGGAGGTATAGGTAGCTTGTTAGAGTGTCTTGTAAGGCGGCAGGGAAGGGATTCGAGGTCTTAGAGGCGGGGAGGGTGGAGAGGCGATATTGGGGCAGCAGGACGTGTGTAATGCCGCCATGCTTGAGGAATTTGTTGGCGAGGTAGCCAGCCGTAGCGGTGCGACCGTCGCCAGCGACGAAAGCCCCGCCATGCATGTGAAGAACGACGGTCAAAGAGCTTTTGTCTGAGGTAGAGGTAAGAGGCGCAGGGTACCATGTTGCGCCAATTGTTGCCGGCTTCACATCACCGTGGACAAGGGGTCCCTTGTAGAGCTTCGCTGAAGCGGGAGGGATGGTGATAAAGCGTTCCTTTTCGGCTCCGGGTGTGAGCGGGAGGGGTTCGTATACTTGAATGATAGAAGAGTGGTGGAGGAAAGCATATAGTAGGCGTGTGCCACAGGCTTGTTTGAATGACCAAAGTGGGTGTTGTCGACCGTAAGTTGTGATATACTTGACAACCCAAATTGGCATTCGGGTAAGCTCGAAACCGATGGCGAGAAGAGCGTAAATGCCCTTAAAGGGCTGGTACGTGAGAATAGATGTCATGACAATCGTCTCTACTATGAGTATATGTAGAGTGATTGGAAAGCAGCTTGAGCAACTAGAATTTCAACGTCAACGGGGGGGGGAGGTGTCTTATGCAGAGACTTGGGGGCTTGGACATCTCCAGGGCTCTTTATCAGCACCATTAACTTAGGTCGGAGACGTCAGCTAGAGCTAGAACATGCTCCCTTGCATTTTCACAGGGAATGCTATTGAGCCGAGGCAGCAAGGGTCAGCCAGCATTAGCCGGTTCAAGACTAACAATTCCCTAGCTCTCACTCAGACCACATAGCGCCATCTTGAGATTAGTAAATATTAGCATTATATTCCCAGGGTAACGAATTAGGAATCAAAATCAGTGGCCTTTATAACCGGAATCTCGTGATACTAGACAGCTACCCAACGAACTATAAGTAAGCGCGGGTCCTTTGGACTGTCCAATAACGGGTTTAAAGCTTGACTCACATGTGATCATCTTTCGTTTTTAGTTAATTTTGAAATTTGAGTCGGATTTTATGTTACACGTACATTTAAGCATTTTTGATCTCCCGCATCGCTACCCATTTCGCGAAATTTGCCATATTAGGAACGGAGACGCACGCACTTCTTTATTAATGCCAACTGTTCCCGAATGCTTGCTTCAAGCTCACCCGGCCTCGAGCTGTACTACCGTAGAGTCGAGCCATTTTATAGGCTCTTTGAGTCAATGTCAATTAATTCCTTATAAAGAGAATCCAAAGCCTAGATAGGCCAGTAGTTAGGTATGCTAACGTTAAGTACAATAGTACTCTGAATTTGCCACTGGAAGGGTGTGGAATAGTACAGATGGATAGCTCATTCAACCCCTCAATAACTACCGCTCCAATGAGAGCATTTCATACCAAACGATTTCCAATGAAACACTTTTCTAAACAAGCCAAACCTCCAGAAATAAATCCAGAGACAGAATGTATAGCCGAAAAGCTGTAATCAAAGCTTCGATCTACGACACGTCCATACCATCCATCACAACCGTCGAGTCATACACTGAACTGCGAGTTCTGGAAGTACCTGAGCCAAAACCATGGAGCGGCGTGGGAGAAAAGTTGGCGAAAACACTGGGCTGTGAGGGTGCCACATCTTGGTATTTGCGGTCGAGCGCGTCGAGGCATGCTTGGCCCTCTATCAAAGCCTGGCGCTTCTTCTTAAGTGCCATTCTCCGACGTTCACGCTGAGAATCCTCGGCCAATAGTTGGATACAGTTGTTGTGGCCTGTTGATACGTTAGTGAGGCTATCAAAAACCTAAGCAGCTTCACTCACTATCTCCATCGCACATCCCCAAGCCTGTCATAAGCTCTCCCAGTAGTTGGGTACGAAGAAGCTTGAATAACTTTGCCTGCATGCTCAAACAAATAACATCAAAAAAGCGGAGCGAAGCGATGTTATAGTACCCTCGTATCTTAGCCATAACCTCTACTTCGCGGTGGTACGAGTCAGTCTTGAGTTTGTCACGGAGATTTTGGTCATTCTGTATTTTCCGATGGCGCTCCACTAGGCTAAGCTGCTTTCCAGTTGCGCGTTCAAATTCTTTGAAATACACGTTAACGCGTGCTTCCAACCGCGCTTTCTGAAATGATTCGAGGGCTGTTGCCTTGTTAGATTCCCATAAAACATTGTCTCCTGTGAATGGTTTCTCTTGTTCGGAGCTAAGAAACTGTGTGGCAGCGATATCGCGCTGCTCGCCGAGGTGAGAGCTGATATACTTTTCTACGATTTCCCAGGCTTTCTGGTAAAGCTCCGTAGTGTCCCAAGCCTTGAATACGCCATCGAAAAGTAAGCGCAATTGGTTCTTGAGCGAATAGTCAATAACTTGAAAGAATTTGGTCATGGGTTGATCCCAATGCTCTAAACAACTCAGAATTAGGTGATCTAGAGCTCTTGAGTCCATTTCACCGGGAAGATCAGAGTCAGATATATCATCAAGAACTTTGCGAAGTTCATCTAATTTGAACGTCTTTGCTAAGTTACTCCTCTTAACGGGGTCCTGATTGGAGAGTTGCGATCTACTTTGCCTAGGCGTTGTTGGTGCTTCCAATTTGCGCTTTTTGGTTGGGCTACTATTTGACGAAGCTGGCGCCGGATGACGTATTTCGTTCTCTACATCAGAATCGATTGTGATGGTACCTATGTCATTTTCGATCGGAGTTTCGTCGATGCTGTGAGTATTATTTGCTCCACGATACAGTCCTTCGTCAAGATCACCTCTGAGGAAAAGCGCTGGCTTCTGTGCGCCCAATTCCTGGTAGAAATTTTGTCGGTGCTCTTTCCATGCCAATCGCCACTCTTTGTACGTCTGTTCCCCTTCAATTGCTTTCTGAACACGGCCCGTGAAACTCTGCAACAACTGTATGACGATATGAACAGCATTGTGCGTTGGGGGTTCGGGAAGATCACGCAGTTCTGCATCCAGCTGATCAAGCTGTGAGCGGATGCGGTCTTTGATAGTTGGTAAACTCGCCAGAATCTGTGCTGTTAGCTTCTGTGATAGGATAGTTTGGAGCTGAACAGTTCCGTATCGATTTTTAAACTGCGCGAATTGGGTTGCCCATGGCTCTTGCGTTTCAAAGAATTGACGCTCAAGCTCGCGAGCGCGGCCATGGTCGAGCCCTCCGTCAATTTCAACCTGAGAGGGCTGTTTGGTGACGAAATAGGAATGACCCAGCTGAAACTTCTGGCCGTTTAGAATTGCATGCCAAACGTCAACAGGGTCACCTTTGGGGAGACGATCAGGTTTAGTAAGGACGCCTATATCCACATTAGCACATAAATGAAACCATTGATCGGGCTAAATGGGCCCCATATAGTGAATGGAGTGGCTCACCAATGCAACGATGCTCAGCCTTCAGGTTGCGCAAAATTCTAGAAGCGCTAGAATTAGCACAATCCCCTTCCATGGAACAAGCCAGTAGAACAAGCGCATTTTCTGACTTGATGTAATCCTTGACGAGGTTCTTCACTAGCTTGACCAGATATGGCTTGGTTCCATCTTCAGTCTGATTAATGACCCCTGGTAAATCATAAAATGACAAGTTTGGCAAGCCGGGTCCGGAGATGTCCAAGCATACCACATTGGGTGAGAACTCTTGTTGTAAGTGGCAATCGTCACCAATTGCGGGGACCGGGCCGGAGACGTACCGCATATGAGGATGACTTGGGTTTAATATGGCCAGCTGTGCTCTATGTATGATGTCTTGCAGAGCATCTTTGTTCTCGATGACCGCAAATGGGGTGTCAACTGGAGTCTCTTTTTCAGTCCATGGATAAAACGTTCCAGGGTTTCCTGTAAGTGATGGAAGGGTTGGTGTGAACAGGTCGTAACGTCTATTTAGGTAGACCCTACATCCCCAAGAAGCGCCTGGCTCATCGTTTGCCGTTGTCGTGATATTCAAAGGGCACCTAGTGCATGTTCCCGAGCTCCTGGGTACTTTGATCTCAGAGATTGCTTCAATCAGTGAGCTCTTGCCCGCTGATTGATCACCCACTACAATTATTCTCGGTAGTGGGATTTCAGACTTCGCAAGGCCAAGTCCTTCCATCCTGTTGATCGCAAGGACCAGTTCTTTGATGCCTCTCCCAACAATCTCAATGCCACTAGCGACTGGAGCATGAGGTACATCTAAGCGATGTTAGTATTTCAAAGTCGTGGTCGCACTCAAAAGCCTGTCTTACCGCCTGAACCCTCGCTGTTTCCATTTTTGGGATGTTCTATGTGCTGCGATTCAGCAGGCTGAAAGCTGGCTTGGGTATGTGTGTTGATTGTCTCATCCACAGTCGTGTCACCGAAACTTTGTTGGTGAGTAGTGCTATCGGTGGTGTATTGGCTGGAAGTCGGTGAGATGGCAACACCAGGTTCATGTCGATTGCCTCCTCCAGATCGGAGTTGTCCGACCATTTTGGAAGAAATCGATATGGATGAGGTGAACTAAAAGAAACCTGTCAGCTTCAAAAGTGAATTCAAGCAGGAGAAGTTATTAACTGTAGTGTTTGCTAAGAGGCATAACTCACAAGTTACAGTTTGATCAACAGCAGGAGAACACAAGATTGAAAGGGCGATTGTAGATGTTCTTGAGCTGGCTATGAGCAAGAGCCTGCAGGTGGAGTCAGTTGAAAAAGAAGCGAGGGCACAAGGTGAATAAAGACACGATAAGCGAGTAAGTCTTAATTGCATGGGTGTGGATTGACGTGAATACAACACATGTGAATTTGGCGGATTATCCTCTTTATACTCACTAGGCGGCGTGGCAGAGAACTTTCACCTAAATTCGAAAGACGCAGATGCCTATGCATGGCAAAAGGGCTGGCACTTGCCTTGGCTGAAACAATGGCCGTACGCCACAACAAGACAAGCTCCAAAGAAGACAAAAGAATATCAGATGGCTTTTCGGCAATTGGGACGAAGACTCATTCACATCTGTAGAATCCTGAAGGCCTAAACTTCACCTTTCGGAGGGGCATAATGGAAACTTTTTTGATTCTTGCAGTTTGGCAACTGACATGATTTGTAATATAGTTGCCGTAGAGGAAAATGAAATCAAGTAAAGAATATGAGATTATGTGAGGCTGTAAGTAGACCAGCTGGGTTTCTACCTAATACGTAGTGGAAGGATGCCAAATAACCAAGAATTAAGGCGGTTCCTTTCCTACACTCCTTCGGTGCAAAGGCTCTAAAGCGTTCGTTCAAGCCATGTCCCAAATTCTATAAGCGTAAAGACATGACGACTAGTAGAATTGGGTGAGCGAGAAGTGTCAGAGACTGCATTTCGCATAACCGTTTCTCTCCTTGCACTAAGTTCGGAGACGGAATAGGTCCTATATGTGAAGGCATCCTTGTACCGATACTCCGGAAAGAGAGAGCTCTTCAAGATGAGCAGGATACTAAAGTATTGATGTGAATGGACATGTAGTCTGATGTCCAGATATGAGGGTTGAAGTCGAGGTAGAGGAAAACTGGGCATCACGTGAAGCTTCGCCGAAACCAGCGCCTGGAGCAAAAGTTGAATATCACCACTCAGACACCATCTCAACTCCACCGCTAACCCCGCGCCATCTATACTACCTATATACTCCCATCTTCCATTACGTTCTTTCCTCTGTGCATATCGCCTCCTCCGGGACCCACAAAGGTCGAGCGCCTCCTACATTCCTCCGCCATCCTCCTGGAGCCTTTCGCGAATACATAAAAGATGGACCACTCAAGAGACCCGTGCCCTTGGGTGGCACTAAGTGATTTTGGAGGAGCATTCTGTATGGGAGTATGCCTGCCCCAATTGCTTCTTAAAACATCTTTTTGTACCCTGCTAATATCTTCGCGTAGGCAATCGGTGGCGCAGGTTCGTACTCACTCCGCAATCTCATATCCAGCATATAACTAAGACCCATCTAGTGTGGCATGGCGTGAAAGGCGTAAGCTCTCCTCTCTAGACAAATCTCTAGCACAACAAACTCACTATCTACAGTTTCGAAATAGTCCCTATGGCGAACGGCGCATCGGCGGTAATACCTGCTCCCTTCTCTCCTCACAACCAAGATCCTGACATTCCAATCCAGCAATAACTGCCATTAAAGCCCGCGCACCCATATTAGGAGGAAACTTCGGTGTGTGGGGTGGTCTCTTCTCGACATTCGACTGCGCCGTCAAGGGAATTCGGTATAGTGCCCGCCGCAACTCCCTCCAACGCACCTTTGTAATCCTCACTAACCCAGCCAACCAACAGTAAGAAGGAAGATCCCTGGAACGCAATCATAGCCGGCTTCTTTACCGGTGGCTCACTCGCCGTCCGCGGTGGCGCCAAAGCCGTGCGCAACGGCGCAATCGGCTGTGCGATCCTGCTCGCTGTCATCGAAGGCGTTGGCATCGGCTTCCAGCGCATGATGGCCGAGAACACGCGATTAGAACCCCCACCTCCACCACAAGAACAGTCAATGATAGAAGGGCGGGGAATGGTAGCATAAACATCGCACGCTGGGCATAATTGGATATAATTTGAAGCATCACGCGAGACGGCGCAGCACGCCACGTGTACGGATTCGGAGTGGAATTTTTCGGATGATCTTCTGATGCATAGCCGGCTGGCTTGAAGCTGGCCGAACCGGCGTCTTTCAACACTCTCCTCTACTTTATCCTCTGTTGTATATTTTTAGCGGCTGTTGTGTGCGCTGAGCATCTGAGGTACTTCCCATAGAGGGAAATAACAATAATCGCGCCATGCGTGATTTGTATCATTACTGTAAAGAGAGAAGGGATGTACGATCTAGGGATGGGTTTTCGGCGCAAAAATGGAGTCATTGATTTCTTTCAGTCTCGTGTATTGCCTTGTCCAAAGCCATCAGCAGCATATAAAAGGTCCACAGTGATTCTCATCCCATTCACCCTAACTATTTACAAGCTATGAAGACCCAAGCGCCGTCATCCCATTCGTGGTTGGTCATATCCAGCCGTCGTGAACTTATTAAAGCATCCATCTTCGATCACGCCGGTTATACTAGTACGCAAAGAAAAACCCCAAAGGTTAACGCTTAGCCCGAACACCAAACAGAACAGAGCGTCTGGCGCTCAAGTAATCCCTCGAAATATACACTAGCAGTCTATTAACATCAACTTTCATCACAGATTCCCGATAACGACCATAAACCTCAATTTTCCATCCGAAGCTCTCCTCAGTCCACCTCTCGTACCCTCTGTTTGGCCTTGCTCGCTGCCCTGGCTCCCTTCCTCACGCCCATTCAATGCAACCTCGTCAAGCATCAATGTGCTGCTCTTCCATCCCCAACTCTGGCTGAAATTGAATCGATCTGGTGCACTTTCATAAACAGATAACAGTCTACCACCTTTACTCGGGCTGTATATCTTGAAATACGTCTTTATCGTCGGACGAGCATCGACGTAAGGTGGAAGAGTGGGTGTTGCGGCGCGAGATTTACGCGGAACAAGCAGGGAGAGCGTCGGATTTGGGTATGCGGTATCCGGGTCTTCATTCTCAGAGTCGTCAGACGTAGCATAAGGTGAGGATGGAGCGTAGGCGTAAGCTGAATAAACGATATCACCGTCCGAAGGAGATGGTGAGAGAGCAGGGAAATTGAGGAGGTTGGAGTTCGAGCTGTTGCTAGGCGCAGGACCAGAAGATGAGGATGTAGGACGCGCGAACGGGCCGCTGGACTGATGGTTGTGTAGAGGCAAATGGTGCCTCCTTCGCGCCAGCGCGCTTGTACTGCTGAAAAGAGGGTTCCTAGAGCCTGTTGATACAAGAGTTGCGTCTGGATCGCCCCCGCTGCCGCTTGTATCTTCCTCGGCCGGTTGCTCGTTCTGGTCCGGCCGCCCTCCACCACGCCCACGACGCCGGTCGCGCCGTTCGCTGCGTAGAAGCATTTCTCGCTCGAGCAGTCCGATTCGTTCATCAACGGTACCAATGCTGTTTTGCGCGAGTCCCGTTCCGCCGCTCACCAGTGCTTCCTCTGCCTCGCGCTCCTTGGCCCGGTGCAGGTACACGCCCAGCTGCACATTCTTAGCCGAACGGACTTTTTGGATATAGATGTTCCAGAGGGAGCCCGCATAGAACACCGTACGTGAGTACACTCGTTTCTTCTCTTTTAGGAGGCGTGGGTTAGGAAACTCGGCTGAAAATCGGAAAGGCGGATAGTGAGTATAGGCAATAGGTTTGGGCTGGCCAGCATTGCTACCACTTGCGGATCCAGGGCGCGCAGGATAGTCAGTACGCGTGTTTGGATTAGTGGAAGTCGAAGGAGAAGAGGCAAAGTCTGTTGCCCACTGCGCATCTTCGGGCTGCAAAGTAGTAGAAAGCCGGGATGCGTGACGCTGAAAGGAGTTCGAAGTAGTGACAACGGGCTCTGCGTTACCACCCATAACAATATTGCAGTCAGTGCTTGGAATCCAGAACTTGCGCGGTTTCCCGTTGGCATCCCAACTCCCGGATTCCATCTCGCCATCATCCTCTTCAGGTGTCTGGGTTCCAAGTTTTCGTTTACCCTTCGATGATGATGATGATGCACTGTCATTAGACGACACCATGGTCAGTGTCGTTTGTTGGTTTGCTGAAGGCTCTTCCGCTGGCTTGCTCAGTCCAAGTTCCATATCCAAGTCACCCGCGTTCACTACTTTTTGTCGTAACTCCATCTGCTGCCAGAGGGCATTTGAGATAACCTTTTCGGGCATAACCGGGAGCCCTAGAATATCACATGCTTTTCGAATGAATTGTAACTGCTCAAAATCGAGGTGGATGTAGTGAATTCCTTCATCTAGAAGGACCAGTAGCGGTTCAATGTCAGGGTTCGTGTATAGCGCAAGCCAACTATGATGAGAGTCCGGCGTAAGACGGCTCGCCGTCATGGAGTTCTGGCGATAGACGGCATCAAATCGGACCGCCATAAGGCAAAGCATATCTGGTGCTTTAACGGCTGTCTTCTTCCCTCTCTCAATCAACCCAGCCTCAATAGCTTTCTGTTTGAGCCGTCGATCTAAAAGGCGTTTTGCCAGAACCCAGCGATCCCATTCTCCATCAATGAAAAAACCATCTCCACCAACAATCTCACGAATGATATCCCCAGGAATGGCATCCCAATATTTAAGAGGCATCTCCCAACCATCTCTGCAAAGCATTGACTTGGCGGATGCCAAAATTCTCTCACCAGACCGACCGTAGTAATTCGTTGTGACCAGTCTGATTAAAGGTGATAAAGTCTCTGGACTCATTTGGCGAAGTATGGCGTCGATACTTGAATCAACCAAGTCTTGCATCTCGAGCCAGCATCCAGTTGCGAAGAGTCCAATAGCTTCAGCATCCTCTTCTTGGGAAACATCGCAACCATAAAGACGCTTCAGGGCAAGCTCAAAAGCATTTTGTGTGATACTTGAGTCAATTTCTTCCGGATGAAGGGTAATCTCTTTAGCTTGGCTTTCGATCCAAGGTTCAGAAAGTGCAGTCGTGAAGAAAGGTGCTCGATCGAGGATCAGACGGTGTAGTGCATATTTCTGCCCGAAGGCGCCTACCGTAATATCCGAATGACGCCCTTCGAGGAGACCTCTTGTATACAAATGATCCGGCAGCGACACCGCCTCAGATGTGAATGCTATGGAAGTCAATAATATGGAATTAGAGAGAATCAGATGACATACACCGCATATATGCAGGCCCAGCACTTTGATGGTACGACGGTGCTCGGGAAGAAACAGGAGAGCTTTGTGCTGCAAAAAGTCTACTCAATGTAGTCAAGGTAGTATATTCACGTCTCTCAATCGATCTCCGACTTTCAACAGGTGTGGTGGGATCGTCAGCATCCTTCTCCGCCTTTTCCATTCTATTGTTATTTCGTATGGCTGAAGAGGCTTCATCTTCGAATCTAGCTGTCCGCCTCACAGTTGCAGTAGAGGAACCCGAAAGGGCGGCGAGCGGACGCAGCGAATTTGGAGGTGACGTGGAAGTGACTGACGGCCTTACCGAGTCTGTCGTGAGGCTGGGTGATGTGGAGGGAGCGGAGGAGAATATCGATGGAGGATTGGACGAGAAGAGGGAGGTCCTCGAGGCGTTACTGGGACCTGCAGCATCATCTGCGGGTGTTGGACCTGCGTCGAAGCTCCACGTAGGCGGATGGGGCGGTTGGTCAAGACTAAGGGTAGACTCGGCGCGATTCAGGTCTTCAGAAGACTCCTGTTCATCCGCTTGCTGTTGATGCATGGTGGTATCTGCCTGTGGAATTGGGGACTTCCTAAAACATAGCGCTGAGGGTTGTAAGATGTGATAAAGCACACAACGTAATTTAAAGAGCACAATTATATTAAGGAGTATCTCGACGAAGAGTATATACCAGAGAAGAGGATAAAGAGAAATATAAAGTATAGTAGAGAAGTGTCAGAAGATTAAGGCTGGGGTGATATGAAGACGTTGGTGTTGATGACGCTTGTGATGCGGCACAAGCTGCAAGATAGCGAGGTGCGTCAGGGTCCGCCACAATCATTTGGGCTATGGCGCGCCACGATGCCAAGTTTAATGCAGTATACCTGTTTCCCGGATCAGGTAAACCTTACATGCACCTCCAAAATGTTCGCGGCTCCACCTCGAAAGCCCACTCGCTCCTGTTGGTTTACGAAGTGCATCCTTCTCCTCTGAAGGATCAAATATTCATGGCCAAGCTCACTTTATACTAACCCACTGGGCAAGTGCTGCTCTTCGAATTCGCACTGGTGACACAAGGATGCTCTAATCTTGGCACACCTAGAATCGCTACTATGAGTGATAACATTATGTTTTTCTGATAGACATAGGGTCACATTACTACAAGATGAGCCCAAATCTCTCTTTCATGATAACATCAAAGACTTAGCATAACCGAATCACTCCGAATCAATTCCAACCTACAAATTCTTAAGGAATGCCTGCTTAATACCTCCAAGCAGCACGTAAGGCCTTGACAGCCATTGCTGTGGGAACGCCACGATTTCCAATCTTCATTTTAGTCTTTCCATAAAGACACACCCATGCTGTCTCCCACCCTCCATCATCAAGTTGAAGGGAGAGTAGACACTGCAGATCCCTATCATCCGTCATACCGAGCGCCTGCGCGGCGAGTAATCGCAGCACAATTCCCATCATGTCATTATCGCAGCCAAACCGCTCAGCTAGACGGTCCTCCACAAGCTTTCGGAGCTCTATTATCTCCGAGTCGCTGTTTTCTGCACAAAGATGACTAAGGTAGTAGAAAATCCAGTCTGGGCAGAGGTAGTATCGAGTTCCATGCATGTAAGCGCGCATGAGCAGAATCTGGCGCATCCATGCAAGAGGCTTGGAAAGCTCTTTTCCGCGTCCCCTGCGGTAGAAGAGGCGAAGAACGTTCGCATTGATAAATGGGTCCAATCGGGGTCGATTGTGGTCAAAGTAAGTCTGGACGGAGATTTAAATATTAAAAGCGCAGGGTCCGATCCTATTTCAGAAAACTTACAAGGAGTAAGCCATCACTATTGACATACTTTAGCATATCATCCATTACAGACTTTGTTACTTCCTTCGCCATTTCCAGCCCTAGAAATGCAAGAGTAGTGGTATCGAGATCGTCCGGGAATTTCGAATCCGTTAGAACGGGTTCGTCAATGAACATACCCCATGTGGGACGATTACTTGCTAACGTTACTAGATTTCTAAATAATATTCAGTATCACCAAATGGACCATGGACATAGATAAGGCTAGTTAGATAACTCTTACCTGTTGCCCGAAGCATGAAGAATGAGCAGCTGCGCGAAATTATCGCGGATAGTGACTCCAGTTTCTGTCACAGAAAACATTTTTCCAGCATTCCTGTTAAGGTACTCTTCCCCACGTCTAACTGGATCACTGAATTTGTTTTTGAGGAGAGTTCTGACGTTCTCGCTCGTATTAAAGACAATGCCTTGCATGCCTAAACACTCAGCAGCAATGACATTCTCGATTCGATCATCCACAAAAATTGTAGATTGAGGGTCAACCTTTGTCTTCTCCAACAAATGCTGATAGAAAGCAAAATTGGGTTTCCTGACCCCAGCCCGCCCAGAAGTGAAGACGCTCTCGAATATATCCCATTCCGAAAGGTCCTTATGCAGGAGCTCAAAATCCGGAATTGAAATATTAGACATAGCGAAGACGCGCAGTTCGCCATCGGCTGTTGCTTTGAGTTCTTTGACCAGTGCAACAAGATCTTTATCATACCGTAGTGTAGATGTAGCTAAACCTATTGTGTGCTGGAGTTCCTCAGGTTTAAATTGAAACTCGTTGCTGATCATGTCGTAGCACTCTTGTCTCGATATGCGCCCACATTCATACTCATGCCAAGTCGGCGAGCTGAAGACGGCTTTTAGTTGTGAAGGTTTTATTGAAGAGTTTGTAGGAGTCGAGTAACTGAAGAAGACGTCGCCGAGATCCATAATCAAGGCTCGAAAAGGAGAGGGGCCCATCTTTACAAGTACTGATATAGCCGATCCTAGCCTCAAGACGTATGATGCAAAGTAAATGTAGGAGAATATATTCGGATCGAATGGATTGATGCTATGTATCCAGACCACGCGTAAGTTTAAATATTTTATATTATTTAGACTATGCTTACATCTAGCTCTAATCGATGGCTTTGTAATATTAATTCAAGCTACAAGGCCCGGAGTAGCCTCACCCTCCAAGCTTTTTTCTGCGCGTCTTACCTGCAGTTTCTATTCACGTTCAATTGATAGAGCTGTCGGTCAACTGTGCGGTAAGCATTCCTTTTCTTAGCAGAACTAAATCCATATTAGGCAAATGTAAGTTAGCATAGCCGTGCATGGTCAACCGGTAGTTGCGACTAGGATATTGTAGGACATGTTAGTCAGAAAGGATCCGACAAGAAGTCACAGACTTGCTAATAGGCAGGCTAAGTAGGCTTGTGGGACGTGCGCGGACCGTGCAAGAACCAATTTCTGGTACAAGCTCATGTGTTAGCAAGCACCGTCCTCATTTTGAGCTTTGCACGCTCTGCGCACGTCCTGGCTTGCTTATTAGCAAGTCTGCAATGTCAAGAAGCGATGATCCTAGCACGCAGTGATAGCAATAAGTAGTTAGTTATGATTATGTTGTATTATCAGGAATATAACTGACTTAATTGTAATCGCACCTGCTTAGGGCCTACAAGGTGTGGATAATACTACCTTACTCCCTACCCAGTCACGGAGTGGGTGTATGAAAAAGTATACACCTATGAGGTGACGCTCTACGCCACTCGGCCACCGGACAAACCCAAAAAGGTAAACGAGTATCTGGCACACTTGCCAGGTACGCTGCGTAGAACAATATATAAGCGAGGTAACGGCCAGGTCACCGACGCACGGGCCCGCCACCTGACAACACCCCTAAATACCTAAATGTCCTAAAAGAATTACCTATAAATAATTAACCCTACTGGGTAATACCCGAAGACCCAGTCACGTGAAAAAGAGGGGGAGAGAGGTTTTATAGTAGAAATTATAGTAGATGTAGAGCTTTGGCGGAGCCTTGATACTATGTAGAGCTTCGGTGGAGCTCCGTGTAGAACCTCTGACTCGGTTTGGCGCGTGCTGTATTTAACCGAGGATCTATAATAATTCTAGTTTAAAGCTAGACTCTACACCGGCTCGTTGCATCCGGTTGAAAGCGCTGCCGACCGTTCGGAGAAACCCGACTGTTTTACTAGGTAAAATGGGTTAATCTCCGACAAAACTACAGTACCTCGTTAAAAGTGTCCGGTCCGAGGCCCAAAAATGATATTTTTTTACCAAAATGCTATATAAAAGCCACACAATTAATTCCAGAATTTTAAAAATAATCTAAAGTTACTTATAGATATATAATCTAGTAATCGCGATACTTTTCTAGCGTTTAACATCTACAGTCCCTTATTAAAAGTCTATATTTTTGTCAGGTGACGAAGTCACCTCGCCTGTATGTATTGTTCCGCACAGCCGTGCCTGGCACCAAGCCAGTCACTCGCTTACCTTTTGCTGAGGTTTGTGCCGTGGCTGTAGTGCGGAGCTAGTCACCTCACAATTTTACCAATTTCCTACTACTAAATAAAAAAAAAAATTAAAGTAAGGTGTTCCACCACCGAGCGCATCACTTCAAAGAACACCAAAAAGCCTAAATTTTGATCTTAAATATCTCAACCACTACTTAATAACATTTTCTAAAAATTTAAATATAAGCTTTTATATACATAATTTAGTGTATAGTATAATATTAGAGTATATAACTTAAGAGTTATTATAATATAGAGTTTCGGGGCTAAAAACAGAGATATTTCTAAATATCTCAACAACCACTAGACTATATACTTTTATATTATAATAGGTACTAGAATAGGCATATAAGAGCTTATATTTAAATTTTTAGAAAATATTATTAAGTAGTGGTTAAGATACTTAAGATTAAAATTTAGGCTTTTTAGTGTTCCCTGAAGTGATACGCCCGGTGGTGTGATGCGCTTAGTAGTAGAACACGTTATCTTATATGGATTTGCTTTTACTACCCCCTTTTTTTTTAAAAATATTTTTATTTAAAAAGTATATGTTGGTATGCTTTAACAACGTGCAGAATATATATATCACAATGATATGTACTATGCGGTGTTGTAGATGGATGTTGTCTTTTTAATACGAAGAAGGGTAAGGAACTTAAGGTTCCTTACCACACTAGTGCCGCGGTAACACGTGACAGCAACTTGCCTTACGTAACAGCAACTTGCCACACATAGCGGCAACTTGCCTCCTATTGCAATGCAATATATTCTAGCTACACTAGGAGTACTTTAGAAAACGCGGAGGACTAGTATTCTATAACTATGCAGTTCGAAAATCTATATATATACTTCTCTTTCTTTTCTTCCTTTCTTCCTTCCTTCCTTCCTTCCTTATGCCTTTATATTAGTGCTATTATTAGTAGTATGTTCTACCCATTCTACTATCTTTAACTTGATTCGGTTTGTGTTAATAAGTCGCTTAAAAGCTAATAACAGTTTGCTTTTAGTTATAGCGTCTATAGGGTTACTGTCTCTATCAATCTACTTAACTTTAGCTATTTCGCGTCTTTTATATAACTGGCGTAGGTATATAATATTAATTATAAGTCTCTTCTCCTATGTAGTTTCTAGCTTGATAAGGCATTTATAGATTAGCTTAGAATTGGTGCATCGGGAAAATATTCGCAGGATGAGATTTAAGTAGACTTTGTTTTTCGCGTTTCGCGTAATTGACATGCAATTTGACCAACTCGACACGCAATTGACCAACTTGACACGCAATTGACTAACTTGATATACAACTTAACTAACTTGACACGCAATTGACCAACTTGACATATTTAAAAGTTAAATAACACGCAGTTAACCTACTTAACAACTTTAAAAGCTAACTGCATATTCCTTAACATGCAATTGACCAACTTAAAATTTAAATAACACGCAGTTAACTAACTTAATAACTTTAAAAGCCAACTGCACATTCCTTGACATGCAATTGAGGTAATGTAATATATTATTTTAAAGTTGTATGCCAATTGCGCAAATGAATTTTTACTATTTTCTTAGCCTGTAGTATGCTAGCTTATAATATATATTAGGATTAAAATAATTTTATATAATCTTATATAATCTTATATAATCTTATACAATCTTATACAATCTTATATAGTCCCATATAGTCTTATATAGGTTCTATGCTAGCTTAGCTGCTTTTGCTATTTGTCCTAGCTTCTATATAATAACACAATGCGAGTTCCTTCTTTAAGAAAGTTATCCGAGTATAGAGTATTATATTAGTCCTAATTAATATAATTATTAACGTAGTACAAATCTGGACAAGAAGTAGCGGCTGGAACAATATACGCGCTTTGTAGAATAGATGGTATTAAATAAAAGCAACCACCTCCAAGTACTTGCCTAGTATTTACGCTTAAGCGCGGCTACCTTTTTACCTTAACCATGCCGTGTGTTAGATGCGGCAGTCTATAATTTAATAGCTGAAGCAGCTCTACTATAGCTCCAGTATACTATATGTATACACTGTACTTATCTAACCTTTTAATATCTAGAATAGTAATAATTAGCTAAAGCTGGCCTATAAGTCTTCTACCTAATGGCGTGCGGCCTTTTTTAATACGGTCGCCGTTATCTATATACTCTTAGACCTATACGTAATCACGCCTCTACTAGTTAGAATATTACTAATTTGGTGTGTAACATACTACCTCACTAATTTAGCCCTTAAGGTTAGTTGTATTTTTTCTGTCTCGTTTCTAACAGTGGATAGATGGATGTATTTTAACAAGTAGGCGCTTAATCTATAAGGGGTTCTTCTCTTTCTGGTCTATATTGGAGTTCTGGGCATGTTTGCCTTGTAGCTTTTGCCTGCACTCTTGGATAAATACCGTAATGCCATCTAAAAACCCTGGGATTTCGCAGCAGTTTGCTATATAAGATATATAAAGCCACGTCTTTAACCTAAGACGCCTTTAGACAAGATCTATTGCCCTATTTATATCTTCTAAAGGCCACTAAAGCTTTGCAACTGCTAAATACTATATTAGTTAAGTAACCTGCACCTCCAGACACTAGGAAGACTGTGGTATAAAATTACTATTTATAAAAGCTATTTTGTCTTTTATTGCTAGTACTACTACCCGTCTTAAATTGTAAGAGTAGATTTGAGATAGCGAATCCTGTTTATTTGTTAAGTTATAAAACGCCTTAACAATATAATGGTGTCCAGCTTCGCCATTTGCGCTAGTGTAGTACCTATCTGCGCATCTGTACAGGCGGATATTTTCCTTAAAATGTATGAGGGCATGGAATTTTGGTATATTAAAATGGCCCATATTAGAATCCTTTGCCTTTAGACGGAAACTTTAAAACACGCCTTTAAGCATATCAATTTGATATAGGGCGTGGTGTATATATTGTAGTGTCTCCTTATTATGGGTGTAATACTGAGCTATAATAATAAAGTCGTATACAGCTCTTGTAAAATGCATAGCATATAGTTCCCTAGACGATAGTAGTGGGGCTAGTATAGTAATAAGTTAACAAACTATAGCTTTTTGTTTATTACCTATCTATTAAGTAACTTTACTAAATAACAGATTATTAAACCGTTTTAGCCCTATAAAAGCCGGGACTTGTTTAAAACGCTAATTAAGCTAAGCCTCCGTAGATATATTTGTTATAGTTATCTTCGTCCCTCTTCTTTTTCTTTTTGGCTGGACGATATTGCCTACTAGTTTTTATACCTATTTGATAAGTTGTATAACGATACCCTTTAGAAGCTAATATAGAACATCTACTATTATGCCCTTATAGATATTAAATAGGTAATAGTGCCACGCGAAATATTCTACTGGGTATACCTAGTTGTTTAAGGATAGAAGAATGTTCTCTAGTTGCTAGCGTTTAATCTGTCTTCTTGTCTCCTTATAGGTGCGTGGTGGGTATTATTTCTTAGTCAAGTTCTTGCGCTTTAGAGGGGGGACCTGGTATATAGTATAGTGCTGTTGGCTTTTGATACCTATAAGCAGCACTTATTCTTTATAGTCTGCTATTATTCTATATATAATTGGATAATATCGTTGTATAAAATTATCTGTATATTAAAGGTCTACGCCGCTTTCTGCAAGATGCTTAATTGCTATTATATTTTAGTTAATGGGATATAGTGTTAGAATACTAAAGCAGGACTTATATTTAAGTATAGTTTTTATCGCCTTATAATATGCTTTACTTTTTATATTGTTATCCTTTTCTTTAATAACTGGTATAAAGCCGACAAGGATATTTGCGGGGGATGTTTGTTGGCGCTAAACTTGTCAGTTAAGATTACTAATAGTAAGATATACGGGCCAGGCCGATTTGTTGCTATAGTATATTGTTAGCTGGGTCTTATTAACTGCTATAAGTATAGGAACTATTGTAGCACTGCTAGGAAGCTTGCCTTGTGTCTCCTACTATTAGTTACCGCTGTATAGCTTGTTATAGACTTGGTGGTTTTTAGCATTGTAGAGTCTCTTTAGTGTATATGCCAGTGCATCTTTAAAGGGTTGATAGCTAATTAGAAAGGCAATTATATTTATAATATCCTAGTAAAGAATATAGTATTCCCTCTACTTAAAGCCTTTAACGTTTAATTCCACCTTATACTTTAATTAGAGCCATTGTTCGTCTTATATACTAAATAGAATAGTGGTGATTAGTTCTTCCTATTAATTTATAGATTAGAAGCTAAGTAGGCTATAAAGTGGGCTAAGGTGGGTATCTTTAAGCAGTGCGTTAATGTCTCCCTTTGTATAACAAATATGGTGCAGCTATATTAAAAAGGCGTAATTAAACTCTAAACAAAAAGGATTATATAGTATACTTTAGCTATTATTATATTATAATATAGTAATATCTAAAATTGTCTGGCTAACTTACTATATATTATTATTAGTCTTGTATGAAATTGGTTTACCCGCCTTTATATTTTTAGTTGCTTCAAATGTCTCTACTCTAAGTGATAATAATAATGATATAACGCTTTTCTAATGTGGTATACTATATAGAGGCACTAGATGGGTATTCTGCTTATATTCTACCGCCACTAGAGCGTACTTATTAGTATCTATGTTTATACTATCTGGTTGCAATCGCGCGTTATCTAACTAGTAAGAGTAGTAGAATTAATTGCAAATTGTAAGCAGTTGGGCCGTAATAAATATGTGAGTGTTATATCTCTCTTCGCGTGCTTTTTTATAGACGTGTTAGTGGCTAGGCAGCCGCCTTTTACAGCACTATAGGTGTTGGTAAAGGCCGCTATAACTCTTAGGGGTATAAGAATACCATAGACAGCTCTGCTGTATTATCGCTAATTATATATTAAATAATGTGGTATTATTTCCAGGTATAAAGAGTGCGTATTATAGTACTAACGGTTAATTACCGGTATTTGATCTATATAAGTAGCTTAGCTTTATGGCTGCTAAAAGTATACCTCTTATTTTCTCGCTAGAACTAGTTACGCTAAAGCATAAGTATAATTAGCCTAATACTAAGTTTAAGGACTTAAAAGAGTCTAAGGCAGCTAAACTAGATGCTAAAGTATAAGTATAACTAGCTTAATACTGAGTTTAAGGACTTAAAAGAGTCTAAGGCAGCTAGAATGGACGCTAAAGCGCAAGTATAACTAGCTTAACACCGAGTTTAAGGACTTAAAAGAGTCTAAGGTAGCCAAATTATATACTAAAGCGTAAGTGTGACCAGCTTAATACTGAGCTTAATACCAAGTTTAAGGACTTAAAGAGTCTAAAGTAATAGAACTAGATACTATAAACTAAAGACTTAATAGTACCTAAAAAACCTTTATCCGTCTAAATAACAATATACAGTATTCTTAGGCAATGGCTATAGGACCATAGCTACGGCGAAGATATTATTTACTACTAATGTTATAGAGCCCGATAATATTAGCTATCTAGACCTACGGATTCCGTTGTTTCTATATAAGCTATAGCAAAAAAAAAAGGGAAGATTAAGGGTAGTGCTAGTTAAGTTAAGATAACTAAATGGGTTAGTACTTAGAACTATAATATCTGGTCTTAGGTATATAGAGTTCTAACTAATATCTAACTTAAGCTGCCGCCCGGAAGTCTTATATTCGTTATTAGGGTAACACTAGAGGGCTAGGCCGGACGATAGGTATTGGCAATAATATAGATAATTTGAAGCCCGCGAAGTAACTAAATAGAAAGCCTATGTCTTGTAGGCTAACTGCTTATCTTTAACAGCTTTTGAAAGTTTATTTCTAGAATTTCTTTTAACATCTCCGGTTTCCTATTAAATAGATATGTTAGTATGAGCCTATATACTACTAGGGTGCGGAGAGCTAAAATATAGTTAGAGCTCTTCGAATAATTTGCCAGAAAAGAATAGGTTATTTAGGTTAGCCTATAGATTGGCTAGCTTGACCTTAATATCCTACCCTAGCTCGCGAAGATTAGGGCTATCTCTACCTAGTATGCCACTGTTAATCTGCGTATTGGCATCTCCCTTATTTATAGCGGCTAAAGAAGCTTCAGGTATCTAGTCTCTAGAAGGCATTATAATGTGGCTTTTAAAAGAGCCCGCTCTGTGCTAGGGTACTAGACGCCATATTATAGGTAGAGCTTATAGTAGTTGTGTAAGGCGGGATACATTTCTAAGCAGTATGCGTTTGGAGAAATTGAGGCTAAGGCAAGCTTAATATAGCTATGTTTTTAAAGACAAAGAGGCTATAGTGTTGGTTTAGGCGGCTATGGAAGTTTAAAAAATTAAGCAAATAATGGTAGGAAATAGAAGAAAAAGGCATGTAAATAAAAGTACGGTGTTATAGGGCTAGAGTAATAATAGCTATGTTATAGATGGCTTGATATACAATTTGGACTACGGGACCTATATGTAAATAAGTCTAGTGAATATCTTTAATATAAAGTATAGTAGCTATAAGTGGGATCTAGAATACTAGTTTTGGGTTGCCTGTGTAGTAGATATAACAGCTTACCTAAAAAAAAGTTGCTTTGTTAGTAATATAGCTTAAAAATGAGTTATACTTTAGGTAAAAGGGTATCCTAAAGCCTTATCTTATGTTTATGGGATAAAATACTATATTGTATTTTACTTTATTTTGTATAATCTCAGACTTTCTATAATGTCTTAGATTATCCCCTACCTCTCTCTATTATATACTTTACCTTATCTTGCACTTGTGGGATAAAATACCATATTGTATTTTACTTTTTTTTATACAATCTTGGACCTTTTATAATATCTTAGATTATCCCCCTACCTCTCTCTACTATGTATTTTACCTTACCTTGCACTTGTGGAATAAAATGCTATATTATATTTTACTTTTTTGTACAATCTTGGACATTTTTTAATGTCTTAGATTGTCCTAAATTTATTTCCCTACCTCTCTAGAGCTGCTTTACTAACTAGTTATAATACAAAGAATAGAATTATTAGCTCTCTTATTATTATATATCTAGTCTAGTTGCTTAAGTGTACCTATTAGGACATCTATTACCCTATTTATAACTCTTTGGCTTTCTATATAATGTATATAACAACTGACATTCTAAGGCTTCTACTACGGATTATACTTGTTTTTATATACCTTGCTATTTATATCTTGCAATTTTATTCACTTGGTTAATAGTATAAATCTTATATCTTGTCTCGCTATGTACCTTTTGTTCTGTTTCTCACTCCAAGTCTTGCATTTCGTTCTACTGCCTATATTAAAGCTTATATCTCATCCTACTTCTTGTATTAAGACTTGCATTCTATTCTATTTCTTATATCACTCTTATATTGCTCTTATTAGAATCCGCTATTATTTTAAGTTAATACCATTAGCATACCTTCTTATTATAACTATTAGGATTATCTTGTAGATTGTTTCTAATTGTCTAATATATTATCTGCTCCACTGTCTTTATAAGTCACTTTATACTATTCTGCATAAAGCTTTCACCCGCTTATGAATATATAGGGTCCTTAACTATAATGGCAGCGCTATACTTAGACTCTAGTTAGTACTTAACTACTATAACTAATAAGAACTTATTGCAAATAAGTAGTTTAAAGCTGCAGTAAGGACTCGCGATTAATGAAAAAATATATAAAGAGATCCTCTAATACTGTGCTAGCGAAATTAATAAAGCGTCTAGCGGTAGGTTGCTAGTGTCTAGGCCTATACAAAATAGAGTTAAGTGTATAGTCTTTAACCTTCTTAATACTGAGTATAGGTACGTATTTAAGAGATCCAATTTACCATTAGAGTTTAAAGCTTTTGCTATTGCCGCTAAAAAGTCTATATAGCGACACGTAACGACCAACAGACGTAGAGGCGTGGAGGTTATAATGGCTGATATTGTTTTAAAGCATAGCGCCTTGTCTTCTAGAGAGCAGTCTATTAACTTATTTAGATTAAGGGCAACCTCTAAGGCTGCCTAGGTACTTGGTGGTCTGTCTATTAAAGTCCTATAACAGCCAAATACCACACCTATACCATTCTATGAAATGAGCTTTGCTATATATAGTTACCTAGATAAAACGCTATTAAATAGGGCCCCTATTCTATATGGATTTATATTAAAAACTAAGCATAAGCATCTATTGTCCGATTCTCCAGAGAAAGTTAATGTATATTACTGTAGATATAATAAGCTATAGGCCACAATAAGTATAAACTTCTTAGTGGATAAATATAGGGATGGCTGGGCTATAGTAGATCTAACCACTAGTATACTAATTCTCAACCATATAAACCAAGCATTTATGGTGCTTTCTATAAAGAAGGCTGGACTTAATATAATTATAATTGGAGTTAAAAATCCCAATCGGATTATAAAGCGTAAGAGACTTTATAACTTATATAAGATTGTATAATATTATATAGAGTTATCTAATGTACGTTTATAGGTATAAGATTTAATAAGAGTAATTCTAAGTCTAACTCTAACCCTAATATTGCACAACCGGTGCTAACTAGGAGAAGAATAGGCATACCTACTCTGGGTTAAAGTAGTTATAAGTAGTTAATTCTAGAGTCTATGCTACCTATATTTAAGTAGTTAAATCTAAAGCCCATATTAACCCTAAAGTTACCGCCACCTATGCTTGCTGGTGTATTATCAGCCGTATGGCCGGCTATAATTAAAACTGCTCGTAGCTGGACCTATAGTAGTAAAGACTAGCCCCTACTAGATAAATTGGAGCTCTTAAAAGGCGTGGATTTAGATAAAGTGCAAACATTTAAGATAATGCCATAGGATAAGATAAAAGGATGGTATAATAAATGGCTAAAGTCTAATTATAAAATGTTTATTAATATATTGTTTAAGGATATAAATAATAACCCTAACCTAATTTATATTGGGGAAATTAATCTTAACTGTATATAGGAGCGCCGCCACTTTAACGCCTTGATTAACCCTATTTCGACTAATAAGGAACCAGAAGATAAGTATAAGGATGGAATTAAGAAGGTTAATTAGGAAGCTAATTACCTAAAGGATGTATAAGAAGCACACATTAACCTAGTATTATGGGTAAAGGCGCTGCGGTTCCTCTTGTTTTCGTTAACTATTTATAATACTCTTTAAGACGCAACCTTCTACTTATATGGCATGAAAAAGGGTAAAGCTATATAGATATATTAGCTGCTTGGTGTTACCTATACTCTTCGCAATTGTGCAGCCCTAGGTGGGACCTTTCTTATAGATATAATGGGTTTAGGTAAAATACTTTAAATGCTCTTAATCTAGTATACTAGCGTATTAATAACTAAGATCAACCTTAACTAGCTTAATTGGGAAAATTAAGAAGGTAGAGATAAAAGTCTCTACCTTACCCCTAGTATAGACGAATACCCGCAGCCCCCTAACGCCTAATGCCCGAGTTAAATAGATGGCATGCCACAGTGCTATTATGTTAAGGGAAGTATTACTAGAAAATTCCTTTACTGGCTAGTAGAACTAACTATATATATTACTAAATAGAATCTACTACCCTAAGCGGTTAAAGATGTTGAATTATGGTTTAAAACCTTAGAACTAAATAATTGTATTCCTAGAGGCAAACTATAAGTTTATGTACGCTATTTGGCTTTTATTAGGTCCAGTATAAAGAAGTATAATTTTATAGATAAAGATAAAGACATTCTTGAACCTATAAAATGCAAAGGAGAAGGCAAAAAGGTCTGGTGGAAAATGGACCTAAGATTGGCTTTGTATCTTATAATTACGATATTATAAACTTGGGCAACAACCTAGACCGTTTAGGAATAGCATAAGACTATTTTTAATCTCCATAGAGATGGTAGTCCTTGTTGTATTGTTAGTAGGATTCTTGCCGATAAGTTCTATATAGATAGGTTAGAGATAGGTTATCTAATAAAAATAGCTAAACAAGTATATAATGATTAAGCAGTATTTCCTCGCTTTTAACGCCCGGGCCTGTTTTATAAGGACGGTAATAGTAAAATAGCCTACTACACCTCTTAACCTTTAGTAGTGTTTACTTCTGGTATACTAACTAGCGAAGGTTTTATAAGTTTAATTCCTGCCTTGGAAATTTTCAGGGCCCCTAATTAGGCGGATTGCCCAAATATAAAATTAATTAATGGTCGCAATATTAAAGCATTAATTAAATATAAAAAGCTAGGAGTAGCTAATCGCTCTTCTCTTCCAAACAAGGTTATTATAGGCTTTAAAGAATGCTCCTCTTTGATTACAAAGATCTTGATTATATATAGGATGGGGGAAGACCGATGGTTTAATAGAAGGGTAATTAATAAGCTACTACTAGTCGTCTACTAAGACTGCTATATAATGAACGATTTAATATTTAAGCCGTATATTAAGAAGCTTTGGTGTGGAGCATCCCTAGAAGCTTTTAAATAGCTAAATAAAGCTTTTAGATACTGGAAAGCTAAAGGAAGAAAAGGAGAAGAACCTATCTTTAATATAGATTAATTTCTAGAGGGAGCCGGTTACTTATTAAAAAATTTTGCTATCTTTCCAGGCCTGGCTAAGATAGGAGATAAGTGGTAGGATGCGTAGTAGAAGAATAAGAAAAAAGTTAGAATAAAGCTAAGGTGGACAGTTAATAAGTTTCGTAGTAAAAAATGGGATAAACCTTTAGACAAGAATCCACTTTAGAAGAATTGGAGCATGATTGCTAACTCTAGGAAACTAAAGGGAATTATAAAATATATTAATAAAGTACTTAAAAGGAATCCTAATAAGAGACTACTATTTAGTAGTTACGAACTAGCGGCATATACGCTATTACGCCTTATAAGTTAGCTATTAGACTGGTGGTAAACTATTACTAATAATATAATATAGTATTTTTATAAAAGGCTTAGCTAGTTTAAATATTTAACTATTTACCAGATAGAGTCTAGGATATCCCTAAAAGACTAGGAGGATATCTGCGAAGCGTTTTATATTCTAATAGGTGGTCCTTACTAGAATGATATGGTCTAGTTTCTTATTATTAACCAAAGGGTTAGAGGAGAGGGTCTAAATTTAGTTTCTATGCATAGAGTCTATTTGCTTAAACTAGCAATAATAGTAGATGTAGAGGTGTAAGTATTTGGCCAAGCTGCTAGATCTGGACAGCTAGCGCCAATAGTTACTATATTAATAATGTATAGTACGGATAAGTGGAACCCAATTGATATGGTTATATTAGCAAGGCGTATAATAACTAAAAGGATAACAATTAATAAGTTCTATAAGGTGTTTAAAGCTTAACCTACTTAGCAGGCTAATAATAATATAATGGAAATAGCGTAGCTGGTGTAGTTAGAGCAGTGATTACCTATAATAAGAATATGTCTTAGTATAATGTATATATATATAGATAATATGCAACTGTTTAATATTTTATAATACATTATCTTAATATTAACTACCGTGTAACTAAACCTTAGAAAGTTTAAATTTGGTCTAAATTAATATTACTCTAGCTACTAACTACTGTGATACCTATTAAGTAATCTAGCCTATAACCCTACTAACTCTTGTTCCTAATATACATTAATAATTCCTATTAAGGTATATCCTCTCTACTAATAGACTGTGTATATATGCCATCTTTATTATTTCAAAAGCCTAATTGGTATGTAAGAGGATCCTCCTATAACCAAAAAAGTTTGCTAAATCCACTTTCCTAAAAAGCGTTACTCTCTATAGATTAGGTATCCTAAACATACTATCCTCTATGCGGACTCTTTAGATTCCGGCTTTATATATAATAAAACGTCTATGATGTGAATAAGGACTATATAACAGCTTATGCTAGGCCTGTTTAGTTTGTCCTAAATCTGCTATATAGGGAAATTAATATCTAACTCCCTCTGTATTTTAAATTGTTATAAGAAGTAAGATAGTATTAGAATAAACAAACTAATATTTATAACTACCGCTTTCGTCTGCTGATTGCACAGTTGCAGCGTATATATAAAATCCCTAATGGCGAAGAAAAGCGTACCCTAATTATTCTATTTAATTTACCTCCTACCTTTTTCTAATAGGTGTAAGATATTGAATTAACCTATAATATAATGCTGTATTGGAATAATTAACAAACCTGGCTCTATTAGACAAATGTGCTTAATAATAAGGACCGAAACCCTATTACTATTAAGCCCGTTATACTATAAAACAAAAGAGCTATTATTAATATTAGTATGTTTTAAGCGCACTTAATTAGCTGGCACTAATAGATATAGGTTAATAGACTATTTACTACTTTGTATCTGACGGTTCTAAAAACAATAGGGCAAAATATGCTATTATTTATTATGTTCCTACGGACTACAACATTTAATTTATTATAGGCTAGAAATTTAACCTTAAAGATAAGTAAAAGGCAGACTTTTGGGATATGTTAGATATATTATAGATAAAACCTTTATATAGCCTATCCGTATTAGAACACATTAATAGCAGTACTATACTATTAGATTTTGCTGTTAGGCATTAAAGTAACTAAGTAACCTTAAGTCTTCCCCTTATTGCTTAGCCCTGAGCCCTATTACGTTGCTAAGACTTATTGTATTATTAAGTCTTATTATATCACTATTAAGCCTTATTACGTCGCTAAGCCTTATTGCATCGTCAAGTCTTATTGTATTGCCATTGAGCCTTATTACGTCGCTGAGCCTTATTGCATTATCAAGTCTTATTACGTCGCCGAGCCTTATTGCGTTATTAAGTCTTATTGCGTTGTTAAGTCTCATTACATCACTGAGCCTTATTGCGTTGTTGAGTCTTATTGCATCGCTATCAAGCCTTATTACGTCATTGAGCCCTATTGCATCGCCGCCGAGCCTCCTAGCTAGATTGGGCAATTAGATATCGCGAGTGCGACTTCTAGGGGTGGTAGGTTTGATTCTCACTTATTACGCATTAAAAATATTAAAAAAGAAGGTCGTTTTCTATTAAATTAAGTATTAGCAAGGCTCTAAATCAAGCTTATATTTTTATATATATCTCGCAACGCCTAAAGTTATACATTTAACGAAATTTTAGCACTATATACTTAGCATGTCGGCTCTTCTACGTCAAGTTTTAATTACGTTAGGCTAGCTCTAAATGGTAAGGGGCAGAATGTACCATACTACTATGCCATAAGGACTTTAGAATATAATTTTATGGATTTAACTAAATTATAACCCCTTTTTAAACCTCACAATTAAACTAGATCCTTAGGGATAGATCCCTATAAGAAATGTTTAGTTGCGACTTTAGGAGCTTAAAGCTCCTTTAAACTCCAAATTGAATTTAAAGCTTTATATACGCGCCCGATTGACGACTCCTTATGATATAGCGTCTCTGCCTACCCCAATCGCGACGCTGCTGTAATTATAGCTATATGTATTTTATAACGCCCTTATTCTAACTTTTATAATCGCGATAGTACTCCTTCCGCGTAGGGTCCGTACTCAGCATACTAATATGGTGAGGCACGACAAAGCCAGTTACTATACTATATTGGTATTATAAAAGCTGATAAGAGAACTATAAGTATACAATGTTTTCTAAATAGGAAGGTATCTAACTATTAATAGATTCCCGTTATTGGAATACCTTATTTAAGTCTAATAGAATGTTAAAGCACTATAATACGTTATAAATAAGCCTTATACGGATCTTAGTTCAATTGTGGCTATAGAGGTGGACGGCGGAATTAGCTCTATGGCCATAAGGCACAACTTCTAAGTAATAGAGGCCTAATGGGAGAGGTGTTTATTTAATCGCTTACTAAAATCAACCACGTGTTATATAAAGTCAAATTCTAAGCCTTATCTGGAGCCTTATAGAATGATTAACTCAATTTTAGATTTAACTAAGCCTTAATCTAAAATCTTGGTCGTTAGAAATTTGGGGTGTCTGCTACTGCGGTAGCAGAGGCACCTTAAGTTCAACACTATGCTAAGTATTATAACTTTCCTGCAGTGACCGAGCAACCCTAAATTAAGGCAATTATAGAACTTACCATACTACTACGCTGTAAAGGCCCTTAGTTATAGTCTTATAAATTTAATTAAAATATAAACACCTTCCTAAATCTTACAATTAAATATTTCTATGTGTAATACTATGCCAAGGATTACAATATAATTGCTTAGACATAGCTTTACTATAATATAATGGCTCTATGCTAATCGATTAATCTATAGCTTTAAAATCTAGATCTATAACACTAAAAACAAGCTCTAAGCCACTAATTTTATACTAGTAGAACGAAACTTAGCAAGAGATTTAGGTAGTAAAATTACTACTAAGAGTTACTACCTGGATCCTAGCCGACAAATACCCACAACCACAATCTTAGTAAATAGCAAAAAGTATATAGCAGTACCAAGACAATGGCAGGACAATATAAGACAATAATAGGACAATATAAGATAATGATAGGACAATATAAGATAATGACAGGACAATATAAGACAATAACAGGACAATATAATATAATGGCAGGACAATGCTAGGACAATATAAAACAATATAATATAATACCAGGACAATGGCAGGACAATATAAGATAATATAAAAAAATAAAATATAAGATATAAAAAGAGGGAGCCCTAATACTTCCTCTTTTTCCTACCCCTACAGCCCTAGCGCCTAATGCAGTGTAATATCGTCTGTCCGTATAAGCGATAGTATTAAGACGGTTACTTTAAGTAATATGCCTAGATAACTGGTCTAGCGCATAGTTTGTATAATATGTAATAATAATGGGGGGATCTCCTATTGTTATATTACTAAGCAACGCCTTTAAAGCCATGTTTTTCTAGTGCCCGGAGGTCCTTGGATTATTGTAAGACGCTTTATAAGAACTTATTTTAGCGTAGTAGCTTTAAGCCCTATAGTAGTTATATCTGGCCAGTCTTTAAGAATATAAATATTCTTAAATAAGGAAGCATCCTTGATAGCTATAATTAAGCTAAGATCCGTATAAGGCTTATTTATAACGTATTATGGTGCTTTAACATTTTATTAAACTTAAATAAGGTGTTCTGATAATGGGAATCTATTAATAGTTAGATATCTTCTTATTTAGAAAATATCGTATACTTATAGCTCTCTTATCAGCTTTTGTAATGCTAATATAGTATAGTAACTGACTTTGTAAAATCTAGTTCGTTTCTTAACTATTGTCTATAATATAGATAAGTCAATCTCGATCTCTTTAGGTCTTAAAGAATAAGTTAACCTCTAGAGGATTCTGTTCTAATACGGCTAATAGTCTTACCGCCGCTATTACAAGTATATATTCCGTTTGAAAATTGTTAGTCTTAGAAGTTAAAGCAACTAGAGACCTAGTAACTAGTCTTTTTAACTAATTCTAACAGATTATCTTCCCTACTCTCCTAAGTAAGAACGCCACGCGGATTACCAGCCCTTAAGGTAAAAATATTACTAAGCTAATATGGACCTTGCAGATATTAGGGGATAACTACTTTAGAATTATAGCATGCTTACCTATTTATATATACCGATTCTATTACTATATCCAGATTCTGGCAAACTAAAAGGGTCTACTCTGATTTAACCTACTACCTCTCTTAACGGTTTAATTGTATCTTCTCTTAAAAGATTATATTAAGAGCTTAGATACTCCTCTATTAAGCTAGACGGACCTAAGATCTTATTAACTTATAGTAGAATATCTCCGTTTTCGCTAATAATATTCTGGCCCTTATTAGGGATATTAAGTATTTTGGCGGAGGTTAGAACCTCTAATTGTGCTAACTAGGCTCTACTAGTTAAGGGCTAACTGGGCGTCTTAAAGTATTAACAAATATAGTTACTAGTATATGTTAAGCTGCCTAGAAGGGATTTATATATATAGAACTATAGCGCTATAGCCTAGAGGCTGCATACGCAGTATTATACATAGTATAATACAATAGAGATAAAAAAAAAATTATATATATATATATATAAAAAGTATTAACGAATCTAGGTGCTGAATCGAGCTTATTAAGATGGAGGAGATGTAAAATGGATAGGAGGAGGCTTGTAAGTCTAGGTAGTATAGTAAGTAAAGAAGCGTTCGCTAATACGCTTATTTATTTCTTATAAGACATTTAACTGATTATTTTATATATAACTAAACAATATAGTTACCTGTCTATATAATCCTGTATATTGGTCTTGGTGTGTAATTAAGACGTCTTTCCTACCGCACCTTCCCTAACGCTTTTGGAATTATGGCACTAACAATAGACCTAAGCTATAATACTAAAGACACTCTTAAGCGAGATCTTAGGGTTATAAATAAACAATACAATACGATCTACTATAATGTTAAAATTAAAATGTCAATATGTGGGCTTCTTGGACAGCCACTACGCTCCCTTATAAGTAAGGCATAAATATGGTAAATATTAAACGAAATCTCTAATAAATTCCTATTTGTGTTTCTAGGTTTACCTGAAAACCTATATACTAAATATATTAAATAACTTGCCTAGTACTATAGCTATAATGTAACGCGTTAAATAAACAAAACGGCTTCTATTAGGTAAATTATAATAGGCAATCTAGTACTCCCATACTCCGCCATTGTATATTATCTACCAGCCGGCATACCAAAGGTAATAAGGCAGGAGGGAATATTAAGGTTATATAGAACAATAATAATACTAATCCGGCAGGCAGCTAATAAAGAGCTAATAATTATCCCTACCTGAAAGCTAGCAACCGGCAAGAATAACGCCCTAGATATACACGTTAATAATCTAAGCTTTAATACATTTATAAACATGCTAGGCTAGGATATTAACTTTAACCCTAAGAGCGAAACGCTTTGCTACTATATTGGCAACAAGATAGCCGGAGGACGAATTCAGCTTATAAATAAAGAGAAATGGCGTAGTGCGGTTAAGAATATGTTTTTATAAGAAATGGATAGGTTTTTATTTATAATAGAACAAAGAAGAATAAGTAGGTTACTACTTAAAGTTAATTTAGCGTTACTAACTTGTATTTATAGTCTGCGCTGCTAGCTAAGAACGATGCAATTACTTACCCTCTATTTTTATACCCTTGCCTTTACTAGATAACTCGCACTCTATATATACAAGAACAGGTAGAACTGGTAAACGGGTTAATACCAAGGCAATACTTAACCTATAACTGTCCCAAAAAACCTCTTTTAGTTAAAAAAGAGCCCTTACTCTACGCCTTAACCTGTAATAGAAAAGGCGAAGGCAACTATAACCGCAGTATAGATTATGCGCCTTAAAGCTACTACTTTATTTGGAATACTTACTAGTTTAATAGATCACCATATATAAAGGTAGACGGCTTAATATTAGAGCCCTTTGGCGTGCTATTAGGTGAGGGAGTCTTAGAACAATATAACCTAGGATATTCTTATAACTTATCTAGTATTCTTAAAATGCCTAAGGGGATTAGACGATAAAGCCTAAGGTTTACACCTATTCTTTCTAGTAAACTTGTTAGGGTAATATATATTAATATTGTCCTTGGCTCGCTCTTAGTATCTAATACCCAATCCTTATATCTATGCTTGTGCTTTCCTTACCATTCTGCTAAATTCAATTGCTGTTGTAATACATATATAGGGGATAGGTTGGGCTTACTATAGACTAGCAGGGTTAACAACACGGAAGAATAACGTTAGATATTTATGGTAGAAATACTAGGTATTATATAAGGGTGTGGAATATAGTGATATAACTATATAGAAGTGTTATTGCTGTCCTATATACTGCCTATGCCTACCCTAGCATTATCTACACTGGCGAGCTACACGGATAAGGTAAATAAGCTTCGCTTTAAGTATAAGACGGGTGTTAAACCTAGTATAGGTAGACTGGAATAAGGTATAGGATCTAAAAGCTAGCGCCCTAGGTAGGTAAAGTGGTTTAATAAGGTACCTCCCTGTTAAATTTAAACACGAGCCTTACTAGCCTACTGCTTTTATTACTGGGATTAACGTTTAACCTTTTATATATACATACTATATCTGCTAAGAGATATGCTAATAGAATAAAACAGTTTCGCGTATAATAGCAAATAGTATTAGACAATCTTTAACTATATAATAATATTTTCTTAACTACTAACTTGATATAAGTTAATAGATTATAGTCGTGGCTTAACTATAACCAGTTAGAACTAGCAGCTAATTACAATAAATACACCCCTATTTAAGTTATTTGCAAGCACCATAGCAATAATACTCCTACTAATACTGCCATCAGTCCAATATATACTATACCAGTATACATTCTTTTAAGTTGTTAATCTATATACGCCCTAGATATTATAGAAACAGCTATAAGGTAACCCATTCTAGCTATAAGCTGTACCTTCTACTAACTAGGCAAATATAGGAGTGTTACTATAGTAGGTAAACGTAAAAACGCATTATTAAACACTTAAACTAGTAGCAAGAACCCTACTTTGAGTTAACGTAAAATAAGGAAATGAGAACAACTAGTATAATTAACCTTATATCTCTACCTAGCCTACTGCTAGGAGTTGCCCACGTCCTAGCTAATGGAAGGAAGAACGCGCTAATAGAGAACAAGTATATAGAACCTAGCTAGAACAAGTATATAGAACCTAGCTAGAACGAGCACGTGGAACCCAGCCAGAATAAGCAATATTGTAACTCTGGTCTAGTTATATCTAGGCGCGGAGAGGAGTAGGCACGCAATAGACCCTATTAATGTTAAATATAATATATTAAGCTGGCTGACAATGTATAGAATGTATATGGCCGCCTTTAGCTAAAAAGGGTATTATTTAATAATGAGAATAGTAACTCTAGTCTAGTTATATTTAGGTATAGAGAGGAGTAGGCATGCAATAGACCCTATTAACGTTGTATATAATATATTAAGCTGGCTGATAATGTATAAAATGTACATGGCCGCCTCTAGCCAAAAAGGGTAATCTTTAATGATAAGGATAGTGACTATAAGTCTACACCTGCTTCTTCTATAAAACAACAGCAACTAAATATTAATAAATCTACTAAATCTGTTAATAATCTGGCAGCAGAACCAGCTTAGTTAAAGATATAAAGTCCTAATCTTTTAGTTAAGGTAGGTTATACCTTTATGCATAACCGGAGTCTAACTGCAATACTTAATAGTCTCCTCTACCATTTGGCACTTGGCGAGCCCTAGTAAATAAAATACTCTCTTTGCTATCTAACCGCCCACCACTATAAAAAGTAGCATCTTCGTAATATACCTCTAGCTCTTAATAATTGCGTGTTAGTTTAAAATACTCTTCTATACGCCCAATCTATACCTTACTGTATAAACAATTGCGTGCTAGTTTAAAATACTCTTCTATGCGCCCAATCCGTACCTTACTGCGTAAACAATTGCGTACTAGTTTAAAATACTCTCCTGTGCACCCAATCTATACCTTATCGCGTAAATAATTAACATTTGGCTTTATATTCTCCCTAGTAAGCCGTATTCGCCTAAATTCTAATATAGCTTCGTCTACGAAACAAGTGACCTCCCTCTAATATAGAGTACACTAATCTAGTATTCGATCTAAAGGGGACCTAAATAGCACCAGGGAAAGTAAGGACAAGTTAGACTATAAAGACGATTTTGACCTAACTGCCGCGATATAGGCAAGAGAAGAGTACCTCTAGACATTACAACGGCGACGTATAAAAGAAAACCCACCTAAGAGACATAAGCCTATATTTGCGCTTTATAGGTCTATTTTACTAGCAAGGCTGGTAACTAACTCTGGGACTTATGACGGGCATTTTATTAACTTGTGGTTCAACCGCTTTCCAGGCCTTATTAAGGATATAATAAAAAAGGCATAGTTAGAAGCTATTTTAAAGCAGCCGAAAGTAGTATAAAAAAAAGCTAATTGTATTCCTGACCCGGTGTCCACTTATAAGGTATCTATATACTGGAAATATTGTATTAAATTGTCCACTAACAATCTTAATATTATATACAGCTATTTGACGCAATAGGGAACTTTAGAAACCACGCAATTATAAAGGCTCGTATAGTTGTAAGGGAGGTATATAGGCTAGGGTTTAATAACGCGCCTAAACTAATTGTGAAACTACTAACTAATTACAATTTTATTGCGCTGGATTATATAAAGGTATTTTGCCTGTGCTATTTAGTAAAATACTAATAAGAGTCAATAGCCAAGTAATAACCGCTTCCGTTCTAACGCGATAGTTGCTGGCATAGCTAGTATATTTCATGGTAGAGGAAGAAATGGCCTTGCCCAATTACCCTGCTCTTGTAATATGTTTAAAAAGCTTACCAGTAACACTATTGCTTTTGTTTTAATAGCAATATATTATGTAATTAGGGAGTATAGAACTAGGTCTAAGGGAACGGACAACTTTTATAGCACTGTTATTAGCGGTTAGTGTATATCCGGTGTTTTACTACCTATTATTATTCTCTAACCTGTTGTAGAAGCCTACGCTAACCTTTTAGGCAGCTGGAACTAGATATCTAAAAAACAGTAATTTAGAATCTGGCTACGGCTTTAGCCCGCGGTTATTAAACATGCTGCGGGCCTAATGCTAGATTAATTAACTATAGAAATTATTAAGGACCTATATAAAGATGACCTTAACGACCTTATAGCGGATTTAAGCGATAACGCAAGAGAGAGGTTCCTTATAAGCCTTAGTAATAACAAAACTGACGCGATTATTAACTTAGGCTATTTATTGGTGAGCTAGGCTATACCATCTAATCTACTAAGTCTGTCTTAAAGGGAGAGCTTTAGAGTAGGCTAGACTAGTCTACCAAGTCTATCCCAAATAGAGAGCTCTAGAGTAGGCCAGACTAGTCTGCTAAGTCCGTCTTAAAGGGAGAGCTCTAGAGTAAGCTAGAAAATCTAGGGCCCTACTACTACTATAATATTTACTAATTCAACTTTTGGAACTAGCTAAGTTTGTTAAATTTAGTAGAATATATATCCTCCGCCCTAGTATACTACTTTGTCCTAAATATAGGAACTAATAAGCCTAGGCCAGAAAGGTTTAAATCTAATAAGTCATTTATATAATTTAAGCAGTACTATAGCCTTGCAGAGGACAGCTATGGCTGGTATAGTAATGGAAAAGCAATATCAAATTTAATTAAGAATAAGGAGCAGTATATAAAGTTTGTAATATATGCTCTGGACTCTAGTGTAGAGGAGCCAGTAGAGTTTTTGGTAGGAGATTAGGTATAGGACTTTCTATACTCTCCTATAGGATAACTGCGGCTTCCTTATTATATATACTAGCTCTTAATCTACCTTTCTTTCGGCCTATATCTGCTACTCTTAGTAGCTACTTTTTGGCTATATGTATATGCTATGCTAGCAAAGCTAAATACTTATAGTATATTATTGTCGTAGGGAGAGCAGGAAAGGTCTTATGCTTTTAGAATATATTATAAAATAGTTGGGATATTATATTAAATTGTCTAAAACAATATAATAGATTATATAAAGAAGTGTATATAATTTGCTTTGCTAGCCTTATAAATAGCTTTAAAGTAGCCTTTGTTTATTATCTAAAATATACTGTTGGTATAAAAGAGGTGGATGGCTCTAAATATAATTGTGGTTGCAGGTTGCGTGCAAGTTGCGCGTAGGCTACGTGTTAAAAAAACACGATATAGGCTAGTCGGTCAAGTTGCTAAATGCCCTCAACTGCGCGCTAATTGCGTCAACCACCAACCATTGAGGCCATTGGTAGGGTACCATATTTTGCCGATGTGTAAAGGATAAGCGGTAGGCTAATATTAAGTTGCAATTTAACTATGGCCTTAATTATAGCGCCAATATTAAAACCATGGGCTATAGCGTATAGTTTAGAGGCTAGTACGCTTCTAGTAATTCTCTTACACTTAACTAAGGACCAGTGGACAATATTCGCCTTATTTAATGAGTCTGCTAGTACTAAGATATATCCAATCTATATCTATATTGTAGGATGCAGCTATGACGCCCTTGTAGGATTACGCCAGTAGGTATATAAGAAGGGAGTTGCGACCCCTAGAAGCGGCAGCTTATGCCTATGCCGGCGGAAACAATGAAGAAAGGCGTAAAACCAGAGGCTATAGAAGGCTCCTAAGCCGTATAAAAGCATACCAACTCTAGGAGGAGATTCTTATATAGACCGCTAGGGGGCGGTCTAGTACTTGGGTTAACCCCATTATAAGATATCTAAAAGAATGGTAAAACCCCCCGTTAATTGGTAGTAGCAGCCAACTGCTTATGGAAAGCCCCCTAGGCCTTTAGGCCTAGGTAACTGGGACTAAATACTAGAAAACTGGGGTAGAGGTCTGGATAAGTAGGTATGTTGAACTCTACTATATAACTACCTGACTAGGACTCGTAATTACCTGGATCTAGTGGCTTTGATAGGAAAATACAAACCAAGCATATAATGAGAACAATGAGAGAACATAAGGGGCGCCAGAGACTCGCTAGGGAGACGATAGACGAATGTATGGCTCCCTTATTATTAGCGTACATACACCAGGAATGCAAAAACTCCTTATCTAAAAAGAAATAATTATAAATGGCCTTATATATAACACAAGGCTCTACAACCACAGACTACACCTAGAATGATATTATTGCTATATATAATAGGGACATACCTAATCCATATGCGCAGCACAGGTGTGCTATGGCCACTATGCAGGCCCCTACAATATAAGACAATGTATAAATTAAGACCAAATAAAATGCGTAAACTGTTACCGAAGCACACATAAGGCATGGGAGAGAGAAGACTGCATTAAATATAGGAGATGGAAGGAAAGGGCTTAACAGCTATAGGAACAACTATACGCTAGGTTATATAAATGGAAACAACAAGTAATAAGCTAGGGGGACGTAGGTGTCTTCCTAGCGTTTCCTACCTTTAATACTAGGGGGCTAAGCCAGCTATCCCAAGCCTTAACGGGCCAAAAGCGACGCCGCGTGATATTACTAGACCGAATAGGGACATAAGGGACATATGGGATACAAGGAAGAGGACGCCCAGTAAAAAGACCCCTATAGACAGCTATAGCAAGTTTAAGGCCGGGATAATTAAGAATTAGATTTAACACGGTAAATATAACACACGCAGCTAGCTTATAAGGGGCATATAGCTAACTGGTAAGAATAGGGGAAGAACCAGAGGCAATAATAAACTTAGATTTAGAAAGGCTAGTAGGAACACAAGATACAGAAATAAAAAGCTTTATATAAAATAAGTAGTGGCCAGGGAGTAAATATAGGAGATGGAAGTTCTAAACATTTTAGAGAAAGTGGAAACGGAAGAAGTAAGGAGTAAAGGAGAGGCAAAGAACCCCTACTAGGGGTCCGCTACTTGACCATTATATAGTATAACTGCGGTAATATAAACCACCGTCTAGTAAGGCCCCTACTAGACAGTCTAGACCTAAAGAAATACTATATTCTTGCTATATAAGAGCCGTATTATAATACCTATATATAATTAATATACTGCCCCTAAGGGTTCTAGCTCCTATATAAACCAAAAGCAGCTATACGTATATGCTTTATAATTAGTAAAAATATCAGCCTTGCCTCGTGGTTATAGTAGGTAGTTAACCTAGATATTGCAGTTATAACCATCTAGACATATAGGGGACTAGTACAAATTATTAATATCTATAACCCTAGGGTTGAAGAGGTAGCATAGATAGAGAACATTATATCTATAATAAGCTTGCTAGAAACTAAATACATAGAGTCTATTCTACTAGGAGATATAAACCTCTACCACCTATAGTAGGGGGGCATCTATGTTGCTGCTAATTGATAGGTAAAGTGCCTACTAAGAGCTATAGATAATGGGGGCCTTAAGCTAGCTACCCCCCTAGGTGCAATTATATAGCAATAGGGTACTACTAAAAGTACAATTAACCTTATAATTATGGACAAAAACCTATACCAGAGACTCAAAAGGTGCTCCCCTAAAGAAGAATAGGTACTTACCTTAGACTATATCCCTATCCAGATACAACTAGATCTGGACATTAAGGCACAACTAAATAGCAAAAGATACGCAATAAGGAAGCTTAACGTAGATAGCTTTCTTAATATAATTAAATAACAACTTTAAGACCTAGAAGAAATCCACCTAATACTAAACAAGTAAGGCTTATTAGCTACCCCTAAGGAAATTAATTAAAAACTAGAAAGGATCTAGGCAGCAATTAAAAGTAGGCTAGAAGAGCACTACCTGGTTTTAAAACTAGGCCCCTATACGTGACACGTATGGTCTATATAGTGCGCGGCCCTTATAGCCGGCCAATAATGAGCAAGGAGGAAATATATAAGCAGCCACAATTCTAAGGATGAGAGATAATATAAAGACACAAAAAACTAGCTAAAGAATACCCTAAAAAAAGAAGTAAGGAATAACTGGAGATAGTTTATAAATAAATATACTACTAACCTGAGTCTCCCCTATAACAAGGGCCTTTAGACTATAGTAAAATAGGTAAAGAAAAAGGCGGGACGCCTAGTAGAAGATCCACACCTACTACCCCTATAAAGAGTAGGCAAACCATAGGCCACAAGCAACAATAATAAGAAGGTAAAAATCCTTATAAAAAGATTTTTCCCTTAACCGGCTCTAGTAGACCTTAGTAATATTACCAGTAAAATACCGGTGACTCGCCTAAGGGTTAACAGCGACATAACAACTAAAGAAATGGCCAGAACCATTAGCCGCCTTTTAAATAATATAGCACTAGGACTAGATGGGATCCTAAACAAAGCCCTAAAGACCTATAGACCACTTATAGCACCTTAGCTTATAGACGTAGCTAAAGTATGCTTTGTAATAGGCTACTATCTACGACTTAGAAGATCCATAATAATGGTTATCTTATAAAAAGAAGGTAAAGCAGACTACTTAATCCTAGGAAGCTACTGCCCTATTGCCTTAGAAAACACCCTAAGCAAGATCTTAGAAAAGGTTATAGCGGACTATATAGTAGACACGGCAGAGGAACACGCCCTACTACTATAAAGCTAAATAGGGGCAAGAAAGAATCGCTTAACGCTATTAGCACTTACACTACTTACTACTACCATTAAAACTGTATAGGCTATGCGAAAGGACTTTATAGTATTAATACTTAGCCTAGATATTAGCGGCGCCTATAATAATATACCTTATAAGCGTCTCCTATACATTCTTAGGGCAAAGGGCTTCCTAGAATATATCATTTAATTTGTTTAAGGATTTATAGGCTAGAAAGAAACATTACTAGTCTTTAGTAAATACTAGAGCCCCCCTATTACAGTTATAATAGGAATACTATAAGGATTACCTCTATCGCCTATACTCTTCTTTTTCTTTATAAGCAACCTATTTAACACCTTTAAGGAAGGGGCAATCTAGGGAATAGGCTTTATTAATAACACAAACCTAATTATATATAGGCTAACAGCCGCAGAGAACTGTAGGATACTAGAGAAAGCCTATAACACCTATATAGAATGGGTAAGATAATATAGAGTCCAATTCTCACTAGAGAAATACCAGCTAATCCATTTTATAAGAAAACGTAACTAATCTGCAGATCTTTAGCATATAATCCATATCTAAGGCTTTAGGGGTCAACCGGTTTAAGGCCTAAAGGTATTAGGAGTATAGGTAGATAGCAAGCTCCAATAAAGCGTATATGCGGCATAAGCAGCCCATAAGGGCTAAGTATAGTATATTACTATATCCAGGATTGTTAATTCTATATAGGGTCCATACTTCTAGAGGTTACACCTACTATATATAGCAGTTGTCCAGCTAACCATAACGTATAGATCTAGCATTTAGGCCACTAGAGAAACTAAAAAAGGCCCCCCTAAATCACTCCTTAAACCACTCTAAAAGGTCTAAATAGCCTGCCTTAGGAGTATAACAGGCGGGTATAAGCGAACGGCTACAGCACTGCTTAAGAAGGAAGCCAATATTCCCCCCCTATAACTATATATTGAAGCCAATGTAATGCAAAGGGTGTAAAAGAAACGTAACTCTAATATTATAAAGTATATTAAGACACGCCTAAATAAACTATAGAGGGACCTTAGGGTGCCCTATAGGAGAAGGAACTAACAACCCCAAAGTAAGGAAGATATATTAGGAAAACAAGTAGAGAAAGTAGAAGAAGAATAGTACGGCACTAGGGCCCAGGCCTATATAAAGGAGGAAGGGAGACGCGTAAGAGGCTAGTAAAAACAATAGTAAGGAAGAGAAAGGAGCTAAAGTAGAGTATAAAAGAGTACTAGAAAACTATCTACCGCAATATAATACTAGTTGGACCGACACTGGAGAGATAAATAGGAGTTAAAAGTACAGAGGCAAACTTAGGCAAGGGGAACCCAAGCTATAGCATAGGTAATGTTATAGGGGGTAAATACCTAAGGGCTCCAAGAGGGCCTAATAAAGGCAGAAAATACAATAGCAACACTCTTAAGGACAGGAATAATAGGACTAAAAGATTAGCTTTACTGGGTAGGTGTCCTAGTGGGTAGCCTAAGGTGCAAATATAGCTGGCTAAAACAGACACCAAAACACGTAATACTATTATGCCCCTTACACACCAGCTAAGAAGTAATACTCTTAGCAGCTGGCACAGAAAACTATAATACACTACTCTTAATACAGAAAGGCCTTAAGGCGGCTACCCGGTGGCTTATTAACCAAAATATGCTAGACCAGTTCCGGGTTGCAAAGGAAATAGCAATAGAAGGCAAAGGGGCGAGTAATAGGCGCCCCCTAATAACTCTATAGGAGTAGAGTACAGTGTGTAATACTAGCGCGTCTGTAGGTTTGTTATAGCAGCAGTAGTTCCCAAGAAGGTCAAAAAGTAAGGTAGTAGAGCACCACTAGTAACTTGCAGGCAACTTATAAGCAAGCCCCAGAAGGCGGGGAGATGGATCACAGAGTTTTCTTAAATAGAGTTTTCTCCCTATATATATATAAGGAGTAGTCCGCGTGGGCCCAACAGGGATCCGAATCGGACGTTAAGCAATAAATAATATATATCCAATCTATAATAAGAGGTCTTTGTTGTTTGCAAATAAGGAATTAGTAAATATAAGCAGTTAAAGTGTTTCTATATTAAGCTTAATAAAACTTAAACCTCTTATTAAGTTCTTAATTTGCTACTAAATTCTCTTATTAAGCAGTTTTATGTCTTTCTTATTAGGGTTAATTACCTAGGCAGTGTAGGATAAATTAAAAGAAGCTTTAGGCTGGTATATAGACGCAATATAAGCTTCTCTTGCTTATTAGGCAATGTATTAGTCCTTAAGTATAAGTGCTATACAAATAGTGCCTCTGGAACTAGTTATTATAATAGCTTCCTTAATATTAACAAGAGTTAAGTTTTAGTATTAGCGCTCCTGCATAAGCATGATTATATAATCCTATTATCGGATAATGCCTCCGTTAAACTTAATTAGGTATTCTGGTATAAGTTATTCGCGTTCCTTAGTTAGGAACTTAGCTTTTTTAATATTCTCCTATTCTAAAGCTGCAAAGACTAAGTTAGCTAGTAGGAGGGTGTTATTAGTCTATAAACCAACTATTCTGAAATTTATAGGGTTGTTGAGGTGGAGTAAGCAGGGGTTATAAGTAGATTGGCTTATGTTTAGTTCTTTAATATAGTGGTTATAGTAAGTCTTAAACCAATAATTGCCTACCTTAGGAATGCCGTATAAAGGTCTAATAACCTTTAGAATTGTGTCTTATAAGACTCTAAGTGCCGTACTAAGTTTAAAAGGTGCCCTAATATAGAAGTCTTAATTTAGTCTTATAGCTGATTATATATAGGCCTGTAAAATATCTTGTAAGTAGAGATATGTGCCACTGTTCTAAGTTATGGCCGTAATATAGAGAATAAGGCGTTAGCTAACTCATTGGATTATAGGTAATTAGGTTAATACAAGGTCTTTTTCTAGGTTATTATATACCTATATAACTAGTCTTAACTTCTTAAAGGCTTTATTAGAACTAGGGTTTTTAATCTTATCAGTAAATCTAGAGTTAAATACTCTATTACTTTATGGTATATCTTTAGGGTTAACTAGTTTAAAAACTCCTTTCTTAAGTAATCCCTTAATTTCCTTCTGGCGTAATACTACAAACTAATTGGACTTTGTGAGTTAATTATTATCCTTATCTTATAGATATATTAAAATGTTCGCGGTATTAGCTTTAATAGGGTACTTATATAGTCTACCTCTTCCACACTTAACGGGTTAAGGTCCAGGCTTAGTTTAAGGTAGAAATTTAGGTTTAGTTTAAGGTAGGGGTTTAGGCTTAGTTTAAGGTAGTTCGCTTTTATTGTCTTCTAGTTACATATCCTCTGTAATCTTAGGGTCTACCAGATATGGTTTCACAACCATACTACGGAAGTTAGTAGGTCTGTAGGGAAGTTATATAGTACAGGTCTTATTTTTAATACTAAGTAGGTTATGCGGACTAGACCAGTAGCTAGGTTAGCCTATAGGTCCTTAGCCAAGGGAGGTATAGTAGTAATTAATATTCAGTTGTAAGTTCTTGTCAGTTGCCTTATAACTTGCATTAATAGTTAGTGCTTAAAAAGCTTCCTTAAGCTCTTCTTCTGAGTTGGTATCGTTATCCTTATAATCCATAATATATTAGTTAAGTTGTTTCTTAAATTGGTCATCAAATTTGCTAAACCTATCTCTATTAGCAGTTCTAAACTTGGCTTTAGACTCTTCTTACTCCTCCTTAGTATGTCTCTATAAGCAACATCCTTCCCTATTACATACGAAACAACGTAGTTTCTTTCAGTTGCGGTTATACGGAGGGTTGTTGCGGTTGCTACAGTTATAGTTATTATCTCTTTTATAGAACCGTCGGTCTATAAAGAAGGCTTATATTTTCTCCATATACTCTTTTTCATATGCTATAATAGACAATTAAAGTTTATTAATAAGGGCTTTAAGGTTATCTAGTGGGTCAGAGACTGCATATCTGCATGCTAGTATTCCCTGGCAAGAAGTAACAATTTTGTTATTAAAAAAGTTTATAGTTTATAAGGTAGGTCTAAGGCTATGCTGTAGTTAACAAAGTCTGTGGATTAACAATTGGAGATATTTACTTATTAACTTATCTATGTTTCCTGCTATTACTATTATAAGTATAATAGTGTTCTACTTGTCTAGGTTCTTGCGTTAAAATCCTAGTCCTTTAAAGAAATTCCAAAGGTGTTTATAAGCTTTAGCAAATGGTAAGCGGGACAGTTAGTTTATATAGAAGTGGTCCAAAGCTAGTCCTTTTAGCATAGTAGGGAATGCCTTAAGGTAGGCTTCTTGGGGTACATCCGCTCAATTACAGATATTATAGAATATTGTTAATTTGTAGTTAAGGCTTTCATTCATACCACCGTATTTCTACTCCTCTGTGTATATCTTGGCTGCATTCGCAATTTCCTTGCTATAGCCAGTTATAGTAATAGGGTGGTTCTCCTCATCTATAGATTGTACGTAGAGTTGCTATATTGTTGTTACGGGTTAAGGCGTAGTAGATGGTATAAAAGTGGACGTAGTCGTAGATTAAGGTATAATAGATAGTATAAAGGTAGAGGTAGTCAGTGTACCGGTTAGTTAGGTTGTGGTAGCTTTAGCTTATTATTACTCCTCTAAGGTACCCTCTGTTATATATACCTTAATTGATCTTAATAGCGTCGGTCCATACTTATTATTGGCTAATTTAATTATCTCTCTACTCTATTTAGTTTAGTCTTCTTCTTGTGCTATATTATATAAAGACTAAGGGAGTGTTTTGTTTCGTTTATAGTTAATATTAACCTATACTCCTCTAATGTTTAGGCAGTCACGTAGTTGCTAAAGCCAGTATAAGGGGATTTGCGTAAAGATATTAACCGTAAAGTCCTTAAAATCTCCCTAGAACGATTCCCAGAGTATTAAGTTAAGTTGGTTATGTATCTCTGTATATAGGTATATCTTATATTATAGGTAGTTAGTCAGTTTATCTTTAGAGGCTTCTATTAAGTTAATCCTATTTTCCCATTTAGCTGCTTCTTCCTTCTAGTCTTTCTCTGTTCCTGACATCTTGTTTATTATATATTATTTAGGTAAGTAAGGGTAAAGGTAAGGGTGTTTAAAAGGTAAAAGTAGGGGAACGGTTAAGGAGGCGGTTAAGGAGGCAGTTAAGGAAATAGTTTAAGTTAATTAAGTAGGGTAAAGTGCTCTACGCAGTAGTCTTCTGAAGTAGATAGAACAAGATATCTAGAAGTCGTTGTAGATACCAGATAAGTACTCCTAGGTAGTTTCTCTTCTTCTCTTTAACTGAAATAGGCTAATACAAAAGGTGGATAAGTATAACTATCTTCCAATCTACTATAAGGTGGACAGTATAACTGTTTTCTAAGCTACCTGCATGTTTCCTAATCTGTGCGCGCTTACTAATTAGTGTTGGTATGCTTTAACAACGTGCAGAATACATATATCACAATAATATATACTATACGGTGTTGTAGATGGATGTTGTATTTTTAATACAAAGAAGGGTAAGGAACTTAAGGTTCCTTACCACCCTAGTGCCGCGGTAACACGTAACGGCAACTTGCCATATATGGCGGCAACTTGCCTCCTATTGCAATGCAATATATTCTAGCTATAGTATAGATGTTTATTATAAGGCTATAAAGTCAAAAAATAGGAAGAAAAAACATTTTTCTATACAAATTTGAAAAAAAGGGTTTAAAGGTTTATAATAAACTTTTATGCTTTTAAAATATAAATATAAATCTCTATAAGATATTAAATTTATAAAAAATATTTTTAATATTTAGTAGTAAAAAAAAAGATTATTATAGATTTAATAGAGAATTAATAGGTTTTTTAAAAGAGTTATAGGTTTTAAACTTTAAATATTTTTAAAGCCTTAAAATTAATTATATAGTTATTATATAGTAATCTAGTAGGGTTATATAAGGATCTTTTAGTCCTTACTTAGGCTTACAGCCCTCCTATTCTCCTTATTAGTTCGTCTCTATACTATAGTATTGCTATACCTATTCTTTACTATATCGTCCTCTTCTATTAACTCTTTTATAACTTATACTCGGCTTATCTACTCCCTACTATATACCTGGGTAATATATGTAACCGACTACCAATACTGTTTGTACTAACTTAATAGCACGAGTGAGTCGTATCCCGGGGCACGAAATACGTATAGTATTGTATGCTCTTTGGGATGGTGGTGACTGTCGATTGTATAAAGCAGACTACGTGGTCTATATACTAATGCGTCCTCCCCCTAATTAGTTAGTGCTTTATAAGTGCACCAGACGCGTAAGCGAGTGGTTAGTGCACTGAACGCGTAAACGCGTACCTGGCGTACCAAACGCGTAGGCACGCGGTTGGTACAATAGGTGCTGTAATTATACACTAGCGGTACTTAAAAAATGAAACCACTTATATACAGCCTCCGTAATTGCTTTAATAGAACCATAAAATATAAAAGAAAATACATAGGAAATCTCCCCCGAGGTGCCGTCTAGGCTGCCTTCCAAACGGTGCCCCAAGCTGGCCGTAAGTTCTGCTTACGGTCCGTAGAATGAACCGTACGGCCTTTTAACGGGCAGTAGACGAGCTATAAGTTGGATTATAAGGGCCGCCAAGGCGCTAGTGCTAAGCGAGCTAATGGCGATTTTCTATCCCGGGGATGGAAAATTGTAATTGGTTAATTCAACTACCCTGTAAAATTTAGTGGGTTATATAAGTCCACTAAGTTCCACCATAGCTTTCCACCATTTTCCACCTGTACTATATAACGAGCCGTACGGCCTTCTAACGGGCCGTAGACGTACCGTAGGTGCTCCATTAGTCCCATTCTACCCATTCTGTGACTTCTAGGTTAAGCTTATTCGTATTAATTAGGGTTTTAAGAGCTTAACACGGCTTTACCTTAGTTATAGCGTCTGCTAGGTTATCTCCGCTGCTAATCCATTTAACCTCCGTAATCTCGCGCCGTTTATAGGCCTGACGTAAGCACATAAGGTCGACTATAAGCCTCTTCTCTTATGTTGTACCTAGTTTGACTAGGCAGTCGTAGAGGGACTTTAAATTGGTGTATAAAACCAGGGGTAACTGCTCCAGTTATAGAATCTTCTAGACCGTTAATTTGATTGCGGCTGCTATATTAAAGCTATAGGCTAGTGCATATAGCTCAGAAGCTAGTACACTATGGGTTACTTGTTTGCACTTAATTAAAGACCAGTGCAGTATATTTGCGTCCTAATTACGGTCCGTAAGTACAATTATAAAGCCAATTTATAATGATAGGTCTTTGTTATTAGCAAAGGAGGTATCCGTAAATGCCATTATACTAAGGGAATTTAGGTCTAGTGGTATAAAAGTAAGTCCTCTTATTGTGTTATTAATTTGCCATTAAATGCGCTTATTAAGCTGCTTAATATTTTCTTCTTGCGGATCTACTGCCTAGGCCGCAAAGGACAAGTCATAGGCAGATTCGGGTTGGCAGACTATGGCTATATAGGCGCCTCTTGCACGCTATGCAGCGTATTGGTCCTTTATATTTACGGTCTTACGGGTCTCTCCGCGGGAACTAGTAAGGTCCGTAGGCTTTACTATAACAGGCTTTAGGTTTTAGGCTTAGCGTTCCTAAGTTAGCTTAATTAGATTGCCCTTTTATATAATTAGGCCTCTATTAAACTTAATTAGATTCTGCTTAGTTAGCTACTCTTACGGCTTTGCCAAGAACTTGGCCTTTTATAGTTTAGTTTCTTTAGCGTCCGCAAAGGTCTAGTCTGCTAGGAATAGGGTATTGTCTATTTAGAGTCTAACAATACCGAGGCCGTTTAATAGGCTGTATAGGAGGTAGGGGTCGTAGGTTAACTATTCCATTTTAAGTTTACTAATGTAGTGCTAGTAGTATATCTTAAACCAATAGTTTCCAGCTTCTAGTACTCTATATAGAGGTTTTACAACCCATAGGATTGTTCCTGGTTGTAGGTTAAGCTCGGGGGGTGGCCGTATAAAAATATTCCTACTTAGGTAGGTATTAGACTACACATAGGCTTGCGAGATGTCCCGTAGGTAAAGAGCTACGGGTTTGCTTTGCTGTAGTCTAGGCGTAAGTGTAAGTATAATCCGTTAGCTAACTCGTTAAATTGTAGGTAATTGTGTAAGAACTAAGCCCTTCCCTTAGTTGTTGTAGGCTTGTATAACAAGCCTTAATTTTTTAAAAGCTTTGTTAGTACCTAGGTGCTTAATTTCGTTAACAAAGCGTAAGTTAAATATACAGACGCCTTGCGGAACGTCTTTCTCCGTTATAATCGCAAAGACGCCCTTTTTAAGTAGTCCGTTAATCTCTTTACGTTATAAGTCCGTAAAGGGGGTTTCCTGTACTAGAACTAATATATCCGCAGGCGGAGATTGCCTTACGGATATTCCTGCAGAGGTTAGGTAAGTCTCCGTTATAGTATTCTTAGTTATGGGGTACTTTTGGGGGCGTCCTTAACCACGCTTTACAGTAGGTATAGCGGGTTTAGTAGGTTTCTAGAGGACTTCTAGGGTAGGCAAGGGTGCTTCTAGCTTATCTAGTTTGGCGGTTGCTTCTGGTTTATTTAGTTTAGCGGTTACCTCCAGTTTATCTAGCTTGGCAGTTACTTCTAGTTTATCTAGCTCAACGTCATAGGTGTCTTCGGGCCGAAAGTAGGGTTTTACGGACGTGCTCCTAAAGCTGGTTAGGCCGCTAGGAAGTTATACACAGCACGTCTCATTTTCTACAGCTAGTAAACAGTAGGGTCTAGTCCACTTACCGCTTTCACGCTATATAAGGACTTCAGAGTTAAGCGGGAGGTCGTGTACTAGGGTTGTATTAGGTCCGTTGCGGTAGTATAGGGCGTTATTAACAGCTTATTTGGCCCGTAGCTTAACTATCTTAGCCATCGCCTTCCGTATTGCAGCTGCTTGTTCCGTAATAGACGGGGCAGGAGGATTTAGGTTACTTATCCTTAGGTAGGCTCCGTAGACCAAGAGGGTAGGTACTAGTCCATCCGGGCTAGCAGTGTCGTTAACGGCTTTTACGGCCATCTATAGAGCTAGTTCCTTTCGGATATCCTTACACTCGTCCATAATGATCTGGTAAGCTCTCCGTAGGGCTAGGTAAGCTCGCTTAACAAGCCTAACAGACTAATACGCCTTAACTAGAACGGCTTTTGTTAATATAGCTATGGCCGTAGTATACTGCTAGAATTCCTTGCTAATAAAGTTCCTACCAGCGTCGTGGGTGATATACTTAGGAGGTCTAACGTACATATTAATCCAGCAGGTCTGTAAAATATCCCAAGTGTGCTTTACGGATATATTTTGCAACTAATAGGCGGCTTGATAGCGGGTTGCCTCGTTAATTATATATAATACTAGGCTGCCATTAATGTACATAATGTCTACGTACACTAAATGGTTGAAGTCAAGATCCTTATAAAGGGTGAACTTAAATTGGCCTGGGGAACGTCCGTATTTCTGGCAGTAGGAGTAGTATTTAGTTAGGTAATTAACTGCCTTCCTATTAACGTCGTTATGTCCAAAGCGTTTAAGGACTCTATATAGCTTTTCGGCTAACGGGTGGCCAAAACGACGATATAAACGGTGGATCTCCGTACTGGTAAGGTAGCACGGGTTATAGTCGAAAGATTCCTAAATATAGGTCCGTAAAGTCTCTCCCTATATAAGGAACGGGTGTCCAAATTGTTATATAATTGGTAGGGTAACATGCTTGCTTCCTAGGGCAGTTGCGGGGCCGATTAAGGTGTCTATAATATTGTTATAGTAAACCTGTAACCTGTCTATGTCCGCAAGGTAAAGTAAGAAAGGGGTGTCTGCTTTTACTATATAGAAGTTAACTAGGCTAATTAGGGTCTTAACTGCAACTAATCTAATTAATGCAGTTAAGCCAATGCCAAATTAGACGTTTACGGCCCTAGTTTACATAGTGTTAATATCCGTATTATTATTTGCGGTGGTCCTATATGCAAGGTATTGTCCGTAACCTACAGTAGACTTCTTGGAGGCGCCTATATTGATTATAACACCGTAGAATTCCTTAGGGGTATAGCGTTCTGTGGTAATATATGCAAATGGGTCCTGCTCGTGATCTATAACGTCTATAATAGGGGTGCTTGCGGAATGGTTTTTGGGCGCAACTAAGTGTATAAAGGAACAGTTGGCTAATACAGTTGTAATATTAAAGGCTTAGCTGTCTGTAAAAGGTCCAAAAGTGGTTAGAAATATTTTTAAGGTCTCTTATTCCTAAGCGTCTAAGTTAAAGTTAATTATAAGGGCTTCTATTAATTTATTAGGGGGCTCTTCTACTTCCTCTTCTTTGTATTCTAAAATGAACTAGCTAATATGGCTATTAAGTCTCTTCCTAGACTTATTATGTTCTTCCTAGGTATGCCTTATAGACCAACATCCTTCCTTGCCGCACACGAAGCACTTCTGGCTGGTTTGTCTGTGGGGGTATGTTTTCGTATAGGGGTTGCTGTAGGGGTTACGGGTAGGACTTGGTCGGTACGGGTGCTACTAGCAGTAGCGGCGGTCCATAAAGTAGACGTCTAAGTCTATTTGCGGATATTAAATATTCGTAATAAAGGCTTGCGTGCTGCCTGGTAGGTTTAAGACTTTATATATTATAATAGAGGAGCGTAGATTATTAATAAGGCCAGCTAAGGTATCTGCAGGCTTGTAGTAGGCGTATTTACAGGGCTCTACTTCCTAGCAGGCCGTAATAAGTTTATTATGCAGGAAGTCGTCTGTTCAAAGCTTAGCGTTAAGGCCGTGCTATAGGTGCCAGAGGTCTTTAATGAGAATTTACAGGCACTCTATAGTTAATTTTTCAGTGTTCTTGTCAATTACGGTCCATAGCTTAGTTGCATTCCATTAGGTAAGGATATTACACTTATATTCTGGTCCTTTAAAGTAGTTATGGGTAGCTTTACATAGCTTGTTAAAGGGAACACTAAGGGGGTTACTCTTAAGGTTAGTATAGTAGTGGTCAAGTGCTAGGCCGCGCAGCATAGTAGAGTAGGCTTGGCTAAACTCCTATTTAGGAATATCAGCCTTCTAATAGAGGTCCGTAAAGATAGTTAGTTTAAAGTTAAAGTTATCGTTTTCACCGCTATACTTGGATTCGTTGGTGTAGAGCTTAGCTAGGTTGGCTAGCTCCTTGCCATAGGTCTTTACTTAGGTGCGTTGCAGATCTATAACTTACAGATCTATAGCTTACGGATATATAGCTTGCGGATATATAGTTTACGGATATATAGCTTACAGATCTATAACTTAGGCAGGTTGTGGATCTATAGCTTTATTAACAGAAGGGTTTTGGTCCGTATTTTAGTTTACGAGGGTATTACAGTCCGTAACTTAGGTACTAGGTGTGCTTTAGCCCATAAGATCAATTCCAAAATCGCTTAGGTTTATAGGACGAATTTAGTTAAGTAGGTCAGGTATAAGGCCAGCAATACCATTAAGTTTAGGAGAAGCAGAGAGATTATTTATAGCTTTAACCTAGTCTAGGATTTTCTCTTTAGTCCATTCCATTTGGTCCTCCTTCTATATTGTGTTGTATAAGGACCGTGCAACAGTAACTTGTTTATCCTTTTTAACCCATACACCTTGGTGACGTAAAAGGGTTCGTAGGTTACGGATAGCAGTAGGGTTACAAGCCTTAAGAATAGCTTCCATAAAGTCCGCAAAGTCTTCCTTATATTGCTCCCATAGGTCGTTGTTTAGAAGCTTATAGTATCCATATTTAAGGATTTTGAAATTAATATAGTCGTTAACGTCGTCCGTAGACGTAAGGTCGACTCCTTAGCTCCACTTCTTTTAACCTTCGCTAATTTGCTTGCTTGTATCTGCCATATTATATAGCGTTGTATATCTATATAAGCTGTGGCGGGTCGTAGTAGCTTATAGCGGGTAGGGGAGGTCTTATAACGGTCCATAAAATCAATTAGCGGGTCCATAACAGTTTAAGGGGTCTTATAGTGGTCCGTAAAGGTAATTAACGGGTCCATAACGGTTCATAGAAGGGTAGGGGTCTCCATAAGGGGTCCAAAAAGAGGTTAGGGGTATTAAGGGAGGGTGTAGTAGGAATAGGGGTTTGAGGTTTAAAGAGGGTTAAGAATAGGGGGTTCCGTAAAGGTCTGTATTTATATCTATAACTTCCGGTAAACCGTACTAAGACTTGAATAAGTATACAGAGTTGGTAATAGTCCATAATCCCCAACTTCTAACCTTCTAGCAGGTCGTACTAGGAGTCTAAACAGGTAGTTACTATCGTATATATTGCTCAGTGGGAGGTGTTGAGTAATTACTAATCTATGCGCGCTTACTAATCAGTGTTCGTACTAACTTAATAGCACGAGTGAGTTATATCCCGGGGCACGAAATACATATAGTATTATATGCTCTTTGGGATAGTGGTGACTGTTAATTATATAAAGCAGACTACGTGGTCTATATACTAATGCGTCCTCCCCCTAATTAGTCAGTGCTTTATAAGTGCACCAGACGCGTAAGCAAGTGGTTGGTGCACCAAACGCGTAAACGCGTACCTGGCGTACCAAACGCGTAGGCACGCGGTTGGTACGATAGGTGCTGTAATTATACAAATACCATACCAAAACAGTACTTTATCTCATCTTATAACTTACCACCTTGTCTTTTAACATTATATATCTCACTACTTATTTCTATTACATTGTCTATAATAGCTATTGTCAGCGTTGTTATCAGCCCATTGCTACCTATCTTATATATATATTACACTCAATTTCCATAGATTTAGAATCAAGTCGCTTATTTAATTCTTTACACTGCAAAGCTTACAATATGCCTTCTTATATATACTAAGTTTGGGTTAAACCTAAGAGTCCAATTAGTTGAAAATTGGCTCTGGTTACCTAATAGTGCATATACTTACCCCATCAAATTCTTTTTTTCCCAACCTCTTTCTTACCCCTTACTCTTTACAATATCTTTTACGCCTACTGCCCCAGTTGCTACTCCCTATATCTACCGCCTAAATGCCTTCCAATTGTATGTTTTGTACTACCTATAACTAGTATTGCTCTTCTTCTACTAACTTTATAACGAACCGTCGTGGTGCTCCATATAAGACCTATAACTCTTGCAGGGTTAGTTCCTTTTATTCTTTTTTTACTTACTGCCTTTTTAACCTTATATATAGGAGAAAGGAAAGGTGACGATGGTTCTAAAAGAGTCCTCCACATGCGTTTTCCTGCTTACATAAGCAGATTCCCTTTACTTCCATTTTGGTCGGTATCCTTAGCAATTACTTTGCCACCATAGACATAGGCCTATATAAGGGCCTATGTTCGTCGTAGATAGAACTAGATATTCTCATTTATTTATTCAATATTATTTAGTTTATTAGGTTATAAGCACTCGTTGCTACCAAGCTATAATAGCAGAAGATTGACACCTTATTATAGGCTGCATAAAGGGTTACCACACCCGTGCTAAGTTATATCTTACTGCTCTATATTTAACGCCTTACCACAGACCGCATTAAGGGTTACTACACCTGCGTATAAAGTCATTCCTTATTATTAAAATTACGCGTTAAAAATCCTTTTATTTACGCGTTAAATTTATTTATCTACGCGTTGCTATAGGTAAAGACTATCTAAGCATTCAACGCCTTAAGAAAGACGGTTTAAATTGGCACTAATATTAGACGCAGCTTAGCACGTACCTACGTGGTAAGGGCCTTCTGTATATCCTTTAAGAGGATACGGCCCTACTCTACCCAAAGCTCCAGAAAGAAAAACCTATGATATCTATTAATTAAGTACCAAAGGATGCCGGTAAGGAGGAGCGAGACGAGATCCTTAAGAGGTCTTAAATTATTGCGGATACTAATAACTTAATTCGCTTAACTAATAGGGCACTCTCTAACGAGTACAACAAGGAGTTTAAACAGTACAGCAAGGAAGACGGCAAAGTCTATTTAGTTATCCTTGGTACAATTAACAATGAGATCATTACTGCCTTAGAGCATAAGTAAACGGCGAAGGACTATATTAATTACCTTAAGCAGACATTTAAGGCCTATAGCTTAATCTATAAGGCCAACGTATAGGAGACCTTTATTAAGCTTCGCTATTAATCAGACTAAGCAATTACTACTTTCTTAAGCCGTTACCAAGAAGCGGTTTAAGGAGTTAAGCAGGTAAAGCTTACCCTAGATAATAAGATTGTTACGGCGCTGGTGGAAAACGGTAGATCTTAGCAGATGTGGATTATGGTAGACGCGAGTCACGTAACTTAAGGACCGCATAAAATATCGAGCGGCGCTGCTATTCTTCTCCTTCCTTTCTCTAGCTTTGGATCCTTGTTTATAGACTACCAATTATACAGGCTTACGCGTCCCTCTTGCCGTGCTCGTGCCTTAATTAACTAAGTCGCTAACATTATCCAAAGCTTATTACCACTCTCTCTTCCTAAGAAGGAACTTAAATATATTTATAAAACTATAAATAGAATAAGGAAACAGAACAGGACCCTAAGGACATTACTAGAACTAAAAGAATATAAATAGAACGCAAAACCTAAAGAATAGGACATGTACAGACTAGAACCCTAGAAAATAAACAAACACTAGAAATTACCTAGTATCCCTACTACTATGCTAAGAAATACAGCAGCTGGTAAAGCTGCTATAGGACCTACAAATACCTCTAATAGTAAAATAGTCGCTGTCTTAACCCCCTAGGAAGAGCTCGCAGTAGCTAATACTAAAATTAAACAGCTCTAAGAGCTACTTAAAACTAGAGACACCCCTATACCTAGTAATAAATTATCAGACACCTAGAGGCTTACTATAGTCCTTAAGGCCCTAGCCTAATATATAGTATTAGTATTATTGCGATCCGCGAAGGTTATAGACCCCCTATTGCTTATAGATAGAACTGACCCTATATTTAATAACTGGAAGCTTTAACTGCAGGACAAGCTTAAAGTTAATATAGACCACTTTCCTAATACCTAAGCTAAAATGGTATATATCTTTGGCCACACTGGCGGTAATATATAGATATACCTACGTCTACAATACGCCTAGGACTTAGCAGACCCCTTCCTCTCTAAAGAAAAGATAAGTAACTACCTATCTTCTATTATTTATTGATCTTACACCGATTTAGCTCTGTGGCCATGCGGTACTCCTATTTTACATAATGGGAAAACCCGATACGGGACAAAAAACCCCCTCCTTGGCCTGTTATACACTTTCTGCCGTCTACTTCGCAGCCTATAAGTATTGAAAAGGCGTCTGCAGACG
>Ga0307507_10000912_pt1 | contig 65736 bp, 14 predicted proteins | sample 7_EM_MG_FD_207223 | JGI IMG/M metagenome (GOLD analysis project Ga0307507, IMG submission 207223) | Populus trichocarpa ectomycorrhiza microbial communities from riparian zone in the Pacific Northwest, United States - 7_EM | ecosystem: Host-associated > Plants > Roots > Unclassified | place... | reverse complement strand
TTTACAGTTCCTTAGTAAAATACTAAGTCACTACAACTACTAGGGAATAAGAAAACGGTAGGAAAAACCATAAGAAATCCTAACACCTGTCCCTATCCTTTTGTAATTTATTTCTATCCCTTTGCTCTCTAATATCATTTTAAGAGCCTAGTATGAGTTACCTCCTTCTAGACTCCTATGTTTTGTTTATTCATGTACTAGTTTAGCTGCTTTAAGAGTCTCGCAGTCTTTACTATTAGCAAAGTGGTTTTCTTTACAATTAATGCAAAGAGGGGTAGTATGCTTGCAGGGCTTGCCTGTTATTATACAGGTAGAACAGGGGTGGTCTTTAGATAAATATGCAGCCGCACAAAATCTACACGCTCTAGTAGAGCATCTGTCTCCTATATGGCCGAATTTTTGACAGCTAGTACACTGCGTAGTAGGAGAGACTTCTAGGTATTTTACTACCTTAGTAGCTGTACTTGCAATTGAAATTTCTTTTTGCTTAAGGATTTCTTGTCTTTTTTCCTCACTCTCTACAGTAAAAACTATAGAGCCGAATCTGGTCTGTGGATTGTGTCTTTTTTTACTAGATGAGATTTATCTAGGTAGTCCCTATATCCTTATAGGATTAAAGGTCTTAATTTCTTCTTTTAGAAGCTTAGGGCCTCCCTCTCCTAGAAAAGGTAGGGTAGGAACCCTATGGGCTATAATTTGAACCCATGGTTCTAGTTTTTGTTCTCTTTAAAAGGTAAAACAGCTATGCCAGATATCCTTATATTTGACTAAGAAATCTGCATTATACTCTTCTGTCGTTGTAAGGAGAATATTTTGTTTTCCTTTAGTTCTAGCTATAGATGCTAGAACTGGCTTTTCTACTTGCAGTTTTAATGCAAATAGTTAATTGACTTTGTTTCGTATAGAGAAGGTATCTAAAGGTTCGTCCTTTTGGTCCGTAACTAGGACTAGCTTCCTTTCTTGTAGCTGCTTTTTCTTACTTCTAGTGGAAGTAAAACTCCTACTAGAAGGAGAAGGGGTAGAGGGTGGTATTGAAGGTAGGGAGGATGAAGAAGGGAGGTCCTTCTTTAGCCTCTCTGCGTAAGTTTCCTTAATAGGAGCTACCTCTTTACGAAGAGCTCTTACTTCTTCTACTAGTCCTTTTAGGACATCCTTTGCCTTTTCTTCTTCTTCTTTTGCAAAGGGGTTTTCTCCTATTAGGATACTTTCTGTGTAGTCTACCAGCCGTCCAACTTGTTTTTCTTTTTCTTCGTCTTGTAGCCCTTTATAGGCTTCTATTAGGTTTTCTAAGGCTTTGCTTAAATATTGTTCTAGAGAAAGAGAATAGGAAGGTATACTAGGCGTACTAGCCGTAGTAGTCGTTGGTTTTATTGTCTTTTTTGCGGGTTTTTGGTTTTCTTTTTTAGGAGAAGACGGAGGATGTCCTCTTTTTTCTCCTGTCCTAAACAGGCTTTCTTCTATCCCAGATAGGCTAGGAGAAGAAGAAAAGGAGGAAGGAGGGACTGAAAAAGTGAATGTAGATTCATTGTCACTTATTTCTATAGGAGGTTGTTTTTTTTTTTTTTGGCCTTCTAGGCTTCGGCATCTTATAGGGGGATTTTGCTAGTTTTTACTATCCTTATACCCTTTCTCCTTACTAATCTTACTAGAAGATTTCTGGGGAGACTAGGCTAAGGTAGTAGAAATACTAGACCCCCTAGGTTTCGTGGTTTCGTAGTTTCGTAGTTTTGGTGTTCCTGTCTGTACCTCGCTTACAAGCTAGGACTACCCCTAAGAAAAAATTTCTGTTGGGGAAGGGGGGTAAAACGACAAATAAATCTACCTCTAGCTCGCTAGAAAGTAGGAATTAGGTCTTAAGAGTTGGAGAATCGATTGTTTTTGATAGTAAGATGGGTATGCGTAAGTTTAGAAGTGCGGCGCCACCTTTTGGTAAGGTTGCATATGTGGTGAAAGGTGACTTCTAGGACATTCTTAAGGTTATTATAATAGACCTTTAGTATATCTATATCTGCAAGACATAGTAGGAAGGGTATATTAGCCTTTATAATATAAAACTTAATATTTCTAACTAGTATATTAACTATAATAGAGCTAATGCTAAACTAGATATTAATAGCGCTAGCCTTTAAGGTGTTAATAACGGTATTATAGGTCTTCCTATATGCGAGGTATTATCTATAACCTGCTATTAATCTCTTTAAAGCTTTAGTGTTAATTATTACTCTATAGAACTTGTTGGGTGTATATTGGCTAGTAGTAATATAGGCAAATAGGTCTAAATTGTTGTGGTAAGCAGTTGGGTTAGTGCCGGTAATTATATAGGTAAAGGATTAATCTGCTAAGTTAGTTACAGTATTAATAGCTTTTTTATGCTGTATTGTTCTAAAAGAGGTAAAGAACAGTTTAGTTTATTCTTAGGCTGGGGATACTAGCGGTAACTTAATATTAATTATAAGGGCTTCTATTGCCTTGTTAATAGATTTTAAGTTAAGTTTATTATTATTATAATCTATTCCCTTATACTTGGCAATATACTATTAGGCATGTCTGTTAAAGCGGTGGTTAAATCTGTCCTTAAACTTCTTCTTTAACTTATTACATTCTTCTCTTAAGTATTTAAATAACTAGTAGCCTTCTTTATTGTAGATAAAGCAGCGCTTCTTTAGTAATATATATTAGCCGGATAAGAATGTTTATATTCTATACGGTAACTAGGGGTATTATCTATAGTAGCGGGGGTTAGTAAAGAAGGCTTAGGGGTTCTTATTGTTTAACCTTTTAAATATTATAATAGAGGATTGTAAGTTATTAATTAGGCCAGTTAAGCTGTTAGAAGGTTTAAAGCAGGTATATTAATACGCTAGTAACTCCTGGTAGGTATTAATAAGCTTATTATAAAGGAACTTGTCTGTATATAAGTCTGGGTTAAGACTATGCTAGAGGTGTCTTAGTTCTTTAATAAGTAGCTATAGATAGTCTAAGGTTAATTTTCTAGCATTCTCGCTCTTGCCTATTATAGACTTTAGAGTTATTAAATTCTACTATCCTAATATGCCGCGTCTATATTTAGGTCCCTTAAAGTAATTGTATATAGCGTTATAGATTTAGTTAAATAAAAGAGCTAAGGTAACGTTCTTAAGGTTTATCACGGAGTGAGTATAAGTGGTGATAATATATAGCGAAGTAGATATTATTAAGCTATGTACATAAACTGTGTGATGAAGTTAAGACGTTGCGTAAGGAGAGAAGGTAAGGAAACGGGAAGAAAGGGTATATATTGCTAGTTTGGTTGCTTGGTTGACACGTACACAGAGCAGAATAGGATTTAAGTAGCGGTCCTGGCAGAACTTGGCAGGATTTGGTGGACTTGGCAGAATATAGCAGAATGCGGCAGACTGCCGTCAGATTGCTGTAGATTACCGTTAGATTGCCATCTCATAGTCGGTCTCTTCTTACTACGTAGGTGGAAACAGGTGGAAATAGGTGGACGTGTATAAGGTGTTACGGAGGAGTCCCGTGATAGTACCCCCCCTTTAAACTCGAGCTTCTATAAGATGGGGCTGAGGTAGTTCTAGGTAGAGTTTGTGAAAGTCTTCTACGGCTTGTGTAAGTCCTATAGAGTTAACGGGTTCCTATAAGGGCTTAGTAAAGCCTCTCCATTTTGTAAGGTATATATATTTACGTTTCCGTTTGTCATACTTAATGTTGTTAACTCTTTTAATGAGGTATTCATCCTTACCATCTACTTTGACTAGTAGGGGAGGGTCTTAGATCTGTCTAGGTAGGGCGTCTGATATAGGGGCGGCAGGGTAAAGGACTAACGTATGGAATATGGGGTGGATTTTAACTGTATTAGGGAGCTTTAGTTGGTAGGCATAAGGAAAGATAACTTTTTTAACCTTATAAGGGCTGGCGTTCTTCCAGTTAAGTTTCTTAGTAGGTTGTTTTATGTTTAGATTTCTTATATCTAGCCAGACAAAGTTACTAACTTGGTAAGCTAGTGCTGGGGTTCAGTTCTTATTTGCTGCGGCTTTATAGATAAACTAGGCCTATATTATTTTGTTAGTAAGGAACTCTTATAGTTCTTCTATCTTCTTTATAAATTTGTTTGCTTCTGTAACTTATAAGGCCTAATAAGCTAGGTGAGGAACATTACTAAAGGGTTTAAAACCCATTTGCGGGTGCTAGCTGTAATTAGCTAGGAATGGGGAGACCTTTGTGGTTTCTAAGACGGAGTTATTTATAGTAAACTTAGCAAATGCAAGCTAGTCTATCCAGTCGTCCTGCAAATATGATGTGTATATCCGAATATACTGTTTTATTATAGCATTTGCACATTCTATTTAACTATCCATTTCTAGGTAATATGCTGTAGATAATAGCACTTTAATGCGGAGTTGGGTAGTTAGTTCTTCCCAGAACATTAAGATAAACTGGCGGCCTCTATTGGAGATAATTATTTTGGGAAGTCTGTGGAGTTTCTATATATAATCTAGGAACAGTTAGGCGATGGCAGGTGTTGATATATTAGGGTAGGAAATTAAGTGTCTTATTTTGGATAGTTGGTCTATAACTACCATAATGTTTGCACAGCCTTTACTTATAGGGAGATCAACAACAAAGTTAATTAAGATGTCCTTCTATCTTCAGTCCGGAACAGGCAGTGGCTTTAGAAAGCCGTTATACTTCTCATGCAAGGCTTTAGCTCGTTGGCAGGTGTGATAGCTAGAGACGTACCTTCATATCATATTATGTATATTTGGCCAGTAGTACTCCTATTAGAGCAGCTCTAGGGTTTTTCCTCGGCCTAGGTAGCTGGCTACTAGTAGATTGTATATATGTTTAAGGAGCTTGAGCTTAAGTTCGTTGTGGTTAGGTATAACTAGGCGGTTCTGGTAGTATAAGCGGTCTCTGCGAGCTTTATATTTACTTAGAGAGATCTTTTTAGAGCGTCTAACGCTATCTTAAATTAACTTAAGTGTCTCTTAGATAAACTCGTTATTTGGGTATTTGTTAACTATAATCTGCTTAATTAACTAATTAGTTATTTTAAGGATGTGTACCGTAAGGTCTTTAGCTAAGGGATTAAATAATTTAGGGTAAAGCAGCGTTTGATTACAGTAGGTGCGCGCTTCTTCCTATGCTATTATGTCTTGTGAATATTGAGTTAGGGTATTAGGTTTTTAACTTTAAACGCTTAAGCGGTATATAATTAAGAATTGGAAACGAGACAGATATTCTAACTAGCGGGCTTGATAATAACTTAGCTGTTTTATAGTTGTAAAGTACTGTAGATTCTTATAGTTGCTAAAAACCTTAATTGGAAATCCGGCGCCTTCTAGTTTGGGTTGCCATTGTTTAAAATATTTAATAATGGCTAATAATTCCTTATCATAGATCTCGTAGTTATATTTGGCTGGACTTAATTATTTTAAGAAGTATGCTACTAGATATAGTACTCCTTCCTTATTATACTGAGACAGAATGCCTCTAGTGATATAGTTAGATGAATTAGCTTCTATAACACTCTTTTGGTTTGGGTTAAAGTGTTAAAGTATGGGTGCAGTAGTGAATATGACTTTTAGATAGGCAAAGGCCTTCTTATATTCCTTGTTAAAGATAAAGGCTTTATTCTTTTGTGTTAGAGCCACAAGAGGTAAAACTAGGGCAGAGAAGTTATTAATAAACTGTTAGTAGAAATTAGCAAATTCTATAAAGGCTCTTATATCCTTAATGTTCTTGGGTTCTTACCAGTTTATAATTGCTTTAATCTTCTTTAGGTCCATTTATATGCCGTCTATAGAGATAATAAGTCTAAGGTATAGAACTTCTGTTTTATAGAACTCGCATTTATTTATATCTAATTGTAGTCTAGCTCTACGTAGGGCTTCTAGGATAAGGTTAACGTATTTCTTATATTTAGCTAGGTTATTGCTATATACCAGGATATTGTTGATATAAGCAGTACAGAAAACGTTTAGGTAAGGTTATAAGGTATTATTTACAAAGTATTGGAATGAACTTGGGGCATTTATAAGGCCGAATGGTGTTACTAAGTATTTAAACAGTCTATATCTAGTATGGAATGCGGTGAGCCATTTATCTCCTTTTATAATATAGAGGCGGTTAAATGCGTAGATAAGGTTAAGTTTCGTATAGTAGCGAGCCTTACTTAATTGGTTTAGTGTCTCTTAAATTAATAGGAGCGGGTACTAATTCTTAATGGTAATAGCGTTAAGAGCTTAGTAGTCCACACAGAAGCGTAAACTGCTGCTAGGTTTCTTGACGAAGATTATAGGTACAGCTATAGGCAAAGAGCTTGCTTTAATAAATCCTTTATTTAGGTGTTCGTCCAAGTACTTCTGCAGCACTTAGAGTTTGTTTTAGGACATTCCGTATAAGGGTCTAAATCCTAGCTGTTTTCCTTTTTTGAGTACGATCTTATGGTTATATAGTTGGTGTTCTGCTAGTTTGTCGGCTTTCTTTTGTGAAAATACTTCTAGGTTGTTATGGTGGTATACTAGTACTTTTATGGCAGGGTTGGTATGTTTCTTTAGTGCTAAGGCCTTTTTAATATCGGCTATTGTAACAGCGAAGATTGTATGTTTAGGTTTCTTGGTAAGTTATGCTAATAGGGTAGCTCCAATTATATAGATATTTAAGGTGTTAAGCGAACTTGAATTATCCTTAGTTTCTTATATAGTTTCTTATTTGGGTTTAAGTTTAGTATTAGGTATGGAGTTGGTGTTAGATTTAGGTTTAGGTTCTTTAAGTATCCTTTTTATAGTAGAGTACTAGTTCTTTTGGTACTTTTATATATTAAGCTTAAGCTTCTGCTTGGTTTAGGGTGTAGCAGTTAGAGTTAGTTTGTGTAGTTATATGTTATTTCCGGGTTCTTGGTAGACGTTGGTGGAAATCTTATAGTGGAATTTGGTGGAATTCTCGGGTAGGTGGAATTGGGTGGATTTCTTGGGTATAGGGTAGACGTCGGTGGAAATTTTAGACTGGTGGATCTTAGTGGATTTTCCAGATTTTGGTTTAGGGTCTGAGCAGCAGGTTGTAAAACACTTCTGCTTATAACGGGAGGCGGTAAATAGAAGCTTAAGGTTATCCCAATTAATGGTTACCTTATATAGCTTTATCTAGGGTTATTTAAGGATTACTAAGTGACCTAGGGTGGTAATAAAAAGCCTAATTAGTTCTTTGTGGTTTAGGTATTGGAGTCTTAGGAATACTATGTGGGTAATATAGCCTAAGATAGTGCGTTTACCATTAAATCTAAATACATTAATATGCCGGTTAAGGGGGGTTAGAGTAAAACTATTATCTTATATAAAGATCTTGTTAATAAACCCTATACTACTGGCTCCTATATTAATTAGGACTCGAGCATTAACCTATTAATCGTTCTACCGAAGACGACAGTTAACGGTTATGCTGTAATCCTAAGAGTTAGAGTTTGTGACATCTAAAGCATTTAATGAGATCCTGAGGTAGCGCTGTCCTAGAGAGCGACTTAGCTCTAGGACCTTCCTTTTAGAGGCAATTGGGGTGGAGTTCTTATAGCATATCGGTTGTAGCTTCGTCCTTATAAGTGGTGCTTACTGGATACAGGGCTAGAACCAGGTGGAGATTAGGGACGGTAACTGGAGGATTAATACGGTAAACGGCTGCTAGTGTTGGCCGTTCGTAATTTGCGTTAGGGTAGGGGGACGGAGTAGTAGTTAGAGAGGTAGGAGCTATTTCCACACTTAAAACAGAGGCCTAGCTTGGTGCGTTGTTCTTATTTAGAGGACCCTAGTAGGGTATATCCTAGGGTTCCAGTGTCAATATCCATGGCGTTGGGGTGCTTAGGCTGAGATAATAACTTAGTAGACATTTACAGGGTTGTTATATTATATTAAGGAGCGGACTTCGGTGTTAGACGTAGTATATTATTGTACTATTTATTAATAACGTTTGCGCAGGCGTTAAGGGCTCCTGGTAGGTCTACACCTATTAGGGAGGTTTTTAGTTTAGGACTTAGGGATTTAATAAGGCTGTTAATTAGTACGGAGTCGTTCCAGCCTGTTTTTTTTGCGTAATGGTTGAATTCGGAGAAGTATACTAGAAAGCTTTTTATTCCTTAAGTTATATGGTTTATCTTTCTCTAAGTAGTAGCTTGGCGGTTTAGGTTACTATACATAGCTTTAAGAAGTACAATTAGGCTTGGTACTGAGTTTGGTTAAAGAGGTTTAATAAGGTCAGCTATATCTCCTCCTAGTTAACTTAGGGCATAACAGAGTCGGTTGGCTTTAGTTAGGTAGCGGTTGGCGTTACTAGTTAGCTTATTTTTAAGCCGGCTTAGGAATAATTGGAGTTCTTATTGTTTACCAGTGAATATTAGAGGGTCTGGTAATTATTTAGATTGTTATAGCGCAGTAGTTAGTTCTACTAGTGGGATAACTATTACTGGTTCAGGGCTCGCGTTCCGCGTATTGGCTTTTAGTAATGGCGACCGGTCTTAAGGGCTTAGCGTGGGCATCTTAAGGGTATGGATTTCTTCTTAAAAGGCCTTAATTGTTTTCTAGTGCCGTGCTTCTTGTTCGGCTTGCTATTAAGCTATAGCAGCTTGGTTTTATGCGAGGGCGTCTATAAAGGACTTTTATATATCTGCTAATTGTTCCTGGAGTGCGGATATAATATTGGCGGCCGTTATAGGGGCTTTAAGGTCGTTCTGCATTTTAAACAGGGCGGGGCGGAGTATAGGTTTTGACGCAATATAGTGTCACGGAGTAAGTATAAGTGGTGATAATATATAGCGAAGTAGATATTATTAAGCTATGTATATAAACTATATAATAAAGTCAAGACGTTGCGTAAGGAGAGAAGGTAAGGAAATGGGAAGAAAGGGTATATATCGCTAGTTTGGTTGCTTGGTCGACACGTGCATGGAGCAGAATAGGATTTGAGTAGCGGTCCTAGCAGAACTTGGCAGGATTTGGTGGACTTGGCAGAATATAGCAGAATGCGGCAGACTGCCGTTAGATTGCCGTAGATTACCGTTAGATTGCCGTCTCATGGTCGGTCTCTTCTTGCTGCGTAGGTGGAAACAGGTGGAAATAGGTGGACGTGTGTAAGGTGTCACGGAGGAGTCCCGTGACAAGGTTAGTGTAGTAGTAGTTAAGTACTAAGCCGCGTAGCATTATGGGGTAGGCTTTAACCTTAGCTTTTTAGGGTACATTAGCTCTGCTATAGAGGTTGTAGAAAATAGTAAGTTTAAAGTTAAAGTTGTTATCTTCTCTGTTATACTTATTATCTTCTATATATATTTTTATAAGGTTTGTTAACTCCTTATTAAAACCCTGGTTTTAACTCTATCCCCTAAGTGGTTTTAGTTATAGGGTTAAGTTAATATAATTAGGTTTCTATTATAGGAGTAGTATAAGGGTAGGTTAGGGTATAGTAGGTAGTATTGTAAGTAGGGTAGGGTTTATAGTTAGTAAAATTAAAATTAGGGTTTTAATGGTGCTAGTACTGGCGAAGTTGTTCTTAAGGAGGTAGTTAATTTATCCTAAGGTAAACTTTCCTCTAGTTACTATATACTCCTTAATCTTAGGCTTAGTCCATTTTATAGGGTCTTCTTTTTATAAAGTGTTAAATAGCAATTTAGGGACTGTAGCATTCCTATATTTCCTTATCTATACGCTATTAGTCTATAGGAACGTTCAGAGCTTTTAGATACTAATTTAGTTGCAATTCTTAAAGATTTATATTATAAAGTTTTAGAAATCTTCCTTATAGACCTTCTATAGTTTATTGTCCTTAAGGTTGTACGCTTTATATTCTAGGATCTTAAACTTCACAAATTTATTAATATCCTTTATGGTGGTTTTGTTGGACTATAGGTTAATACCTTTAGGCCATTTCTCCTATCCTACGTTAGCTTGTGCCCTAATATCTAATATATTAATTGTTGTCTTATTAGGTTCTAGCTAAAAATGTATAATAGACGCGAACTAAGGGCCTATTAAAAGGGTTAGTTCCTTAAGTACCTAACGCGTTTAAAATGCGTAATGGACGCAAACTAAGGGCCTATTTAATAGGGGTCGTTTCTTTAAGTACCTAAAGGCTGTGTATAAAAAATTAAGGGCCTATTAGATAGGGGTTAACTTTTTAAGTATATATTAACTAATGCTCCTTAACGTAATCTGGGTAGTATAAAATGCGTAATAGACGCGAACTAAGGGCCTATTAGATAGGGGTTAACTTTTTAAGTATATATTAACTGATGCTCCTTAACGTAATCTGGGTAGTATAAAATGTATAATAGACGCGAACCAAGGGCCTATTAGATAGGGGTCGGTTCTTTAAACACCTAAGGGCCGTGTATAAAAAATTAAGGGCCTATTAGATAGGGGTTGACTTTTTAAATATATATTAACTGATGCTCCTTAGCAAACGAGATTGGTAGAGGCCTTTAATAGGGACTAATTGAGCTCTTCTTTCTTTATAAATAATATGTCTTCTGATCTATAATCACTAATTAGTGTCTATATTACTTCCGGTGATATATATCGCTATTGCAATAATATAGGGTGGTAACTGATTTTAATTAATGCTTATTAATTCTTCTATTTTATAGGTGGAATTAGGTAGATTTCTTAAGCTCGCTTAGCTTATATAATTAACCCCTTTTAACTTGCGTTCGCAGGCAAATTGCCGTAAATTGCTGTAACTTGCCCCAGATTGCCGTCACGTAATAGCAAGTTGCAGTTATATAACTGTAAAGACGCAACCTTGATTAGACAATAATAAATAATATAAACGAGATTTTAGTCTAATGGGCAAGGTAAGGGTCCTCCAATTTAAGATAAAATTCTATAGCTACTCTTTAGGTTCTGTAAGAATATTAAAGAATATCCTATTTAACTTATTAGAAATGCCTTAAATAATAATATAAAGCTTTTTCTTAGATAGATTTTAGACAATTATTTATTGTGGAAAAGGACTAGCATTTGTTAGAAATTTAAACATTAAAGGCAGCTCTATTAAAAATACGCGAAAAAGGATTAGCTAAAAGGCCCTAGAGTAGAAATTAATAACATATAGAAATAACTTTAAATATCTATAAAACCCGCTAATTATAACAGTATATTAATAGGCTATTAACTAAGGAGTACTAGCTTAATATAACTATAAAAGAGAAACTAGTAATAAATGTTAATAATATTTTTCGTGTTTTATACCACTATTAGGCCCTAAATAACTCTATATTTTTAGATAGACAATAGGTCCTATAACTTGCTTTTCTAATACTTATCTATATATATATAGCAACCCAGCTAGGCGCATTAGTCTATATTAAGAGAAATATAAAAGTGGTAACTAAATGCGCTCTTAAAAACTATAATAAGGATAGAGATATAGAAGCTGGTAAAAGTAGTAGTAAAGATAGCAGTGAAGATAATGGTGAAGATAACGGCAAAGATAATAGAAAGGACGAAGAATTTTAGGATAAAATAAATGTAGATTTAGATAAACCTGTTAAGACTTTATGCTATAAATATATTACCCTTATTCTCCTTTAAAAGCCTAAGGCTGAGCAAGATCTTCTTGCTATAGAGATTAATTTGTGGTTTACTAAAGGATATAAACGGAATTATAAACGGTAAAGCTTACTTAAAAGCTTTTCTTTAATAACTGCTAACCTAGATATAGTAAGATATTTTATATTTACGAAGTTAACGACCTAATTTTCGATCTAATAATATGTATGATTATTCTAGACATCCTTAACAATGCTTTTAAACTTAAATTTAAGTCTGTTAAACAAATATTCTAGCTTTGCGTTAACCTATATCAAATAACTACGCGACTAAGATGGAAAGAAAACTGGGAAAACAAGCCAGTATTCTGGTAAGTAGTTTTAACATTAGATAGGATTTAAACTTTAAACAAACCTCTATGCTATAATACCTTTCTCTACTATATTTAGCAACTAGGCTTTATGGCTGAAATAATATAGATCTTTAATCCCTATAATATTTAGCAAGGAGCCGGTAAGGTGGTTAATATAATAGTAACCTAAGCTTAATTATAATAGGTTATAGGTTATAGAGATACTGGGATCTATTAGGCTTATATTAATAAGCGGATTTAATATAATATGCAGGCCGCTTTTCTCAGACGCCCTTTTGCCGACACACTTTTCAAGTCCCTAACTTATGTTGGTTGGGATTCCAACCTATAGGCTCCTAAAGCCGTTGCAGATCTAACAAATAATTCTCTTAAGACTTACCCACTTATTATAGAGCTTTGTTAGCAGCGTAATACCTTATCTAAAGCAACTAGGGAACTATATAGGACTCTTAAAAATGCACAGGCACTTAGGAGTAAAGAGTATAAATTATATACACAAGCTGCATTAGATTTAGAAAATTAGAAAAAGACTTTAAAAAGAGAGAAATAAAAGGAAATATAGCTTAATTTTTTTAATAGAATTAAGACTAAAGATTTAAGACAATAACTTGCCCTATTGGCTGTTAGTTTAAGTAAGGAAGAGTAGAAACCTAAACTAGTGGTGCATAGTTTAGAACAAAAACGTATTACTAGACTCTTATGTTAATACCGTTCCAAAATTACACCGTAAGAGAAGCTCTAATATTAAATTAACGTAATTAAAGCCTTGCTTAATCTATGCCAGGTACTAGAACCTATAGTTAGGTGTAAGGTTATCTATAATTGTAATTAGGGTATCCTTTCTACTCTAGAGTTAAGTCTAAAGCTAACAGTTAAACTTAAACTAGGCCCTATAAAGATTACAAATTAATAGTATCTCTTCTGCGCCTATAAGACAAGAATATATACCCTTTTCTATTACCTATATAAAGTAAAGAAATATATTAAGAAGTAATATCTTTCTTTTTTTAGATAGGATAAATTAACCCCATATCTAGACCTATATTATTACTTATTAGGAATAATACTCTTTAGGCATAAGTATTTCAAAAACTATATATTTATAGTATATGGCGCTTCTCTGCTACCTTATACTTTATAGTCTATTACTCTTAGTTTTTTTCTTTTTCTTATAGTATTATAGTGTTATAGTGTGATTCGGCCCCCTTGATTCAATATCTAAATTAGGCATATATTGGCGATCATAGGCCTTTTATAGGTATATAGATTGGCTTATAGTTTAAGAGTCTTTAATAACTTTTATAGGATAAACTTACTAGAATATACTCTTTTCTTCCCTTCTTACCAATTACTTCTGACCAATAATACAGTAACTTCTTATCTATAAAGCGGATATACCCTCCTATAATAGGAGGTTATGTTTACCTTATTTAGGAATTAGTAAAGCCAGAGGGTTTAAGATCCCTATCTATATTACTTCCGGTAATATATATCGCTATTGCAATAGTATGGGGTGGTAACTGATTTTGATTAATGCTTATTAATTCTCCTATTTTATAGGTGGAATTAGGTGGATTTCCTAAGCTCGCTTAGCTTATATAATTAACCCCTTTTAACTTGCGTTTGCAGGCAAATTGCCATAAATTGCTATAACTTGCCCCAGATTGCCGTTACGTAATGGCAAGTTGCAGTTATATAACTGTAAAGACGCAACCTTAATTAGATACTGGGAGTATTTAGTTTTAATAGTACTTAAGTATACTACCTGCTAAATTCCACTATTTTCTACCTGTTAAATTCTACTACTTTCTACCTATTAAATTCCACCAAATTCTGCTAAGTTCTACTAGGTGGTTGAAGTAACCAATCACGATTTTCCATGCCCAGCATGGAAAATTGCTATTGGCTTGCTTGCTACTAACGCCTTAGCTATAGGCTTAATATCTTTACGCTCTCTATTTCTACTTTAACGTCTTCTCTCTTTACCCACTTAGTAACCTATAGCTTGATTATATTTATATTAATTAGGTCCTTTAACGCCTAGTAAGGCTTTAATTTTATTATAGCGTTTATAGGGTTACTGCCTTTATTAACCCATTTAATCTCTGCTATCTCTCTTCTCTTATATAATTGTTGTAAACATATTAAGTTAACTATAAGTCATTTCTCTTGTATTATCCTGAGTTTAACTAAGCAGTTATATAGAGATTTTAAATTAGTATAAAGGATAACCAGTAGTCGTTTAAGTTATAGGATTTTCTTAATAGTTGCTTTAATTGTAGCTCCGGTGTTAAATCCGTGGGCTATACTATATAGTTTAGATGCTAAGACACTTTGTATAACTTGCTTGCACTTAATAGATAACTAATAGAGGATATTGGCCCTATTGTTCTTATCTATAAGTATAATAACAAAGCCAATCTAAGAGGAGAGGTTGTGGTTATTAGTAAAGGATAAGTCTATAAATATTATTAGTTTAAGAGTGCTTGTATTAAGTTATACAAAATAAAGTCCTTAAGAGGGATTATTAATTTACTATTATAGCCGCTTATTAAGCTGCTTCGCGTGTTCCTCCTTTAGATTAATAACTTATGCTATAAATAAGAGGTTAAAGGCAGCTTCTAGTTAACAGATTATAGTAATATAGGCTCCTCTTACTCTTTAGGCAATATACTAGTCCTTTAGTATAACTGCCTTACGGACTTCCCCTCTGGAGCTAGTTAGGTCTATAGCCTTTATAGTAACTAACTTTAGGTTCTAGTATTAACGTTTCTAAGTAAAAGCTATTAAGTTCTTTTCTTGCCTTATATAGCCTCTGTTAAACTTAATTAGGGTATTTAGTATAAGCTTCTCTCTCTTCTTTACTAGAAACTTTGCTTTCTAAAGCCTAGCTTCTTTAGCCTCTGCAAAGGTTTTATTAGTAAAAAATAGTGTATTATTAGTCTGTAGTTCTACAATTCTAAAGCTATTGTTATTTATATATAATAAGTAGGGGTTGTATATTAACTAGTTTATCTATAGCTTATTAAGGTAGTGGTAATAGTATATATTAAATTAGTGGTTACTAGCTTCTGGGACACTGTATAGTAGTTTAATAACTCTTAGAATTAATCTATCTTTTAGTTTAAGTTCTAGTAGTAGGCACTGGACTATATATAGGCTTGTAAGATATCGCGTAGGTATAAAGAGGTTGGTTTTCTTTTATTTCCTTATAAGGTTGCTATAAGTGCTAGGATAATTCTCTGGCTAATACATTAAATAGTTGGTAACTGTATTAGAACTAGATCTTTACTATAATTATTATAGGCTTATATAACTAGTTTAGACTTCTTAAAGGCCTTATCTATTCTGGCGTTCTTAATCTTGTTAATAAATTAGGAGTTAAAGATTCTAACTCCTTTTAGGACGTCTGCTGTATTAGTAAACTTAAAGACGCCTTTTTTAAGTAAACTGTTTATTTCCTTACATTAAGACTCTATAAATAACAGTAAGGTACATTTAGAGGTTATAGTATTAGATTTTGTTAGGCTATTATTAATAAATATTAATACGTCTGTAATGTTTTGCTAGGACTTTATTGGCGATTATTATGTCTATTTTAATCTTTAGAGGGGTGCAGTAGCTGCTGGTTCTTTAGTTAGTTCTTTAGTTGGTTCTTTAGATAGCTCCTCCTTTAGTTCTTTATTGGGTTCTTTTAGTTTAGGTTATAGGTATAGCTTTACTATTATAGTTCTAAAGTTAGTAGGTCTACTAGGGAGCTATATCCTATATATCTCTTTATTAATTCCAAGTAACTTAAATAGGCTAGTCCATCTACCACTCTGTTTAGTATTGCCTTTACGCTATATAAGTACTTCTAAGTTAAGGGGGAGGTTATAGATTGTAGTGATAGATAGACCGTTTCGTTGGTTTAGTGTATTATTAACTTACTTCTTTACCCTAATTCCTACAATCTCCTCTATTGCCTTCTTTATGGCTGTTGCTTGCTATATAATAGAGGGTGCTAGTAGGTTAAGTTTGCTTATTTAAGGGTAGGCACTAAAGACAAGAAGTGTTAGGACTAAGCTATTTAGGCTAGCTATGTTATTAGTGGCTTTTACTGCCATTTATAAGGCTAGTTCTTTAGTCATTCCTAAGTCCTATAGCTCCTCTATAATTATCTGGTATACTTAATATAGGGTTAGATAAGCTCTTTCTACTATTTTAATAAACCAGTAAGCTTCCACTGGGACGCTCTTAGTTAATATGGCCATTGCTATAATATACTATTGAAATTCCTTGCTTATGAAGTTCTTTCTAGTGTTATAGGTAATGTAGTTAGGTAGTCCAATGTAGGTATTAATCTAGCAGAGTTATAGAATATCCTAGGTATATTTTGCGGAGATGTTATATAGCTATCTCGTGGCTTAAAATCTGGTAGCTTTATTAATTATATAGAGGATAGGGCTTCTATTAATATATATAATATTAATAAAAATAAAATAGTTAAAGTCGGAATTTTGGTCTTTTTATAATATAAACTTAAACTATTTAGGGGATTTACTATATTTTTAGCAGTGGGAGCAGTACTTAGTGAGGTAGTTAATAACCTGCTTATTAATATTATCGTGGCTAGAGTGTTCTAGTACCTTATATAGCTTATCTACTAATAGATGTCTAAAGCGGCGGTAGAGTTGGCGGAGTTTAGTAGTAGTTAAGTAGTAAGGGTTTTAGTTAAATAAGTAGGTTATAAATAACTGCAGTAACTCTTTCTATAATAGGAAGGGGTAACTAAATTAGCAAACTACTAGCACTAATTTTATTAGGGTAACTAGGACGTTCTTAAGGTTATTATAATAGACCTTTAGTATATATATATCTGCGAGACATAATAGGAAGGGTATATTGGCCTTTATAATATAAAACTTAATATTACTAACTAGTGTATTAACTGTAACGGAGCTAATAGAAGGGGTAGAGCTAATACTAAACTAGACGTTAATAGTGTTAGCCTTTAAGGTGTTAATAATAGTATTATAGGTCTTCCTATATATAAGGTATTGTTTATAACCTACTATTAATCTCTTTAAAGCTCTAGTGTTAATTATTACTCTATAGAACTTATTAGGTATATATTAGCTGGTAGTAATATAGGTAAATGGGTCTAAATTGTTGTAGTAAGCAGTTAGGTTAGTGCTAGTAATTATATAGGTAAAGGATTGGTCCGCTAAGTTAGTTACAGTATTAATGGCTCCTTTATACTATATCGTTTTAAAAGAGGTAAGAAATAGTTTAGTCTATTCTTGGGCTAGGAATGCTAGTAGTAACTTAATATTATTTATAAGGGCTTTTATTACCTTGTTAATAGATTCTAAGTTAAGTTTATTATTATTATAATCTGTTCCCTTATACTTGGTAATGTATTATTAGGCATATCTATTAAAGCGGCGGTTAAATCTGTCCTTAAACTTTTTCTTTAACTTATTATATTCTTCTCTTAAATATTTAGATAACTAGTAGCCTTTTTTATTATAGATAAAGCAGCGCTTTTTTAGTAATATATATCGGCTAAATAAGGATATTTATGTTCTATGCGGTAACTAGGGGTATTATCTATAGTAGCGGCGGTTAGTAAAAAAGGCTTAGGGGTTTTTATTATTTAACCTTTTAAATATTATAATAGAGGATTATAAGTTATTAATTAGGCCAGTTAAGCTGTTAGGAGGTTTAAAGCAGGTATATTAATACGCTAGTAACTCCTAGTAGGCGTTAATAAGCTTATTATAAAGGAACTTGTCTATATATAAGTCTGGGTTAAAACTATGCTAAATATATCTTAGTTCTTTAATAAGTAGCTATAGGTAGTCTAAGGTTAATTTTCTAGCATTCTTACTCTTGCCTATTGTGGACTTTAGAGTTATTAAATTCCACTATCCTAATATACCACGTCTGTATTTAGGTCCCTTAAAGTAATTACGTATAGTATTACAGATTTAGTTAAATAAAAGAGCTAAGGTGATATTTTTAAGGTTAATATAGTAGTGGTCAAGTGCTAAGCCGCGTAGTATTGTGGGGTAGGCTTTAACCTTAGCTTCTTAGGGTACGTCGGCTCTGCTATAGAGGTTATAGAAGATAGTAAGTTTAAAGTTAAAGTTGTTATCTTCTCTACTATACTTATTATCTTCCATGTATATCTTTATAAGGTTTATTAACTCCTTGCTAAAACCCTAGTTTTAACTCTATCCCCTAAGTGGTTCTAGTTATAGGGTTAAGTTAATATAATTAGGTTCTTATTGTAGGGATAATATAGGGGTAGGTTGGGGTATAGTAGGTAGTATTATAAGTAGGGTAGGATTTATGGTTAGTGGGATTAAGATTAGGGTTTTAATAGTGCTAGTACTAGCGAAGTTATTTTTAAGGAGGTAGTTAATTTATCCTAAAGTAAACTTTCCTCTAGTTGCTATATACTCCTTAATTTTAGGCTTAGTCTATTCTATAGGGTCTTCTTCTTATAAAGTGTTAAATAGCGATTTAGGGACTGTAGTATTCCTATATTTCCTTATCCATACGCCATTAGTCTATAGAAACGTTCGGAGCTTTTAAATGCCAATTTGGTTGTAATTCTTAAAGATTTATATTATAAAGTTTTGGAAATCTTTCTTATAGACCTCCTATAGTTTGTTATCTTTTAAGGTTATACGCTTTGTATTCTAGGATCTTAAACTTCACAAATTTATTAATATCCTTTGTGGTGGTTTTGTTGGACTATAGGTTGATGCCTTTAGGCCATTCCTCCTGTCCTATATTAACTTGTGCCCTAATATCTAATATGTTAATTGTTGTCTTATTAGGTTCTAGCTAAAAACGCATAACGGACGCGAACTAAGGGCCTATTAAAAGGGTTAGTTCCTTAAGTACCTAACGCGTTTAAAATACGTGATAGACGCGAACCAAGGGCCTATTAGATAGGGGTTGGTTCTTTAAGTACCTAAAGGCTATATATAAAAAATTAAGGGCCTATTAGATAGGGGTTGACTTTTTAAGTATATGTTAATTAATGCTCCTTAATGTAATCTGGGTAGTATAAAATGCGTAATAGACGCAAACCAAGGGCCTATTAGATAGGGGTCGGTTTTTGAAACACCTAAGGGCTGTGTATGGGGAATTAAGGGCCTATTAGATAGGGGTTAACTTTTCAAATATATGTTAACTAATGCTCCTTAGCAAACGAGATCGGTAGAGGCCTTTAGTAGGGACTAATCGAGCTTGTCTCTCTTTATAGATAATACGTCTCCTAATCTATAATTACTAATCAGTGTCTATATCACTTCCGGTAATACATATCGCTATTACAATAGTATGGGGTGGTAACTGATTTTAATTAATGCTTATTGATTCTCCTATTCTATAGGTAGAATTAGATGGATTTTCTAAGCTCGCTTAGCTTATATAATCAACCCCTTTTAACTTGCGTTCGCAGGCAAATTGCTGCAAATTGCCGCAACTTGCCCTAGATTGCCGTTACGTGATAGCAAGTTGCGGTTATATAACTGTAAAGACGTAACCTTAATCAGACAATCCCCTTCCTGGCTTTTATTTAGTATTGCTCAGGTATTTACTATCTATTATATATAAATGGAGCATTAGGGGTCTTTGCACATTAAAGTTAAAAATATATTTATAAATGCAATTTAGTTAAGAGCAATAGTAGAGAGAATATGCCCTCTACTCTAATTAAATAACCTAATATAGCTTAGGTGGCTTTTATATAAGTAAATAGGGAACCATTATAAGACAAGAAATGATTAGACGTAGTAGTATAAGATTATTAATATAGAGCTCACATAGCGTGACACAAAAGACGGCGAGAAAAGTATTAGTGTATACTTAGCATTCTTGGAAATATAACACCAAAATTAGCGTGAAAATTATTGAAATTCTATGGCAGATTTCCCTATCCTATTACCAAATAACTGATCACACTCGCCGCATTTAAAGACATGGACTGGCAAGCTAAGGTGCTAGTTTAAAGTATGCTAGCTACTAAAAAGATCAATTATAATAATCGCACTTATATACTAGGGCGGGAGCTAAGGACTTATAGTGCTGCTAGAGAGCTTAAGGACTACCAAACTACTAGTTGCACTTGTCGCACTTATATAATAGAGCGTGAGCTAGGGAGTTAGGGGGTTAGTTAAGAGCTTACTAGCTTTAGAATAAGCGGTTATAATTATCGCACTTATATACTAGAGCGTAAGCTAGGAAATTAAGGTGCTAGCTAATAGCTTATTAACTGCTAAATAACTAACCACAGTCGTTGCACTTACATAGTGGAGCGTAAGCTAGGAAGTTAAGGTACTAGTTAAGAGCTTACTAGCTACTAAATAACCAGTCGCGTTAAGAATCCAATAACCTTAACCCCCTCTATCCTGCCTTCTCTAACTTCCCCTTAATATATTTTACTGCCTTCCTTAATATAACACTCTCCCCTATACACGCCCTACTCTTAATATATTAAGCTAACCTACTTAGCATAAAGAAGTGCTTTATTGTATCCCACTCTTCTATTTTGCTAAGGGACAATAGTATAAGGGATAGTGGATAGTGGAATATCTTTAGCTTATAAACTGGCGAAGATAAATAACTCTAAAGAGCCTGGACGCTATAGAAAGCCTTGCGGTTAGAACATAGTAGATATAAGATTTTAAGGACGGAAAGAAGGTAGGAGGATTCCAGTTTAGTAAATTGCCTAGAAGTGGGAGGACTATTAGTACTAGTATTAGGTATAAATACAATGCTCCCTATTAGAGGCGAAGAGGAGTACTTAGTTCTAAGTATCTCTGGCTCCGTCTTTACTAGGACACTGTTGTCGCAGGTAATTAGGCAATTAATATCCTTTTCTTAAATCGCTTTATTTAATTTCTACCACGTTATCTTCAAGCGGTAGGACCCGCTCTTAAGATAATAGAGCAGTGCCGAAGGATAACTAAAACGCTTTTCGCATTTCTTATAGGCTATACATTAGATATTACTAAGGGGGTAGTGGACTACTAAGGACTAGTATTAGAGCAGAGCTACCTTGTTAACGAACTCCCAGTCACACTCCTTGTATACGCGCCTACGGCGCAAGGGAGGAGCATGGACTTTGGTGGCGAGATGCTGTTATAAAGCGGGCTTGTTATTAAAGTCTTAGTCATAGTCATAGCAGCGGAACTCTATTATGGAGACCGAGGAGCGTAGGTTATAGTCCCTGTAGAAACTGTGTCCTATAGACCTTTTATACGCTTAGAAGGATATGTAGCTAGTGAAGTCTACCTAGTCACAGATAGGGCAGGGGTTGGAGTGATATGCAGAGTGGTGGTTAGTAAGGGCTTTAACGTGAGGAAAGAATTGGTCGCATTCTTTACAGTGCAGTGGGGGTAATCCTTTGCGTGTGGAGTCCTTGCCGTAGGTTAAGGAAAGATAGGAGTGGACGGCCTAGCGATACTGTTTGAGACCGTCCTCTATACGGAGAAGTCGATCGCAGTCCTAATACTGGAGGCGACATTTGGTCGCTTAGTGCTAATTAAGTACACTATAATTGTATAAAGGCATTTTAACATAAGAAATTGCAGTGATAAACGTTGAATTTAAAGTTTAGAAGGAATAGGGTAAAGATATATTGGTGCCATAGGAAACCTTTTATATGGTATAAGATATACCTGCCCCGCTCCTTAATAAGTATAGAACGGCTTTTGCTGTTACGCTAAGCCTAATTGCCGGATTTATCTCTCTAGCAAATTAGGGACAACTATTAAGCTTTATCTCGTACCTAGACCACCTATAGGGTTGAGGGCCGTTTGGCCAAAAGTCACTATTTTTAAGCTAAAATGTCATAACAACCACAGCCTTTATAAATATTCTAAAGAGATAATGTTATTTAATAATACTTAGTAAATAACGAAAGGTAGCCCGTTTTTTTGTAAAAGTATTAGTTATTTTACTTTCAGCCAAGAAATTAAAGTAGTAAAATGGGTAAAGCGTCCGCTATAACGCGCATTTTAGCTATGTATTAAAGTCACTAGATATATATAACCCCTTCACTAACTAAAATATCTTATAAGGATTAGATTTTTATAGCTCGTTTTTATTTATAAGGCAAATTAACTGTAACTAGTTTATACGCCTTTATGTTATATATATAAGTTAATTAATTATTAATGCCCGATTTTATATTATTTAGACTGCCGCTTAGTTTTAGCTATATTACGTAATTTGAATTAACTAGTTAAGTTATAAACGTAGTTTTAGCCTTGCATTCTCTATCGTCTGTAGTATTATAAATAGTGATATAAATAGCTCTTGCTTACCGCCTTTGAAAAAGTAATACTCTTATAGACCTTTTTATGCAGCCTTTATATAATAAGAAATACGCTATAAATAGATAAAGTTAGAAATAAAATATATAACAAGAAACATCCTATTGCCTAAAAAATTATCTTGTATTTAAAGTGGGCGGAGTCTTAATACTTAAGGGAATACGTATTTTTATCTCCCCTCTCTAAGTCTCTATATTAACGCTACGCTAAATTATAAGTAATACGCCTTAGTTTTGTAATATGTCTTTCTATAATGTGTAAAACATATTACTATAAAATACGATATATTAAATATGGCCATGTAGTGGAGAGTATAAAAGTGGAGTAGTGCGGAAATAATTGCTAGATAACTAAGGATATCTATATAGGCTAGTCAACCAATTAAAAGGAAGTATGTCGCTTATATTAAGGATAAGGTAATCAGGACTAGCTAATATTATCTTGGTCCTTAATTACATGCTAACATTTATAGAATCCTCATATCGTTTTCTAAGAGGGTTTATTTATAGCTATAGGGGCGGATAGGCAATGGCTTTTAGGAGAAGTTATAAATTGCCAAGTGACAATACTAAGGGTGTAAGAGCATGTAATATTATTATTGCTAATGGTTTAAAATTAAATGCTGCTAGTTGTTCCTATAGATGTCTCATAATATATATTTATAATCTTAATACTTACCTGTCTAATATTTCTAAATAACTTCCTTATACGCAAGTCCTTTAGTATCCGGAAACTAACCTATACTAAACTAATGTTGCGTTTTCTCCTTAGACAAGTTTTAAAAAGGTAGTATTTTAGTAACAATTTTATATATTATCGATTTAAGACTAAAAAGATTACTTGTAATAGAGGGACTTTTGTCTTAGCTTTTATAAAAGCGCCTATATAGACCCACGGTCGGTGCAAGTCCTTATAAGCCCGAGCCAGCAAAGTTGTATATTTAGAGAGATAGATTGTTAGCAAGCAGACAGTTTTGGGTGCTGGGGTCGCTCTAGATAATATCGTTGCTATGTAAGTGTTGTAGTCCTCTAGTTGCCTGTATGATCTAGTTGCGTCGTTATAAGGCAATGATGGAGGACGCAGCCGTTAATATAAGGTAGTTTAAAGCGTGCCTATTGGTATATACTCTAGGTAAATGCCGTCGCCTATAGTTTTGTAGTACTGTAGTAAGCACGGGTGTTAGTTAAGGCGCTTATAGACGGCCTTTTCGCGTTAGATATTACGCGCTAAAAGTAATTGTTTATACTAGGCCTGCCAGATTATAGCCTTGTCGTTATATTGAGAAAAATTATACCGGAAAGGCGACTTTAATACCCAATCGTTGTGATCCTTTAATAGGCCAACTAGGCCGCTAGTCCCCATTCTAAGTGAGAGCACTTGAGCATTGTCCGGTGCGATGATGATAGGGCATTTAGTTAAGCCTTATATATTAGAAGAATTCTAAAAATAAAAGATATAGCCGGATGTTGGTTAGGATGGAGGTATAGAGGTATTTAAGGTATATAAGGGACAGCTTAAAGGATTTTTGGTAACTAGAAGGTGCGTTAACTAAGCGCAGCCTTTAAATCAATCTCTAGCATGTTTCGTCTTATTTATTAACTTAGTCCACCTAAAGTTCTTACACCACTTTCTTATATTGCCCTTTAAAGTATATAACGCCGTAGTGTTATAGAACTTATAGATAATAAATATTCCATAAAAACATTATAAAAGCCGCTGAAGATCTAAGTTTTTTATAAGCCCTATAAGTAATATTAGAGAAAGGGAGGAAATTTTAAAAGATATAGTGAAGTTTACTACTAAAAGAGAGTGGCGTTTATAAATGATGCTTAAAGAAAGGATTGCGGGGAATGGGTTACGCTTACGACATTAACTTAAGAGTGAACCTATATTAACGGTCCTATTATAGCCAACTCCACTTAGATATATAATACGAGTATAATATTAAGTAGATTATTATTATTTTGTAGAGAAAGTAGAAAGCAGGTAGGTTAAGATTAAGGATAAATATTAAATCGTGCTTGATATATAGCCACGGAAGTATTTTCACGTATCCTATCTTAAAAAAATGCTTGACTTACTTTCGCTCGCCTTTATACGCTTTAGACTTAACATAGATTGTTATTGGTGGAATTAAGATTGGCCTTGGATATAAGGTTTAATATTATGGAAATGGTTTAAACATAGTAGCTATATTAACCTATATAAGATTATAGGGTATATTAAGGCCTATAAAAGGTATAAAAAGGAAGATAATAATTATAATATAGCTTGGATTAAAAGGGAACTAGCGCACTAGCGCGAATGCAATAATAAAAAGGAAGGGTATAAATGCCCTCCACCGCCGGAAGTACTAGTAGAATTATTTCTAAAGGAGTACTAAATAAACAAAGGCGACGTGTGTCCCCTCTTTAAGGTATTACGACATTAATATATAGGAAGGCTAGTGTTAACAATCTAAGTTAATAGTCTTTTAAGCCTAGGCTTTTTTTTAGTGTTTTTAAAGTAAAAGAGGAATTTTTATTAAGCAAAGCTAATATCTAATTAGCATTAAGGCTATTATTTCCAATCTAAATACTTTTAATTATTTTAACTTTTTATACTTTGTTTTAACTAGCTATATATAAAAAGAATAAAATAAGTATATTAAGAAGATTGTAGGCTAGGTCTTTAAATTTTTTTATAACGTTATAAAACTTCGCCGCTTTAGACAAAATTAGATAATAAAGGGAAAGAGAGGTTCTGGAGACTAATTCCTTTAGGGAGATTGAAATCATTTTTCAATATTAGCATAGTATATATAATTTTATAGATAAAATAGCAAGAAAATCTAGCAATAAATAAGATAAAGTACTATAGTTGTAATGAACCTTATTTTATAAGAATGGTTTAAGAGATACTGAGAATATCGCAGCGGTCTTAACGAATCACTTCCCTTGTAATATGTGCTAGTGCGCCCTACACTTGGCGTCTAATTTAGGAAATGACCAAATATATTGTCCCATTTTATACCTATTTTATTTTTGTATATAAGTAAGTATTAATTATCCAACTCTAGCCACGGCCGATATGTTTGGATTTATACGCGCCTATACTCTCTATAGAGCCGCCTATTATTAGCGGCGGCGCTAGTATTAGAATTACTACCGCCTAAGCTTTTGTTGCCTAAGCTTTAGCTACTATTCCCAAAATCGTCGTCTCTATTATTATTGTCCTCGTCGTCGTCTAGACTAATAGCATTATTATTAGCACCTTTGCCGTATGGACTACGCGTATTAGTTTTACTAACAGTATAGTCACTACTTTATTATATTAAGCTTAGACTAGCGTATATATTTAGCGCATTATTATACTAATAGCCCACTAATAGCTATAAATCTAACGTTAACTATATTATATAGATAAGTTACTTTACATTACTGAGCAAGTCGCGTATAATTATTAATGGTTTTAAAGACAACTTCGACGTTATTTTATTCTAATAGACAATTACTATTATTAATATTATGCATTCTAGTACCTAGCAAAGGGTAATATTAGTTGGCCAATAGTCTATATAGTCGCTCTGTCTATAGTTAACGGTATAATTATATATTACTTTCGCTTTTAAAGAGGATATTCAAAAAAAGGTAAACTAAGTCATGATATCTGCTTTAGATTTAAAGTGGCGGCGTGCTAATAATGATTTTAGATATCGTAATGTTTTTATAGGCTTTATACTCCCATTAAGCTATTTAAAACTTATTCCTATTAGACCGCGCCATTTATTTTAAAATGGACAATTATTACATTTATATCGCTATAAAGTCACTATACTAGCCTTATAGGACCCTCTTAGTCGCTATTAAGGTCATCCTCGCCATTTTCCCTAACCTTATTATTGCTGCTATTGCTTTTATTTTCACCCATATATATATCCTTATTAACATATTAATTGCCCTCCATTCGTCTATATAGAGAGACTAATTGTCTTAAGGGCTCTAGCGGCTCTATGTCTGCCCTATACTCTTAGTATTTATTATCCCCGCTATTCACTAAATTAAAGATATCGCTTTAAAGTAAGTCCGGGATATTGGCGTTATTGTCTTTATTATTACCGTCTAGGTTACTAGTATTTAAATTATTGCTAGTTTTAAGAGGCGATATCAGGCTGCCGCGGTCTAGTGGCGGCATTAATTTTAGTGTGTATATAGGACTAGATATAAGGCTCTCTACCTATAGCTAGGCCGACTTTTATCGCTTTGCTAAATAAAAGTCTTTTAGAGCTAGTTTTAAGGTTAAGTCTAGTATTTTTATAGAGGAGATAGCTATATCGGCGGATAAAGTGCGCTTCCGTTTACGTGTTATAGACGGCCAACTTATTATACCTAAATCCTTATAGAGAGATTTATCCTACTTTAATAAACTATCTTTAAACACGTTAAAATAGGGGCTCTATAAGTCTGCAGGAAAATTATTTACTATTATACACGCCTTTAATATTCTTTATGGAGGGGACGTGTATACTAGCTACGTCTAGACCGTCGTCCTAATATTCTAGCGACCCGCCACCGGATTAAATATCCCCTATACTATGGCTTACTCTAGCTATATCATCCTTTAGAACTAAAAGAAATTCTATTATTAATTAGTAAATAAAAGCCGTAATACTATTAATATGTTTACCTAGACTGCTTCTATTAAATAACCCATCTATAGCTAAGTTTATCTCCTTAACGCCTATAGCCTAATCTGCCTTTTTTTAGCCGGGCTAGTAACTTTATAGTATTTGCGGAGAAATAAAGCCAAGACTACTTTTGCCGTCTACACACATATATTAGTGTCGGTATACTCGCATTATCAACGTACACGAATATTACTTGTAGTGGTACGTATGCGGTGTTAAAGTTGGTAGTTCTTAATTGTGTAGAGATAGGGGTTTGCTCTAAGGTTGGATTAGCTAGCCTTACTTTGCGGTCTCGTAACCACGTCACATAACTAACGTTCCGATACTAGAGCAACTCTAAAAAGAAGGCTAATCTACACTCTAAAGTTAAGTCTATTTCTAGACTATTTATAGTATATATGTAATAGCTAGAGGTCTAACCAATACGCAATAGCTTCTACGCTCCTCTTATAGGTCCGTAATTATATAACTAGTGTTATAGCTTATACCAATGCCTCTAAACCAAAGCTTGTAGAACGCTGTATTATAAAGACATTAAGCTAAGGAAAAAAGGAAGAAGAATTGTTAGAGGTAGTAGGTTAATATATTGCGAGGGCCGCTAAGGCGCTAGTAGTAAGTAAGCTAATAGTAATTTTCTATTCCGGGGATAGAAAATCCTAATTGGCTAGTTAAATTTAGGGTCCGTAGAATACGGCGGGTGGTGTGCCCTAGCACCGTTATAACCTATAAACCACCTTCTATTGCTCCTTACGCTCCACCCAGCCTATAGCCTATATATTAACCTAGTTCGTGTTAATAAGTCGCTGTAGGGCAACATAAGGCTTTCCCTTGGTTATCGCGTCTGTAGGGTTAGCTTTACCATTAATCTATTTAACCTCCGTAATCTGCCGACGTTTATAGGCTTATTATAGGCATATTATATTAATTATTAATCGCTTCTCTTATGTGGTTCTAAGTTGTATAAGATAGTTATATAGCGACTTAGAATTAGTACAAAGCATAAGCGGGAGGTTGATCTGTAGGACCTTGTCTACTATAGACTTAATGGCGACGGTGATATCAAAGCCGTAGGCTATTCCGTAGAGTTTAGAAGCCAGAACGCTTCTAGTAACTCTTTTACACTTAATTAAGCTCTAATAGATAACATTAGCCTTCTTAGTTGCGTCAGCTAGTATAATAACGTAGCCAATTTGCAAAGAGAGGTCCTTATTATTGGTAAAGAAAGCGTCCGTAAAGACTAAAAGCTATAGGGTCCCAGCCTCCAATTTAATAAACTTAAGACCTTTATATAAGTTTTAAATCTGCTAACTTAGGCGCTTATTTAACTCCTTTGCGTTTGCCTCTTTAGGATTAGTTACCTAGGCAGTAAAGGATAAGTTAAATAAAGCCTCTAGTTAATAGACTAAGGCAATATAGGCTCCTCTGGCGCGTTAAGCAATATACTAGTCCTTTAGCGTAAGTAGGCTATACGTAATTCCTCTAGAGCTGGTACTATCTGCTAGCGCAGTATTAACTACGCTAAGGTTCTTACACTGGCGCCTTTATGTTAGTGTAATACTTTTATCTTATACCAATTAAATAAGTCCTCTATTAAACTTAACTGGTATATTAGTGGTTAGTTACTCTCACTCCTTAGCCATAAATTTAGCCTTATATAGTTCGCTTTATTTAGCCTCTGTAAAGGTGTTATCTGCAAGGAACAGTATATTATTAGTCTATAAGCCAATAATTCTAAAAGGTTTATTACTGTAAAGTAAGCAAGGGTTGTACGTGGACTAGTCCATTTGCAGCTGATTAATGTACTGTAAATAGTAGGTCTTAAACCAGTGGTTTCTAGCTTTAGGCACTCTATAAAGTGGCTTTATAACCTTTAGAACGGAGTCCTTATTAATTCCCAATTATTTATTTAGCTTGTGTGGTGGTTATATATAGAATTTGTGATTTAGGTTCGTAGTAGACTAAATATAGGCTTGTAAGATATCTTAGAGGTAGAGTTGTATCTGCGGTAGCATAGCAGCGATATAAAGAATTAGCCGCTGGCTGACTTGTTAAATTATTAGTAACTAAATAAGAACTAGCTCTTTCTCTAAATTATTATAGGCCTATATGACGAGTTATGATTTCTTAAAGGCTTTATTGGTTCCCTTATTTTTAATCTTGTTAACGAATTATGAATTAAAGAGTCTAACCCCCTTTAGTATATCGTGTAGCTTAATAATCTTAAAGACGCCTTTTTTAAGTAGGCCTGTGACCTTCTTTTGCCGTAAAGCGCTAAACTGGGTGTTACCATTGTTCTGTAAGTAAGTAGTAGTGTTAGCTATATCTGCGGTATCATCGTCCTGCAAGTAGATAGCAATGTTGGCCATATCTATAATATCACCTGTGAGAGCACCTATGTCTATTGTAGCGTCCGTAACAGCCGTGTCTGCGGCGGCTATAAGCAATGGGTATTTGCGGGGGCGACCTCTACCTTGCTTTAGCGGTAGCTATGGTTTAGCTTTAGGTAACGATTAAGGTTTAGCTAGTAAAGGTACTAGTTTAGCTAATTTAATAGACTCTTGTGGTTTAACTGAGTCTTATAGGTCCAGTAGGTAAGGTTTTATAACTATAAAGCGGAAGGTTGTAGGCCCATTTGGTAACTTTACGGTATAGGTTTTACCGTTAATGGTAAGCAGCATATATAGCCCGTCCTAATAACCACTTTGGCTAGTATTGCCTTCTCTCTAGACTAAGACAGGCGAACTAGGTGGGAGGCCGTAAATAGCGTTAGTTTGTTGTCTATTTTGTATATTAAGAGCGTTAGCGATCTGTTGTTTAGCTTATAGCTTCTAGATTTCCACTATTGCTTTCTTAATAGCCGCAGCTCGCTGTATAACTAAAGGTAATGGCGCATCCGATTTGACCATTTGGGGGTAGGCTCCAAAGACTAGGAGTATAGGGACTAGGCCTTCTAGGCCAGCCGTGTTATTAATAGCTTTAAAAGCCATTTATAGGGCCATCTCCTTACTAATTTTAGGGATTTCAGTTATAATAATTTGGTAGGCTTGTTATAGCTGACTGTAGTAGCGCTCTACTATTCTAATAGAATTGTGTGATTTGACTAGAACTGACTTTATAGTTACTTCTATAGTAGCAGCATAGTGCTTAAACTCCTTGCTAATAAAGTTCTTCTTAGTGTCTATAGTAATTAAGTCTAGTGGTCCTAAATAGCTGTTAATCTAGCACATTTGTAGAATGTCCTAAGTGTGCTTGGCGCTGATATTTCATAGCTATCTGCTAGCTTGAAATTGAGTTGCTTTATTAACTACGTATAGTAGGGGGGAGCCGCTAATATATATAATGTTGATAATAATATTGTAATTAAAATTAACGTTGTCTTATAAGGTAAAGCAAAATCTATTTAGAGATCTGCTAAACTTCTAGCAGTAGTAGCAGAGTCTAGTTAGCTCTTTAATAGCAGATCTATTAGTATTATGGCCATAGCCAGTTTTACTAAGAAGCTTTTGCAGTCTATTAACTAACAGGTAACTAAATTGACGGTGTAGATATCGTAGCTCTATATTAGTTAAGTAGTAAGGGTTCGCGTTAAAAGACTTAACCAGATAAAACTATAAAGAGAAGCTTTATATAAGAAACGGGTAGCCAAATTATCTAACTACTAGCACCTTTTCAGTGCGAGTAATAATAACATCCTTTAGGTTATTATATTTAATATAGAGTCTATCCATATCTGCTAAGTAAAGTAGGAAAGGAGTATCTGCTTTAATAATATAGAATTATACCTTGCCTATAGGGCTATTGACGTCTATGGTTTTAATAGACGTAGAGGCTCCAATCCCGAATTAGATAGTTACTTAGCCCTTAGTTAACGTGTTAAGACTTATAGACTTGTCTACGGCCTATAGGGCTTAGAATTGGCCGTAGCCAGCCATAGACTTACGCGAAGCACCTGTATTAATTATAACTCCTATAAAGACCGTCAAGGTGTATTGTGACGCTATAGTTGTGGCCGTATTATAGGCGAATGGGTTAGTCTCTGTATAAGGTTCTATAGTAGACTCCATAGTGAGTTCTAAAGCCGTAAGCAGGTATATATAAGCCTTATTAGCTAGCTCTATGCTTGTAGAGGTTGCTTCCTCTATAGTAAGTGTTCCAAAGGTAGTGATATAGGCAGAACTATTATTAGGTTCTCTGGCATCGCTCCTAGGGTTGTTAGCGTCTTATATATAGGCTTTAAAGTCTAAATCTTCATCTTTATCTCTTTTGCAAGCAGCGATATATTGCTTAAAGTAGTTGTTAAAGTTACCCTTATTACGGCCCTTGATATTAATAAAGTGTCTCCTATAGTTGTCTCTAGACTGGCTATGCTCCTCTTTTATATATTTTTATAAACGGCAGTCCTCCTTCTTGTAGATATAGCACTTGGCCTTTAGTCTGCTATTGGTTCTATAAGAGTGATTACTGCTATAGTAATTAGTATTTTAGTCTTAACTCTAGTCGTTTTAATAGTAGCGTTAATCCGTAAAAAAGGCTTAGTAAGACGGTCCTATTAAGGCCTATAAGGGGTATTCTTTTTCCCACGCAATAATAGAGGATTGTAGCTTGCTAATTAACTAAGAAAGGTCTTCTAAAGGGTTAGAAATAGCGATATGGCATGCTGGTACTCCCTAGCAAGCAGTAACCAACTTATTTATAAGGATGCGGTTTGTACGGAAGTCTAGGTATAGTCTATAATATTGCTTTAGCAATTTATCTATAAGCAGTTAGAAATTTTAATAGATTAACTTATTAGGGTTCTTGTCTATAACTCCTTAGAGGGTTATACTATTCCACTCTATAAGGTTCTTATAGTAGTATTCTAGCCCTTTAAAGAACTGTTATATGTGGTTATAGGCTTTAGTAAAAGGTCTTAACTTAAGATTACTGTTGTAGTAATGGTCCTAAGCAAGCCCTTTTAGCATGCTAGGGAATGCCACTATGTGGCCTTCTAGTGGTAATCTAGATCTCTTGTAGATATTATAGAAGATAGTTAACTTAAAGTTAAAGCTATTACTTACTCCATTATACTTCTGGCCGTCCGTGTAGATCTTGGCGATAGTGGCTACCTCTTTGCTATATATAGGCAGGTGTATAGCAGGGTCGGTATTAGTAGTACTAGGGTGAAGATACTAGGCAGGAGGAGGACTAGGTAGGGTAGAAGTAGCTACTAAAGGGAGGGTAGAGGCAGTTGCCATAGGCAATAATTGCTAATTCTGCGTCTATAGGAGTTAAGTAAGGAGGGTAAGTAGTTGATCTTGGGTAGAGGTAGGTGCAGCTTGCTATTAGGTAGCGGTTAGTGCAGTTTGCTAGGGTATAGATGTAATAGCTAGTTAGGGTGTTATAGGGGTAGGTATTTACATTCTAGGCGTTATAGCTGTAGCTATAGGCTGAATTATAGGCGTTGGAGGTAGTGTAGGTAGTTAATAGTTTATAGGTATTAGCACCGTGTGGGAAGGTAGTAGGCTATAAGAGGGGGTTATTGGAACTAAAGAGGCTATAGCTAACAGGGGTATAGCTTGATTTAATATTAGGGCTGTTTATATAGAGTTAAGTTATTTTAATAATGCCACTATAATTGTAGGGCTAACTTCCTTAAGAGCTCCTATGATTTCCTTATCTATCTATTTATAAGGTTCTTCCTCTTAGAGGAGGTTGAATAGTGCTTCTGAGATTAAATATCTATTATTATGCCTTCCCACATACACTCCCCTCTTAAGTAGATGAGTGTGTAGTTTTACTTTTATGTTGATTCGCATGCGTCTAAAATCCTTAGTAGTAAAGCCTTTAAATTCCTCCTTAAATACTGTTTATAATATGTAGTCTATGAAGTTCTCTTATATGTGTATATAGACCTTCGTTTCTATATATTCTCCTAATTTATCTTTTATGGCATTTACTATGTCAATCCCGTCCCCGTGCCTTAAGATCTTCTCGGCCCATTTGGGATCTATTTTTAGAAAGGAGGTCTATAGGTTTAAATTTAAGGTTTAAGGTATTCTCTATAGCCTTAAGGCCTATAGAGTGTCCTTGGTCTGAGAGTTTAAGGGTTAAGGCTTAAATAGAGGTTGGGGTTGAGGTTAAGGTTGAGATTAAGGTTGAGGTTAAGGTTGAGGTTGAGGTTAAGGATTGTGTGTACGTTTCTATAGCCGTAGGGCCTATAGAATGGTTCTTAGTAAGGCTGCTATTCTCTCAGCAATCTGTTGTATTAGCTGTAAAGCCAGTACAAATTCTCTTAAGTATAAGTAGAAGTTGTAGTTTTCTCCTTTAATAAAATAGATAAGAACTAGGCGATTATAAACTGTTTCTAGTACTACTTCTTAAGCGCTAGCTATTGCGTATTTCCTAATCTATACGTCTACTAATTAGTGTCGGTATACTCGCATTATTAACGTGCACTAATATCACTTGTAGTGGTATGTATGCGGTGTTGAAGTTGGTAGTTCTTGATTGTGTAGAGATAGGGGTTTGCTCCAAGGTTGGATTAGCTAGCCTCGCTTCGCGGTCTCGTGACCACGTCACATAACTAACGTTCCGACAATTAGCTAATATCTATTATTTTATACTATTTAAAACGCAGATAATACCTTAATATAGCAAACCTAAAGGATTAATAGCTTTTACTAGAGCTAGTAGTCTTAGATCTAAAAAACGCGACGCTTTAGAGTCTAGTAAATTAGTTAAGAAGTCGTTGATATTAGCCCACTCTCTATTATATTTGGGGGAGCTAGTTTCGCCAAAGTTAGGCTCTATTATTCTAGGCTTCGCCTTAGGCTTAGCCTTAGATTTTGTCTTAAGCTTAAGTATTAGAGGAATATAAGTGTCTGATTAAGGTTGCGTCCTTGCAGTTATATGACCGCAAATTGCTATCACGTGACGGCAATCTAGGGCAATTTGCGGCAACTTGCCTACGAACGCGAGTCAAAAGGGGTTAATTACGTGAGCTAAGCGAGCTTAAGAAATCCACCAAATTCCACCTGTAGAATAGGAGAATTAATAAGCATTAATCAAAATCAGTTACCACCCATACTATTACAATAGCATTACGTATTACTAGAAGTAATACTAACACTAATTAGTAATTATATATTAGGAGACATATTATCTATAAAGAGAGACGAGCTTGATTAGTCCCTACTAAAGGCCTCTACTAATCTCGCCTGCTAAGGAGCATTAGTTAACGTATATTTAAAAAGTTAACCCCTATCTAATAGGCCCTTAATTTTTTATACACAGCCCTTAGGTGTTTAAGGAACTAACCCCTTTTAATAGGCCCTTAGTTCGCGTCTATTACGTATTTTATACTACCTAGATTATATTAAAAAGCATTAGTTAACATATATTTGAAAAGTTAACCCCTATCTAATAGGCCCTTAATTTTTTATATATAGCCTTTAGGTATTTAAAGAACCAACCCCTATTTAATAGGCCCTTAGTTTATATTCATTACGCATTTTAAACGCGTTAGGTACTTAAGGAACTAACCCTTTTAATAGGCCCTTAGTTTGCGTCTATTATACGTTTTTTATCTAAAACCTAAAAATTAAACTTGATAGGAGTTACAAGACAAGAATCAACATGTTAGATATTAGGGCACAAGTTAATATAGGACAGGAGAAATGGCCTAAAGGTATTAACTTATAGTCCAACAAAACCACTATAAAGGATATTAATGAATTTGTAAAGTTTAAGATCCTAGAATATAAAGCGTATAACCTTAAGAACAATAAACTATAGGAGGTCTATAAGGAAGATTTCTAAAACTTTATAATATAAATCTTTAAGAATTGTAACCAAATTGGTATCTAAAAGCTCCGAACGTTCCTATAGACTAATAGCATATAGATAAGGAAGTATAGGAATACTATAGTCCCTAAATTACTATTTAATACCTTATAAGAAGAAGACCCTATAGAATAGACTAAGCCTAAGATTAAGGAGTATATAGTAACTAGAGGAAAGTTTATCTTAGGACAAATTAACTACCTCCTTAAGAATAACTTTGCTAGTACTAGTACCATTAAAACCCTAATCTTAATCTTACCAGCCACAAACCCTACCCTACTTATAATACTACCCACTATACCCTAACCTACCCCTATACTACCCCTATAATAGGAACCTAATTATATTAACTTAACCCTATAACTAGAACCACCTAGGGGACAGAGTTAAAACTAGGGTTTTGGCAAGAAGTTAATAAACCTTATAAAGATATATATAGAAGACAACAAGTATAGCAAAGAAGATAATAACTTTAACTTTAAACTTACTATCTTCTATAACCTCTATAGTAGAGCCGACATACCCTAAGAAGCTAAGGTTAAAGCCTACCCTATAATACTATACGGTCTAGCACTTAACCACTACTATATTAACCTTAAAAACGTTACTCTAACCCTTTTATTTAACTAAATCTGTAACGCTATATATAATTACTTTAAGGGACCTAAATATAGACGTGGTATATTAGGACGATGGAACTCAATAACTCTAAAGTCCACAATAGGCAAGAGCGAGAATGCTAGAAAATTAACCTTAAACTGCCTATAGTTACTTATTAAAGAACTAAGACACCTCTAGCATAGTCTTAACCTAGATTTATATATAGATAAGTTCCTTTATAACAAGCTTATTAACGCCTGCCAGGAGTTACCAGTATATTAATATGCCTACTTCAAACCTTCTAATAGCTTAACTGGCCTAATTAATAACTTATAATCCTCTATTACAATATTTAAAAAGTTAAATAGTAAAAACCCCTAAGCCTTCTTTACTAACCGCCTCTACCATAGATAATATCCTTAATTACCTTATAGAACACAATTATCCTTATCTAGCTGATATATATTACTAAAGAAGCGCTGCTTTATCTGTAATAAAGAAGGTTATTAGTTATCTAAATACTCTAGAGAAGAATATAACAAATTAAAGAAGAAGTTTAAGGACAGATTTAACTACCGCTTTAATAGATATGCCTAATAGTATATTACTAAGTACGAAGGAATAAATAATAATAGTAATAAACTTAACTTAGAATTTATTAATAAGGCAATAGAAGCTCTTATAATTAATATTAAATTACTAATAGTATCTCTAACCTAAAAACAGACTAAACTGTTTCTTACCTCTTTTAGAACAATATAGCACGAAGAAGCTATTAATACTATAACTAACTTAGTAGATTAATTCTTTACCTATATAATTACTGGCACCAATTTAATTACTTACTATAATAACCCAGACCTATTTATTTATGTTACTACTAGCTAGTATATATCTAATAAGTTTTATAGAGTAATAATTAACATCAGAGCTTTAAAGAGATTAATAGTAGGTTATGGATAATACCTTATATATAGAAAGACCTATAATACCGTTATTGATACCTTAAAGGCTGGCGCTATTAATATTTAGTTTAGTATTGGTTCTACCTCTTCTATTAGCTCCGTTACAGTTAATACACTAGTTAGCAACGTTGAGTTTTATATTATAAAGGCCGACATACCCTTCCTACTATGCCTTGCAGATATGGATATATTAAAGGTCTATTATAATAACCTTAAGAACGTCCTAGTTACCCTAATAAAATCAGTGCTAGTGGTTCGCTGATTCGGTCACCCCTTCCTATTATAGGAAGAGTCACTGCAGTTATTTATAACCCACTTATTTAATTAAAACCCTTGCTATTTAACCACTACTAAACTCCGCCAACTCTACTGTTGCTTTGGACATCTATTGGCAGACAAGCTATATAAGGTACTAGAACGCTTTAGCCACAATAATATTAACAAGTAGGCCATTAACTACCTTACTAAGTACTGTTCCTACTGCTAGAAACATAGCAAGTCTCCTAAATAGTTTAAATTCACACTATAAGAAGACTAAGATTCCCATTTTAACTATTTTATTTTTATTAATATTATATATATTAACGGGAGTCCTATTTTCTATATAATTAATAAAGCTACTAGATTTTAAGCTGCGAGATAGCTATATAATATCTTTATAAAATATACCTAAGACATCCTATAACTATATTAGATTGATACCTATATTAGACCACCTAACTACATTACCTATAACACTGGGAAGAACTTCGCAAGCAAGGGGTTTTAATAGCACGCTATAGCAATAGCTATATTAACTAAGAGCGTCCTAGTAGAAGCTTACTAGTCTATTAAAATAGTAGAAAGAGCTTATCTAATACTACGCCAAGTATACTAGATAATTATGGAAGAGCTATAGGACTTAGGAATAACAAAAGAACTAGCCTTATAAATAGCAGTAAAGGCCGCTAATAACACAGCTGGCCTAAATAGCTTAGTCCCAACACTTCTTATCTTTGGTGCCTACCCTTATATAAGCGAACTCAACCTACTAGCACCCTCTATTACACAGCAAGCGGCAGCTATAAAGAAGGTAATAGAGGAGATCGCAAGGATTAGGGTAAAGAAGTAAGTTAATAATACACTAAACTAATAAAATAGTCTATCTATTACCACAATCCACAACCTCTCCCTTAACTTAGACGTGCTTATATGGCGTAAAGGTAATACTAGATAAAGCGGCAGATAGACTAGCCTATTTAAGTTACTTAGAATCGACGGAGAAATATATAAGGTATAACTCCCTAGTGGACCTACTAACTTTAGGACTATAATAGTAAAGCTATACCTATAACCTAAACTAGAAGAACCTAATAAGGAACCAAAAGAGGAGCCGTCTAAAGAACTAACTAAGAAACTAACTAAGGAACTAACTAAGAAACTAACTAAGGAATTAACTAAGAAACTAATAACTACTACACCCCTCTAAAGATCAAAACGGATATAATAATCGCTAACAAAGTCCTAGTAAAACATCGCGGACGTATTAATATTTATTAACAACAGCCCAATAAAACCTAATACTATAACCCTTAAGTGCACCTCACCGTCATTTACAGAGTCTCAACGCAAGGAGATAAATGGTTTACTTAAGAAATGCGTCTTTAAGTTTATTAATATAGTAGACGTCCTAAAGGGAGTCAGAGTCTTTAACTCCTGGTTTATTAATAAGATTAAAAACACTAGAATAAACAAGGCCTTTAAGAAGTCTAAACTAGTTATATAAGCCTATAATAACTATAGTAAAGATCTGGTCTTAATATAATTACCAACCATTTAATGTATTAGCCAGAGAATTATTCTAGCACTTACGGCAACCCTATAAGAAAACAAAAGAAGACTAGCCTTTTTATACCTACGCGATATTTTACAAGCTTATGTATAGTCTAGTACCTACCTAAACAGAGACTTCTTTGTATGCCTACCACTAGAACTTAAACTAAAGAATAGATTAATTCTAAGAGTTATTAAATCACTCTATAGTGTCCTAGAAGCCGGCAACTATTGGTTTAATATATACTACCGCCACTACCTTAATAAGCTATAGATAAACTAGTCAACATATAACCCCTGCTTATTATATATAAATAGCAACGGCTTTGGAATTATAGGACTGTAAACTAACAATACACTATTTTTTGCTAATGAAACCTTTGTAGAGGCTAAAGAAGCTAGGCTTTAGGAAGTAAAGTTTCTAGTAAAGGAGAGAGAGAAGCTTACGCTAAATACCCCAATTAAGTTTAACAGAGGCTATATTAGGCAAGAAAAGGACTTAATAGCCCTTACCTAGAAACGTCAATACCAGAACCTAAAGTTGGTTACTATAAAGGCTACAGACTTAACCAGCTTTAGAGGGGAAGTCTATAAAGTAGTTATACTAAAGGACTAATATATTGCCTAGAGAGTAAGAGGAGCTTATATTACTACAGTCTATTAACTAGAAGCTGCCTTTAACCTCTTCTTTATAGCACAAGTTGTTAACCTAAAGAAAGAATATACAAAGCAGCTTAATAAGCGGCTATAATAGCAAATTAATAATCCCTCCCAAGGACTTCGCTTTGTATAACTTAATATAAGCACTCTTAAACTAATAATATTTACGGACTCGTCCTTTACCAATAACTACGACCTCTCTTCTTAAATTGGCTTTATTATTATACTCACAGACAAGGACAATAGGGCTAATATCCTCCATTAGTTATCTATTAAATATAAGTAAGTTATACAAAGCGTCTTAGCATCTAAACTATATAGTATAGCCCACGGATTCGACACCAGAGCTATAATTAAAGCAACTATTAAGAAGATCCTATAACTTAAACAACTACCGCTTACCCTTTATACCAATTTAAAATCTCTATATAACTGCCTAGTCGAACTCAGGATAATATAAGAGAAACGACTTATGGTTAACCTAATATATTTACAACAATTATACAAGAGAAGAGAAATAGCAGAGATTAAATAGATTAACGGAGGTAGTAACCCTATAGACGCTATAACAAAATTAAAACTTTGCCAAGCGTTAAAGGACCTAATTAATATAAATATAATTAAGCTATAGGTTACCAAGTGGGTAGAGAAAGGAGAAGATAAAAAGACAGGAATAGAGAGTGTAAAGATATTAAGCTAGTAGCTAAGGCGCTAGTACTAAGCGAGCCAATGGCGATTTTCCATGCCGGGTATAGAAAATCGTGATTAGTTACTTCAGCCATTTAGCAGAATTTGGTGGAATTCAATAGGTAGAAAGTAGTGGAATTCAACAGGTAGAAAGTAGTGGAATTTGGCAGGCGGCGTGCTTAAGCACCATTAAAAACTAAATACTCCCAGTGTCTGATCAAGGTTGCGTCCTTGCAGTTATGTGACCGCAAATTGCCATCACGTGACGGCAATCTAGGGCAATTTGCGGCAACTTGCCTACGAACGCGAGTTAAAAGGGGTTGATTACGTGAGCTAAGCGAGCTTAAGAAATCCACTAAATTCCACCTATAGAATAGGAGAATTAATAAGCATCAATCAAAATCAGTTACCACCCATACTATTGCAATAGTATTACGTATTACCGAAAGTAATACCGACAATAAGGAATATATTTTATAGGAGGAAGTAAAAGGGTAAGCAAAAGAGTGCTAAAAGAGGAGGCTATTTTAGTGCCGAGATTTACTAGCTTTTTTAATCGTAAGGATAGGAGCTAGTCTAGAGGTTAAAATATATGGCTACCTCTTTAAGTTAAGGAGTGCTATTTTATATATTGCTATTGATAACGCCGCCTAAAATAGGATCGTGAGGAACCCGTATAAATGCTATATCTTAGCGTAAAAGCTTAGTTATAGGGGGCAGTGTAAGGGAGCTACCTATATTAGGGGCAGTAAGGACCGGCTTAAAGTTCTATCGCCTGTGGCGTCTTTAAGATAATTATATATTGTACTTATAGGCGCCGTAGAGGCTCTATTATAATAAGAGTATATACGGCTTTTTAGGCGATTGGCTAGCAAATGTCGTAAGAAACCCTCTAGACCGTTCTCTATATCTTAGTATGCCCATCTACGTCATAACCTACTATTTATATCTTTTAGCTAATTAAAAATCCATATCGCTTTAAACGAAACCGCCGATTACTAGCCAATTCTTTAATTATTAGCTAACCTTTTACGTAGGATGAGGCTATGTTAGATAACGTATTAATAACTAATTCTTATTGGCCTTGCCCTATGCCGGTTAGACAGTTGGCTTAAAGGGCTCCGCTTACGTCTTACAGCGCGCCTAGCGCCATTACTAAGCTATTATTAGCTAACTTTTAAGCACCAGCTCCCTACTAATTATATTATAATATTATAACCACGCTAGACACTTTATATAAGGCGGAGTATTTTATAGGGGCTATAATAGCAATATAAAAATCATAAGAATAAAATTAATGCCTTATATAAGTGACTTGCCGCATTATTACTAAGGGATTTAGCTTTAGTAGGACACGGATAATAAAGCGCGGATTGGCCAGTGTATTCTACTAAAGGGCTAAAGTTAGAGGGTGCAATGTAAGGTAATTAAAGCTAAGACAATGGCATGAGCGTTATGCATTCTTTAGCTAAAACATATATTAGGCAGTACGCAGCGAATACTATCGGTAACTCTAAGGTAGAGAATAAGTTCCTAAACATATAGGCCAGCGTTAACTATATGACTAATAGGAGGTATCGCTACTTTAATTATAGCTATGACTCGCCTAAAAGGAGAGAGTAAAAGTTAATAAGAGAAGGATAGAGAGAGTGTGTAAAAGAGAAGGAAAGGTGTTTATAAACTACTTATAGGGACAAGTCTAGAAATAGCTTCTCTAGTAACGGCTTAGGGTGCTTAGAAGTAGACAGTATAGTTTATATAGAAATAAGACGATAGGGAGGAATAGATCAACGGAAGTAGAGTTAAGGATAGTGTATGTGTTACGGTAGAGTTTAAAAAAAAAAGCCTTATAATAGATAATTGGGGCGCAATAGAGGGGGCGGCTGGGATAGATGGAAGAAGAGTAAGGGGGGAAAGGGAGAGAGTAGAGAGAAAAAGTTAAGAAGGATAGAGGATAAAAGACGGCGAAGGGAGGGCCTTTTATGGTTGGTCGTCGAGGAGGATTGCTAGTTAGGGCGTAGCGCTAAAGTCGTAAGTGAGGCGCGGATTACCTAAATGGGGAGCCTCTATTTCCTAATATAGGCTTGCCGTCTAATTGTTTACTAAATAATTATTAACATCTCTATCTTTTTTTAGCACTATATTTAGTAATCTAGCCTTTATAAAGGTTTAAGTTAGGCTAAATTAACTTTATAAAAGTTATAAAGCTTATATAGGCTATTTTTAAAATTAGCTACATTATACTACTTTAGATTATTATTATAACTAAGCTATTTTATACAGTATTTAAACTTTCTTTTAAAGATATAGGCCTTTAGAACTTATTTAACTTTTTATTTATTTAACTTTTTAAATAAAAAGAGTTAGGTTAAATTAAGAGTATACTACTAAAACGCATTTACGCTAAAGTCTAGGTAATAACTCCTTATAAAAGTTTGTGCTTTAGAAATTATTATTTTACTTATTTACTTTAACTTCTCTAGTTTTTAAAAACATTATATTATCTACTTATCTATTAAAATTTGTGCGTAATTGCTTTTTAAATAGTTAATCTTACTAATATACTCATAATTCTTATTATTAGCTTTATTATTAAGAGTATCTACATTATTAAAACTATTCTTTAATTTACTAAAAAAAAATATACTTATTATAAAGCTTATTTAGACAAGTTTAAAATAATTTTTATATAGTATAACTTACTAATTTATAAAAAAACGCTTGCTGCTTTAGGGTTTTATTTAAACTATTTAAGTAATAAGTTTCTATTTTTTAAAATATAAATATAGCAGTTCTCTAAGATAGCTAAATAAAAAAACTATATCTATAATTAGTATTCTAAAGATTTTAAGTTGCTAGTATACCTTTTACATAAGCTCTATTATAAAAAGTTATTTAAGTTATTATAAAAGCTTTAGTTTTATTTTAAAAACGTCTATTATATTAATTTTAAGAGTACTTTTAAAAGGTTTAAGTTAGTAGGTAAAAAGAAAGCTAAACTAGCTAAGTAGATATATATTAGTAAAAGGTAAATATTAAGATAAAAAATAAAAGATCTAAGATATAAATTTATTAATAAAAGTAATACGTGTTAAAATAAAAAGAAGAGATTAATATTTTATTTTACTTTAGTTAAAGTTTTATCTTCTACTAACTTAAACTCTTTGTTAATTTTAGAAATTATATTAAATTAAAGTAAAAGTAAAAATAATATGCTACTATTTTTATAGTGTAGATAATAACAAGCTAATAAATAGGTTAGTTAAGTAGCGTAGAAAACTTTACTAAAGAAAAGGATTAAAAATTAAATATTAGTAGAATGTTTTACTTAGATTGTAATAATAAAGTAGGCGTATATAGAAACATTTTATAGATTTAAATAGTTTTAGTATATAGTTAACGTTAAGCGCAGGCAGCGTAGAAATCACATTAGAGCCTTAGTATTATTACTGGTTAATATATAGATACTAGTTTAATCTAAAAAATCTTAGCTAGACTTATTACTAGGTTTAACTTAGATTTTTTAGATTATATAGAGGTGCTTAGGCTAATATTAGATAAATAGAGAATAGAGTAATAGTATTGTCGTATTATCTATTAAGATAGCATTCTCCTCTACATCACTCTTATTTAAGATATATCGTTTTCACTACGCCAAGCTTACCTAGTTAGGGCCATTATTCTATATTGTCCTTTTACCATAGTAGGCGACGGTTTATATTTATAGGCCGGAGCAGTTGACGTCGTTTAAATTGTAGTGCCTATTAAAAAGGGCTGTAGGCGCGTTTTTAGGACGGATGGGGGCAGCCGCCTATTAGTACGGGGTCGCTATATTTTAATAGGCTAGAATTGGTGACATTTAGGTTAAAAATAGTGGTATTTCGGTCCATTTCCGCCGCACGGCCACATGCGTGGTAACGTATTAGAAATAGTAGTAAATAGGGAATTATTACACCAAGTAGTAATAAGGTGGTCTTTTGCCGCTATTTCTTTTTAGCGTCCATTACTTATTATATCGGGAATCTTTGGCTTACTAGTCTTAGACTAATATAAGGCTTGCCTTGCTATTAGTATAACTATAGGCCCAATAACTACAAGTTTGGTATTTAGGATCATTTAAGGAATATACGCGATAATGATTATATAGGACGTATAGGGCAGCTTTAATCGAAGGTACTAACTAGAGTAAGTTAGTAGGTTATCGTCTATTTCTATTAGGTTTTAAAAGTGTCCCCTTTAATAAAAATAAAGTTTAGTAGCCTTAGTATTTAAATACCCTAAAACTAAAACTATAGAACTCGGACTTTTACCCAGGATCTATAATGCAGCATATATGTCTTTATTAAAAGTTACCTTTATAACTTAACCACGTTGAACTTTTTATAATATATATTAATCCTAATATTATAACCGAGAACTAGGAGTCCTATAGACCTAAAATACTATTGTAATAGGTAGAGCAGGCCTTTCTTTAAGCGAATCCTAAATTAATAAAGACTATAGCCTAAATGGAACTACTACGTGGCGTCGGATTGCGTTTAGGTCGTGATTAAATCAACTTGTTTCCGCCCTAGAATTACGAAGATATTTTAGCGTATAGTTGTAGATAAGTAAAAAATAATATACAACTCCTAAAGCAATAGCATATTAGTTTTAAACTATAGCCCTTATTAAGAAAATTGTATATAACTTAATGCGTATATACGAAAGATCTTATATAAACTTAGATTTTTAAGAGAAAGGTCTTCTGCTAAACTTAAATCTCCTATATTAATATCACGGTATAACAGGTATTAGGTATACGAGTATAGGCATTCCGCCTACTTGTAATTAATAACGATAAACTTATGACTTTTTAGGACGCCTTTTTGGAGAGATAAATCTAACTAAGACGCCTCTCTAGGAAGAGAAATATCTAAGACGTTTCTCCTAGAAGATAAATCTAGGGACGTCTTTACGAGGAGACAAATCTAACTAAAATGCCTCTCCGAGAAGACTTGATTGGGACGTTTCTCCCAAAAGACAAATCCGGGGACGTCTTCACGGGGAGACAAATTTGACTAGAACGCCTCTCTAAGAAGATAAATTCGACTGTGACGTTTCTCCAAAGAGGCAAATCCGGAGACGTCTCTATAGGGAGACAAATCTAACTAGGATGTCTCTCCAAGAAAACAAATCTAACTAGGACGTTTCTCTATAAAAAATCTGTCTAGCGTGGGTTTAAATACGAATTTAGGCAAAAGAAGTTGCAGTTACCAAAGGGATAATAAAACTGTCTCACGATTTTCATTATATTTAGATTAGAGTTATACATATATATAGAGCTAGCCTCTAGCACTTACTATTAGTTAATATAGTTCCTCCTTATAACCCCGAAGATCGACTCGCGGCTATATATAACTAAGCTATCTATTATTGGGAAGCTTTTATTTAAAGACCTTTAAAATAGCCTTTAGATAAATTGCCACAAAAAAAATTATTTAAGCGCTAGTACTATTTATAACATAGTTCTAATTATTAGACTATTAGGAGGACATACTGTGTATAAAAGCGACCTCTTCCAATTTCGCTGTGGTATATACTTCTCTCACTATCGCTAACTTTATCGCTCTAGATAATAGCTTATCATTAATAAGGCTATTTATACTAAAGTTTCGCGTTTAATTCTAGGCTTAGTATTTTCTTATAGGGAGTGAAAATAGCCCTAACTAAAATAGAAAAATCATGGCCATTCATCAAATCAAATTTATAGTTTTATTAAAATAGGAACTGGGTATTTGGTTTAACTAATATTAGTAAATAATGAATTTATTTCCAAATATATAGGGCCACTTTTAGGAACTGTCTAATATAAATTACGTTTAGAAGTCATTCTTTATTATAAAGATTTATTTACTAAAATGCTAAAAACGGGAATATTACTAATAACACTAAGTGTCGGAATGTTAGTCATGTGACGTGGTCACGAGACCACAAAGCGAGGCTAGCTAACCTGACCTTGGAGTAACCCCTTACTTCTAGACAATCAATAACTACCAACTTCAACACCGCATACGTATCGCAATACAGTGATATTTATGCACGTTGATAAAGCGAGTATACCGACACTAATCAGTAGACGTATAGATTAGGAAATACGCAATAAGCTAGAGCTTAAGAACTGTACTAGAAACAATACACGGATTGCCTAGCCTTGTCTATTCCAGTTAAAGGAGAAAGCTACATTACCCTTAAAGCTTAAGACCACGTATCAGCTTAACTGCTAACGCGTCAGATCGCCTAGAGAATTATATCTTTACTTGGAGAAGATTACGACCTCCCTTAAGCTTAAGAGAATTTGTACTGGCCTTACAGCTAATACAACAGATCGCTAAGAGAATAGCAGTCTTGCTAAGAACACTTTACAGGCCCAACGGCTGTAGAGGACATATACACCCTCACCTTTATACCCTTACCTTAAACCTTGATCTTAACCTTAACCTTAACCTTAACTACAACCCTTGACCTCGACCTCAACCTTAACCTTAACCTCAACCTTGAACTACAATATACATAAAGACACGACAATATGGAAATTGATTGGAAGGAGAGAATCGCCAGACATGGTTACGGGATTAATATAGCAACTACCTTGGAGGAAGACCTGGAAGAATATATAAAAACAAAAATCTACGAGTATATATATAAGAACTTTACGGATTATATATTACGGTTGCTATTCTAGGAAGAATTTAAAGGCTTTACTATTAGGGACTTTAGAAAGATACGCTCTATTACTAGAGCAAAGCTCCATACTTACCTACTCTAAAGAGGAGTATATGTCGCCACACACAGTAACAGATACCCACTTTATAAGGTTCTATATAATGTCCTTATAGAAGAGGAACTTCATGAATGGACAGATAAGGAAATTATAGGAGCTCTTAAGGAAGTCAGCCCTATAATTATAGTGGCACTATAAGAATAACTTAACTTGATATAAATAGCTCTGATATTAAATTAAGCTATAACTCTGTTAGTTATAACCTCTTTAGTTCCTATAAACCCCCCCTATAGCCTACTACCTTCCCACACGGTACCGACGCCTGTAAACTATTAACTACCTCCACTACCTCTAACGCCTGTAATTCAGCCTATAGCTACGGCTACAACACCTGGAACGTAAATACCTACCCCTACAATACCCTAACTAGCTATTGCATCTATACCCCAGCAAACTGCACCAACTGCCACCTAATAGTAAGCTGCACCTACCTCTACCTAGGATTAACTACTTACCCTCCTTACTTAACTCCTATAGATATAGAATTAGCAATTATTGCCTGCGGCAACTGCCTCTACCCTCCCTCTAGTAACTATTCCTACCCTACCTAGTTCTCCTCCTACCTAGAATCTTTGCTCTAGTACTACCAGGGATAGACTAAACTATACTCTTAACGGTTTAGCTATTGGCCCAGAATTAGCTCAGCCTATAGCTACAGCTATAATACTGCTGAGAACGCAGATACCTACCCCTATAATACCTTAACTATCTGCTGCATCTATACCCTGGCAAGCTGCACCAACCGCCTCTACCCCCCCTTTAGCAACTGCTCCTACCTTACCTGGTACTCCTACCCAACTACTAGCTGCTCCAACCCCCTTACCAGCTGCTCCGCCAATTCCACCAGCTATTCTAACTGCTGCACTACCAGTTGTCCCAATTGCTGCTCCGCCAGCTACCCCAATCGCTGCCCCCACTGCCCCCGCTGGTACTCCTACCCCACCTGGTCCTCCTCCTGCCCAGCATCTTCACCCTAGTACTGCCAATACCGACCCAGCTATAACACCGCCTAGAACGCAGATACCTACCCCTAGGATACCTCAACCACCTACTATATTTATACCCCAGCAATCTGCCTAGTAATAGTATAACTTTCAGCAGCCTTCCCGGCAGTAGTATAGCCCTTAGCAACCTGGCCAACAGCAGTATACCCTACCGCAATCTTCCCCACTGCAATCTACCGTACCGCAACCTACACTACAGCAGCAATCAGACCCGGGGGTAGAAGGAACGGCTTTATATAATAGGGAAGCTGCTACTATGGTAAAGATATACATAGACAGCCAGGGAGTTTCCGCCTATAGAATTACAGTCTTAAACTATAGAGAAGACTTGCCTTAGTTAATTAACAAGTTACAGTCTCCAACTATTCTATGGGAGAAGGAATACCCTAGTTAAGGAGTATATACTACCTTCTTTACGGACCGCAACTACCACAACCTAAATAAGGCAGAGGTTGCCTACGCAAATACCCTAAACCTACGGCCATGGCGGACACGGCAGACATTTTAGTATACCTACAAGAGGACGTTCCCTTGCCTTAATTGGGCCGTAGGGGTGGGTTAAACGAACGAACTGTAAAGTATTGCCTAGGTGTATAGTAGGGGGTAGGCAATACCATTGTATAGGAGAGAGAGAGAGAGACAAACCGATAGGGGAGGAAGGAGACTGCAAGCCTAAGGAGCTTATAAGGGGTGGCTAAGGCCTAGCTAAAGGCTAGCCCTAGCAGCCCTAAGAGCTCCCAGGATGTAACCAAGATAGTATTATAGGACCACCCTATAACGCCTTACACACGCCTACCTACTTGCACTGCCAAGACACCAGTATCTGATATCCGCAATATCCGACATCCGTAAGATCCGCAAGATTCGCAATATCCGCAATTCTCTACCAAGTCCACCGAATTCAGCCAGAAGCCTTATTCGATTTATCCTTTGCTGCCCAGACTAATATCGTCCATTAGAGCTTAATTAAATATAAAAGAGTTACTAGAAGCGTTCTGGCTTCTAAACTCTACGGAATGGCTTACGGCTTTAATATCACCATTGCAATTAAGTCTATAGTAGATAAGATCCTACAAACTAACCTCCTACTTGCGCTTTACACCAATTCTAAGTCCTTATATAACTGTCTAGTACGGCTCGGAACCACCCAAGAAAAACGCCGGATGATTAACATAATATGCCTCCGGTAAGCCTACGAACGGAGACAGATTATAAAGGTGAAATGGATTAACAGAGAGGCCAACCCTACTAACGCTATAACAAAGGGAAAACCCTACACGGCTCTTTAATGGCTTATTAACACGAACCAAGTCGATATACAGGCTATAGGTTGGGTAGAGCGTAAGGAGCAATAGAAGGTGGTATACGGGTTGTAACAGTACTAGGGCACACTACCTACCATATTCTACGGACCCTAAATTTAACCAGCTAATTAGGATTTTCCATCCCCGGGATAGAAAATCGCTATTAGCTCGCTTACCACTAGCGCCTTGGCGGCCCTCGCGATATATTAACCTGCTACCCCTAACGATTCTTCTTCTTCTCCTTATTGCGTACTGATTAGATCTCTAGCTATTGCGTATACGCTACAAATAGTCTAGAAGTAGACTTAACTTTAGAGTATAGATTAGCCTTCTTTTTAGAGTTGCTCCAGTGTTGGAATATTAGTTATGTGACGTGGTTACGAGACCATAAAGCGAGGCTAGCTAACCTGACCTTAGAGTAACCCCTTACTTCTAGACAATTAATAACTATTAACTGTCACGGCACTAGCCTGACGCATGCTGTTTCATACTGTCTCGTACTGTTTCCTACTGTTGGCTGGCCCACCACTAGCACCTTAGCGGCTGGCCCTACTATTTGTATACGAGACCCCTTTTTACCTTCTTCTCCTCTTCATACCACAATATAGTTATTTAGCCTACTTGCATTACAGCACTGTGACAGTTTGTGGTATCTCTAATTACGCCCTATTGCGACCTTTGTTTTCTTTCTCTTCCTAGTATAGTATCTCCATTCTCCTAGTATAAATCGCGACCTGGCGTAACCAATAACTCTAATATAGTCCCAGACAATCTTAGTATAGTCCTAAATAATCTTAGCATTATAGCCAGCCTTATAGATTTTAATTACCTTACTCAGATCCCTTAAAATGGGCGACCATAATATAGATAATACTCCATTAACAAACCCACGCGAAGCGCTTGCCTGCCTCTTTAATACCTCCTATACCCACATTACCTGGGCAATTAGGAGTAGTCCGGAGTACCCTAAGGACCTTAATATGGTAGGAACCTTCCAGCACCTCTCCATATATATAACCTTTTTAACTAGCGTTAAGAACGGCCTCCAAGCCGTCTATAACAAAGGCCGAACTATAAAGTCCCAACTTAAAGAAGCTTAGCACAGAATTAACTCCCTTTAGACGCTTAAACTATGTGTATAATAATACAAACAGCAAGCTCTTATATATACTAAGACCATATAAAGTCTAAGCTCTTAAATCACTACACTTACCTAGACTATTACCAATAAGAACACAGCTACTGGCTCCCCTCTTCTAACTAAGCCCTATAGAAAAAAGTATAAAGCAAAAGATCTAACCCCATTTGATGGTAAGGGATCACTAATTAAAAAATAAGAAAAGTTTAAGATATGGGAAACAAAGATCTAAGGCATCTTTTAGAGGGATATAAAGTGCTTTAAAACCCTAATAGACGAAGTCCTCTATATATTAGACATGCTAACAGATAAGGCCTATAACTATATTAAGTATGGCCTTAATATACTACGTATATACCCAAACAACCTAAGCAAATAGACCTTCTCTAACTAAGAGTCTATGCTTATATATATAAGGAAGCACTATAAAACCATTAATATAACCCAAGCGGCTAAAAATAAGTTAGACACCTTGGTCTAAGGTAAGTGTAACTACTAGTCCTAGAAAGCAGAGCTTAATAAGTTAATAATTAAAGCAAATAAAACTAAGGAATAAAAAGTAGATTTATTTAAGAAGAATATTTCCTTTAAGATGAAAGACCTAGCCCTTACCCTTAGCTATAAGATCAGTAATGCTAACTATAAAGGCTAAAGTAAGTAGATGGATATGTTTACTTATAACCTATAAAACCACGCCTACTATACTAAGCTTAATACCGCTAAGCTAAGTACTACTAGCGGCTATTAACCTGCACTACCTAATAATAACACCTTAGTACCGGCACCGCAGAATGACCTAATGGACCTTAACACTGTTAGATTTGGCGGCGGTAGTAGTGGCCTCCCTAATAATATCTAAAGACACCGCATAGATAATAGACTCTATATAGCATGTGGTCAACCTGGCTACTAGAAAGATACTTACAACCCTAAAAGGAACCTAAACTCCCTCCTAATACCACCGCGCCAACCCCCTCCAAGCCATAGCGGATTTTTTAGTAGAGGGGATGGTAACTAAGACAGTAACCGCGGATGGGGACGTAGGTTTGGACACAGAAACCTACCCCTATAATTCCCCTCCCTAATACAGCCCTAGCCAATAGTCCTATATATAAACTACAGACAAGTGCTCTATACCGCCACTAACTATAAGACCGGCTATATCCTTAGTAAAGTACCCCCTAGCACATATACACCCTTAGAGACTAATACATTAGGACATACTAGCCAAGACCACAGTTACCAGCTAAGCCCTACAATTTAGTTATTAAAAGGCTAACCCTTAAACTAAGTCGCCTCTAAGGGTTAGAACTATATAGAGAGGAGGATAAAAGGATTAGAGCTATACTACTAGAGTAGTTAGATCTTATTCTAAGCCAGCTATTACTTAACCTTAGAACAGCAAACAGCGATAAAAATGCTATCCTTATTTAGACCTACTTCTCCTCACTACGCAACCTACTCCTACAAGCTTTCATTAAAATAGTAAGCCTTATTAATAGCGGTAGTACAGCACTAGTGTTTGCAGATAAAGACTCGCTTATAAAAAAGCATAATGTTATAATAAAAAGACTCCTAGTCCTAAAGCCACTCCGCCTTACTAATGGACTTCTATTTAGCTTTATTACCTACTACTTTATAGCAAAAATAACAATTAGCTACTATATAGAATCTATACTCTTCTATATTACAAAGTTATTACCCTTTATACTAGTAATTCTTGGAATACCCTAGCTTAAAAAGCATAACCTAAGGCTAGACTTCCCCGCCCTAGAGCTTAAGTTTAACTCTAACTACTATACCTATAACTATCTCCTATAGCATATTCCTAACTATAACCAAGTAGCACTATATAGACGCATTGTATAGCTAACGCTTAGATACCATTAGCCGACAGTAAAAGAGGTGCCTAATACTAGTAAGCCAATATACGCAGTAAACAAAGCAGAGATCCTAGAAAACTAGACCACTGCCCTATCCCTAAAAAAACAAATACTGCCGGAACCATAAGTCCCCTATATATACCCGCTTAACCTAAGTCAGCTAATAAGACACCTAACTTTAAGTCACTTACTATACGCATATGCGACCGCATATATAATAGCTAAAGGCATTATAGCTAAGACCAAAACCAGAGCAATTAAGACCTCCCCCCTATAATGCCTAACCTTACACCTATCTCCCGCACGTACTATATAGGGCCGCCGCCTTATTTCCGCCCCTCTGGGCCGACTAAGCCGCGCCAGCCCAGCTGTAGCACCGGAAAACCAGACACGCCCTAACCTAGATAATATTAGATACACTTATGCTATTAATTTTACCTAGTTTTACAAATAAAAAGGCGTAAAGGTGATAAGGATCTATATAGTGGAGCTAGTAGAAATGGTTAAATAAGAAGAGCACTAACAGCTGCTTAAAGAGCTGCCTATAGGCCTAATAGAAGTACTAAACCTATTAAAAAGGTCTTTCCGCTGACTAGTAGAAGGCGACTATATAATAAAAGAAGCCTGTAAAGCGCTACCCCCTTACTTCCATAACTTCCTTAAGACAAACCTAAAAACTAAGCCTGAATTTCTATACCAGAAGATAGTTAACACTAATATTAAAAAATTCCTAAAAGGCAAACCAGGATTAACCTATAAAGACATTTTATAACGCCTACTAGAGGAGTTTCGTGAACATATTAAGTATTTCCTCCTTAAAAACGCAGATAAGCTGCCCCCTTACTAGCCATAGAACCATAAAATTGAAATCACCCCTAGAAACTAGGCCCTATATTATAAAAATAGACTACTCTTACCTACCAAACTTAGCTATATAAAGAAATGGATTAATAAGATACTAGATAAGGGTTTTATCCATAAATCAACCTTACTAGCTACTATACTACTCCTCCTTACTGCGAAACCTGGTGGTAGTATGTAAATTTGCTATAACTACTAAGGCCTAAACATAGTTACTATTAAGAATTGGTACCTATTGCCACTAATCCGCAAGACACTTAATGTACTCTATGGTGCTAAGTACTTTACTAAGCTTGATATAATTGCTGCGTTTAACTGGATCCGGATTGCGGAAGGCTATAAGTAGCTTATAGTATTCATTACTTGGTTTGGACTCTATAAGATGCTAGTTACACTATTTAGTCTCTATAATGTGCCAGCTATATTCCAAAACTATATTAACTATGTTTTATATAACGCCCTTAATAACTACTGCACTGTATATCTTAATAATATCCTTATCTTCTTAAAAACACGCGCTGAGTATATAAAATATGTAAATAAAATCATCTAGAGACTTGGTAATGCTAGACTCCAGATTAATATTAATAAGTCTAAGTTTTATGCTACCAAAATAAAATACCTTGGCTTAATTATCTTAACTAATGGTATAACTATGGACCCTAAGAAGGTATAGGCCTTACAGGAATAAAAGGACCTAATATTAGTTAAGGAACTATAGTAATTTCTTAGCTTTGCGAACTTCTATTAATAATTTATTTAAGACTATTTTAAGGTAGTTGAGCCTATAACTAGGCTACTAAAGAAGAGCACTAGCTGGTTATAGGGCCCTAACCAAATATAGGCATTCCAGACCCTAAAAACAGCATTTACTATAGCACTAGTTCTAGCGTATTACAACTATATAAAGAAGATTGTGGTAGAGACAAACGCCTTAAACTGGGCTTTAGGTGGAGTGCTCTATTAAGCTAATAAAAGTAACAAGCTTAAGCTAGTTGCATTCTTCTCTACTAAGCACTTAGCCCCTAAATGTAACTATAAAATATATAATAAGGAGCTCCTAGTAATTGTTAAGGCACTAAAAAAATGGTGTCCTAAACTATAAGGAACTAAGCAGCTATTTAAAATTATTACGGACTATAAAAACCTCTAGACCTTTATAACAACAAAACAACTAAACTAGCACTAAGTTTGCTAGGCTAAGTTCCTTTTCTAATTTAACTTTGTTATTACCTATAGGCCTAGCACTAAAGCTATAATCCCAAATACTCTTAGCCGCCTCCTAGGTATTATACCTGTTAATGCTAATAACAAACGTCTATAACACCAAGACCGCGTTGTCTTACCACTAAAGAAAGTTGACCCTACTATCCTAGAAGAACTACTAAGCAAATCCTAAAATTAGAGCATTAAAAACTTTATTGCAGTAATGGACCCAGAGCCTAAGAAAAAAACCCTTAAGGAACTTATTAGGAATGCCTATAAGGAGAATAAACTTGCTTAGGATATATTAGCTACGCTATATAAACAGGAAGGCCGTAAAGCACGCTGTTAGCCTAAGTAGATTAGGAAGTTACTCCGCTATAATAAATCCGAATGTTTAATTATCAACAGCCTAATCTACTATAGGAATTAAGTATTTGTCCCTAACTTACCTAAACTCTAACTAGAAGTTGTATACCGCATATACAGTTTGGGCCCTATAGGTCACCTAGGCCGCATTAAGACACTAGACCTTTTTAATTAAATATATTAGTAGCTAGGTATTTTACAGTTTATGGCTACCTTTATAAAAGACTACGCTCTCTACTTCCGCATAAAGACCCTACGCTTAGCACCGCTTAGTTTCCTAAAACCACTAGAACTACTAGTCCGCCTATAGACTGATATCTCTATTAACCATATTGTTAACCTACCTAAGTGCCTCTATAACGGCAAAATATATAAATATATCTTTATCATTGTTAACTGCCTAATAAAGATAAGATACTTTATTCCTATCACTAGCCTAGACACTAAGAAGCTTATTAAAGTATTTATCCATACTATCTATAAATTATATGGCGCTCTAAATACCATCGTTTCTAACAGAGGCTCTTTATTCATTTCTAACTTCTAGCGCCGCCTAAACTAGCGCCTAAAGGTAACCCTAAGCCCCAGCTCTATATGGCACCCTAAAATAGATGGTCAAACCAAGATTATTAATGCAGCAATAAATAAGTACCTATACGCCTTTATAAGCTTCACCCAAGACGACTAAGTAGATTGGCTCCCCCTTGCTAAGTTTGCTATAAATAACTAGGTCAATAAGACCACGGGAATTTTACTATTCTTTGCCAACTATAGCTATAACCTATATCTAGGCATCAAACCAGTAGGCCCCCAGCTATTAGCCCTATCTATATATATAAAGAAGAAGTACCTATAAGCTAATACTATTGCCAACCACTTTAAGCGCATCTTAACCCAGCTTAAAGCCCTAGCTTATATCTCCTAGCGACGCTATAAAGACAACGCTAATATAAAATAAGATAAAGGTATAATATTTAAAAAGGATAATATAGTTACGGTTAGCCTTAAAAACATAAAGACTAACTGGCTTAAGAGGAAGTGGGATAATAACTAGGACGGACCCTAGCCCGTCCTAGCTGCCTATAGAGGAGCAGTTATAGTTGACCTCCTAGACCATATCTGTATTAATAAGTCTTTCTATACTTTAAAAGTCCACCTCTAGTTCCCTAAAGAGATCTCTAGTTAAGCACGCATTAATAAAGAGGAACGTTATAATGTTATAGGCAGGATAGCCAAAAGGGATAATAATGGCAATATCACGGACAAATAGGAATTTAAGAAGATTCTTAATGTACATAATAAACAAACGGATGAGCATGGCTTAACATATTATATTAAATGGAAGTATCACAATAAGGAAACCTGGGAACCTAAAAAATCCCTAAAAGGGTGTAAGTGTGTACTACTAAAGTTTTATAAATAACACCTTAAGAAGCTAGGACCCCCAGACTGGGTATAAAGTAAAAGAGAGTTACGCTAAGGCTAACTACCAAGATAATTTATAGTGGTTAAGATCTTATAGAACTTTAACTACCGGTTAAAGTTGTCTAATTGGTTAGATTCCTGCTAAGAAACGCCACTTAGTGGTGGTAAAGAGTTCTGCTAGCTTTATTTGTTGAGCCAACCAATTAGGATTTTCCATCCCTGGGATAGAAAATCGCTATTAGCTTAGTTAAGGGCGGTAAGCTAAAGTAACATCTTTATAGCAAAAAACAGGTGGTCCTATGCACTGCCTATTTAAGGTTATTTATTTAGTTTGGAGACCAAATCTTATAGGGAGGGGAGTACTGTTACGGCACTAGCCTAACGCATGCTGTTTTATACTGTCTTATACTGTTTCCTACTATTAACTGGCCCACCACTAGTACCTTAGCAGCTGGCCCTACTATTTATATATAAGACCCCTTTTCACCTTCTTCTCCTCTTTATACCATAATGTAGTTATTTAGCCTACTTGCATTACAGCACTGTGACACTAACTTTAACACCGCATACGTATCGCAATATAGTGATATTTGTGCACGTTGATAAAGTGAGTATACCGACACTAAGATAAATATCTACTCTTAACCCTTTTTTTTGGCTGGTTGTATCCGAAGACTTGTAGTCTAATTACTTATTAGCTCCGTCTAATAAAAACACTTTTCCATCTCCTCCCTCATTAACTTTATACACTTTTTTCCATAAAGTATAAAGTTTCTATCCTTTTTCTTTAAAGATCTATTAATATTTAGATCAATTGACCTAATTATTAGTTTTAAACTAAAAAAAGGCCTAAGATTATAATCTAAAAATAGGTCGATATTTAAAGGTATATAATTGATGATATTTATCCCTCCGCTCTTCTTATCGTCCAGTTTTTACTATTAATGGCCACGTTTTCCCCTAGTAGTATAGAGTGAGATAAGCTGTATTATATAACAATCTTATTAAACAGTTTTTCTAGCCTCTTTAACTAGCTTAATTAGGGGAATGTATATTGTAGTTATATAGTTCTAAATGTTGTTAAAAACACTACTAAGTATTTTATTAAAGAGAATATAAACTGCAATAATTAGTACGGATCCTTTAGGGGTATCTAGACTAGTATAAGTAGCTTAAGCTTAGAGAAAAAATTAGGCCTAGAGTTTTAAGATATTTTCTGCTTTAATATCTAGCGCTTTTCTAAAGATCTACGTCTTGTTTACTAAAAATTTATTAAACTTTTATTTTTAATTAAACTTAGACAAGGTTATTGTTGGGAATATATTACGTATAGTCATGTGTTGCCGCGGCACTAGCGTGGCGAGGAGCTTTAAGCTCCTCGCCCTTCCTTATTATTAAAAAAATACATTAACAATTATCATACTATCTATAAACCGTAGCTATGTGATATTACCTTATATAACCAACACTAATTAGTGGTTAACTTTATAGTTATACTATAGAACAGCTAGGTATTACTAAGAAGAGATAAGCCACTATACCAGTACTACTTATGCTAGAGGAAGCTATCTTTTAAGGTCAGAACTAGTCCTAAATCTTAAATAGAACTCTTCTATAAATCTAAGGATCTAAAAGGCCAGAACTGGTTCTAAGCCTTTCCCAGATTATAGATTCTTGCGTCTATTATGCAGAATAACACGCTTTACGAGTCTTCGCAATTTAAGGCCAGAACTGGTCCTAAGCCCTATAATCGCAAATATATATCACGAACGCGCACTAAACGACAATCTCTACACTAATAACACTCCCCTCCCTCTAAAAATATAGCTACGCCTACTTTAAATAACTGGAAAGACTTCTTACTACTAGGGGTAGCTAAGCACGCGAAACTTATTAATAAAGATTAGGATGAATTCGCCTTTAATATAATAACTTATACCGTAAAACAAGTTAACGGCTTTCTCCTACACCATATTATATTCTACTAAAATAGATACTACGCCGATTTATAACTATAGGAGGATTTTAGGGAGGATTTTATAGAATAGACTGCTAATACCTAGGCACTTAGCAATGTTAATATTGTGGGAGGGTATGGTCTCTCTTAGATAGGAAGTCACGGTATAGTCAGTTAGTCAGTTAGTCATAATCAGGCAGTAGGGAAGCGGTCAGTAAAAAGAGAAGAAAAGAGTATATTAAAGAGAAACTGTGTGTCTGTTAGCCCTATTAGAGTTATTTAAGACTCTAAGGGCTTTAGACCAATCTATATAAAATATATAGAAGGCCTAGGCTCTCCCAAAGCTACGCCCAATCTAGATATTAAATCTAGGGGGCCAAATTACACCACCACATACCTCCCCCACCTAAGTTGTTGTCCCCTAACAACTTCCAAAACTCTAAAACTCCTTATCTTTAAAACAAAGGCGTAGTAGGTAATTATATGCGTTCCTTACCTTTACTATAAACCCAAGATGGTAAATAAGGAGACTCTATTCTGGTTAAACAAGACCATTCTCATCCACCTGGCTAAGCAGTACAAGATATATCAAACTGGCGGCTCTTAGATAACATGGCTCTTTTATATCCTTCCACTTGCTCAGTTCTGTCCCATAATTCTTTAGGCAGCTCTGCATAACTCTATCCTTCTATAACAATTAGGGGTACTCTACTTAGATCTACTATAATAGTTAAAGGCTTAATTCCATTGTTAACGCAGTAGAAGTATAAGCGGCTGTTAAAGCGCTCCACTTTAGTTATATATATAAGCTAAAACGCATCCTTATAGTTCTTAACGGCCTTTAGATAATAGGAATGCATCCATTTTATAACTTTGTTCCTATTACCAGTAAAAAAAAGATTATAATCTTAAATCACTACTAGAGAATCCCATCATTATTTACTAAGAAGGGCGTTAGATAGAGCGCTGGCAGCTATAAGCTTAACTACTATAGGGAAGCAATATGGAATTGTACTATAGAGATTAGCATATCCAGACGGCGTATAGGGTGGCACTCTTAAGTCTTAGTACGCATCTGCCAACTCTATCCAAGTACCTCCTTCAGTAACCTTAAGGTTATTATAATTGTTCTAAATACCAACAAACTATAGTAGTATTGTTCGCTGGGTCCCAGTTAAAGGTCCTTTCACTCTATAAGGAAGGTAAGGCATAGTTATATACACATCTCCCTTCTTATATAGCTGAGCTACCCAGTTAATTATATATTTCTCTACATCCTTAGCAGTCCAGTTATAGTCCAAGATTTTATATATAAATCCGTTACCCTTAGCTAACCCTTATACTTTAAGATCTACCTACTATAATTCCAAGTAATAATATATGCCAGGAAAAATGATTGTGCAGTTATCCTTAGTCTTATTATCCAGAGAAATGCTCCCTTAGATTATATCAGCACTATATTCACTTTTAAGGAGCAAGGGAATATTAACGTTAATATAGCGGAAAGCTATAGAGTCTCCTTTAACCGCGAATTTTATATAATAAGGGTAGAAAATAAGTCACTACCAGCTATTAGGCCTAAGAGCGTAATAGAGGCGATAATACTAAGGGTCTTATCTTATTAGCTGTTAGCAGAGACTATAAACCATTATTCTTAACTAGCTGTAATTTAGTTGCCTATTAATTAGACACTAATAATGGCGGTATATACGCATTTCCTTATTAATTATTACTAAGATGCCATAATCCCACTACCACCCAAATACGCTTAAAACCACAGATCCTTCTTACTGCTATATATCTTAGTCATTTAATAACAGCATCTAATTAAGTAAAGCCTCCCTATTATAGGAAAACCTTAGTGCCAAGTTATAAATAAACTTGTATAGTCTTAAGGAGTTAGATAAAACTAGAGGCCTATAAGCTTTTCAGAACCAGGAGTACATAATAGGGTCTATCTTTATAGTGCCTAAGTAATTACAAGCGTAATATATTAAATAGAGTCTGTAATATAGCGCGGTATAGTTTAGACCCTTTATTGCTAAACCTATATACCCTCCTATGACTTATATATACATCCAGCAGACCTTATATATTTCTAGGTTTAAACCAGCTGCCCTATACCAACTATACAAGAGCTTCATAACCTTAGTTAGTTTAATTTTAGTGGTTTAGTTTAGGGACGCCTTAAGATAAGCTAGCACGTTATCTTTGCAGTTATATCCTCGTTTCGTGTAGAGTATTGCCATAGCATCTACAGCCTCCTTAATGTATTCTTCATTATCTCCCAGCTTAATAACGTTTTTATTAAACAGCGATTCTACTCCTAGCCCTTCTACTTCTAGATAAGCAACCGCAAGTCCTCTCCTTGGATTCCTCCTTAAAGAGGATACTGGTAGCCATAGGGGTGAGCTAATAGGCGTTCCAGCCACAAAAATGCTTTCATTTATAGATAATAAAGGCAAGTTCACTAATATAGGCAATCCTTACTAGGACGGGCTTAGCATAATACTAACACCTCCTCCTTAAATAGGTATTAATGGCTAAAAAGCTAAGGGATTTATTATATCAGAAGTATATTATAAATATACTCACAGTGCAAGAGCCGAGCTCTTTCTTACTTATCTAATTCTAATATTGGTGACCTCTAGTCCCACAGTAGTTAGTCTCCTACTTCTTAGCAGTAGGTCCTTATTTAGAACAAGGAAGCCAGTTAAGTGTCTCCCTAAACTATACTTATTCACCACCTAATCTAATATTACTCTTCCTAACATTTTAGGCGCGAGCGCAAAGTCAGTCAGCTATAGTCAAGTAGTGTTTTTAATGCCGCGTCCTAGATAATCAAGCCTCTTAACTAGGGCTTTATTAACTTATACTGTTACTTTATAAAGTGGGTAAACGGTAAGCTTTTAGGCGGTAAAAAGAAAGTGGTAAAAGACTGCGTGTTTTAGCAGTCTATTAAGAACATCCTATCCCTAGGCTTTTTAAATGGTTTCTCTAGCTTTATTACACTAATTCCTTTAATCTTTTACCATCTTACTAACATTAAAGATGTCCTTAAAGATTGTCAAAAACGCGTCCTTTCCTAAAAATGCTTATAACCCATTATTATAATTAACGAAATCAACTACCACACTAGCAGCATCTATATAGTTCTCTCTCTTAAGCAGAATCTCGTTATAGATTTAGATAAGCACTATATAACGCTAATTAACTACAAAGCCTCTAACTTCTATAAGGACATTATTAATCTATTACTTAGCTCCTTTATATAGTACTAGTAATCTACTAGACAAAGACATAATAAATATACTATTATTAATTCTGCTTGGTTTATGCTTTAGCTAATTATAGTTATCTTTAAGGTTTATTAAGGGCAAAAAGGTAAAGTTCTTAATAGGGTTTCCTAATATAAATAGTCCACTAAATCCAGTGGCGGTGTGGAGTTCTGCTAGCGCTAATCATTAAATAGACCAATTATAATTTTCTATCCCTAGGATAGAAAATCACTATTGGCTTAGTAAAGGCGGTAAGCGGAACTAACATCTTTATAGTAAACAATACTAAATAGTTATATACAAACATTCCTCTGTCCTTACCTTAGAATTACACAGCTATTATTTACATCCTCTCCCCCACCTTAGAACTTAACTGTCCCTTAGTTAAACATTTTATACTCAGTTTTATTAAATAATCTTTCTAAAACACACACTTCTTAAAATACGCAGCATTGCGATACTGGTGGATTTTATATAACATCCTCCTTAGGCTCTAGCTCTGCTATTATTTCTTATAGTATAGTTCCACTTAACTAGTTAAGCCAGTCCTTCTAACAAACCTTAGATATCTATCATTAATAAAACCTCTTTAATCTATTCCCTAGAGTTTAATCGCGAAACAGCATGCCATTAAGATCCTTAATTAAGTACCATCCTTTATAAGGGTGACTCTTATATACACAGAACGGGCCCAGCCATTTTAGATCCAACTTATAACTGCTAGAATAGTCTTACTTAAGCTGCATGTTATAGAGCATAACTATATCTCCAACCTTAAATCCGTCCTAGTAAATACGGTAAGTATTATTAAAATACTCTTTATTTATAACTCTTAGTCATCTTATATACGCGACAGCTTCTTATATATTTGCGTCTTTTTAGTTAAACTGCTTTACGCGAAGTGCTAGTAGCTCTACAGTGGTCCAAACTGTTTCCCAAGGCAGCATCTACCAGGTAGATATGTAGAGTTCAATAAAAAGAACGTGCTTATATCCGCATATAACCCTTACTAGTATCATTCCTATAAACCTCTTAATAGTCATTCTATCTACCTATAAGACTATATAAAGATTATCTAGCCATAAGCCTTCCATCTTTACCAAAGTGTCTACTATAGGCTTATGACCTCGCTCTATAAAGCCTTATAACTACGGGTAATATACAAAAGCTATAACCCTCTTAATGTTATAGAGCTCTATAAGCACAGCGGTAATGTTAGCATTCTCTCCTCCACTATCTATAGAGAGCTGTCCAAACACTCCCCATTGGCAGATAACGTCTTTATAGAGGAACTTTGCTATACTTTTTACATCCTTATTCTAAAGGGCCTAGGCTTCCACCCATCCAAATATATACTCTTAAGCAATGGCCAGGTATCAGAACCCAAGACAGTTTAGCGGTATAAACATAATATCTACCATTACTTATTACCACAAGGTAGACTCCTATATAAAATATATTACTTCTTCTTCCTATCCTAGCTATTACTATTAGCACTATAAGCATAACTTAACATATTATAATATTTAATCCCACATCCCTGGCCACTAGTATTAATTTAAGACCCTCTAATACGTTCCCTCCCATTTATAATATCTACTCCAATTATAAAGGCTCTTAATAATCTCCTACTAAGTAGTCTTATCATCAACTACCCTTTATATTAGTATATTCTTAAACTATTAGTGGAAGAGCTGTTAGTTATACACTAGGAACCTCAGCATATACCACTTAAACTTTTTAAATTTCTTAGTATTTATCTCCTCTGGATGCTATAAGGTTACTAGCTATTTTACAATCCTCTAAAATTCATCTAAATATAAGTCTTCTAATAGTAAACCCGCTTCCATTTTAAGAGGGCTAGCTATGTATTTTAAGGCACTTAGCTCACAGTTAATAAACTCTTCAATATCCTCAGTCAGCTCATTAGGTTGTTTGCTATTAGGTAGCCGTTACAAAAGTCTATTAACTAGGCTATTCTTCTTCCCTAGTATATATCTAATATTAAAGTCCCACAACTAGATCTATACTAGCCATCTTATTATTAAGGCTCTAGGTAAATTAGTAGCAGCATAATTTAGTTATATAACTAAGGTATTTACATCCATCTTAACTATAAAGCGAATACTATATAGGTATACGCAACACTTCTTTAGCGTATATAGTAACGCCCAACACTTAAGCTTTCCTAAGTTATATTTCTATTCCACTTAAAACTAGATACCGCTCTTATATTAACATAGGTAATAACAACCTTGCATATCTAGTTGCATAAGGCCGCGCCCCCATCCATTCTTGCATTTATTAATAGCAAGAACAATCAGCCTAGCCCCCTTACTATAATCCAGTTAAACCAATATAGGTGCAGTAGTAATGGCATGCTTTAGAGTCTTTATAGCGGTAATCTGCTCTATACCCCATATAAACAGAATGTTCACTTATAGCAGTTAAAAGATTGGCTCTGCCTTAATTACAAAGTCTTTTATTTATATTCAGTAATATACAACAACTCCTAGGAATACTTGGGCGGACATAATGTCTTTACAGTCTCTTTAGTAAACGATCTTTACAACCTTTAACTCCTCTAGATATTGTTACTTGCCATTACAGTAGTAACTAACCACTATAATCTTATCTTTATAGAAATAAAACTTTACGCCTAAGATTATATATCCAGCTTATTCCAAATCTGCAAGCACTCTATCTAGCCATATAATATATTCCAGAATATATCTGCGCACGCCTAGAAGACTCTCTTCTCCATTATACACTATCTATAGGCCTTTTACTGTAATGTTATCCAGAAACGGCAAGGCATAGTATAGGATATGTCATTTTAGGATCTTAGTAATTGTCCTTATAAACTAGGCTACTAAATTTATGCCTTTTATAGGTACCATTATTTATTATAAAAGCCCTAGAGGTGTTATAAAAGCCATTAGGTTCCTACTTTCTATATTAAGCTCTAGTTAGTTATAGCTAAAAAAGAAATACACCAGAGATATAACTTTACACCCTATAAACTCCTTAGAAAACTCATCAGCATATAGTAGTAGATTTACATCCCTAATAGTTACTCAGTTAATATTCATCGCCGCGTTAATTAATTAGTACTTCTTATATTCCTTCTTACTTATAAGAAACCATAGATTCCTATATAGGCTTTTGCAATATTCTAAAGTCCCTTAAGCTAGTTATTCTTATAACATGCTTATTACTTCTCCTTATAGGGCCCTTAGTATAGGAAAGTTTAGTACTTACTATACTTTATACAGCACAGTCTTGATCTTTAATGGTGGAGTTACATCTCTACTAACGCAACCCATCTTAGAGAACTCCTATGCTAGCATCTCTTCTTAGTTAAACAGCATGGCCTTAAAGATCTCTTATTCTCTTAGCTAAATATCCCCTATAATTATACGCTCTAATTATTCTAGCTTCAGTTATGCACCATAGGCCAGCTTAGTATATTATGGCTTAAGGAAATAATTATATGGACCAAGAGGCAACCCTTAGATTAATGCCTTCTGTCTATATAAGGCCACCTCTTACCATTCCATTATACCTCCTATAACTGTTCCATCTAGTGCTAACAAATTAAATAGGTAGACCTTATCTGCCTTTCATTTATACGCAGTTGCTATATTTATAGCATTTTATTAGGCCTTACTCTAGTAGCTTTCCATTTACATTATAAATAAATCTATTATCTTTAATATTTAATATATAAGGGACCTAGCCTTTGCTTTAAATACTAGCTTCTAATTCTTTCTTAAGTATTTCTTTAGGACTTTCTTTAATATTTTACTGTTAAGCTCTCTCCATCTAATATTATAGTCTTCTTTCTACTAATAGCTCTATCTAGCGGATATCTAAAATAGCAAGCGTCCGTATTAGAGCCACACCTTATTTCCCTCCTTTTCAATCTTAACGTCCTCCTTATCCTAATACGCTAGGTTATAAGTAATCCCGGATACAATCTTAGCGGTTACACTAGTTATACATTTCCTAAACTATTATCTATGCTAATGCCTTTATCTAATTTAAAGAACATTATATCCTTATAGGACATTAAGAACCTTATTTTAACTCTACTATCTTTTAATTAAATAATATAAGATACTTAACCTATTACAGTGCGTTTTATTGCTAGTTTAGCCCTTACTAACTATAGCTTACTAAGTATTACCTTATATAACATTTCTCCTACAGCAATAAACGTTATAGATATTAAGACATTACCTATTACTATAGGGACCGCATACACTAATCCAATAAACTCAGACTAAGTCCTATTGGTAGACATTAGATGTGCACCTTATAGTTATAAAGGCAGACTTAATATTGGTAAGCTATATTATAAAGCCACGCTTTCCTTAATAAGGTTAAGCTCCGCTCCAAAGTCAATTAAGCATTTAGCCCTTCCGTCTCCTATCCACACTTCTACTTTTAGGCATTATCTTTAAAACCAGATAAATCCTACTTCTTATTTAATCTAGTCCACTTTAGCAGTTATTAAGCCAGCCTAATTAGTATAGAATACTAGGTATACTAACAATATAAATGCCTTAACGTCCTCTTGCTTCTATTAATAAGGCTCTATAAAAGGTAGCAGAAGAGGCTTAAAGAATAGCCTTATAACCTTAGGCATATACACAAGGCAGTCACTAACTATAACTTTAATGGTTTTTAATAAAATCTTATCCACTATTACAGCTGGGCTTAGGACATTTCCCTTTAGTATATCCATCATCCTAACTGGCTTTAGTTATAGTGCTTTAGCTATTATTATTACATCCGCTATTTACTTCATCTATCTTAGCTATTTAGTATAGTCCATTTTATTAATCTTATTATTGCTTAACAGTGGTTAAGGAGCTTACTACTAGGGCCATAGTGCAATTTAGATATATCATCCTAGTCGTATATTTTAAACTACTACTAGTTACTAACCAGATAGTTTTAAAGGCGGTTTTATTACTCTTACTTCCCCTTACGGTTTCCTAAAATTATATAACCATGGCATAAGCTATAACTAGGTT
>Ga0307507_10000911_pt1 | contig 65773 bp, 16 predicted proteins | sample 7_EM_MG_FD_207223 | JGI IMG/M metagenome (GOLD analysis project Ga0307507, IMG submission 207223) | Populus trichocarpa ectomycorrhiza microbial communities from riparian zone in the Pacific Northwest, United States - 7_EM | ecosystem: Host-associated > Plants > Roots > Unclassified | place... | reverse complement strand
GTATCGCAAACTTAACTCTACTACTATAGAGTTATTAGGGGGCGCCTAATACTCGCCCCCTTACCTTCTATTACTATTTCCTTTACAACCCGGAACTGGTCTAGTACACTTTAGTTAATAAGCCACTAGGTAACCGCCTTAAGACCTTTTTATATTAAGAGTAGTATATTATAGTTCTTTATGCTAGCTACTAAGAGTATTGCTTCTCAGTTGGTATATAAGGGGTATAACAGTATTATATATTTTAGTGTCTGTCTTAGCCAACTATATTTACATCTTAGGCTACCTACTAGGACACCTACTTAGTAGAGCTAGTCTTTTAGTCCTATTATTTCTATTCTTAAGAGTATTGCTATTATATTTTCTACCTTTGTTAGGCCTTCTTAGAGCCCTTAAGTATTTACCCCCTATAGCGTTAACTATGCTATAGCTTAGGTTCCTCTTACCTAAAATAGCCTCTGTACCTTTAACTCCTATATACCTCTCCAGCGTTGGTCCAACCAGTATTATATTACGGTAGATGGTTTTCTAGCGTTCTTTTATACTCTACTTTGGCTTCTTTTTCTCTCTTACTATTATCTTTACTAACCTTTTACGCGTCTCCCTTTCTCCTCTATATGGGCCTAGGCCCTAAAGTAGCACTATTCTTCTTCTACTTTCTTTACCTATTTCTCTAATATATCTTCCCTACTTTAGGGTTGTTGGTTTATTCTCCTATAGAGGGCCCTAGGGTCCCTCTATAGTTTATTTAGGCATGTCTTAATATACTTTATAATATTAGAGTTGCGTTTATTTTACGCCCTTTGCATTATAGCGGCTTTAATATATAGTTATAGGGGGGGAATATTAGCTTCCTTCTTAAGCAGTGCTATAGCCATTCGCTTATACCCTCCTATTATACTCTAGAGGTAGGCTATTTAGACCTTTTAGAGTAGTTTAAGGAGTAATTTAGGGGGGCCTTTTTTAGTTTCTCTAATGGCCCAAATACTAGACCTATACATTATAGTTAGCCGGACAACTGCTATATATAGTAGGCGTGACCTCTAGAAGCATGGTCCCTATATAGAATTAACAATCCTAAATAATATAATATACTATACTTAGCCCTTATGGGCTACTTGCGCCGTATATACGCTTTACTAGAGCTTGCTATCTACCTATACTCCTAATACCCTTAGGCCCTAAACTAGTTGACCCCTAAAGCCTTAAATATAAATTAAATACTAAAGATCTGCAGATTAGTTACGTTTTCTTATAAAATAGATTAGCTAGTATTTCTTTAGTAAGAATTAGACTTTATATCATCTTGCCCTTTCTATATAGGTGTTATAGGCTTTCTCTAGTGTTCTATAATTCTCTGCGGCCGTTGGCCTGTATATAATTAGGTTTATATCATTAATAAAGCCTATCCCCTAAGTCGCCCCTTCCTTAAAGAAGTCAAGCAGGTTGCTTATAAAGAAAAGGAAGAGTATAGGCAAGAGGGGTAATCCTTATAGTATTTCTATTATAACTATAATAGGGGGGCTCTAGTATTTGCTAAAAACTAGTAATGTTTCTTTCTAGCCTATAAACCCTTAAATAAATTATATAATCTATTCTGGGAAGCCCTTTACCCTAAGAATATATAGGAGGCGCTTATAGGGTATATTATTATAGGCACTACTAATATCTAAGCTAAGTATTAATACTATAAAGTCCCTTTACATCGCCTATACAGATTTAATAGTGGTAGCGAGTAGCATAAGTACTAATAGTATTAAGCGGTTCTTTCTTGCCCCCATTTAACTTTATGGTAGTAGGGCGTGTTCCTTAGCCATATCTACTATGCGCTCCGCTATTACCCTTTCTAAGATCTTACTAAGGGTGTTTTCTAAGGCAATAGGGCAGTAGCTTTCTAGGGTTAAGTAATCTACTTTACCTTCTTTTTATAGAATAACTGTCGTTATAGATCTTTTAAGTCGCGGGTAGTAGCCTATAGTAAAGTATGCTCTAGCTATATCTATAAGCTAACATACTATAAGTAGTCCATAGGTCTTTAAGGCCTTATTTAGAATTCCATCTAGTCCTAATACTATATTGTTTAAAAGGCAGCTAATAGTTCTAGCCATTTCCTCTATTGTTATATCGCTGTTAACCTATAGGTAAGTTACCGGTGTTTTACCTATAATATCACTAAGGTCTGCTAGAGCTAGTTAGGGGAAGAACCTTTCTATAAAAATCTTTGCCTTCTTATTATTATTATTAGTGGCCTATGCTTCCCCTACTCTTTATAGAGGTAGTAAGTATAGGTCTTCTACTAGGCGCCCTGCCTTTTTCTTTACCTATTTTGCCATAGTCCAAAGGCCCTTGTTATGGGGGAGGCTTAGGTTAGAAGTATGCTTATTTATAAACTATCTCTAGTTGTTCCTTACTTCTTTTTTTAGGGTATTCTTTAATTGGTTTCTTATGTCTTTATATTATCTCTTGTCTTTAGGGTTATAGCTACTTATATATTTCCTTCTTGCTTATTATTAGCTAGCAATAAGAACCGCGCATTATACAGACCATACATATTACGCATAGGGGCCCAGTTTTAAGACTGGGCAGTGCTCTTCTAGCCTATTTTTAATTGCTACCTAGATCCTTTCTAGTCTTTAGTTAATTTCCTTAGGGGTAGCCAATAAGCCTTACTTATTTAGTACTGGGTGGATTTCTTCTAGGTCTTAAAGTTATTATTTAACTATATTAAGGAAACTATCTGTCTTAAGCTTCCTTATTACATATCTTTTACTATTTAGTTACGCCTTAATATCCAGATCTAGCTATATCTAGATAGGGATATAGTTTAGGGTAAATACCTATTCTTCTTTAGGGTTGCACCTTTTAAGTCTCTAGTATAGGCCTTCGTCTATAAATATAAGATTAATTGTACTTCTAGCGGTGCCTTATTACCATATAATTGCTCCTAGGGGGGTGGCTAGCTTAAGGCCCTAGATATCTATAGCTCTTAATAGGCACTCTGCCTATCATTTAGTAGCAACATAGATACCCCCCTACTACAGGTAGTAGAGGTTTATATCTCCTAATAGGATAGACTCTGTGTCTTTAATTTCTAGTAAGCTTATTACCAATATAATATTCTCTATTTATGGGACCCCTTCAACTCTTAGGTTATATACATTAATAATTTATACCAGTCCCCTATATATCTAGATTGTTATAACTACAATATCCAGGTTAACTGCCTGCTATAACTATAAGGACAGGCTGATAGCCTTGCTAATTATAAAACACACGCGTATAGCTACTTTTGGTTTATATAGGAGCTGGAATTCTTAAGGGCAGTATATCGATTATATATAGGTATTATAATACGGCTCTTATATAGCAAGGATATAGTATTTCTCTAGGTCTAGACTATCTAGTAGGGGCCTTATAAGGCGGCGGTTTGTATTACCGCAGTTATACTATATAATAGATAGGTGGCGGACCCCTAGCGGGGGTCCTTTGTCTCTCCTTTATTCCTTACTTCTTCTGTTTTCACTTTCTCTAGGATATTTAGAACTTCTATCTCTTATATCTACACCCTAGTCGCTACTTATTTTATATAGAGCTTTCTATTCCTATATCTTATGTTCCTACTAGCGCTTCTAAGTCTAAATCTATTATTAACTCCGGTTCTTTCCCTAATATTACTAGTCGGCTATATGCCCTTTATAGGTCGGCTATAAATATTATATTTGCCGTATTAAGTCTAATTCTTAATTATCCTGGTCTTAAGCTTGCTATAGCTGTCTATAAGGGTCTTTCTATAGGGCGTCCTCTTCCTTATGTCCCCTATAACCCTTAAGTCCCTAGTTGGTCTAGTAATATTGCGCGGCGTCACTTCTAGCCTATTAAGGCTTAGGATAGCTGGCCTAGCCCCCTAGTATTAAAGGTAGGAAACGCTAGAAAGGCACCTATATCCCCCTAGCTTATCGCCTATTATTTCTATTTATATAACCTAGTATGCAGTTATTCCTATAGCTGTTAAGCCCTTACCTTCCATCTCCTGTATTTAATATAGTCTTCTCTCTCCCACGCCTTATATGTGCTTTAGTGGCAGTTTGCACATTTTATTTAGTCTTAATTTAAGCAGTATTTTATATTATAGGGGCCTGCACAGTGGCCACAGCACACCTATACTGCGTATATAGTTTGGGTGTGTCCCTATTATACACAGTAATAGTATCGTTCTAGGCATAATCTATGGTTATAGAGCCTTGTGTTATATATAAGGCCATTTATAATTATTCCTTTTTAAATAAGGAGTTTTTGTATTCCTAGCGTATATATGCTAATAATAAGGGAGCTATATATTCGGCTAGCGTCTCCCTAGTAAGTCTCTAGCAACCCTTATATCCTCTTATTATTCTTATTATATGCTTAGTTTGCATTTTCCTATTAAAGCCATTAGATTTAGGTAATCTTAAAACCTAGTATAAGGCGTTTCATTTATTTTACTATCTTATATATAGTTGCTGTGTTGTCTGCCTAACGTCCCCTTTCTACCCTAAGGCTTATAAGAACCGCTAGGACTTTAACTAGGTAATCTTTATAGAGCACTTTTATGCTAATATGTTCTCCTAGCCTGTCCTCTACCCTTACGGCTCGCTCTTTTGCCTGTTAGTTTTTTAGGGTGACTCTAATATCTCCGCTCCTAAGGTGTTAAACTGCGACAGTATTATAAACCTCTTTATAGATTTTTATAAGAACTTCTATTTCTAATTATCCCCTAAGCCCCTCTACTTTTTCTATATTTAGTTATATTATAATTATATGCCCAGTTATTATTTTAAGGGGGGTAGGTTCCCTATACTATAAAAGCATAGCTACAGCAGCCCAGGTGCGGTTTGCCGGTAAAAAGGGGTTTTATTTATTTTTAATTTTACTTAGCCGTTAGAGGATTTAGTTAAGGGTTTGCTAAAGGGGCGCCTAAGGTTCGCTAGACTAGCGGAGCCATTCTACTAGCTATATTAGTTTGTTATAGCTAATAGTTACTCCCCTATAATTGCGGATACTAGACGCGTCTAATAGGCTTTATATTTTATTAGATGCCTTCTTAATAGAGGTATTTCTGCTTTATAGTGTGGTATTCGCCTGTTCTTATTGTGGAGGGCTATTGCTGGGCGTGGTTCTAGCGGTTACGCGCAAGTGCAAACCACCGTCGTTTAACGTGTGCCTCCCCTGCGATGTATGCATCTCAGGGGGATTCTCTGGGTGTTTTTCGGGGTTCTTTTTGGTTGGTTTTGGTCTTTTTGGGCCGGGTGCAGCAAGAGCTCCTAAGATGTGTCAAGATATGTTACTACTCTAATACTTTGTCATTTGCCCATTGTGTAAAAGGACGCGCGCGCGATTTTTGAGTTCTAATTGGAGGCATGTTGTTGTAGAATGGCAAAGATATTAAGTAAATAAAAAGGTAAACAATTGTCAATTTTTGGTAGTTGCGCACGTGCCAATATCGGCCGTTTATTTCTACGATGTACAGATTGGGTTATGACGGCGACAGGTTATGACGGCGGACCTACCGCCTTCCTGATGTAGATAGAACACTAAAATACTGCCAAATACCTTAGAAGTAGCCGTTAGGTTGTGAATTAGGAAGGCGGTAGATCCACTGTCATAACCCTATTACCTATTGGTTAGTAAATTAAAGCCAACGTCGCCCCGCTAATTGCTCTATCTTAGAACTCTACAGACTTGGCGAGGATAGGCCGGATAGCCCTCTCGGATAATAGACCTATCAGCTAATAGAATCCAGAGACTATCCGGATAGTCTTCGGATAGTCTTGGCAAAATCCCCTTAATATACTTATACTTGCGATGCACCCCCTAATATTAAATAAATAAAATTTCTATTAATATAGATTTATAGAGCTTGTAAAGCGCTTTAAAATAGTACTACTTTTATCTAAATATTCTAAGAATAAATATTATTATATAGATATAAAGCTTATAAGAGCTCTATGGAATAAGGCTTACGGGGGTCGTATATAGAGCTCTATTAAAGCTCTTAGGTAGGCTTATAGAGGATAGGCTGGATAGCCCCCTTAAATAATAAACCTATTAGCTAATAGTATCTAGAGACTATCTAAATAGTCTTTAAATAGCCTTAGCTATATTTCTTAGTATATAATTCTACTAATGTCCTTAGCTTTCTTACTAATTAGGTATCTCTTTTCTACACTCTCTATTTATACTTCTTCTTATATAAAATACTATAAAATAAAATAAAAGTAGTAAAAAAAGAGGGGAGATTAAATCTAGTAACTTTTATCTATTCCTTATTATTCTCTAATTCTATAATCTAATTCTTACCCTCTAGTACTCCTACTGCCGCCACTATAGGCTAAGAATTTTTATTATATAACGAATATTAAGCCCAATAATCCCGCTACTTGTAATTTTTATAGTACCTACTATAAAACCCTAAGAGACTCTTATAAGAGGCTAGTCTAACCAGAATATCTAATTATCTAATTAACAGTGTAGAATAAGAGTTATAGGTAAGTAGAAGGTAATTTAAAGGTAGAATAAGCTTTACGTATTAAAGGACAAATACTTTCTAACCTCTTCTATTTAGAGACTAATCGCTAGTTCCTCTCTAGAGGAGAACTATCTCCCTTTATAATCCTTTTAAGACACTAGTAAATCCCTTTACCCCTTATCCGTCTAACTATATCTTCCCTAGGATATTAGTGGGATATTAGTAAAACCTTTATCTGTCTTATCTAATATGTAACCAACTATGGTACCCTGCTAAACTACTACTGTTTTAACTACGTATCGCCTGCGTATTGCCTATATATCACTTACATATCACGCTGTTTTAGTTACGTATTAGTCTCCCCTTTTATTTATTTCTATACCTTCCTTATATATATATAGAGGCTCTAGAACTACATTCACAATCAAGTCGTTTACTTGATTCTCCCGCACTGTAAAGCTTATAGTTATAAGTCCGGATTACACTACCTGCTAACCGATTAATTAAAATCGCACTACCTGTTGCACAATCTTATTAATCTATTACCTTATTTAAGAAGTTACTACGTCTACTACCTTTGCAGTGTCTTAAGTTTCTTTGCCTATTAAACGAACCAACGAATTAAAAACGTCAAAATAAGGTTTCGCTAAGACGCTAACCTAGACCCTAACTAACCTATTAAAATCCTAAAAATAATAACCAATACGAGCGAACCTTATTTAAAAATTAACCTTATTCTTAACAAGCTATCCAATTATATTTAATGGTTCTTTATTGTATAAGATACTACCAAAACCAATAAGGTATAGTAGTACATCAACCCATCTAAGACAAAAGATGAGCTTCTAAAGCTAGAACTACCAAATCGTCCTATACCCGCAGACGTACTTCCTGTAGCTATATTAATAGCATAGCTAGACCAAACCTAGCTTACTGTATATAATTAAATCTACGCAGAGTATAAGGACGATTTATGTATACACTAAAAGCGAGAGCAGGCCATAAGCGATATCAGCAACCACACTATTTAATTAACATCGGCAGCCTACCTTCTACTTATTAACGGCCTTAATACGGTACATGAACGGCTTTAAGCACTTAAAAATGCACTAGCCCCTACCACCTTAGGTTAAAAGCACGACGTTCTTAATTAATACATAGCTTTAAAAGCCTATAATAAAAAGCAGAGCATTAATAAATGGTTAAATAGCTAGAGGAACGTTTATAAGTTAGCAGAATAATTAGAGCTACTAGACGTCTAGGGATTTAAACTACATTATAACTTTATTTAAGCCATTAAATCCATCTCTTCTAGTTTTGTAGGAGCACTAGAAGTAGACCTAATTAGGAAAGAACAAAAAGACAAAGCCGCACTATCTATTATTAATTTAATTAAAGAATTTAAGGAGTACTACTGTATGCAGTAAATTATATCCTCTACCTTAACTGCCAATAACTCTGTATTTGCAACTCTTTAAGGCAACTTAAATTCCAATTCCAATTTTAATTTAGACTCTAATAGCAATTCCAATTCCAACAGCAATTTAAATTTAAGATAGTATAAGGAATGCATATACGGCCTTATATATTAATTTAATAAATGCTACTATATTATTAAGCATAAGCGACCTTAAGGATAAAGACTAAGGGCAGATATCTAGAAGAAGGTAGATAAAAGAGAATAGGAAGTAAAGGAGAATAATTAGAAGAATATAAAATCTATAATTAATTTTAATTCTAAAACCCCAGCTTCTACTACACCAACTAGCTATACTGTTGTGTTTAGTACTGGTTAAATTCCTTTTAAACTCTAGAATACCTGGATACTTAACCCTAGTGCAGATATATACATCTACAACAATAAAGAAGACTTTATATTCTTATATCTAGCTATAAAAGACAACTATCTAATTGCTAGAGGAAATTTTAAGAAATTTTAAGCCTATGGAATAGTAACTATTACTATTAATATACCTACTAGGAAGTTAAAAGTAAAGCTATTCTATATAGCACTAGTACATACCTTTTTTATAAATATTGTAGCACTTTTAAAAGCTACTAATAACGACATCTATTTTGACTTAGGATAAAATATACTATACTATCTAGCAACTAGCGAATTAGTATACTATGCAAAACGACTAGGGGGCCACTAGGCACCAATGCATAGAGAACCTATAAATACCCTAGATTTAATAACTTAATCAACCTTCTTAATAGGAAGATTTTAGCTAAGCTAAATGGCCCGTAAACTAATTGGAGCTATAGCTACAAAATAGTACAAAATTCTCAGATATATAGGACCTAATGCTATAGAGCAGCTTCCTAAATACGTTATTGGCGCAAAGTTAACTAAATTTAAAACTAATAAACGAGCACCGCTTAAAATTAAATGTAAAGTTTACTTATTAGCAAAGCACACGCAGCAGATCTCCTAAAGACCAGAATATAAATTTCTAGCCACTTAGCTATTTAAACGGCTAGCATTTAATATTATTAACCTTAGAGTACCTGGATATAATGGCGATAAATATATTATATATTTCTATTGCACGTATTCCAAATTAAATTTTATATTTACCTTTAGGAATAAAAATAAAGCTACTATCTTACTTACTATCCAAAAAACTTACCAATTAATTAAAATATAATTCTACTAAGACGTTATCTTCTGGAATGATAATAAATAAGCTTTTAGACAGATAGGAGATACCCTAAAGACGTAGTATACAGACAAAGGCATTACCTTTAAATGCTAAGTACTATATACTAAGGAACAAAATGGCGGAGCTAAATGATCTAGAAGAACCCTTATGGAATAATTAAGGTCTATATAGCTGGAAGCATCCTTACCCCTATTTTTAGGACTAGAAGCTTTCCTTACTACTAGCTATATACTTAATTAAATACCAAATAAGCAACTAGGGTGGAAAACTCTGTATAAGATCGCCTATAGTAAGCTGCTATTACTTACCTATATGTACAAATACGGTTATAAATCCTATACGCTAAATAAATAAGTTAGAAAGGGAGACAAGCTAGCTCCTTATACATTAATTAGATACCTAGTCGGCTATAATTTAACTAATATCTACTAAATCTAGATTTTAAGCCTTTATAAAGTCATTTAAACTAGAGGCGTTATATTTAACTAGACCTCGTTCTATAACCTTAAGGATTAGAATATTAACTACCTACTAAGGAAAGCATTAAAAGATACTATCTAGATAATTAGTCTACTAAAACCTCTTAAAGATAAATCTAAGGATAAATCTATTTTATATAGATCTACCTTAAATACAGATTAAATAACTATATTAAACGATTTAGTAGAGCTTCCTATAAAGGACACTAAATAGCTACCAACTCCTAACGGAACGATATCTCCAGATCTACTAGAAATAAACACCTTACTAAGAGGACTTTAAGACAATATCTTAGATATAATTAAAATAGGTTTTACCTAGCCAAGCAGTTTACTAGAACTATTAAATACCGCTCTATAAGCTAACGAAGTCTTAGCCAATTCTTTTACGACCTTATCCTATAAGAAGGTTCTAAATAAATTTAATATTAAGTGTATGCAGCAGCACTAGCCAATCTATCTACCCTATTTGGTTACTATGCTGGATTTGCTATAGGACTAGTAAAGGACATCAACCGAACTAGATCCTTATCTCTATATTAAGACAATTGTTAACGACTTGGTCGTTCGAGGTACAAGTACGGCAAGAGGGTCGCGCAAGCCTATATAATTGGATTGTCTATAAACGAGGATCCAAAGCTAGAGAAAGGAAAAGAGAAGAAGGGTAGCGCCGCTTAAGGTTTTATACAATCGTCTAGTTACGTAACTGCGACTGTCTAAAACAATAAGAAACTGTCTACGATAGTAAGAAACTATCTACGATTATCCGCTATAATCTACCGCCATAATCCACTGTTTTCCACTAGCGCCGTAACATTACCCCCCCCTTTAAAAAAGCCTGCCCTTAGGCTTTATATATCCGTATTATATTTATGGGGTGTTCTTATCTATATACTTAACAGGTAGCTTATTATCTTCGCTATACTAACACTCTATCTATTTGTCTAGATACTTTAGGGGTCCTAGCTTATTAGGGTATTGGTTATAGAATTCTTTAAGCTTCTAGGAGCAACCTATAAAGTTCCAGGTAGGTTACTAGGTTAGGTCTAGATTATAACCTTTCTATTAGATATAGTATTTTAGCGTTCCTTATATTAGTTTATAGGCTAGTATTTTATTAACTTCCTATTTATTATTGCTATTAACTTAAATTGGTAGTAGAGGCTTATTCTTTTATCTAGGTAGTAGGTTATTTATAGCTTTCTATAGCTTATCTGGTAAGAAAATAGGGTAGACTTTAATTAAGTCTGGGAGTTTAACCTCGTATAAGTTGCCTTCTTTATTAAAGATCTTATACAGTCCTGCTATCTAATAGTCTAGCTTATAGCTAGATTGTTTTATCTTTTAGTTCTTTGTTATAACCCAGACCTTATTACTTACGGTAAAGTTAGGCTCTTGTCTATGCTTATTCGCCTATTGTTGTATTAATTTCTGGGCCTCTTCTAAATTTATATAGGCTACTGTCTAGGCTTCTTTTAAGCGCTTAGCGTACTGCTGGGCTTCCTTATAAAATAGTTTTTCGTATATAGTCTGGGGTCCTTCTGGTCTTTCCTAGTTAAAGCTTATATAGGGTAAGTAGCCTATTTCTAGCTAAATAGGTATAAACCCCGTAGAGTTATAGGGTAGGGTTGCCTAAGCATAATCTATTAGGGGTAGCAGTTTAGCCTAGTTATCTTAGAAGTAGTTAATAAAGTGCCGAAGTCTTTGGTCTAAATATTAATTTACAATCTCTATCTAACTATTTATTTAGGGGTGGTATACTATAGAAAGCTTTAGCTTAATGCCTAAGATCTAGGTAAACTTATTCCAGAAAGCTAATATAAATTGCGGTCTATAATTGGATATAATATTATCTAGTAGTCTGTAAATTTAGTAGATATAGTAGATATATAGTTGGGCCGCCTCTTTAGTATTAATATTCTTATAATAAGGGATTAAGAACAGGCGCTTGTTAAAGCGGTTAACTATAATCATAGCTATATTATATCCGCTACAGTCTATAGGTAGCTCGTGGAAATCTATAGAGATATGCTACTAGGGGCGCTCTAGTATTAGGAGTGATTTTAATAGTCCTAGGGTTTTATCTTGTGGGATTATAGATCTATAGTAGCTGTCGCAGTTCTATATGTAATGGTTAATATCTATAACTATTCTAGGCTAGTAGTAGCGGTCGCTAATAATCCTGCGGGTTTTATTTTTTCTAGGGTAGGCCGTAGAGACCTAGGTATATGCTTTGGTAATAAGCTAAGTCTATAAGTTCTGTTTCTTTACTACTACCAGCTATTCCTAATGCTTAAGTAATCCATTTTTAAGGGACCATAGGCTAGTAACGTCCTTTACCTTTTTATAGTACTCCTATAGAGAAGGGGCCGTACGGTTTACCTATAGTAGTTTATTAATAAGGTTAAGTTCTATAGACTTAATGGGATATATCTTAGCGTCTAAAGGGTCTATATTTAGTTCTGCCTGTATTTAGGGGTTAAGGTGCCCTGGTTGTAGTAGTGTCTAGGTCCGTAGTAAGATCTTTATAGCTATTTAGTTATCTAGGTCCTATCTACGCCTTATAAGGGCGTCCGTATAATTTATAGCGCCTAGCTAGTATATAATTAGAAAGTTAAACTGAGATAGGATATCTGCCTAGTGTGCCTGCCGGGCTATAAGGGCCTTTATTATTATAAAATATTCTAAGGCCTTATAATTAGAGACTACCTAGATAGGCTTAGGGGTCCCTTCTAGCTATATACGCCAGTGCTAGAAGCTAGAGATAATAGCTAGTATTTCTTTATTATAGATATGGTAGTTTAGCTTAGCATCTACTATAGTTTTTAAATAGTAAGTAATAGGGTGCTATTCTCTATCTAGCTGTTTCTGGGAATAGACGGCAGCTATTACACTATCTAAAGTATCTGTTTCTAGTATTAAGGGCTATTCTAGGTGGAAATAGGCCAGTAACGGAGTAGAAACTAGCCGCTTTTTAAGTTTATTAAAGGCCTTTTTATATACATTATTAAAATAGAAAGGTTGGTTCTTTCTAGTAAGGCGGTTAAAGGGCTAAGTAATCCTACTATAGTCTTTAATAAAGCGTTGGTAGAAGTTATAGAAATCTAGGAATAACTATACCCCCTTTATAGTCCTTAGGGGTTCCTATTAATTAATTATAGCCATTTTTTCTAGGTCTGCCTTAATTCCGTCTGTACTGATAATAAACCCTAAGTACTTAGTGCGCTTAACACTAAATTTTAACTTCTTAATATTGGCCTAGAGACTAGCTTTGCGGAGCCATTATAGGACTTTATAGATATACTCCTTATATTCCAGTTTATTTTTAAAGTAAATTATAATATTATCTAAGTAGGTTGTGCAGAAGTTATTAAGGTAGTTAAAGAGTATGTTATTTATATACCGTTAGTATATAGCTAGTCCATTAGTTAGTTCAAAAGGTAGTACTTTGTATTTGTATAATCTATAGCGGGTCCGAAATATAGTAAGATCCTTAGATCTGGAGTTTATTCTAATTTAGTAAAAGGCCTGGCGGATATTAAGCTTTATAAAAATCTTAGCCTTATTTATATGGGCTAGTGTTTCTTTAAGTAAAGGTAGTGGATATTGGTCTTTGCGGGTTATATAGTTTAGTTTATAGTAGTTAATGCAGAAATGGAGTCCGCCGTTTAGCTTTTTTATAAAAAGAATAGGTAAGGTAAAGGGGACTTAGCTAGGCTTAATAAAGCCCTTATTAAGGTTATTAATAAGGTACTACTTAGTGGCCTATAGCTTATTGGTAGATTGCTGGTAAAGAGGGCTATAACTAAGGGTGTTTTCTTTATTAGGCTTAATCTTAATCTTATAGTTATATAGTTAGTAGGGCGGGAGTATATTAGATACTGCTTTAGAGAATACGTCCTTAAATTCCCGGTATTAGTAGAGTAGTTTCTGTTCTACTAGCTCCTTATCTATAAGCTTACTTTCACCACTAAGCTAGTTATAGGCTAGGGCTTCCTTATCTTTAATTATCTGGTTAATTTTATATAAGCTAGTTATAAAGGTAATAGTATTAGGCTGTTTTAAGTTCTGGTAGAACCCTATAGTACTAATACAGCAGATATTAACTAGTGGGAGGTTTGTAGGTTTCTTTATAGACATTCCTTAGACTATATTTTATAGAGGAGGGTTTATAACCATCTTTAGCTCCTATTCTATCTTCTATAAGTTATCCTTTTAGTTTATACATTTAATACAGCGTCTAATATTTCTTACTGCTCTTTATAGCTGTATAGGGCTTAAGCCAGCTAGCTTATTACTAACTTCCTAGGTTTCTAGTGCCGGTAGTGCGATATTAGTAGTCTAGGGGTGGCTTAGTATATAGACCCGTTACAGATTAAGCTATATATCTTTCTTAAAGGCCTGATCCCTATATATAGCATTGGCCTAGTAAATGGTGTCTATCTATAGCTATATAAGGTTTTCTATTATAATGCTGATTTCCTTTATAAAAGAAGGTATTGGCAGTAGGGTTTTAGGCTAGATAAGCCGTCTACTCTATATATTAAGCTATAAGCCTAGATAGGCTAGCTATTTTCTTCCTAAGATTATATTATAGCTTTTTAGGTCCATAATAAGAAAGGGAATATTATACTGCCTTTATCCGTCTATATGGAGGTAAATCCGCAAGATAGCCGTAATAGGTAGTCCTATCCGTCCGTTATACCAATAAATAGGAATTAGTTTAGGCAGTTCCTTAAGGGGTGCATTTAAAAAGTTAGCCAGCTTTATAGTATACTATATATCTATTAAGGCAAAGGCATTTGCTCTATAGTTAGCTAAAGCAGAGGTTAAAACTTAATATCTATTGGAATAAAGTATAAGGGATAGTATAGCTTCTTCTACTAACTAGCTAATCCAGATTAATATATAATATGTTAATCCCTTTTAACCCTAGAGAGGAGTCTTCTTTTAGGGTTCCTCTTTTTCTAACTCTGTGCTATCCTCCTAGATTAATAGAACTTCGCCTACTTTTGCATTTATTAGGTAATCTTTTATAATATAGCCCTTCTAGCTGTAAAAGAAGTAAGCTCCCTAATTGCTAAGGGCCTATATATAGGGGTTACTGTATATAGGCTAAGTATTTACTGGACCTATAGTAGGACTAGCTATATAGCTAGCTGCTAAATTAACGGCGGCCTATATAGCCGGTGGTATAGGGGTTATAGATCTTACTAGGGCGCTGCGGCCTATTCTTATAGGACTTATATTCTAGTTAGTAGAGCTTCTAGTTTTATACTACTTAGTATATACCTTAATTTAATAAAGGCCTTAGTTAATAGCTAGGCATTAGTCCATAAGTTTCTTTAGCGTCTATATAGTAGTATAAACTGGTAGTATAGCATGCTATAGGTCTAGGGTAAGCTTGTTAAAAAGGTCTAGCATTAAATCTTCCTAGGGGATTTAAGCCTATCTAGCTAGGTGTAGAAAGCGAGTCTAAAAGACTAAGAAGGTCTCTGTTATTTTTATATTAAGGGCTTTATAATCTAGGCGGATGTTCTATATCTTAAAGGGGTCCTTATAAATAGAAGATAGGTAGTTAATTATCTCTTCTTTAGAGAGGAAGGGGTCTGCTAAGTCCTAGGCATATTACGGAAATCCCACACTAACAAGTCATAGACAAGAAATTAAAATGATAAATTAGGTAGGGGTGCATATTCTTACCTAATTATATGCATAAAAAAACGGTTACCTAATATTTATAGCGCCACAATCCATGCACTTATTTGCTTCTTTAAGTCATTATTATTATCTCCACTACTTCCCTTTAGATAGGAAATTAGAGGCCCTATATATGCAATTTCTCCTTAGTCGCGCGTCCAGGATAAGCAAGAGATATAGTATAGACAAAAATAGAGTTAGAAAACGTCGGGGCCATAATCCACCTAGAGGTTAACGTCTTACTAAGTTATAATATTTAAGAAATTTGCTATACATGCCGCCCGTGAAGATCTATACTTAAATGGCACATTCCGCGCGTCTAACTTCAAGCTCGTCCTTAGAAAGGATTTGTAAAGCTATCTACCTATCTACCTCTTAAATGTTCCATAATTTCGTTTGCGAGTTATAGAGGAGTGGATTGTCCTCTTAGAGTTGAAGTAATTTGCATCGTATAGCTATAATAGTACAGTCTCTCCCTCGGCTATCCTTAAGGATTTAGATGCATTTTACATGGTTTATGCCCCTTAAAGCTTAATATAGAACGATAATTTCTTCTAATTTCGGCCACTTTTTGCCTGGCATAGTAGTAGTAAAGATAATAAAGATAAAATTAAACTTTAAGCTACCCAGCCTAACCTTTATATATAAATTAGAAGTTGCCACCCGCCCTAAGGTTGGCCACTTAAACGTCTCTAAGATCTATATAATAGATAACCTACTAACCACCCTATGTGAACCTATCAGAACTAGCTTCACCAATTTAGTCAATAATGTCTAAGATTATGGCGTAAACCTCAAGTGTCTAGGGTAGGAGCTCGTTAATATATCCTTTAGTTTCTACTATATACCTTTTAATTTGCTCTAACTTGTCCACAATAGAAAGCCAAAGTTGCTTTATTTACTCCTACAAGCCTTTTAGCTAAATAGGGACGTCTTGTAAAACTACTAGTAATTTGTCTATAGGCTATATAACCTATGTCTACATGGGTAAGTCACCAGTGCCATTAATATCTAATAAGTTAGGCTCATTCTATCAAAGCCCCCCGTCCCTATTAACTGTGCCACAGCACTAATCTAGTATGGTAGGATATCTACCTAAGCCTTTAAGCCATGTTTCTAGATTGCTCTCTTCCCACTATATATTCGCAATATACGCAGGTAAATTTTCAAGGGGCTTTAATTTAGGCTCCTATGTTGTTCCAAGTTTTAGGATCTCCGGAATAAGAGCGTCCTAATCTTTAAAAAAGATATTGTTGTCTATACTCTCCATTACTTTGAGAGCAGTAGGAACGCTTTTGTATCACTAAAATTGATTATATATTACCCCTCTAGACCAACTTATATATAATATCCTTAACCGATGTCTTTTGTAGCTGGTTATGTACGCAATTCGCTCTATTCTAAGCGGAGATATATAAACCCCCGTAAGCAGTAGTGATAAATTACTATCATATATAAAAGCGGGGTTCCCTACAAAGAGGGTAAAGAGCGGCAATGCTATTAAATACCAAGTAATAATGCCGGGTGGATAGATGTGCTAGATAGGTAAACATTTATACTAGGTAGGTGAATATTTATACTAGGTAGGTGAATATTTATACTAGGTAGATTAAGCAGTGTAATAGGTGGATAAAGTTACATAGTGGGTAAAGGCGTCATGACGGTAATTAGCGACGGAAGTGGATAGTATAGTAAATTTCACTTTTTTTATTCTATCTAACTTAATTTAGCGTTTAAGTACATTTTACAAATTGAGGTAGCCTGTATAATCCAAGCTAAATACCTACCTTAAGGTACCTGCAATATGCCGTACAGAGAAATCTAAAGCGTACTAGATTTAAGAGGTGGCTTTCCCTAATATACCAAACGTTCTTATAAAGGAGTAAAGTAGGCCAGCTACACAGTTCTTATATTAGTTACCATTTATCGCTCCTAGCTTCACTACTCTATAGCTCTTATATTTGTTAATCTTCTAATCTTACTAGCCTATCCTCTTTGCGCTAGTTACACCTCCGCATTTTAGACATGTTATTTAGTAGGAAGGTATACACCCCTAAAAAAAAAAGCTTTTTTTGGATCTAAAGGCTAAATACAATAACAGACCATAGGGCTAGATAATAGAGGTCTATAATGGTAGGGTCTAAAACCCTCAGCAATATAGAATAGAGGATGCCTTAGTTAACAAGTACAAAGCCTTAAAGAAGAAAGAGGTTAAGAATTAGGTGAGAATAAAGATTACTAATAATAGGAGGCCCAAAGCAAATATCCCTATTTTTACCAAGGTGGTACCTCCTGGACAATCTGCCGTAAGCTATCCGTATAGCCTATACTTTTAATATCCTCTTACTAGAGTATACGGGCAGGAATTCAAGACCTATATTGTAAGTTATAGCACGAATTCTACATTAAAAATTTAGTGTTAACTTACATGAGTTACAAATTCTCTGGCTATAGACCGACGCCGCATTACCTTAGAGTGCTAATAATACCATCAAAGAAGAGGTTGAGGGTTAGTTTAACGCATATTCGCAATACCTTATTTAGTTAGGCAATTAGCCGCAATTAGGATAACCTTTAATTTGTTAAAGGTAAAATAAGTATTAATATTAGTAGTAGGGTAGAGTAGACTCCTTAATTTAGGTAAGGTTATATAATGGGATATACGTAGATAGTTATTATAGATAAATTAATATCAACTCTAAATTAGCCTTTAAACCGTCTCCCTTAGATTTAGAGGAACCCTTTAAACACTTTCTATAAGTATATTAAAGCCGAATCTTTCCTAACTGCGCTTTAAGTGATTGTACCCTACTCGTCGCTGTTTAATTTAAGGTTTTAAGACAACCTTAATAATTCCGAAAATAAGAGGGATTAGAGCGTTATAGCAATTCTAATAGATAGCCACAGGGCTTCCGGAACTAGTAATTACAGTTTGCTATTTTTAATACCCCAGTTATTAAGCATATTATAGGCAATAAGCTAGGCTGCAATAAACCCTTATATTAATATATTGGCTCAATAGTCTTTGGCAATTGATTATCGACATTACATCACTTATAAGGTTAAACTAGGTAATTAGATAACGGTTATAAACCTTATAGCTCTATAAACGTAGCGTACCCTAAGAGCGTTAGGCTCCTTATACATTACGAGCAACGTATAAAAAGGGGTATAACTCTGCTCTATTAAACTTAATCTAATACACCTCACTATCTCCTAGCAGAAAGAAAAGCTTGATGGCAACCAACCCTGCCCTAGGACTGGTAAGGAGAATATTAAACCTACCATTCCCTATATTATCCACTGATTAAGACCAAGATACCACGCATCCGCTGCCAATTATATAATAAATGAACACATTGGGAGTTCCTAAAGGAATTTTATATAAATGTTTATACGGCAAACGATCAATCACAAAGCCTTAAGCTACGTACAAGAGATCTTAATAAACGCCTTAAGCACGCCACTACGTTGGCTGAGAACGCTATAATTGTATATAGGGAATATCAGGACGCTCTCTTTAAGTGCAAAAAGAACCTTGTATAAGAGCGGCTAGAGCATTAAGGGAGCAAAAAAGAACTATAATTTAAAAAAGAAAGAGCAGATAAAGCAGAAAGATACTCAGATTGCGCTTATAATATAGCACAAGAGGCTGGAAAGATGGTAAATACTTTACACGGGGAGATTATAATACTAAAGGGAGACCAACATATAGTCTATAACTTGACTCCAATAACTGCCGACCTAATGTATTAGATTGTAGTAATGAACAAAAAACTTAACGCTTTAGATAAAATCATAGAATTAGAGAATTAAGAAGCCTTATTCCAGAATTAGATAATCCGAGCACTAGATAAGAATAATGATTTACAACAGCAAGTCCAGAATAGCCGAAATGCGCTTAAGGACATCAAACTTTAACTAGAGAAAGAAAGAGAGGAGAATATAGGCCTTAGAGGGATTATTAACAGTGGTATATTAGATAAGAGCAGTAGATAGGCAGATAGAAAGAAACGGACTTAAAGAGTCCCCAAGAAGCCAAACCATTAGATCAGTATTAATAGGAGGTAGTATAGTTAATGTATTATATTAATTTCATTATATAATCCCCAGGGCCTTTCTTTTGCCATTATTGCCGTATAAATATAAGGATAAAGACATTAGGAACTAGGTGAATTTTTTAGAAAGCATAACTGCAGTTTATATAAGCAATGTATTTAAACTGGGAAGTAATATAACCTACTTTTAAAAGCTCCTCTAAAGTTACAAATTCTGTATTCTTTAAAAAACTCTACGCCTTAGGAGACTACGCTTCTAGATATCAAAGAACCAATATCCCTAGATTCTAGATACTTGTACTAATCTCTATTAATCGCATTACAAGGCGACCCAACGCTTGCGTATCTTAGGTGTCTGTTATAGACGCCTCACTTTCCTCTATTATTATACTTTTGGCAATATTTGCTAGTAAGAGCCTTTAGTATTTCTATCTCTTATAGATAGGTTAGGTATTTACCAATTCTAATATTTCCTGCAACTAAGAGTATAATATTATCGGTATTAAGGTGGCCGTAGATAATTTAAAGGGCCCACTATAAATAAGATATACCCTTAAGAACCTTGCACATAGTTAGTGTTATGCGTATAGTTATAGCCAGCCAGCTTACTTCATAATATATCACTGCTATATAATACTCTTCAAGCATTATAGGGACAGAGTTAACCTCTAATAACGTTACTTTAAAATAATCATACTTATAGATGCTAAATAAAGAACCTTACTATAAAAAGACTTTATATAGCTTTACAATATTACCATAAGAGAACTCTTTTAAACGATATATACAACTGTTGGTAGGTTTAGACGTATGTTTCTTTATTATAATAAGTTTACAGCTTAAGCTCTCGCTGTAAGATATAATAACCTATCCCCCTAATTCTCGCTTTTAAAAGGGGTGGTAGTATTTATTAGGGTCGTCCAGTCTATACGCAAGTCGCTATAGCTCTTCTTTTATAGGCTACGGGTTTAATTTATTAAAGGGCAATATTTAAGCAGCTTTAGGAAGATTAAAAGGCCATAGAAACTTCTAATAGGCTACTCTCTTTACTTTGCTTTCCTTTAAGGCAGACTCATCGCTACTAGGTATATTTAGTAGGGAGTTATTAGGTTTAGTACTAATCCAACTACACCTACTATCGTCAGTATTCCTCGGGAATAGAGTTACCGGCCACAGTTGCGTTAGAGCTATTAAGGTATGAAAATATATTAATACTCGGGCTTCTGAAAGCACTTACCAATACTTACCCTATACATATATTGTAGTATTAGGCTTGCAGAATGCTTGAGTCTCCTTAACCATACTATTTATGTGGGCTATTAGATTACAGCCTTACCACTAATATTTAAGGTTATCCTAATTACCAGTATATTAGCTAGGACCCGTTTAAGAAATTTAATAGCGGCTTAAAACTTCTTAAAATTACAAATTATATCTACTCCTAATAGATTTAGGAGAAGTGATAAATAGGCTTTATAGGTAAAACAGCGTGCCAATAAGCCTCCAGAGGTTACCCTTCTAGATCACCAGATTGGGCTTCGCGAAGGGACCTCTATAGCGCTTAAAGCTACCCCTTAGCGCCTGCAAACGGGTAAAAGTAGCTCCCTACTGGACGATAGAGTCCGACTTAAAGATGTCACAAGAGACAATGGCTATTTACAGGTAGAAATTCAGTTCTATTAGGATTGCTTTAAGTGCGCTCAACGATTCCACCTCAAAGTCGGTAATATTTATTAACAGTTGCAAGTTGCTTACTATCAAGATGTTTTACAAACTGGAGATTCTCTTAAGTACTATAATAAGCTTTGCATTGATCTTTGCTATACAATAGAGCGCTATATAGACGACCAACGCAAAGCTAAGAAATCTTAGTTGGAGTTTTTTAGCCCACCTAAAATTGGGGCAGATTACGATGGCCAATTATAATAGTACAGAGCATAATAGGTGGCATTCATTAGATCCGGACATTTAGATAGTAGATATTTTTATATTATGCTATTCCTTATCTAGCTATCTTATTGAGGCAATTAAGACTTCAAATAGGCCAAAACGGGGGCGCGGGGAGACATTAATAGGTATATAGGAATGACACGGATAAGGCAGTTAAGGTAGATCGGGTAGATTAGGTGGATTAGGTAGATTAGGTAGATTAGGTAGATAATGAATTAAATAGGTCGATACTAGGTCAATACATATAGGGCTATAGTAGTATTTAGATCCATATAGCCCCTTTAAATATATAGAAGAGATCTACAGCACCTCTTTAATTCTGGTGGTTAGCGCAGCCACTTCCACACGGCCTTTTTATAGAGGAAATTTTGGTATTTTTGTTGTTTAGGGGAAAGTTGACAAAGTACGCTAACCACAGGATGCGCTAGGATGCTATATAGGGCTTATAGTGCCCCTCATTCTAAGGCTTACTCTTTTAAGGCAGATTTGGCACTTTAAGCCCTCTAGAAGTATATGTTCTTGCAGAGGAGAAGACTATAAAACAACAATAGCACCTACCTAGAAAATATAAAATCACCTACTACCTTGTTTATATAGGACTAATAGGTAAAGCTCCTACCCTATATCTAAGTTAACCTATCCTATGCTTCCAGTTTACTACTATAAACTCGACCAATACCTTAGCTAAACCTATGGTTATAGCCCTGACCCCCTTAACCTCCACCGAACTTTCTGCCAACTCTACGCCTACTATCGTAAGTCCTACTAAGATTATTACTGAGTTTCCGGCCACAGCCCCGACCATTATGGAGCCTGTTACATAGGATACGTACCTAGGCTTTTCTATTTGCTAACTACTAGATAAAGCTCCTCTTACTAGCAGATCTGTCTTTCTTACTAGTAGTATAGAAATGGGGAAAGCGCCCAAATAGTAAAAGGATGTAATGGAGCGCCTTAGTTCGCTCCTAATTACGGTTCTAAATCCGCGCCAGAATCACTAGAACGCCAATCTTAAGCAAGATATTAGTAACCCAGAATTCCGTAGGCAAGTTCAATAGAAGCTTAAACACCAGGAGAACGCTATAATAATTGCTATATATCTTTATCCAGGAACTATTTCCTTGATAAGTTTGATGGAGCTAGGGTTATTTATAAAAACTAAGAAAATAGTAATTTGCTACCCGGAGGGTTTTCACAGAAGAGGCAATGTGCAGGTCATGTATAATAAATATAGTAGAAAGCTAGTAGAGACGTTAGATGAACTAGTTAAGGAGGTAAAGGATAGAATAATATACTAGAAGGAAAGCAGTAATAAAAATACTGTTAGACAATATATCCGCCGGTTTAATCGTCTCCTATTAGACGTTAAATAGGGCCTAGTTTAGGGATTCTACAGGGGGGGTTCCTCCCTATATATAAGTAGCTAGATTCTCTTCAATTTGATCCTTATACAAGTTCTAACATCTCCGCTAGAGCTGGCAACGACTAACCTACTCAGTATGCTAGAGGAGTAGAAACAATAGCTATTATATAGGTATAGATTTTATTTATATATAGTAGCGATCTTATCCCTTAACCCATCAGAGTCCTATACTAAGGTCGCTTAAGTTTGTAATTGGATTTTATTAAGTGTCTTTCGCTAATCCAGATGCTTTAATTGGCTAATAATTGTTGGACAAATTTTAACGGGTTAAGGGATAGCTTGAATAAAGTTTTACTTATTTAGAAAATAACTTTTCCTTTAGTACTAGCTATTGCTAATAATCTAAAAAGGTTTCTGTGGGATTCTAAAAGTATAGGGAATATTAATAACTTATAGTAAGCTGTCTGGTTGATAACAGTGAACTAAGAAAGATATTAGTTATGGGTGTTATATAGATGCAATTAAGCCTATAATTAATATATCAGCATTACTATGTTTAGAAAGCGTTGTTACTGCTCTTATAAATAAAAAATATTGATAATAACCTCTTTTTTAAAGATTTAGAAGGTATTATTCTGGAGATCCTAAAAACTAGAACGCAAGATGCTAAACTAAGGCCACTTACTGATTCGCCTGCATACTGCGAATATGTAGTGGGAAGAGGACAACCTAGAAACATAGCCTAAAAGCCTAAACAGATATCCTGTAACAGTAGATTAATGTTACGGCATAGTTAAGAAGAGAGTACAACTTTAATAGAATAAGGTAATAACCTATTACAAATATCTTTGGGTAAACTCTTTAAAGAGTATAGCGCTACTATTACCCAGTCCAGTTTTCGCCGCGTTTTGCTTCTTATTGATTCCCTAAGGAAATTAGATATACAAAGCGTATTTAATTTCTTTATTTATCTAATTTACCGAGGGAAATGAGAGTAATAATTATAGTGACTTATATACACCACCACTTGCATAGATTATAACTATTATATAACCCCACTTTCATGCGAGTAAGCATAGATAGAATATACGTCCCCTGCTTAATCCCTACTAATCCCTTATTTGTGACTTGTTTTGTAGGAGGTCTAGTACGCAATAAAGGCAACGTGTATACTATAGCATAGCTTTTATGGAGCAGAAAGTTAGAGAGCCTATAACAATAAGAAATCTAAAGCATAATCTTATCTTTACCAACCCATAACCGAGCGCGAGCGTTAACTGTGGCATAGCTTTATAGAGCAGGAGGCCTAAAAACTTAACTTTTCTCTTAGAATTTCTAGACTACTTTTACGGTTTTTGTAGGTAAGATGTATGAATTCTCTATTAAACAACGTTTATTCTTAAAAAAAAAAGCTATATTAAACACGCCGAAAACTCTAAACCGCCGTTCTCTAGTAATCTACTCTTAATCTCTTATTAAACTGTTAATTAATTAAGTAGCTACCAAATATATATAAGGCTACGCTCTATACTTAACTAGCTATTGTTAGTTTTACTAACATTTCGATTTATAGAATAGCTTTCCAAAAATCGCCTACAGAGGGTAATGTGCCTACGGATACCGCTGATACTAGAGAAGTTAATACACACAGTGTTGGTCACACAGGGTGACTTACCAATAACAACTACTCGAGTAGGTTACAGTGATATTAGTTAATAAGCTTGATTGTATTAGAAATAAAAAAAGGCGAGGAGCTTAAAACTCCTCGCTACGCTAGTGCTACGGCGTTATATAATAACTGCTTACCTTATTCCCAATATACAGCTTCTTATACTGCTTTATTAGTGGAAATAGTAAAGCATCTAGCTAAACCTCCACTACTTAATATCCAGACTTATGTGCCTCTACTCTATTTATAGAAGGCCTAGAGGATGCGTTGGCGTTTAAAGGGGTATATATGCCCCTTAGAAGTATTCTACTTATCTAACAGGATAGTAACTGCAGGAGAAAAGGGTAGCCTTAGAGTAAAGGGTAAATATGCTAGAGGGTAAGTAGGAGGAGCTTATAGAATTAGAAGTACGCATATCCCTATAGGCTATTTTAAATTTGGCTAATAAAGTACACCTATAGAAATAGAATGGAGTTTTGCGGCTAAGAGTTAATATAATAGAGTTTGTCTTTAAAAATGTAATTAAGTTAGTGTTTAAGAAACATATTAAAGAGGATTAGGTATAAAATATTCTTCTAGCGATATTAACTGCCTAATATAAAATAATAGGTTGCTATAAGTCTCGCTAGACATTATTAGAGGTTGCTAGGTGGAGAAATAGGGAACCCTAGCAAATAGTAGCAATTAAAGCAGCTATTATCTTATGGAATCGTAGAACTTAGGCTTCAATTTGCTTTAGCGAGTGGACATTAGATAAGTAATTTATTAATATAACTATTTCTTACTTCCTAATGTCCCCTTAGCTCCTGTCTATAAAGGGAGGGAAAGATAATATCTTACTACTACTCCTATCTACCTAGCCCTCGCGTCTCGCCTGCTACCGTCCCATGCCCCCATATAGGAGCCTTATAATACCGCTAATACTACCGTTGGTAACGGCCAACCCGTAGCTGCGGGCCAGTCCGCACGGCCTATTGCGGACGCTTAAGGGCGGCTTATAGCAAAACAAATAGCAGTACACTCCTTTTCTAAAAAGAAAAAAAGAAAGGGACTGTATTAAATTAAGAATAATAAATTTAAATTAGATCTAAGCTCTAAGACCCCTATAGAAAACTTTCCTTAGTTACCGTTTCCATCTATCCTAATAGTACTTTGTCGCTCTAGTTATAGGGGTAGGGGTCTAAACTGTTATAGCTAGGCTACCACCACTCTTAGCTATAACCTTATATATAAAACAAAACCTATATAAGATTTCCAGTTAGCATGCTACCTTAGTATTTATAAAGGAGAAAAACAGGGCCTAAGATATACACTGCAATAGGAACGAATGCTTAGTGGAACAATATATCTCTAATAATAAGTAATCCAGTAGCAAAAGGAAAAATGGTAATAGAAAGTGTGGTAAAATATAGCAAATATAGAAAGATAACTAAGAATAGATAGCGTATAATTTAGATTAAATAAACAATCCTAGTATTGTCTATTAGATTAATACCTGTATTATTAAATCTTGCTATTTATTCTGCCGTTAATAAGATACGCTACTTTAATTAGTACATTTAGGCTTAAGGATATGGTAAGAATACCTTTAAAAACAGAGATTAGTAGGCCAAATAACCTAACAGTATATAAAGCCATAAATCCTACCGAGTATTAAGTGTAAATAGGTCAGATATAGGGCCTATGCAATATTTAAAAAACACTTTTATAACCTCTTTATGGTTGTAAAAGAGATTGAAAAAGCTATATATATCTCAACCATTGGGCCTAGGGATGCCAAGTATTTATTAGGCATTAGTTACCCTTATATTTAAATATATTAGCTACCATTCGCAGCTATAGTTTATATTTAGGTTAATTTACCGTAGTTTTAAAGCGTACTATCTATGGTAGCTAAGAGTTTATTTCGTTTCTTGTTATTAAAGGATAAGATATCGCCCTTGCGCTCTTCTACTTAATCTTTATTATAATTATTTAGTGCTTTTCTCGCCTCGCTAACCTTCCACTAGTAATATTAAAGAACTTGTATTTGTTCCGGTGTAAATTACCAAAATATTATAAACTGCTGCTTTAAAGACGCCATTGCTGCCGCCTTTAGAATGCCCTTAGTGTAGTCATCAACTAAACGCTAGTTAGTAGTGGATATATATAGCTTAGCCCAAAACTATTTACTTTTATTAAATCGCATCTCTCTATAGCGGCTATCTTGATAAAGATAATAAGGAGCTGCCTTCGTTAGAAGCGCTTAAAGAGGAGGTACGCGTACCTATGTATAATTATACCACACCCTTAACGCTAGACGGCAATCAAACGGATAATTTAGCTAAGGGGCGTCGCATTAAAACTGCTCCGCAGTTCAGGCAGGAGCTTAGGACATTAGTAGCTGCTAGTTAAGAGTCTTTAGGAGCTAAGAAGTCAAAGAAGCGGAGGTCCAATTAGCTTAATTAACTAGATAGCATTAATTATATCTCTAATACTTCTATTAGTAAGAGCAGTAAAAGCATACGACTTAGAAAGTAATAAAGGTTACCTGCTTTCTAGAGGACTACGCCTTCTAGCTCTCCCACCCTTAGCCTTAACGACGGTGACGGTATTAAGGAGCGAGCAGTCTCTGCTATATAGCCTACCAGCCCCTCCCCCTGGCACTATACGTCTCCTCGCGATACTGGACCACCAGAAGATGGGGCCAATAATAGTTATAATTATATTCTAGATAATCTTGTAAATAGCTTAGCTAAAGAAAGCGATAACGAGGACGGCGAGAACGTTATAGACAAAGGCAAGGCCAAGAACTATAGTGACAGAAGTAATAACAGTGATAATACAGATAATAACAACTCTAGGAACAGTAACAGCAGCGATAGCAATAAGGGTAACGAGGCCTATAGGTATATAGGGCAATAAGGATTTCCAACCCCTATTACTAGTTAATTAAAGATAAAGTATACTGCAAAGCATTATCTCTAGCGGTCTTACTATTCCCCTTTAATTTTATCTACGCATGCGTCTAACCAAAGCACTACGCTTACTAGCAATTATCGTAAGCAGGTTGCATCCCCTATATATAATCGCCTCCGTACCTAAAAACCGCTGCTAAGCCCTGCCTCTGGCTCTAACTCTAATAAAGCAATACTAGGAGCCGCCTTAAATGCTAATTTAGAAGAAATTTTAATCTAAGCAGCTTTTAGGCGCTAGAAAGACGGGTTGTATACACTAGATATCCTTCCTTAACAATTTCCTTTACCTTTTAACCTGGTTAAGCAGCCCTAGGAGCTAAAGCCCTAAGGGCCAAAGTCTAAAATAAAATTTACTAAAGAAGAAGACGCGCTGCTTATTAACCTAAAAGAGAAACAAAATCTTCTATAGGACTAGATTAAAGATAGCTTTCTAATAAGAAGTCTTAGATCACTATAGGGGCATTACTATTCAAAATTAAAGGCTCAGCCTGTTGTATAGAAGAAACAGGGGCGGCCTACTAGGCGGAGAAATTGGCGGTAATAGTGCTGTCCTTTTTAGCTTAAAGTTCTATTCCTAGCTTAAGTTCTATTTACAGCGTATTCCATGGGAAAATAAATATATATTATATAGCTAGATCAGTACGAATATCCTATCTATTAGCGTATAATTCTTGATGGCTTTAAGGACTTCTTTATACTACTTACTATTTTCATAACCAATAAACATGAAACTATATCTTAGTGACCACCTATTTCTTTCGGCCTTATGTAACGCATACATAATAACCACCTTTGGTAATAAATACTGGACTATCCTTATCTTCTCTTTGCCCTTATTTATTCTAGTCTATACTACGAGTACGGAAGGACGCTAGCGCTTTAGAGATTTGTTATAAGATCTATCTACCACTTTATTAAGCGTAAATACCGGCTTATCTTTATCCTTAGAAATTCCCATCGGTATCCACTTATTAGTAGGGCCACGAATTATATTAATATACTTTAGGAGTTCAGGATCGTCCAATAACTAGCGGATAATCTTTATACTGCGACGTCTATATCCTAATACCGCTTTAAGCCTAAACCTTTAACAATTATTAAGATGAAGTTTTGCCGTTATAAGAAACATGTTAATAAAATCCTTATAGTAGTTAGTTTTCTTCTACAAGAACGTAAACTAGTTACTTATATAAACTTCTGGATACTTAAATGCCCTGGCCAAACTGGAAGCAGTTAGCTAAAGAATGTTATCCCTAACTAGTGCTCCTACGGCTGAACTAAAAACGGTCGGCTAAAGGAAGTAGTCCCTGACTGGTGCTACTAGAGTAAGGCAAGGCAATGTCTCAGTCTCATTATCCTTATCCATTAGGGATTTAAGAGGTGATAATTGCGTAGGGGTTAAGGGTGCGCTTAGTCCCTCTTTAAAGTGGCCTTAAGTAAGCCCATCCTCCACTTTAGAGTATATAGAGGGGGTATTAATATTACCAGGGTAGGTTGGGTCCTTATTAGCATTTATAGAAGAGAAAAAGGGCTGGCTTGGCGTGCTAATACTAAAAGGAGTCGCCGTCGCTCCAACACCGCTGGGAGAGTTAAGCTTAGGAGGTATTAGCCTCTCGTTAATACCCACTAGAGGGCGAGAAAGATAGGGCTAAACGCTCGTCGTTATATTGTCAATACTAGGGTTAGTAGTAATTACCATCTCCCTAATACTACAAGAAGAGTTAAGCCCAGTAGGGGGAGGACAAAGATAGGGCTAGATATCGCTCGTTATATTATTAATATAAGAGTTAATAGTGTTCTTATTAGCCTTATCTAATAATAAGTCTCTAGTGTGTATAATTCGCCTTTAGTTACTTATAGAGCTAGCAGCCTAATAGCTCGGAGTTGCCATAGGAAGTTGTTAATAGATTTTCGTTGCCGGTTATAAAAGGGAAGTATTTATAGGAAATAGAAATAGGGTGTATTAAGTAAGTATTTATATAAGGAAAGCACGGCAGAGCTACTAGCACTAAGCGGCTTCCTATATAGGGCTGCCTAAATCCTCCGCAAGCTAAAGTGCGTGGCGTATACGCCTATAGCTAAATCTAAACACGCTAACAACTCAGAAATACTGCAGAAGTCCATATACAAGGTTTATTATTAGTTGCACTTATATCTAAATACCTTATTATATCCCAAGGGAACGGCTTAGCGTTTAAATGCGATAGGGCTAAATAGAAGCAAATAGTGAGGCTTGCTCCTATAGTTCTTAGAGCTTAGAAAATTGCGCTAAGACGGTCGGCCTATATAGGACATTCTACTCTTAATTTCGTGGTGGAGACTTAGTAACTAGAAGAGCAAATACCCTACATTTTTAGGTACTGCTTGTATAGGCAGTAGCATTATAGGGCACAAATTTGCACAAGGCATAGCTGCGTTAATTAGGGTACAATACGCTGCTAATTTCATAAGGCGAGACAGGCACTGCTTATATTAGGCTTTGACTTAAGCGCCTATCTTTAATAATCCGTATAGCTACACCCCTACACGCACTACCTGCTACTTATTTTTGCATATCGTCTTGTATAGGATCCCACGGGAGCCCCTAAATAGGTTTATTGGTTAATTCCCCTTAGGATTTCTTGTTCTCTAGAACTAAAATATAACTTAGTAAAAATATGCTGGTTATAATGTTTATATTAAAACTAACTAGTAGCACTTCTGATAGCTTTTAGTATACGCCAGCTTATAGCCTTTTGGTTTACTTTATTTAACCTATTATCTCTTAGTTTCTCATTTACGCGTTCCAAAATTTTTTCCCTTTTAGGTAAATTTATATCATTCCAGCTGCGCCCTGAGTTAATAATACTTCTAGCTTCCTTATTTGTAAATTTCTACTAATTCTTATTAAAAAAAGGCGCCTCAGCCTAGGCCTATATACTTGCCAGAAAACGCTACTACTACTTTAGGTTATGCCAAACTGCATCCTATACCTGCTTTGCAGTAGCATTAGCCCTAATATCCATTATGCGTAGTGGCGTTTAGAAATGGGTATTAGTGAAATTACTAGGTTTTAATATGTTGTAGTAAAGCGGGGTTTCGCGAACAGAGAATTTTAAGTTATTTAAGTGTCTTAGCTAACGCTACTAGAATTACCCCTGCTAGTTTGGTTTTATAAGACTAGTCCTCCCGCCTTCCCCAGGATCGCACTAACTATTTGGCTAAACGCCGCTAGTTCTGGCAGCCGCGCTAGATATAGCCTACCCAACACTTCTACTATATTATAGAATATGCAGAAGAACCATACAAGGTCACGATTTAGGCAGCCCCTAGCTAATACGTTGGATCTTTCTCTTACTAATAGCCCTAGGGTTGCTACAAGGAGTTAAAGCGCTAGAAGTTGCTTGCTATAGCCAATCCGCTATATTATGGAAGCGAGAGGAGCTGGGGCTCCTAGGTACAATAGCTAAGTTAATAATAATAGTCACATTTTCCCTAGTTGTTGGAAGGACAATTTATTTCATAGATTGCAAAACCTCTATAACGCTCTATATAAGCCAGAAAAATAATTTGCTTATAGAGTAAAAGATTACCTTTACACTATTTTCCAATACCAAAAATAGAACTCTTAATAAAGTATAATTATAAAAATGGCCAATGCGAGGCCTGCGTACCTATATTATATATTAGTAAACTAATAGCTAAAATTAGGGGGGGCTTTATATATCAAAGTTGACCTTATAGCCTCAATTTCCGTCTTAGTGGTTTGCGCTGCTATCTTAATTATGCCTATATACCCGCAACCTAATAGCCAAACTAGAAATACGTGTTTAGAGCGATCCTGTTAAAGCTATAATTATAAATGCTAACCAAGAATAATACTAGCGCAATAAAGCCAGACACGCTAGACCTTAGAATCTTTAACTAATATTTTAGAAAGGTATATTACCTAGAAGAAAATAATAAGTAAGTAGAAAAGGGCACCACATAACACTATTTTAATAATAGAAGGGTTTGGATGCCACAAAAACCAAGCAGTTGCGACGAGGAAGAGGGCAGAGTAAGTAAATCTACTAACAGGAGCCATAATCTCAAATATTTAAGAAAATGGAAAAGAATAAGGATGAAAGTGGGAGTAGGGTAGCTTATAACAATATTATTTCTTAGAAATAAGGCGGGCTATATAAACGCTATATTATTACCGCTAAATAACTTAACTAAGCGGCTTCCTAATAAGTTCTCGCCCTAACCTTAGGCGATAAATAACTAAAGAAGGCACTTAGGGCGTATAGGGGTTAGTTACCTTCTCTATTCTATTACTAGATCAAGTATTTGATACTATCTATAATTTTAGGTAATGCTAAATAGAAAAAGAGAAAAGTATAAATCTTTTGTTTTAGCTGGTAACTTATAAGTTTTCTATATCCTTATACCCCACATTAATCTTCGTCTCCTGTACGCTTGTAGTGCGGCGCTGTGGTTTACAAGCACTAAAACTGTGTAGATATACCACCGGACCTTCTATTAACTTGGTCTTAATATTAAACCCAAAGTATCTTAGAATAAACTGGCTTACTAGCATAGTTAACACCTATATCTTCTTTCCCTCTTCGTCCTACTTTTCTACTGCCATTTTAATAAGTGCTTTGCCCAGACTAGACTTCTAATAAGACTCGTATATAGTAAGAGTAGAGATTTTTATTAGGTAATCTTGGGAGTACCTAGCGCAAAATTAGCTACGCCCCTAGGCCTATAACTTGAGAACCATACTAATGCCCCTTAGTGTAAGTTTATTCCTTATAAAACTCAATATTATCTAGGTTTTTATCTTGACGCAGATTTTTAATACCCTTTAGGAGGCTATTAAAAATACCTTTATTTTATTAGCTTGCAAACTTATACTAGATAGATAGTAGTACTATATAAATGTCCCCCTTTAGCAGTGGCTGAGGTTCTAGGCCACTTATAACAAGGACGCCAGAAATTATAGTTTCGCTAATTAATACCGTTAAATCTTGCCTAGCCTATCCCTTGACACGGCAATTTGGGTCCTTAGGTTATCGATAAGAATCAACCAATCGGAAAAGCTGGGTTAATATAAATATCCAATTGAATCCAGTCGGCAATATAAGCGAACTTGGCAAAGGACCCTGCCGTGTTAAGGGATAGCGACTTAACTACCTTGGCTTCGTTTTTATTATATAGGCTTTCTATACTATAAACCCTTAAGGTAGAACTAAGAAACGCATTAATAAGATTAACTGCGTAGAAGTCATATATGTCTATTAGGAATTCTTTAAAATATAGTTTCCAAATCTTAAAAGATGGGGAGGTTTTAAAAGCTAAAACAATAACACAGGTTGCTCGAAATACGTCTATATGCGTAAGTAGTCGGATTTAATAAGTAGCCATTACAGAAGAGAGTAAAGAAAAGCAAAATTAGTAGCAGAAGGAGGAACACCCTTAAAAGATATATAGAGAAGTCACAATATTAATTAGACAAGAGCTATTGGGACTATTACAAATACAATAGCTATAGCCCCTACTCCAACCAACAGAATTAGGTTCTTTAGTATTACTATTCCACCCTTCCTTTAGATAGTATCTAGTAAAGGATTCCATACGGCAGGCATAGCTAAGAATTATCGCCGCACGCATTATACTGATTTATTATTATGCATTTTGTGTCTACTTAGTGTCACCTAATGCTTGACCTCTAGGAACGTATATATATGAGCCTGACGCTGCCAAATACCATTAGATGCAAAGATAAGGTACTAAGGCGAAAGATTTAGTTTCCTAAGCTAGATATAAATAACTACTATAAAGGGTCTATAGTGGATAGACGCGGCCTCCACTTTAAAACATTCTCTATACCTTTTTCTTTAATATAGTCCTCTAAGCCTTGGAGATTCCTCTAAATTATAGTCTACAATTTAATTAGAATAGATACCGCATAAGAAATATTAAACGTACTTAAAATGTATATGCGTTAGAGTGGTTACACATTAATTTAAGGAAAGTAGTTAAATAGATAATATCCCATACTTATTACCCTCTAGTTTTTCTATAAAGAGCACCAAGGAACTCCTATTAAGACTTAGAGAAGGAATAAATTAAGGAGTAAGAGAGTTTATCTACAGTCCTCTTATCTAGGTGGATACAGAGAATTTCACTTAATATTAAATCATCAAGTGTTCGAGCGACTTGTTAGTATTTTAGGCAGTTAGGATTTCCCAGACCTACACCTACCGTTTATTGGTCTTTTAGGCCTGCAGTAATTTAAACCTCCAATAGGCCAGTACTAGGACGCGACTTTAGAGGTTCCATTTGCTAGCCTTATATACCCTTAAGTTAGTAAGTGCCGGAACGCGAAGAAGTTTTAAGCTTAGTAGTTAATCCAGGATGACTTTTTAATATAATCGAAGACGCCTTTTCCAGATCCATACCGGCATATAATAAGGCACTTGCTCCTAGGCCAAGGTTGGTAATTAATACACTATAGCTTAAATCTCGATCCCAGCTGCTAGTGATGGCTATAAGAGGCTGCCAAATATACTAGTCCAAGACTAGTAGGGTCCAGCGAATTGCGGCTTAAAAGAGCGAGCCAATTGTTAAAGAAGTAGCACCTATATTAAAGAATAAAGTGGCCGCAAATGGCTAGCAGAAATAGGGCAGACTAGGAAATAGTTTAAAAGGAGCGGTAAAAATAGCGAAGTTAAGGAAGTAACAAATAAAAGCTGTAAAAGAACGCGACAAGGCAACCAATAAAGTAGACGGTAAAGGCAATTATACATCCCCAGCATAACGGGGCGAAATTAGCTTTATATATCACTTATCTCTATCCTACACCCTTAAGATTTAAAGCATTCTTAGGTTTATTAAGGCGTTTTAGCCTTTAATTCTTACGGGACGCATTATCGCATTATTAAAAAGAAATTAACGGGAGCTTCTAGACTTTATAGTAGCGGGTAGGCTACGTCTAATTAACCAGGGAGATGGCTGCACATCCTTACTTTAATTAGCTATTTAGTTTTCTATTATAGATCTTCAGAGAAGCACGAGTTGTAGTAGTAGAGTTTGGCACAGTGTGGTGTCTTAGGGGTAATAAGGCGAGGGGCCAATGCACGCCAAGCTAAAATTGTAGGGGTATTATCGTTGCGATCGCAATAATAATCCCCTATAACGTTTTCTGCTTCTCTTACTCTTGTACCCTATTGCCTTCTTTTCTTAGTTTAACTAACCTATAGGATTATAAATGCCTCTCTGCTTTAGTAGTGTAGTAAAATAGATTTTGGCGCTACGGTAATTCTATTCCATAGCCTTTCCCTTCCCAAGGCTGATTATTATTTGTTGTAGGATGGAGAAGCAGTCCTTCCCAGTACACTATTATAGCTCGCTCGCACCGTCCGTCCTTATTACGCTATGGGTTTACCTTCTATTACTCCTCTCCTAAGGGATACTTATAGATGATAGTTATTGTCAAATAAGATTGAGCTGTTTGCGCAATTCCTATACTCTACTAATAAAGGCGAAGCGGTGAAAGCCTATAAAAGAGTGGTAGACAAAATTCTGGAGGCCTTACCTACCGACCATAGAGAGGCGCTTAGCTTAAATAAAACCCTAACAGTTTTAGGCCTTTAGAACACCCTAGCAATCCTAAAAGCTACAAAAGCCCTAAAAGCCGCGAAAGCTGTAAAAGCCCTAGAGGCCTTAACGACCCCTATAGATCTAGAGACCAGGAAAGCCATAATTGAATTTATTTTATTATTCTGGATTTTTAAAAGATAAGGAACCCTACCTCCTAATAGAAGCCTAGACCCACTTTATGGAGGAAGCCCTAAAAAATGCTAGAATTTATCGCCGGCAGCCATAAAGCGACTGGTTATAGTTTGCATGAAAATTCAGTCTCTAGATAATTATGAATTAGAATAGTTCCTTAAGCTTTATAATCTGGCTAAGGGCGGATTACTTAAAGCTCTCTAGGAACTATATATTAAACTAATAGGAGCTAATAACTAGGTAATAATTCGTAACCTAGCTAATGTCCTTAACGCAGGCAAAAATACAGTTAGTTATAGGTTGATGAAGTCTGTTCTGTCTAAGACGTTAGATAATAAGGTGGAGCGATTAAAGAAAGAAGGTTATAAGCCTAAAAAGGGCCAACGATTTAGAGCTTTAGCATAGGAGATGGCCTATCTATTAGGAGGAAAGCGCCTTAAACTAAACAATATTGCTGGCTAGAAATGGAGTCGTCTTAAACCTAGAGTACTTATTAGTCTCTATAACCTAGATTTTAGTATAATATTAGTTTTTAATTACCTCTATTAAATTAACGACTGACCTGTAATAGTATTGAAAGGTATATAGCACCCGAAGAATTCGATATATTGATTACTTAGATAGAAACACAACCATAGTGCTAGAAATGGACGGAATTGTCTTCTTTGGCGAGGAACCTAAAGGATGCATATCTCTGTCGTGCTAATACTAACTCCACAAGTTAGCCCGAAGCCAGTAGCGCCATCTAAAGCGCTAGGGGTATAAAAAGAGTAACTACTACTAAGCAGTCTAATACCAAATATACTAGGCGCGAGTTATCTAAAATAAGTAGTCTATAAACCATCCCTAATAGGAGTTCCGATTAAATATTTCCAACGTCTTTAAGGGACCAACATAGTATAGCCAATCTTTATTTGGACCCTCCTAAAATGCTATTACCTTTTAGATCTACCTTAATCCCTAAGATCTACTTATACCCTTTAGAAATCCCTCTTAACCTAAGCCATTACTTAACCCCTAGAATATTCTTCTCTTTTAAACCTACCTTAATTCCTTCTAATGCAAACCTGGACTATTACTTAAATTCCAAAGTACCTCCCCCTTTTGAACCTCTATTAATTCCTAAAATCTATTTAGATCCTCTATTAATTTCTCTTAATTTAAATTCTAATCTCTAGCCAATTACTCTGCCAGCTACTATAGTAATAAATAACTAGCTCAATTCGTACCCTATATTTCTATATATAGTAAGCCTTGACCTAAACCAGAATTCGTAATATGGCACTCCCTATATATTTTAATATTATTTCTACTCTGCTTCCGAGGAACCCGCGGCCTTAGACGGCTCCTATAAGGCTGCGGCTATATAGACCTATATAGATATATAAACATGTCCACCCCCCTTCCCTATAAAGTGTTAAGGCGTATTATCAAGTACGCCTATTATATTGCCGCTTTAAAGTTTAGGGTATTTATATTTCGTGGAAATCCTAAACCCTGGCAAACTATTATCCGAACTTAGCGGGCTAAGTACTAATATTACTATAGCCTTTGCCGTGCTATCCCTGGGGTTCGCCCAGATTTCCTTATTTATATTATTATAATATACTAGATATTGTTTTTTGACGGAGACTGCGTCTTTAGTAGTATAAAGGATTTTAGTAGTATGCTACCTGGCGACTTTCTAAATATTTTTTATTAGCATACTGCTGATCTACTTGGCGTTGGAAATACCTCAACGTATAGTAAAATATAAGGTGACGTTGCTTCACTATTAGGTATTTTATAAAAGGGGAAGTCCTCCTTTTAGGAGGATAAGGATTGGCTCTATACTAATAAAAAGGCGCGCAAGTAATCTAAATATCTGCTATCTATGCCAGAAGCTATCTATAGTGCGGACATAATAAGTCTAAGAAAGATGCAAGTAATGGACGTATTAGTAAATAGATATAAAGACCCTTTAAAGGGGCTGATTTTTCTTTAGTAAGGCTGATTTCCGGTTGGGTAGGGCCTATATAACACCGCCCGTTCCTAAGAACTGTTATCGCACCAATACGCGCCTAAGCATTAACGCGCCTTATAGAAGAGGTGCGGGCGACTTATAGAAATTATCTCAATATTTATAGGTGAAGAGAATATGCTATAGGGCGTATATAAATATATATCCTCTAGTCCTGTATAAAGAGGCCACTAGACCTCCACTCCTGTTATTATCTTTACCTAGCACTTTTACCTTAAGAATAACATTGCAATGAAGCTGCCAGAAATTATAAAGGATAATTTAATTTTTAGACTAGACTATCCTCCTATTTCTCTTTAAGATTTTTTATAGGGCTTTAATAAACCTGGCACAGATCATAACAGTGTTAAGGTAAAAGATACTATATACCCTTTAGTTATATTAGTCTAATAGTTCTATAGGTTAAAGATATTTTTGCCCTCTGCTATATATGGCAGTGCTAGCAATATAGCCCGCACCTATATTACGGCGAACGTATCTTTTTAGGGATATTTAATTCTAATGGTTTAGTGGTTAAACGCATAGTATTCTTAGGTGATCTCGTACTTATAAAAGGCGGGCTAGAAATGATTAAACAGGTAAAACATAAGGTAGAGGATAGAAATAATTGGCTTTAGATAAAAAATGCTCTATCTTCTTAAAAATTCTTTAAATAGGTCTCCTTTAATAACCAACTTAAGCAAGTTAAGGTAAATATTATAAATAATATAGCTTTTTATAAGTTAATAGTTTTATAGGTCTTAGACATAATTAGTTTCTACCCTACTTTAAGCGCTTCCCCCCTATATGGGAGACAGTTTACCCTACTTGGGATTTTTCTTTTAAATGGGTTGTAGAAGCTAGGCAAAGTGCTATTAGATATAGTTAAAGAGATAGAAAACGGAGAGGAAGCTATAGAATAGGTAAAGCGTAAACTACAGCGTTGTAAGGACGAAGACTTAGCCAGGTAGATATTGTCTTTAAGTTTTACTTAGCTAATATAAGAGCTACCTTTATAAGGAGGATCTTGAAACGTAGAATCTAATATTACTAAACAGAGTTTGGTCACGTGAGCGGGTTTCTATAGCAAAAAGTAATTTACTCTTAAGATTCCCGTATAGGGTATAAACCCATATACTTACTTGCTTCTGTAACAACAAGGCCTATACAGTAGGCTATAGCGTGGGCGAATTACTAGTGGACCTAAGAATAGGAGAACGGAAGCCACAGGGTATTGGTTCCCGTAGGGGAGAGGAAAACATAGCTATAGGCTCCCATAGGGGAGTAAAAGCCATATAGGAATGTAAGCCGCAGGGGATTAGTTCCTATAGGGCGGTGGAATACATAGGCATTGGTACCCATAGGGGATTCATTAGCGCAGGGGATTTATTAGCGTAGGGGATTTATTAGAGTAGGGGACTGGATCCTATAGGGGATTTATTAGAGTAGGGGACTGGATCCTATAGGGGATTTATTAGCACAGGGGATTTATTGGAGTAGGGGACTAGATCCTATAGGGGATTTATTAAAGTAGGGGACTGGTTTCTATAGGGCAGCGAAATACGTGGGCATTAACTCCCGCAGGGGATTTATTTAAGTAGGGGACTTGTTTAAGCTCTATATAGTAAAAAGAAAGTGAAATAGGAGTAATCTATGCTATTTAAAATAAGAATTGGTGATCCGGTGGTTAGGTAGCAGGCTTTTCCAAATATATAACATATACTGTGGATATTCTATATAGTAAAACCCCATCCTAAAGCCTAGGGTATGTATATACTCTACATTGCTCTTTTCTAAGTCGCTAGGAGATCCCTCTAGCAACTTTAACAGTTTAACAACCATATAATTGGACTATAGTAACAGTATAATAGTAACCTTTAACTACCTTATCCTAAGCGTTAATTTGCACATTCGGATATTTCTAAAATATAGCACTGGCCATTGCTATAAAACATTAGTGGTGTATAGCAAAAGTAAATATTGGTAAACTAATAGGGAACTAATCCAAAGTCTATTATTAACGGCGTTACACTAATATGGTTATGCCGATAGGAGTAAGGAAACTATAGTTTGTTATTAATATTAGCTTAAGAAAATATTAGTAGGAGGTAGAAATGTATAAATCGTTGAGATTAGCGCGTAGTAACTAGTACTATTACTAAAATTACAAGGTGTGGATCGTAATGTAAAGGATTTAGTAAAGATGGTATAGGGTCCTCAGCAGCCTTTTATATTATAGCACTGACTTAAGACTCAGCTTCTGACGCATAAAGGGTAGCGAAGGGTAGGCTAATTGCGGTGTGCTTAAGCTTAGAAATATTAACCTAATATATATATATGTACGCGGTGGGTAATAAAGACTGGTAAGCATTTGTCTCAGAGTTGCTAAGGCTAGATTGCGGACAGGAGGGTGCCATTAATATATATTTAAAGACTGCGCTATAAAAAACTTGTATCTACGGAGGTTGCTAAGCGCTGTAAAATTTAGGAAGAATTTGCATATATAACTACGGAGGGCGGGATGTTAGCATTCTGCTCTAAATAGAGGCGCTAGTCGTAGAGCTGCTTGCCTACAGGTATTACCTTTAGGATTAAATAAGAATTGGTAGATAGAATTAATGGCTATATATATGTTATTGAGAGAATGCCATACACGATAAAGACCGGTCAAAGGTCATATGCTATATGCCGTTAGTAAGCCTTATTGCTGCTATATATAAGTGGGAAGGGCGCCGCATTTGCATCTAGAGAAGTCCGGTTTATATAAATGTTAATAACACAATGCCTATTAAAAGGTGACGGAAGTGCCTAGGTACGAGTTAGACTGCTAAATAATATACAGTATAGGGATATAGCGCAATAAGATAGCTACAGAAAATAGTTATCCAGAAGGGAGAGGTGCTAGATATAGTAGAGAATGGTTAAGTAGGTAAAGTAAGAATAGGTAGTTATAGCGTTTAAGAAAATGCACTCCAGTCCAAATTACTAGGTAGTTAAGAGAACGGTAGTTAAGGCAGTCTAGTAGCTCTTTTAGGGTCAATAAACCTGCTCTAATCGCTATTTATAGGTAGTAGTTAAGGTCGCCTAGGATTTTCTCGCCTATAATTCTTAGGCGCGGAATTGCCTAAGCTAATACTCCTATGTATTAAATCCTGCGGTTTATGTGGCGGCTAAAGTTAGGTAACCCCTGGGTTATAATTAGTAACGCTTTTTGCCTATATTTGCCATAAAGTTATAAAAGTAAGGCAAAATACCTTCGTTGCCTTTTGTTCTGTGTATTCTTTTACAGACTATCCTGTCCTGTATATCTCTTTCCGTTTAAGAGGCGTAGGGATCTGCAAGAGGAGAATCTACGAACTATTTTCTTTTACTTATATTAAAGGAGCATGAATCCTTTATACTAGTTATAAGGGGGGAGAGTTTTTCCCAATCTTTATACTCTTGTAGAGTTTTAAGGAAAGAGAAAAACGCTAATATTATTTCCTTTATCGATTTCCAAATTCTATTGTCTTTTAGCGCTTAAGAGTTACAGTAAATAGCAAAGACTTACGTATTTAAGGTTGCTATAGATCCGAGTGCTATAACTACGCCTTTATTTACTGCACCCTACCTTTTACCTTTATTAACATGATTACGGAACTGCTGCAGCTGTAAGATATTGTAGTTACCAAACTCTTTAGATTCTATCTTATTTAGAATTATAGTTAAATGCTTTATATCTTTATCCACTGTCCGTTTGTCCTGACTACGATACCGCTAATAGTTTATATACTCCCAAAGCTCTAGATATAGGAGTCGATGCTATATTACGGCATTAAAATTATCTCCTATAATAGTATTAGATAATCTATGGGCATTAGAGCTATCTTGCGGTAAGGTATAAAGGTTAATAGTATTAGTCACCCTATAGGCACCTAAGGTATCTTATAATAGGACGTAAATGCCAGACTAGAATAACAAAGGGTTATCCTAGTATTTATTAGTGAAATTAGATAAGTCGGTTGCCAATACTACCTTAGACAGAACTCTCTCTACTAATTTAGTGAGGGTAGAAACGTTATTCTATATAAGGCGCTTTTTCTCCTCGCTATACTTAAAATTGTCAAAAAAGTTATTGGCTTCTTAAAAGAAGGGAGGTATCTTAGCTTTTAGGTTGCAAGGTTTTTTAGCTTTTAGGTTACAAGGTGCCTTAAAAGCTTATAGTATTCTTTAAAGAGTAGGTACTGCTTAGTTTAGATCCTTAAGTAATAATTTAGCAAAGTTATTAAAACCCTCTAACAGTAACTAAGGATCGTAAGTAATAATTAACAAGATAGGATGCTAGTCTTACTTTATTAGATAAACTAATAATGGCCACTATCTCTAGGATTTTAGTATAGATTGCCTCTCATTACTACTAAGTATTAACAAAGTTGGCTTAAATTTAACAAGATATTACTATAACTATACCTATAAAGAGAGAGATATATTACTAAATAGTAGAGGCAAGAGTAGATAAGTTCCGTTTACTATTATAACTATAGTGGGAATTTAAATAGAGGAGTCCTAACCCTAGTTAAGATTCTCTACAGAGATTTAATTAGGGGTGCTAAAAGACATAGTGGGTATATAGTAGCAGACGCGAATGCCTTAAGCTAGAGGTAAAAGGAGACGGAAAGAGAACTAATAGGATAGTAGGTAAAAGAAAGGAAACTTATTAGATATTTGTACTTACTTTTAGCCCTAATTAAACCTATATAAACTCGCATTACCTAATCTGGTCTTACTGCACCCCGCTATATATACGTTATATTATGGACACCTATTACTAAAGGGTGCACCTACACTCTAATGGCTGGGCAGTGACTACAGCTAAAAATTAGCTTTATATTAAGATATAAAAGAGAGAACCGCTATCTTTATTCTCAAGCTTAAGTGTTAGACGGACTAGTTAATAAGGAGAACTCTATTAATTAATCTATAAAAGAAAAGAGACTGTTAATAGGGTAGTATTTATACAGAAGCTTCTATTACGTTACTCTATATATAAGTCTATATAAAAATAAGAACACATAGCTGGATATCAGATTAGTGTAATAGGATTATATTATGTAAAACGAATTATTAGAGAGTAGTTAAGAATCTATTAGTAATAGTAAAGACACTACTCCTATAGAAAGCTTAGTAATCAACTAGCGTAGAAGCATTAAATTCTAAGACCGCCTCTGCTTTTAGTTTAAGCTTAGCTTCGCTAGGAGTATTAAATCCTAAGGCCGCCAATTCTAAGGCCGCCTTTGCTTTTAGTTCCGAATATAAGACTCTAACTACACCCTTCCAGCCGTTGCCGCAATAAGCGCCCATTAGCCGCCATTTACAGTGATGCTCTTTAGACGAGATAATACAACCATATAATTAAACTATGTAATAGTATAATAATGACCTTCAAACTACCTTATCCCAAATATTGATTTGCATATTAGGATATGTCTAAAATATAGCCCTGGCCATTGCTATAAAACATTAGTGGTGTATAGCAAAAGTGAATATTAGTAAACTAATAGAGAACTAGTCCAAAGTCTATTATTAATAGCGGCACACTAATGTGGTTATGCTAATAACTATAGTTTTCTATTAGGCACTAACTTGAGACTTAGCTTCTAATATATAAAGGATAGCAAAGGGTACGCTAACTACAGTATACTTAGGCTAGGAAGATTAACCTAATATGCATATATACACATAGCAGGTAACGAAAACCGGTAAGTATCTATCGCGGAGTTGTTAAGGCTAAATCGCGGACAGAAGGGTGCTACTGACGTATATTTAAAGACTACAAGGCTATAGAAAACTTGCGTAAATACCACCTTGCCTCCAGCCATACTCTAGACACTTATGGAATTTAGGGCCACTATTAGTGTTGCGGGTAGTAAAGATTAATAAAGGTAAAGAATAATGTTAAAGGCTTAAATTAGGATTGCTAGACAGTATAAGACGAGAATACGCTACAAATGCATCTCTTTACTTTGCCACCGGTTTCGGTAAGTGCACGCTGCTTAACAACAGCATTCTCGGAGTAGGGCGTAAATCAAAAGGCACCAAATATAAGGGAGGAGTGAGCTGTATATATATATACGGAGGTTGCTAGGCACTAGGAGGTTTGAGAAGAATTTACAAGTACAACTATAGAAGGTAAGATATTAGTAGTATATTCCAAGTAGATAGCTGCGAGTTATATAGCTACTAGCCTACAAAAGATTGCATTTAGGTTAAGAGTTGGCCGTTAAACACTAATTATATCCACGTTGTATAGAGGATGTCATACAACGAGAACCCGTGAAGAGGTTATATACGGTATATTATAGCTTATATGCAAGTTAACTAAAGAACGCTGTGCATAATTTTAGAGCGGAGGAGAGCTTGGCGAAGTTTTTATAAAGAGAAATTTATTGGTAATAAAGATAGGCTATATAGGTCTCAAGTTATAGGCATAATATTTTTGCATAAGGCTTAACTAAACGCTAAGCGCTAAGACACTACGCGTTACTTTTAGGTTGCTACCCAAGTTATATAAAAAGTAATAGGCATTGAGTTTATTTAGCTACCATTACAATAAGTAATAACACTATATCCCGTCGCAACAGAACGCACCATTTAGCTAGTGCCTTAAGAAGTATATACGCATCTTCTTTTTATCTTATTTTCAATATATTACTTATTGCGATTTATATGCTTATCTTGGCATAGAATCACTAACTAGCTATATAAAGACAGTGCTTACTATATACAGGTTTTCCCTAAGTGGAAGACTTAATATAAGAAGTGCACCTATTTTTTAACCCAAAATAATAATTACCAAATCCGGTGTAATACGCCAAGAAATTGCAGATATGGCTTATATAAGCCTTAAAGAGCAAGTAAATAAAAAACGGAGTAAAGGAGTATTACAACCTAGAAAGAGGACACTAGAAAAACTAGAATAGACGTATAAAATAGTATTAGCGGTATATAAATTTAAGAGTGTAAAGTCCTATTAACTATTTATTATGCAATTCTATTAATATCCTCTAGATAGCAGACCTTACCCCTCTTTAAGATCTTAGGATAGATCTAGTTCTAAAAAACAGCAAGAATATTATATAGGCAGGACTAATAGTGTACGGTAATATCCTAACGACGCCTATAATATACCAGAGTTCTGGCCAAGGGTATAGTGTAATAGGGATGCTCACATTTGGCGATCTTACCCTCCCTAAAGTTAGTAGAAGTGGGCATACAACAATTTAGAGCGGCAGCGTGGCGTATTACAGAGATGCGCTCCCAGTAGTTTATTAGGCCTGTGGGGGAGGTTAAGGAATACTATTCTTTATAAAAATAGAAGAGTTAAAAGATAAAGAGTTGAAAGATAATAGCCAGTTAGCTTAACCAAAATAGCGATAGTAGCTCTAACGTGGCGTTCTGCATTGCTATTTGCATATACGTATTATTAAACTGCATTTTATTCAAGTCTGGTAACTCCAGAGAAGCGTTCCGCATTGCCACTTTAAACAACTCGTTAGATAGTGCCATTCCTATTATTAGGCTGTTTGAGTTTCTAGCAAAGTTTGGGAGCGCGCTAAAAGCACCCCATATTGCCTATTAAAAACATCCGTCTTGAAGCTGTATAGGTTCCCCAGGGATATTAAATGCGTTGCCTTAATATCCTATTAAGATTTAGTGGACATTTGGCTTAGTAGAATAGAAGGATTACCTTACTAGTATGCTATAGGTACGGAGCAATAAATATTTAAGGGGTTTAGCACCTCGTCTATTCCATAATTTAATAAGTTGTTATATAATATTGCCGTAGGATCTTCCGTTAATTAGGAACATATTAGCGTAATAATATAATAGCCATTTCCTATTATAAAGTTTTGTGCTTATGATCTTATTTAATTACCTCTAGTGATTTTATTAGGCGTATTACTATTTAAAGAGGTTTCGTCCTTAGGGAGCTCGATAATACAAGCTGTATATAGTACTTAGTCAAGTACTTTGTTATTTACAAAACAAGCTCCGTTATCTAGAAAGGGTGCATTTAAGTTAAGAATAGGCTTATTTAAGTTAAAGAGTCTAAGAATAGCGGAAATATTAGAGTACCTAAAGATTAATTAGCCTTAAAATAGGTTTAATAGGGGTATTTACCTACGGCCTACTAAGTTTTCGGCTAATTATATAGGCAGGATTAAATAATATAAGGAAGGGGCCTATAGTTAACTCCCCTATTTCAACACCGTCTATTAACCTTACTACTTTATTTACTAGATCTTCGCGCTTCTCTTCTTCCCACTCCCTAAATAAAGTAAAATAGTATCTCCTTCCTACTGTAGTTAATAATTACTTTGTATGTCGCAGGAACTAGTATATACTTGCCAAAGCGTAATATATAAGGTATACCTTTAAGTTCTATTTTAGTAGCAGCTTGTTAACAATTCCATTAATAATCTTAACTATAGTAGGCCAACGGCGGGTTTTAGTGCTAAGCTTAGTGCTGTCTATACCCTACGAAAACTTAGCAATATATTTAGATATGCTAGAAAATATTAAATCCTAACCTTTTCTATATCAGATTTATAAATAAGATATAAAGAAGTCGCTAGGAAATTAGAGTACTATATAGCGTCTCTACTAAGCTTTCCGATAGAGTTTGCTCGGTCTAAAAGTGAGCGCTTATATACCTTGGCTGTCCATTCCCCTTAGGCCTTATCTTTTAGTATCTATAATAGGTCGATATTGTTGCTATTTTCCTCAAATCCCTTAACAATTTTGCTTAGGATATTAGTGCCTTGCTGCTTAATATTAGGCTTAATACTATTTATTAGGCGAAGCTCCTTTGCTTCTAGAGTATTAATACCCTTAGTTAGGGCCCTTATAAGACGGCATTTAAGCGCTTTTTCGGTGGCTTGTTTCTTAAACCTTTTAGAGAATTGCTCTACAACAGAAGGCTATCCAACATTCTACTTAATAATTTTCTTAAAGACGAACTAATCCTTCCTTAAAAAAAGCAGCCCCTAGTATAAAGAACTCTCGGAAGAATTCTTATCGTTACACAGAGTATTATTGGCATTATTATAAGGCTTAGATGCTTCTACAATTCTTCAGCGTTTATGGGAAGTTGTCTCTTTATCTATAGCTAACCGCTAAGATATCTAGCTGCTTTTAGATGCATTCTGCACGCCAATACTTAAGAGGTTTTAAGCTTTAAGGGGCTCTAGCTGCAAAACGTCTCCAAGAACCCTTCCTGGTAAGGCTTTCACTAGCTAAGGCCAACTTGTAGAGCAAGAAAGTTGCTTAAGTAGTAAGCTTGTTAATTAGTAATAGGAGGTATAAGAATCCATAAGAGTATAGCTGATGTTTAAACTTTAGTAGTCCATTAACACTATACCTTTTATAAGACGTACCAGTAATTCTGCGAAAAGTCCCAATTATATCTAAAGCTTTTGAGTATAGAAATGTGGGCGGCCTTAATAACGCTTACTCTCGCAAGAATTTGGTCCATATACTGATAACAAAGTTTGTACATATAATATAGAAGCGGAAACTTCTGCCCTAGCCAATCTGGTAGTTTAAATAAAGTGGAATTTATTTGAATTGTTACACAGTACTGTCCGAAACTAACTTGCAGAGGTTGCAGTCAAGTCTTATTATTTAGAGGGAATATTGGGAGTGACTAGCTAAGCCATCTAGGAAGAAAAAGTTTATAAAAGGGATTAAGCGAGCTCAAAATCCTAAATTTTCGAAAATTTGGGATTTTGAGCTCGCTTAATCCGAAACAGTAAACGCCATACAAGTTATAAATCTCTATATATCTAATACTCTTTCTATCTATAAGTAATGCGTAAGTGGCGTCAATAGCATTGCCTAATAGGGTACCGCTTGCTAGACTAAATAGGTAGAAGAAATTTATATCTTAGTGGTCTTTAATATATTAATAGAAATTGGCCAGCTGGCTCAAGTCTAAAGTTTTATATTTACAGCACACTCCTTAAAAAAGGAAGAGGTAATTGCTATACTAAGATTATACGCAATAAGTTACAGGCATACTTCTTAAACGGGCACACTAACGCCTTAATACGAATTTGGCGGTAGCTTAGGGTATAATAGATATAGGTCTTTCTTTAGCTTTATAGCATGCTCCACCAACGCTCCCTAAAAAGAAAGAAGTAATTGCTATAGCAATACCCCTTTGTTAGGAAAGCTAATGCTAGCTTCTAGGGGAGGGCAGTTATTAATAAATCCTTAGATGTGTCCGAATATCAAATATCACAGCAGGGGAGGACGGACGCTTAGTAATATATAGAGCAATTACGCCCGGCGATTGGAGACGCACGTTGACTACACAATTGCCCTATTGCCTTAAGGCCTTACCAATTTTCTTTACCTTATATTCCTTGTAGATACGCTCTGCTTTGACATAATTAGGTAAACTATGGTCTTATTTGCCTTATTTTTACGCCACTTAGACCAACAGGACTTGTTTATTAAGATGGACTCTACCTATTCCTTTAATACTACCGTAATCGTGCTTTCCTTTGCTATTACTACAACTATAGCTTGCGTGCTTGTAATAGGTATTAGCGTTTACATCCTTTTTTAGAAACTTATACCCTTCTACAGCTCCACTAAGGTTTTTATGGTTATTGCTTACGGGGCACACATTACTTTTACAGTTTTGGTATTTACATTTTTAGAAATCGCCCAAAAGCAGCATAGGACTAGATAGAAGTTCGAAAATATTTCCCTAGCAGTAATAGATTACGCGCTAAAAATAGTGATATTTTTGTTTATAAGTGCGGTGACTAACCTCCTTCTCTATAGCTAATATCGTTCGCAGATTCTAAAAACTACCACATTACTTAAAATTAGCGTAGCAGAAACGTCTGGGCAAGCCATCTCCTATAGGGTTCTAGCCGGATGGTTGTTTCTTACCATAGTAGAGGTGGTTTTGACATTATTTTCGGCATTTGTGTAAGTAAAAAGTTTTAACTTTAAACTCTAAACGCTGAATTTATTGAAGTGGAACTTTTAGGATGAAAGTTAAAGTGCGCTGCTTAATATATGGTATTCTTATTATAAAGCAAATTTACCTAATTTACTTCCTAACCTAGGAAAGCCGGAAGTATTTACTTTGCTTAATAAAGAGAAGCGTTAGAATCTGGGGCTGGATATAAGTTATTTTACTATTTCTTATAAGTATTACAATTATTGTATCTCTAGTCCTCTCTCTAAAACTTCCAAAGGATAGCTTAGCTATATACTAGGTACTTTTTTCTAGCTACTTTTATTTAAATTACTAACAGTTATAGGGCAATTTTTACTTTATATCTGTCTTTAACCTTCGCTTCTTACCTTTTAGAGTATAGGCTAGATATATTTTATCCTATTTTAGGCTAGGCTAACTAGCTAGCAACTTAAGCCCGCGCCTAAGGATAACTTATAAACAATCTACTATTTAGGTATATGGATATATTGACAGAAATATAAATAAACGGATAAGGTTTTACGCTAACGACTCCATATCTTATAGCCTATAAACGGATTTATCTCCTTATCTATTATTACTAAAGTACTAGAACAAAATCTTAGCCTAAAAAGATATAAATCTCCCTCGTTGCCTCCTAAGAAGTTAGAGGATACGGACCACTCTATAGCTCTATTATATACTCCCAACCTATAAACCTGGTAAAGGAAAATTGCGACTAGCTCGCATTTATAGCATCACTATATAACTAGGGATAGTGAAGGTGGATTTTATATCTATGCTATTAATAAATCGCAGTGTTACCAGCGCAATATTTATAGAAATTTCGAGCATAATTCATACACCCTACTAGTAAATTAGATTTCCGCGTATAATTGTTATTAACTCTCTTAAAGAATAAAGTTTGCAGTTTGGTTTCCATTATTATTTATTAAGTTATAGTAGCGAAGCTGGAGTTAATCTAACCTTTATTTTACTGCCCAGACTAAAGGAGCTTCTGCCAGTCTAAATTAGCCAGGAAACGCCTCTAGATTAATATACCGGAGTACCTATCTATAATAGTCCTAGTAGTGCCCTTGTCCGGCTGATAAATTGCGCCTCCCTATACTTCCTCTAACGATTGCTTACCCTTTAGCTTAGTAGTCCACTCCCTAACAGTTTATCTTTTTAACTTTTTATATACTACTCTTCTACTATCTTAATTATAAATCTTAACACTCCTTCTAGAGACTTTCTAGCGTCTAATTTAGAGCTAAATAAGGTTAACCTAACCCTTAAACTATAAAGTCTAGCTAAAGACCTTCCTCCTTATTCTAAGTCACTTTGACACGAGTTGGATAACACTAACTTAATAATAGAGACAGTAGAATACCTCCCTCCTTATTCTTACGCTCCTTAAAGAATATTTCAATACTAACTGCTATAAGAGGGTTCCGATAGAGATCTACATCTCAAATATATTATAATACTTATAATAAAGGCTGCGAACTGGGCGGAGCGGCAATCTAAAGAGAATAAAGATTATTAATCTCGCAAGGAGTGGTTCAGAGACTTCGCGAATAATATTGCGGTAGAGGTTACTTAATAATGTCCAGTTGGGCTATATCTTAGTATAGTATTAAACGATATTGCTTATATAAGTATTTAGTTATCTAGTTGCTATTTATACATACTAAGCCAATATCTTATCTTTAGGTTCTTGAGGTTGAGACAGACGGATATATCCTTTAGGGAGACTAGATAGAAAAACTAAAAACTTAGAAGTAGAGGCAAGTTATAATGTTACTTATAGGCATATAACTTATTAGCGGGTGTGTAATAGGAAATGGTTAGCAATTTACGTCCTAACTAAATATTAGAGACTGTTGGTATCACTTCCGGTGATACGTAATGCTATTGTAATAGTATAGGTGGTAACTGATTTTGATTAATACTTATTAATTCTCCTATTCTATAGGTAGAATTTAGTGGATTTCCTAAGCTCGCTTAGCTTACGTAATCGCGTGCAACTGCATTGCGAAACCTTGTTTAGATAAAGACTTAACTCCACGCTTCTCTGCAGTTATTGTAGAATTTTTTTAGTTCTATGCATATAAGTTTATTAGCGCGCTGAATTTGTGAAAATCTAGCAAATTCTTAAAGTATGCAGTTCCTGAGCGCAGCATAAATCTTTTATATGGCCTTGAAATTAATCTAGTAGAGACTCTAAAGGCAGTCGTTATACAATGCGTACGCCACGGGAATCACCCTACCACGGACTTTAGAGATAAGCCGCTATAAGCCGTGCACATTTATAGCCAGCCACCTTAATTTAGGTATAGGTTCAATTAAGGAGCCAATTATAACACAGACCATAAACGCTAACTTAAATGCAATATTCCCTCTTTTGTATCTACCCCTTACCTAATGCCATGGGTCATAGCCCAAGAAATAGTAAGTGCAAGCCTATTTCCCCCCCTATTAGTCTCTCTCCGTTAGGACCTTATCTAACGGATCTATAGAAGATCCTTAATAATGGACAATATAAGCCTCTTTTATAACCCTATACTTGATAAGCCTTTAGCGTAATTACCTAACGCTGACGGTGCCTTATAGAGAGCTAGTTAGGTTCTTCCTTATATTGACCTTAATTTCCCCTCCCCTCCAGATTAAAATATATCTCATTATATAGCAAATTATTTATCTATATCTCCCGATTTCTAGATAAGTTGATACCTTTAGTGCTAGCCACTTATAGGACTAATTCTAATACGGAAGGTTCTATGCAGATTTAAGGATTGCTAAAAGATAACTAAGTCGACTTCTAATAACCTCTATCGCCATAAAAGAGACGCCTACAGAATGCACAGCGGCCGCAACTCTTACCTCTACCTATATTCAAATTGCAAGAAATCTTAAAAAGGTAATGGATTTACCAAGCGAAACAAATTGAATGACTATATAAGAAGAAGATACCCTTAAAACCTATATTTAACCCCAAACCAAATACTAGGGGTTTAATGCAGATTTAAGGATTACCTAGAGACTATATCGACTTTTAGTAACCTCTATCGCTATAAAAGGAACGCCCACGGAATGTATAGCGGCCGCAACTCTTACTTCTGTCTATATTCAAATTGTGAGAAATCTCGAAAAGGCAACGGATTTACTAAGAGATGCAAATTGAAAGACTATATAAGACGACCCACTTAAAACCTAGATTTAGCCCTAAATAATATCATGGCGCCCCTTTAGACAAACCTGGATTTGGTAGAGTCGAGTTCCAATTTTCAACTAAGTTTATCTATAGGTATATCCATAACCCTCCTTGGTTTGCTAATATATATAAATTGCTAATTATATATAATTTAGGATACGGGCCTAATTTCCCATTTACCCTGCCCCCTACTCCCCCCCTTATAGCTTCGGCCGGTATTCCTTCTCCTACTAACCAAGCGCAATTATATATTGGAAGGCATTTATAATCCTCTATAATAATTACTAAACATCCTATAAATCCCCAGTCTAAACAAGCCAATATAGGAACTGAGACTAAAGTAAGAAGTTAAATAAATCCGGCTAATAGGCTACCGAGACGTTAATACCGCTACTATTAGATCCCCCCTAGAGCAGACCGTCTTTTTCACTGCCTATATTAGCCTGAATGTAAGCACGGGCCCACTCCGGATAAGAAATAGTTTAAGTAAGTATAAAGCTACCCCTTATTAGTAGTTTGTTTAATTTAATGCCAAGAGAGTATATAGACCAGTATATAAGAGCCTTTAAATGCGGGCATCCAAAATGTATATAGTTATTTAGGTGCGCCAACAGTTATATAGAACACGAAATTGTGATTTATTCCATGCACAGCGGCCTATATATAGATTCCCACCTACCCCCAATTAACAGACGACTGGTAGAAGGGCTTGCAGCTACGGAAAGTCTGGGCGGACATATTAGTATTATATATCGGAATACGGCAGCCTATGCTACTTATATTATACAAAACTATTTCCAGGATAAACCAAATAGTTTAGGCTTTAAAGGGTGGTGCACAATAGTACTAGTCCTAGAAATGGTAGAATTTAACACTAAGAAAATTAAATTTGAGGATTTAAACCAGTTTTGTACTATAGCGCCTCTATAGGATCTAATAAGGCGGGATCCTAATTCTCAATTAGTGACAAATAATTTAATACGGCCCTATAAATATACCTCAAGTAATAATTCCATTGTGACCGGTATATCTGCAACTATTATACGCTTGCTAAGGTGGCCAGTATTAATAATATATAAGTTAGTAAATCTGTATAACTATACTACCCTTAGTAAACTTATATAGTTACCTACTCCTAACACCTTATATAATAAAAAGCAAGTACTACCAGGCCGCGATTTGCAGACTTTATTAACAATTAACAGCCTTAGTATACTAGGGATATTTCTAAACCTTAAGCGGCCAACTCTAGAGCTAAAGGAGTCTAAAAAATCGTAGGATATAGTCCTTTAGTTAGCTACCCCTCTATTATTAGATATGCCAAGCTGTCCAAATATATAGTTGGAGATCATTTAAGCTCATCTACTTTAACCACCCATATATTAAGATATAAAAAAGCAAGAATATAGAGAGAAGTATAATAATAACTAAGTATATATTAAACCTCCTAATACTGCTGCTAGCTTAGTACATCTATCCCCTTTCTAGTATACCTAGTGCTTTCCACTAACACCTATATATAGACAATAGCGCCGCCTAGTAGTACAAACTTTGGCCTATAGGGTAGCATAACCATAGGCACTTATAATACGCGGCCTATTATAGGAGCTCCCCAAATAATTAATAAAATGGCAAATTATCTATCTTGGACTCTAAATAATCCTAAGGTCTGCCTACGCGCACTAATAGCCCTAATGCCGCCCGCCTTTTTTCAATTATCTACTTCTATGCACTTAGCCAAAATGGAGGATATCTCCAGTATTAAAGAAGCCTGCAACACGGCACGCACTAACTCTTGTTATAAGGAACTAAACAAACTAGATTTTAGAAACCTATATTTAGCCCTAAATAAGATTTTTAAATTGCGCAAAACCAGCAGAGATACTCTGCAGGATTTATACCTATTAGAAGAAGATCTATTAATATAGACAACGGTATACCTTGGCAATGAGATCAATATCGAGACCTCAGGGCAGTCTTATCTTATAGCGCCCTTTTAGGCGACTCCGAATTCGATAAATAGGAATACCTATTTTCAACCAGTAATAAATACTTTAGGATATGCCCCTATATACTCCTTAGATAAGCACTTTCTTTAACTATATTTATTTATAGGTATATCCGTAATCCTTCTTAGGTTACTAATATATGTTAAGTACTAATTATATATGTATTAGAATTTGGGTCTAACCTTCCATTTACTCTCCTTGATACTAGCATATAGGAGTTTACTCTAAAAACTCTAACCAAAATTCCTTATACTGCAAGTCAGGCACTATTAGACGTTGGAAAACATTTATAATCCTCTATAATGATTACCAACTATCCTATAAACTCTAAATCGAATAGTCTGGGTTTTGGAAAGCCGTGTTTAATAGCATTAATACTAGAAAAGGAAGAACTTAACGCTATACAAACCAAATTAGAGAATTTAGACTAGCTATATCCTATAGCCCCTCTATAGTATCCAATGATGTGGGGTGCTAATTCTTAGCCGACGATAAATAATTTAGCATGGCACTCCAAATATACCTTAAGTGCTAGTTATACTATTAGTATATCTACAACCCTCCTTCGTTTGCTAATATATGGTAAGTTAATAACAAATAGATTTATAGACCCGCGTAACTATTTATATACTTATCCCAGCACTATTAAGCAGGAATTATTCTAAAATTCGCCTACCCTTCTCCCTCTTATACCCCCTACTAAAAATTTTCGTAATAAAGATCAAGCATTATTAGACTTTAAGAATTCCTTAAAAATATATAAAAGCCATCTACTTGCGCTACCTATATGCTAAAACAAGATAGCTCTTATAAGTAGTAACAACACTCCAGCTCCAGAACTGTCTATAATATCTCTACTAAGAGAAGAGGCTAATAATGCTACTAACCCCAGCCGAAGAATCCCCTGTCCTAAATATGGGATACGTTTAATAGTGGTTAACATGCGTTAATATAGGCGTTATCGTAAGTTCTACTTTATGCTATGGCTAGTTATATCTCTAACTTATTCTAGATTATTTAAACCCAGAAATAATTCCTTACAAGTTCCTATAATACACGAAACTCTTTGCATAAAGTAATAGCCGTAAAAGGTATATAAGGAATTATCGCTATATATCTAGTAGGCAGGTCTAGACTTCTAACCCGTTACCTTTTACATAGTAGCCGGACTACTACAGCTAGGCGAACTCTACACTCCCACAACAGCTATATTATTATGATATTACCTATACCACTGCGTAGCCGATGACGTAATAGAAAATTTAATCTTTGTAATAGGTTTTCTGTGTTATACTTATTCTTTTCCGAAACCCCCCTTACTAACATTGCCGTTATTACCTCCGTTATATGCTAGTGTAAGTTTATATATACTGTTATTTAGCTCCTCCCTACCACTCTTAGGTATTATTGCATATTTATAGGACAAGTCAAAGGTTTTTAAAGGGAATAATTGCGGGCATTATATAATTATTTAGAAGAAGAGGTATTCCTAGCGCTTGCTTTACATAGTATTAATTTATAGATGCCCTTCTTATTAATATATTTATTATTGCAAATCTCGCCCAGAGTAGAGCTCTTGTAGCACTTATATATTATCAAAGCGATCTTAAATGCTCTTACTATTTCGGCAAGTGTAGCTTAGCGGTCACTAAGCCACGAAGGCACAGCCTTGGCTAAACTATATTTGGATATTAATTCCCCTGGCCCACGTAATTGCGGTATTTATAAAGCTAAATTAACCTAAAGAGCAGTAAGGTTCTCTAGTATTTGTAACTGCAATAACCTTATAAAGGTGTCACAAAGGAGGCATTAACTGGACATATATTATAAAGGTTTATTAATTCCTAAGTTACAGCATAAGATAGGGATAAGCCTTTAAATATAACAATTATTTGCTACGCTATGCATTCCCTTCTCCTAAGTGTATTGTCGTAGAACACGTGGGGTCCTACTTATATGGATAACTCCACCAAGATTTTCTAAACTTTATTATTAAGACAAAAGCCCTACCAAAGTTCCTATAACACTAATTTTCTCCATAAGTGTCATAACGCAGCTCCCACTTTTGCTTTAGTGGTACTATAGACCTTTCTATTTAAATTGAAATTATATATTATCTTAACCAGGATTTTTTAAAGGGGGAATTTGCAGAAATAGAGGCTAGAGCGGGCGTATAGAGCTTAATAGAGTGTTGTATTATAAAGAGGCTACTGGTAATAAGGATTTCTACCTTTATTACCTAAGTCTGCTCGCCCTGCCGTGAACCTATTACTCTTAAAGACTTAAAGCGCTATGCTAAAATAGGGATAATATGTTAACGTTTCTAACTTATCCGATGTAGGATGCGACCGCTATAATTTAGACAATAGATACGTAAAAGCCATCAGCTGCAGCCATGCACGGAAACATTAATAGAAGTAATTATTACGCCTCCCTACTACCCCACCCTGGCACCTCTAAGTAAATTTTTAAGTATTTAATATAAACCTCTGACTTCATCCGACCAACTTTGGTATACTTATTTATATAACATTATCCACAATGACATTGATCACTAATGTCTACCTTAAAAAGCTGTGGGAGGAAGCCCAGGCTAACCCCTCTATAGAACATTATTTAGTATCATTTTGGAGCTACCTGCTATTAAAAGTCGTTTTCGCTAGCAAGGACTTTATTGTCAATTATTAAAAACCCCTATCATTAGATAACCTGAATAGAAAGATTAATATAGTAGTTAAGTATTTTAAGGATCCAGATTTTAAAATTAGTATACTTTGTTTCTATAAAGCTAAGAAACCTAAGGTAATGAAGTATAATATAGAGATAGTAGAGTCGCAAGCTATTAATGCTTGCAAAACATACTACAAGGGAGAAGGAAAAGATTTTATCTACGCCATAATAACCATCGGCACCGCTACATGACAGTGGCGATATAAGTTAGGTGGTTTTAAGCCTCTCTTTAGGCCCGGCGATTTGGCTGACCGCTCCGCCTATATTAAGGCAAGCTCGCCCAATACTTTATAAATTCGTGCTAGGTTTAAGCACATAAAAAAGTTCCCGCCTTCGCTGCGCGTTAGTCAGTCGTATGTATAACTAGGGCAATTAGATCCTATAAACACCCCTATAGCGTCTATAGTGCTAGAGTAAGAGGACCCCTTAACCTAAAGCTGCAATGTTTTTTAGACTATTTAATAATGCATAGAAGCTCTGCTACTACGCCAACCGTTATTATTAGGTCCGCTGCTATACCTAGCGACTAGGTCTAGGATAAGGGCCACTAAAAGTACCATAGATAGGATGGTAAAGAGTGGGTCTTTAATAAATAGAGAAAGCGGCGATAATGCAGGTGGTCCCATTTAAATATTATTTAATAGAGCTGCTAAACGTGCTGCGAAGCATATTAGCGTGGAATTTATATTAGGGACCCCTATAATAGTAACGAATGCTATTAGATACAGGGCAATTATTTCTATTTAAATTTTTAAACGGTACTAGTTGCGCTTTGTGTAGGTATAAGGGTAACTTAAAAAGCTTATAAATATCCTACTGCTACTAAGGGGTAAAAGTCCGCGTTTAGTCGCCAAGGAAATTTGCGCAAATTTAAAATAAACACAACTCTAGCATTAGAGATAGAACGTCTAAAGAGTATATTTTATAATCTCTATAGAACATGCTAGAGTTTCGCAATAGCAATGCGTACTCTGTTAACGGGTAGCTAAGGCTAAGGAGGACGTTGCTGCTAGTAAGGAAAAATATTTCTACATTTTAAAACGTCTACTTATGTTATATTAGTTCTTGGGCGCCAATTCTATAAGGGATATACCTCTGTCTTCTAGCTCTCTAGAAGCTATATAAACTAAGTTAAAGTTTACCTAAGTAAGAAATTGACAATAGTTTGCCGCTAACCGCTATGCACTTTATACCTATAAGCCTTAAGGGCATTTCTGTTCCATTGAGATTGTTATAACCTTCTATAAATCGTTTTGTAATTAGCTAAAAAAAGAATAACCCTTTACAAGATATGGGAATTTGCGTCTATACTTATACCATCTTTTTTAATCTCTAATATAACAAGGATTAAAAGAGAAAGAACGTCCTTTAAAGAATGCTTTATTGACGACTTACGCCTCCAGGAATTAATTTATGCTATTTAGGTTATGTTTAGATAGCAAATAGGGTTTCTTTAATATTATTTTACTTGGATAAAGCTTGTTTTTATACTGCCGGCAGAGTTATAACTCCAAATTACGCGGTTCACGTGGCCCTGCGCCTATTAATATGCTCCTGTGCTTATATCTAAAACACAACGTTTACTAGAGTATATAAGAGCAACTTGGGTAAACCAGCTCTAGGAAACACGCATACATTTTTAACATAAGATTTATGCTATCCGTTTTGCGTATACTAGCATTTCCTATATTTCTGGGTTTTAATATACCCCTTTATTAGGTTCCTAATTGATTTAGAAGGGTGCCTAAGTTTAACGGGTCATAGTAGCATTGGACAAAATAGGAGTTATTAATATTTAATTTCTTAAAAAAGGCTCTAAGACCATCAACCTACTGCTTAAAAAGGTGGGCTGGTATAAGGTACTTAGCGCGGCATCCAAAGATTTAGTTTTGGAAATGGCTATATAGTTAAATATATAGTCCTCAAGATCTAACCCTTTTTTTTTTTAAAGTTACGCCATAACTAACCTTTTTAGGCTCTCTTTGTTAAAAATGTCTCCTCTTAGGATAATAATAACCTTTTATAGGATATTCCTAACCCACCTATATTGGAATTGTAGAGCTCCTACGGTCTTTCAGTTGCTTTAAAGCCTAATAGCGACTGTGAACAGTTTTTAAACCATATGCGATATATAGCTCTTACCAACAGTATACGTGGTCTTATAGTCTCTTGCGATTGCGCTAGTAACGTAAGCATTTATTTCTATCCTACGGATCTAGCGTAAGTAAAGGACTTCTACAAAAGAATAGAGGCTAAATGTGGGAGTAGCTTAGTATAGATCTACTTTTCCTTAGCTATTGGAGAACGCGTATTAAGAGCCTAGATTTAAGAGGTAGATAGTAGCTTGAATATCTACGATCCTATAGTAGCTATAAGAGATTTCTCCCTCCTACTATGCTCTAACTAACTTTAATGCTAGATCTGCACCAATTTTGGGCAACTTTACGTGTTTGGTCCTTATATTAGCCCACCTTATTATAGATCTTATAAGTTCTGGCTATTAGGGAACACATCCAACTACTCTATAATAGCCTTCTGCTACAATAATCTAGGTGCTAGGTCGCTAGAAAGGCGCTTAAAATTCGCGGTTATATCTAATCTAGGAAATTAATATATATACACTACTATCCCCCTAAAGCCGTAGTTGCTAATCTCCTTAAGCCTTCCCCCCCGGGGGGGCGCTCTAAATAGGGATTGGTATTACTTAGAGGCATATCTTAAGGATGTTATTGGTATACAGTTTTATGTTAATAAACATCAGCCTTACCAGCCTTATATTAGCATTATAGTTCACTATAGCTAGCAGAGTAAGGTCCTGGGCCAGTGGCAATTTAATCAAATAGTAAGCGAGATGTTTTAGAAACCTTCGTGTATTTATTACTATAAGGCTTTTAGGGAGTCTAAGCTATATATTAAGGAAGTTCGTTTCAATAGGGACCAGGATAGAATAACTAGCGGAGGTAATTGGGACGTAGTAGAAATGCATAGCAAGCTTATATAGTAGTTTAGCCTTAAAGCTTCTATAATTATTGCTCCAGATAATATAGCATAAAAGCATTACATTATTATAAACGGATTAAAATTGTTTTCAGAGATAATTAAAGCTAACAGCCTGCTTAGAAATAATTGTAGCGAACATTACTAGCTATATAATTACAGTACCTATCGTACCAACCGCGTGCCTACGCGTTTGGTATACTAGGTACGCGTTTACGCGTTCTATATACTAACCACCCACTTATATGTCTGGTGCACTTCTAAAGCACTAACTAATTAGGGGGAGGTCGTATTAGTATATAGACTACATAGTCTGCTTTAATATAAGAGATAGTCACCACTATCCTAAAGAGCATATGATACTATATATATTTCGTGCCCCAGGATATAACTTACTCGTGCTATTAAGTTAGTACAAACACTAGCAAAATATAGTATTTTAACATTATAACTGCATAAAAAGTATTACAATCTTAAAATAGTATAATATAGACCTTTTTAACTTCCAAAATCTATCCTATACTATAGCACCGTTGTTTAATTCCACAGAACGAACCATCTAAGCGCTACTATATAAACCTGTAGCGAGCATATAGATATCTCTTTAAAGCAACAGAAATCTACCACACTAGTTAGCACTATATTACCCACTATTATTACCTCTACCTCTGTCTCCCATGTATCTTATTTATGGGCAAGGCCTTTGCCTAAAAGTTAGTATACAAAGGAAGTCAAATACCGCTATATTATATGCAGCGCCACAATAATTATAAAGGACATCCACTTTATACTAGTAAGGGTCTCCTTCTTCTGTGAATTTTACTATCGCGTATACAATTTGGTTATATGGGTAAACTATAAGTCTATTAACCTTTATCCTGGTTGGTCTAAGTTCCTGCAAGTAATGCTAATCTTAAAGGTAAATAACATGTGGTAGAACTTGGCATTGAATGCAGTTCATTATATAGTGGTCGAGTAAACAGTCTCTATAATAGGTATGGTCCCAATAATTCGCTCTCTATATTTTGTCTCTAAAGCTATATTTCTTCTTATAAGAAGTACACGAATCTTTGAATTTTATCTAGTCCAATAGATAGGCACTATAACTGCTAAGTGCTATAGCACCCATCTGTTTTCTCCTGTTATAGATAGCTTTGCTATTAAGACTACAAATAGCTCTATCCCTACTTTCCTTATCTATGTTATGAAATATTCTTATATAAGCTGTTTTTATAAGCGCGAATATCAATAGTGCTCGCTATTAGTCATTAACATAATTAAGAATTTTAATTATGGAGTTAATTTCCTTATAGTATTTTATAAGGACGTTCCGAGCTTGGTTGTAGTCTATATAGGGAAGTGATTTTAAAAGTGCTTATTTATTTATGCTCTTAAATAATTTCTCGTAATTGTTATATGGTATTTCTTGGAGAAAAGCTCGGTAGATATGCGAATCTATTGACTAGCTTATATATTACTGATACATTGTAATACGCGTATTGTGGTCGCCATTAATAAAACAGTTTACTTTATTTATATTAATAGATATATTAGGCCGAAGAAGTATATCATTATCCCAAAATAAAAACATTTTTAAATAATAGAGTTAATAGGTATTTATAATAAAGAACTAGCTTTAACCCTTTTATAGTAAGATTTACGGCGGTTAATAAAGTAGGTTTATAGGGGGTGATTTTAGTAAAGGGGTTACCTTCTTAAAGAATAACCTTTTAGTAGAAGCAATTACTAGATCTTATTTACCTCGCTAGTTTATCTAATTACTAAAAGTATATTTTACACCTAAGCTGAAAGCAATCAGTTAAGTTACCAAATATAAAATACTAAAAATAACATTCTTTCTTTAATGCCGACGCCAGATAAGGAATAGTAGAATTATTATAGCTAGCTAAAGTACCCTATTACCTTCTCCAAATCTTCTAACCTTTGCTTTAGTATTTTAGTTTATAGCTTCCTGCTTCTTCTAAAGCTACTACTCCCACTTCTCCCCTTTATACTTCTCCCTAAATAGTTCCTTAGCTTGTTTGAGTAGATCTTCTCCAAGGTTATCCTCTAATACCGTTAATAACGCCCATCTAATAGTATATTGTATAGATCCATTCTCTGCAACGCGAAGAGCCTTAATATACTTAACTATATAATTGTTATCCTTTCTATAACATAGATATCTCCTTATCTTCTAAAGCCGCTTCTCCTGTTATAGGTCCCACTCCTTTTCTCCAAACTTCGTCTTAAATAAGCCCTTAAACTGGCTATGATACTCTTCTCCTACTAGACTATCTATTGGTACCTTTAATAACATCTATCTTATAGTAGATAGCATGGACCCGTTATTTATAAGCTAAACAGCTTTAATACACTTAACTATGTAACCATTATTCTTTTTGTCAGGTGGATATGCGTAAAGGAGTATTTTCTCTTTATAAGGGTCTAATAATAGCAATTGCCCTATTTTCTTCACCTTTTTCCCCCTTAAGCTTTTACGTCGCTTGGCGGATTGACCATCTTAAAGGGGCGTAGAGGGATTAATGGATAAGGCAGACCGTTTCTAAGCAGAAGTATTCCAAGGTAGAGCATTAATACTAGATAGTAGAGCCTCTATTTAAAGTGGAGCGTATTGACTTTACTATTCTAGTAATAGTTAATAGATAGGGTTAGGTCTGTTGGCGTTTTTAGCCGGACTATGCTTACTAATAGCATTTTCTAAGGAAACACATTAGATAGACTAGGATGGTTTTAGGACTATTTTAGGCATATCTTAATAAGCTCTTTAGGAATACGCTCTTGCAGGATTGCTACTAATAAAATGCTCCATGGCTAAATCACTTTAGGAAGGTGTTTGCTTGGAATTCTAGTTACTATCTTATCTAGAGTTAACTTCCTTACTATAAAGGTAATTACCGTAAATGTCTTTAGTATCTACCTTAGTTGGACTTAGTGTGCAAAAATCGCTAACTATTACTATAGATTCGTCCTGTAGTTTTTCTCTGGCAAGTTTATTAAGTGAATTAGGACGCCCGGTTTTAATTATATGGGTGCGGTCTAGTCCATTCTATGGCTTACTTCCTTATTTTTAGAGAGTATTTGCGTCCTAATTGCTTGTATAGTCGCTAATATTACTAGAGCCAGAGCTAGAGCCAGAGCCACTTCTATATATTATTTTAGAGCAATTAGGGACCGACTCCTTACCCTAAACGCCTGTGTCATTTATAACCTTTTAGGGGGTACGTTGATTGGAATTTTTAGAGGGTGTTAATAAGTATTCTAAGTCTAAAATAATTTTGGCTGGCTGCTTATCTACTTTCTTTGGCCGCTTATATGCCTTTTTAGGACTAAGTTAATTGTAGGGTACTCCATTAGTACGGTTATAAACAATATAGTTTTGGTTGTTAAGGCTCTGGCTGCTGTTAATACTATTAGTAGGTCCTAGGTAAGCACCCAGGCGACTAGCTGTGGTACTACTTAGAAGACTAGAAATAGAAGTTTTTCCAATATCCAGCGCAAGTGGTTTATCTATAGTATAGTATAAGAAATTTTCCTAAGCCAATTATAATAAAGTTTTGAAACGTAGTATATTTACCTTTACTATTAACTAATACTCTAGTTTTAGCTCTAGTTTCCGCTCTAGCTCTATATTTATTTTAGAGAGCACCGTCCCCCCAGCCACTATTGCCGGCTGGCTGCTCGGTGGCTATATGCCTAGGGCTAAGACTGGCTGTTAATACGCTTCTCTAATGTTTCCCAAAAATAAGGTCTTCTACTTTTAGAAGGAAGTTACTGTTATTATTATCGCCGTTACTATTGTTGTTGTTGTTATAATTGTTATTATAGGCACCAACACTAGTTTTCCTAATAGGATAGCTGTTTACAATAGATAATTTTCCTGCGTAGCATTAAATACTGTTACTATAACCTAGCTATATATATATCTACCTTAGGCCCTAGTTAAGCTATCTTTAGCCTCCTAGCGCTCTGTAACTTTTTTTTCTAAAATAGGACCTGTGAGATCCATAATTAGTATAGAATAGTTATTTCCCTTAGTAGATTTTAAGCTTTGCCCATTAGGTTTTAAGGTAGACCCTTTAAAGTAGGGCGATTAAGAGACTGGTCTAGCTTTAGGTAACTAGGTAGTTAATCCCATAGAATTATAGAACCTCTAGCGTTCTATTTATAGGTTAAAATTTGGGACGAAAAGATATAGAATAGGTAAGTAGTCTTTTTAAGTAAGATAATCCAGAAATAAGCGAGAGAGTGTGTTCTTTATAGGCGTGCTTTTAGTATAGCTTAGTCCTTAGCTTGCCGCTAACCTTACTAAAGTAGTGGCTTAGCTTAGGTAGCTTCTGGCAAAGACGTTATAATGCATAAATATTACGCCCATCCCCTTGGAATTGGTGGTACCTCTAGTACTAGAATTAGCCTAGTAAGTTAACCCCCAGCCAGAGGAACCACTTAGAGAGTTGTCTAAGATTTATACATTATTCCCCCTGCCAAATCCTTTAAGTTTTCTTGCAGGATACCGCTTCTTTTAGCTAGTAAAGGCATAAAGGGGTATAACCATTGCTGTCTGCGCCTTGCTGTACTAGGGCCTATGTCAGTAATGCTTTATCTGTAACTCCCGGAAGCAGAGGCAGTATTGGTATTTATTAGTAGTATTAAGTTAGCTTACTCCGCCCCTCTTAGCTATATTACTACTTACTTTCTCGCCAATTTGAAAGTAGATGCTTTAGGTACCCCTTATATAATATAATATAGTCTTCCGGATGGACGACTTATTATAGCATTGCTGTTAAATTAAGGCTGTGTATCCTTAGCTATTTTTTATAGAGTTTAAATCCAGCCTTTCTAAAGCGGACTAAAGCTGATGCTTAGGATTTAGGGGGCTAATAGCAAACCCTAGATCCTAGTATATTGGCCTTAGTTTATGGTATTTAATTGCCATAGTATGTTACCCGTTCTTATATAAGACAGAAACTCCGCAATAGAGACAAAGTCAACTAACCTAGAGTTATTTGGCGAGCACTCCATATTAAGCATCAATAGGGGTATACGGACCCGTTCTGCCACTATAGTAGCTTTATGCAGTAAGGCATTTCCTTTGCAGTTATAAGGTTGATATAGCGGTCCTTTAACTAAGTCTATCCATCCTCTAAGCCTCCTACCGCCCTTTGCTGCCTCCTGCCCCACTTACACTATACTGCTGCGGTAGTTGTGTTTTAGTAACTAGTTATAATTTAAGCTCCGCAAATTCTTATTCTGGCTGCAGCCACCTAAGTCGTGCTCTTAAAGCGGTAAGGATAAGGCGTGTTCTTTAGTTATCTATAATAATAACATAATAGAGTACTAGTGCTAAAGCAATTTCCGGTACGACGTATAAGGGTTAAGTTGGTGTCTTAACTCTAGGGTAGATAATCCTCCGTTAGAACCAAGACGATAGAAAATAGTTAAAATGGGGCTATATAGATATTAGAAGCAAAGACTAAAAACATAAATAACTATAAGAAGAATACTAGAGAGGAGAACAAATAAAAAGCAAGGTAGAGAGAAAAAAAGGCTTAGAGGATATATAATATTGGCCTCCCCAAATCTAATACGACGGTAGTATATAGGCCCTAAGAACGGAAATAATAGTTAAATATTTAGAAGTTAGCTAAAAGGGTGCGTATCCCAGTATTAGTCGTAATTGGAAGGTCGGCGTTAAGGAGTAGGCGCAGGGCAACAAGGGTGGGCCCTTATAGCAGGGGTATAATAAAGGCAGAAGTGGAATTCGAGAGTGAAAGAGCTAGTAGGGAGGGTAGTAAAGGTGATAAAGCGTTTTATAGACGTCAAAAGCGGCGGTCAATTAAGCGAGAGAGCGATACCCAAAAACGGGTGTTAGGGCCCCGCTAAACTTAAATAGGCAGCGCACCAGGACAGAGATTACAAATTTATGGATATCATGCACGGTGTTTAGGCGTGGCAAAACCACCAATTTACTTAGAGGTAAAAGAACAGATGTTATATTATGCTAATATAGAGAGGATGCTGATGTCGTATTTGTTAAATTATTAACAACCAAGTATAATATTGCTACTAAAAACAATAGTGTACTATACATAACTAATGGAATCAGCATAAATTAGGCAGCTATTATTACATAACGCCCCTATGGAGTTTTCTAGGCTTCGCTTTGTTGGCGTGAAACTCTATCTTTGTTGGTTCAAGCCATGACCTTAAAATGACGGTTGATACGAACTTAATTGTTGGAAGAGGTACTTAACTAACCATGAATAACTAAGAGGGAAGTAATAATACGGATTGCAATACCACAAAACCTCATCACTGATGAGGTTTTGTGGTATTGCTTATTGATATTGAATATTGAATATTGAACGTTCAATATCAATATCAATACGACTTGTTCAATACTGAAAGATATTGAATATTGAAAGAGAATATATAAAAGTATATAAAATAGCTAGTTTTATGGCTTCTGCTATAATAAGTATTAGGAATATATACTCTGTTATACGTAGTAGAGTATAATAAGATATATAAAGGCTATAGGACAATATAAGGTGGCTATTTTGGATGTAAGGTGTCCGTTTTGAGCGTACATTTATACTAAGGCCTGTAACAGTGCAAGTGTGGGAGAATTGAGTGAGCGACTTGATTCTAAATCTATGGAAATCAGGTGGTATATATACATAAAAGGTGTAGACAATAAGGGGTAATAGATTGAGT
>Ga0307507_10000910_pt1 | contig 65784 bp, 22 predicted proteins | sample 7_EM_MG_FD_207223 | JGI IMG/M metagenome (GOLD analysis project Ga0307507, IMG submission 207223) | Populus trichocarpa ectomycorrhiza microbial communities from riparian zone in the Pacific Northwest, United States - 7_EM | ecosystem: Host-associated > Plants > Roots > Unclassified | place... | reverse complement strand
TATTATGTTTTGTGTATTTTTATCTTAGTTAGCAGTTTAAGCTTATAGGCGTATAGGCTTAGTTTCTTCTTAATTTAGTATAGGCCCGCGAACTTCTAATTAAGTTTCTTTAAGGGCCGTTAAGTCTTCAGGTTTTGTATATTTAGGTAGGCTATATTACCTTCCTTAAAGTCCTATACGGGAGCTTATCCTTTATTTGCATGCCATTCCTATAACATTTAAGCATATATTAATTTACTTTATAATAGTTCTGTTAACTACTTTATTTAATTAGTAAAGTTATACGCGTTAATTAACTAAATCCGTTTAATTATGGGTCCTATTATGTTAATTTTAGGTTATGGTTTAAATCTAAGTTAAGGGTCTTATCTATAGGTTGCGTAGAATAGCATTACGCCTGTTAATATATTTATTATATTATTTGCGGTAAACTCAGCTAAAGGCAGCTATTTTTCCCAGTTGTCTTATAGGTAGGAGCAGTATATTTATAAGTATTATTCTATAATTGTGTTTATAATTTTAGTTTAGCTATCTATCTCTAGATAAAATGCAGTTAAGAGTTATATTTAAATACTTAATTATTTATATAAAGCTTACTAGAAGTCTAAAACAAACTGGCTTCTACAGTTAGATATTATTGTGTTAGGAAGTCCGTATAGCTTAAAGATATACTTAATAAAATATTTGGCTATTAATATTATATTAATTAAGTCCATAGGAATTATATGTTGCATTTTTATAAGACGGTTAACTACTACTATAATATTTATAAACCTGTTACTACTAGGCAAGTTAACTATAAAGTTAATTAAGATGTTACGCTATCTTTATATTAGAACTGGTAGCGGTTAAAGTACTCCTTGCTTCTTTATATAAGAGGTCTTTCTACGTATGTACATTCTGTATGCTTAAACGTATTTTTGTATATAGTTGTGTATTATAGGCTAGTAATATACTTGTTAAACGATCTTATAAGTTTTTGTATAGCTAGGATGTCCTACTATAGGGGAGTCGTGTACGAATTTAAGTATCTTAAATTGTAAAGGTTTGGAATTTGGAACTACTATCTTCTATTAATAGTATAATTAATTATTTTGGATTTTGTATTCGGCGAGTGTAATATCCTTATACTATTGTTTTCCTATTTAAATTGCTTTTATTATATTAATTATCTATATGTTGTTCTTATATTTGTATTCTATTAGCTTGTTAATTTCTATTTCCCATTTATTAATTTCTGATTTATTTCTTTTAAGTTCCATATCTAGGAATATAAGGCGCAGTTTTTTAAAGCGTTTAGGGGGCAGTAAGATTTATAATTAATTTATAATCTATTTATCTAAAGCGTTTATAGGTAGGTCTTATAATTATTATATTAATGTATTAGGCTTTTGATTAAGTTTACCTAGTTAGTATATAATCTTAAAATTAAATTATAAGAGGTATTCGGCCTAACAAATCTAGTGCTGCGTTAATTGCTTTATAGTTATAAAGTACTATAGGTTCTTATGGTCCGTTAATATGCGTATTAGAAATAACAATCCTTTAAGCTTAGGGCGCTACTATTTAAAATATTTAATAATTGCAAGTAGTTCTTTGTTATATATTTTATAGTTTAATTTAGCAGGGGCGAGCTTTTGGGAGAGAAAGGCTATTAGGCGTAGCTTACCATTCTTATTATATTGTAATAACACTCCCCCTAGGGCATAATTAGATGAGTTTGTTTTAACAATATATTTAAGGTTAAGGTTAAAGTGGGCAAAAATTAGAGTAGTTATAAAGTATTATTTTAAGTTATTAAAAGCTTGTTTATATCTAGCAGTCTATTTAAATTTTAAATTTTTCCTTATTAGGTTTACTAATAGTTAGGTAATTTTTAAGAACTAATTAATAATTAATAATAGAAATTTGTAAATCCTAGAAATCCTTAAATGTTTTATATGTTACTAGGGCTTTTCTAGTTTATAATTGCAGCGACCTTTTTAAGGTCCATTTTAATTCTGTTATAGGATATAATTAGGCCTAAGTATATAACTTTGGATGTGTAGAACTTGTATTTCTTAATATTATATTATAAACCCGCGTCTTATAGGCGTTTAAAGACCATTTGGATATGCTTCTAGTGTTTAGAAAGCGAAGATGAGTAGATTAAGATATTATTAATATATACGGTGACAAATATATTAAGGAATTCTTAAAGTATATTATTAATATATTGCTAAAACGTACTAGGACTATTTTTTATACTAAATAGTATTACTAGGTATTTAAAGAGTCCCTATTATATATAAAAAGCTGTGTACTTTTTATCTCCTTTATAGACACATATTTGGTTAAAGACAGCGACTATATTAAGCTTTGTAAAGTACCATGCCTTTAATAAGCGGTTAAGCGTTTCTTAAATTAAGGAAATAGGATATTGGTTTTAAATTATAATTGCATTTAAAGCTTAATAATTAATATAGAATTTTAAGCCTCCTCCTAGCTTTTTAATAAATAGTATGGGTAAGGCGAATAGAGATTAACTAGGGCGAATAAATCCTTTTTTTAGATGCTTATTAAGGTACTATCGTATTATAAGCAGTTTTTCTTGTAATATACCGTATAGTAGACCAAACTTTGGTGTTATACTAGGTTTAAGTTCTATCTTAAAATTATATATATCCTAATATAGGGGTAGTTGGTTTACAAATCTTTTCTTAAACTTATTAATTAGATTGTGGTACTCTTTAGGCATAAGAGGTTAAGGGTTAATATATTACTTTAGTTCTAGTACTTTCTTAATATCTTCTATAGTTATAGCAAAGATTTTATAGTCTTGTTTTTGTGCTAATAAAATAAAAGGTGCGGCTTATATTATATAAATTTTAAGAGGTTTTGTCACGGCACAGTCCTGACGCGTACTATCTCGTACTGTTTCCTACTATTGGCTGGCCCACCACTAGCGCCTTAGCGGCTGCCCCTACTATTTGTATATAATACCCCCTTTTACCTCCTTCTCCTCTTTATACCACAATGTAGTTATTCAGCCTATTAGCATTACAGCACTGTGACAGTTTGTAGTATCTCCTCTTATACCCCATTGTGATCTTTATTCTCCCCAGTCCACTATCTCTATTTTCCCAGTATAATCGCAACCCAGCGCGACCGACACCACCATACCACAGTCCTAGACAATCTCAGTACAGTTCTAAACAATCTTAGTATTATCCTAAACAATCTCAGCATTATAGCTAGCCTTACAGATTTTAATTACCCTACCTAGATCCCCTAAAATAGGTAACCAGAATACCTTATTGGCGAACACATATAAAGCGCTTGCCCGCCTCTTTAATACCTCCTATACTAACATTACCTAGGCAATTAGGAGTGGTCCAAAGTACTCTAAGAACCTTAATATAGCAGGAACATTTCAGTACCTCTCTATATATATAACCCTTTTAACTAGCGTTAAGAGCGGTCTCTAAACAGTCTATAATAAAGGCCGGACTATAAAGTCCTAACTTAAAGAAGCTTAATACAGAATTAACTCCCTTAAGACACTTAAACGACGTATAAAGCAATACAAACAGTAAGCTTTGGTATATACTAAGACTATATGAAGCCTAAGCTCTTAGATCACTACACTTACCTAAACCATTGCTAATAAGAACACCACTACTGGCTCTCCTCCCCTAGCTAAGCCCTATAGAAAAAAGCGTGAAGTAAAAAACCCTACCCCATTTGATGGCAAGGGATCACCAACTAAAAAGCAAGAAAAATTTAAAATATAGGAAATAAAGATCTAAGGCATTTTCTATAGAGATGCAAAGTGCTTTAAGACCCTAATGGATAAAGTCCTCTATATGTCAGATATGCTAATAGATAAGGCTTATAACTATATCAAGCATGGCCTTAATATGCTATACATATACCCAAACAACCTAAGCAAATAGGCCTTCTCTAACTAAGAGTTTATATTTATATACATAAAGAAGTACTATAAGACTATAAATATAACCCAAGCGGCTAAGAACAAATTAGATACCTTAAACTAAGGCAAGCGTAATTACTAGTCCTAAAAAGCAGAGCTTAATAAGTTAATAATAAAAGCAAATAAAACTGAGGAATAAAAGATAGATCTGCTTAGGAAGAATATTTTATCTAAAATAAAGGACTTAGCCTTTACCCTTAGCCATAAAATCGACGATGCTAACTATAAGGGCTAGAGTAAGTAAATAGACGTGTTCACTTATAACCTACAGAACTACGCCCACTATACTAAGCTAAATACTGCTAAGCTAAGTACTACTAGCGGCTATTAACCTACACTACCTAATAACAACACCTTAGTACTAGTACTATAGAATAACCCAATAGACCTTAACGCCGTTAAATTCAGTGGCAGTAGTAGTAGCCTCCCTAATAACATCTGAAAACATTATATAGATAATAGACTCTACCTAGCATATGGTTAACCTAGCCACTAAAAAGATGCTTATAACCCCAAAACAAATCTAAATCCCCTTTTAATGCCACCACGCCAACCCCTTCCTAGCCGTAGTAGATTCTTTAGTAGAGGGATTAGTAACTAAAACAACAACCATAAATAGGGATATAGGTTCGGACACAGAGACCTACCCCCGCAATTCCCTTCCCCAATACAGCCCTAGCTGATAGTCCCGTATATAAACTACAAATAAGTACTCCATGCCGCTACTAACTATAAGACCGGCTATATCCTTAGCGAAGTACCCCCTAGCATATATACACTATTAGAGACTAATACGTTAGGATATACCAGCCAAGACTATAGCCACCAGCCAAGCCCTATAATTTAGTTATTAAAAAACCAACCCTTAGACTAAGTCGCCTCTAAGGGTTAAAACCATAAAAGGAGAAAAATAAAAGGATTAGATATATACTACTAGATTAGTTAGATTTTATTCTAAGTTAGCTACTACTTAACCTTAAAATAGCAAATAATAATAGGAATGCCATCCTTATTTAGACCTACCTCTCCTTACTACGTAACCCACTTCTATAAGTTTTCATTAAAACAGTAAGCCTTGTTAATAGTAGTAGTATAGCACTAGCGTTTGCAGACGAAGACTTGCTTATAAAAAAGCACAATATTATAACAAAAAGACTCCTAGTCCTAAAACCACTCTGCCTTGCTAATAGACTCCCATCTAGCTTTATTACCCACTACTTTACAGTAAAAATAACAATCGGCCACTATACAGAATCTATACTCTTCTATATTATAAAGTTATTACCCTTAATACCAGTAATTCTTAGAATACCCTAGCTTAAAAAGCATAACCTAAAACCAGACTTCCCCACTCTAAAGCTTAAATTTAACTCTAATTACTGTGCCTATAACTATCTCCTATGGTATATCCCTAACTATAACTAAGTAGCACCACACAGACGTATTACACGGCTAACGCTTAGATACTATTAGCTAATAGTAGAAGAGGTACCTAACACTAATAAGCTAATATATGCAGTAAATAAAACAGAGATTCTGGAAGACTAGACTACTACCCTATTCCCAAAAAAATAAACACCGCTAGAACTATAAGTCCCCTATATATACCTACTTAACCTAGGTCAGCTAATAAAACACCTAACTTTAAGTTATTTACCGTACGTATATGTGACCGCATATATAACAGCTAAGGGTGTTATAGCCAAGACCAAAACCAGAGCAATTAAGACCTCCCCCCCATAACGCCCAACCTTACACCTATCTCCCGCGCATACCGTGTAAGGCCGCCACCTCGTTTCCGCCCCCCTAGGCCAACTGAGCCGTACTAGCCTAGCCGTAGCACTGGAGAACCAGACATGCCCTAACCTAGACGATATTAAATACACTTATACTGTTAATTTTACCCAGTTCTGTAAATAAAAAGGCGTAAAGGTGATAAGGATCTATATAGCAGAGCTAGTAAAACTAGTTAAATAAGAAAAACACGAATAGCTACTTAAGGAGCTACTTATAGGCCTAATAGAAGTACCAAACCTATTAAAAAGGTCTTTCCGCTAGCTAATAGAAGGCAACTATATAATGGAGGAAGCCTGTAAAGTGCTACCCCCTTATTTCTATAACTTCCTTAAGATAAACCTAAAAACTAAGTCTGAGTTTCTATACCAGAAGATAGTTAACACTAATATTAAGAAATTCCTAAAAGGCAAACCAGGATTAACCTATAAGGATATTTTACAATACTTACCAAAAGAGTTTTATAAATATATTAAACACTTTCTCCCTAAGAATGCAGATAAGCTGCCCCCTTACCGACCATAGGACCATAAAATTAAGATTATACTAGGAAAGCAGGCCCTGTACTATAAAAACAGACCACTTTTACCCGCTAAACTCAGCTATATAAAGAAGTGGATTGACAAGATACTAGATAAGGGTTTTATCCGCGAATTAACCTTACCAGCCACCGCACTACTCCTCCTTGCAGCGAAACCTAGCGGTAGTATATAAATCTACCATAACTACCAAGGCCTAAATACAGTTACTATTAAGAACTAATACCCACTGCCACTAGTCTGTAAGACACTTGACGTACTCTATAGTGCTAAATACTTTACTAAGCTTAACGTAATTACTACGTTTAACCGGATCCAGATCACGGAAGGCTATAAGTAGCTTACAGCATTTATCACCCGGTTTGGACTCTATAAAATGCTAGTTACACCATTTAGTCTCTATAACGCGCCCACCACGTTCTAAAACTATATTAACCATATTTTACACAACGCCCTTAACAACTACTGCACTGTATATCTTAATGATGTCCTTATCTTCTTAAAAACACACACCAAGCATATAAAACACGTAAATAAAATTATCTAGAGACTTAGTAATGCTGGACTCTAAATTAACATTAATAAGTCTAAGTTTTGTGCTACCAAAACAAAATACCTTGGCTTAATTATTTTAACTAATAGCATAACCATAGACCCTAAGAAGGTGCAGGCCTTACAGGAATAAAAGGACCCAACGTTAGTTAAGGAACTACAGTAATTTCTTAGCTTCGCAAACTTCTACTAATAATTCATTTAAGGCTATTTTAAGGTAGTTAAGCCCATAACTAGGCTACTAAAAAAAAGTATCAGCTAGTTATGGGGCCCTAATTAAGCACAGGCATTCTAGACCCTAAAAACAATATTTACTAAAGCACTAATCCTAGCGTATTACGACTACATAAAGAAGACTGTAGTAGAGACAGACGCCTTAAACTAGGCTTTAGGTGGAGTGCTCTATTAAGCCAACAAAAGTAATAAGCTTAAGCCAGTTATATTCTTCTCTGCTAAGCACTTAGCCCCTAAATATAACTATAAAATATATAATAAGGAGCTCCTGGCAATTGTTAAGGCACTAGAAAAATAGTGTCCTAAACTACAAGGAACTAAGCAGCTATTTAAAATTATTATAGACCATAAGAACCTCTAGACCTTTATAATAATAAAACAACTAAACCAGTGCCAAGTCCGCTAGGCTGAGTTCCTTTCCTAATTTAACTTTGTTATTACCTATAGGCCTAACACTAAAGCCACAATCCTAGACGCTCTTAGCCGCCTCCTAGGCGTTGTACCTGCTAATGCTAATGACGAACGTCTATAACACTAAGACCGCGTTATCTTACTACTAAAGAAAGTTAACCCTACCATCCTAGAAGAACTACTAAGCAAATCCCAAGACCAGAGCATTAAAGACTTTATCGCAGTAATAGACCTAGAGCCTAAGAAAAAAACCCTTAAGGAGCTTATTAAGAATGCCTATAAAGAGAACAAACTTGCTAGGAATATATTAGCTGCACTACGCAAATGGGAAGACTGTAAAGCACGCTATTAGCCCAAGTAAATTAGGAAGCTGCTCCGCTATAACAAATCCAAATGTTTAATTATTAACGGCCTAATCTACTACAGAAATTAAGTATTTATCCCTAATTCACATAAACTCCGACTAGAAGTTGTATACCGCATGTATAGTTTAGGCCCTGCGGGTCACCTAGGCCGCGTTAAAACACTAGACCTCCTTAATTAAACGTATTAATGGCTAGGTATTTTATAGTTTACGGCTACCTTTATAAAAGACTGCGCTCTCTGCTTCCGTATAAAAACCCTATACTTAGCACCGCCTAGTTTCCTAAAACTACTAAAACTACCAGTCCGCCTGTGGACCAATATCTCTATTAACCACATCGTTAACCTACCTAAGTGCCTTTATAATAGCAAAACATACAGATACATCTTTATTGTTGTTAACCGCCTAATAAAGATAAAACACTTTATTTCTATTACTAGCCTAGATACTAAGGAGCTTATTAAAGCATTTATCCACACTGTCTATAAGTTATACGGCGCTCTAAATACCATTATTTCTAATAGAGGCTCTTTATTTATTTCTAACTTCTAGCGTTACCTAAACTAGCGCCTAAAGGTAACCCTAAGCCCTAGCTCCGCATAGCACCCTAAAACGGATAGTTAAACTAAAATTGTTAATACAGCAATAAATAAGTACCTACGCGCCTTCGTAAGCTTCACCTAAGATAACTAGGTAGATTGGCTCCCCCTTACCAAGTTTGCCATAAATAACCAGGTTAATAAAACCACGGGAATCTTACTATTCTTTGCCAACTATGGCTATAACCCACGTCTAGGCGTCAAACCAGTAGGCCCCCAGCCATTAGCCCTGTCTGTATATATAAAGAAGGAGTACCTATAAGCTAATACTATTGCTAACCGCTTTAAGCGCATCTTAACCCAGCTTAAAGCCCTAGCTTATATCTCCCAGCGACGATATAAAGATAACGCTAATATAAAATAAGACAAAGGTATAATATTTAAAAAGGATAATATAGTTATAGTTAGCCTTAAAAACATAAAGACTAACCAGCCTAAGAGGAAGTGGGACAATAACTAGGACGGACCCTAGCCCATCCTAGCTGCCTATAAAAGAGCAGTTGTAGTTAACCTCCTAGACCACATCCGTGTTAATAAGTCTTTCTATACTTTAAAAGTCCGCCTCTGGTTCCCTAAAGAGATCTCTGGTTAAGCACGCATTAGCAAAGAGGAACGTTATAATATTACAGGCAGGATAGCTAAAAGGGATAATGACGGCAATATTACAGACAAGTGGGAATTTAAAAAGATTCTTAATGTACATAATAAACAAATAGATGAGCATAGCTTAATATACTGTATTAAATGGAAATACTACAATAAGAAAACCTGGGAACCCGAGAAATCCCTAAAAGGGTGCGAGCGCGCACTACTAAGGTTTTATAAACAACACCCTAAGAAGCCAGGACCCCTAGACTAGGTATAAGATAAGGGAGAGTCATACTAAGGCCGTAGCCGACCACAAAGGTAATTTGTAGTGGTTAAGATCTTATGGAACTTTAACTACCGGTCAAAGTTATCTAATTAATTAGTTTTTTGCTAAGAAGCGCCACGCGGTAGCAGTGTAGAGTTCTACTAATTTTATTCATTAAGCTGACCAATTAAGATTTTCTATGCCTAGTATAGAAAATCGCTATTGGCTTGGTCAAGGGCGGTGAGCAGAAGTGACATCTTTGCAGCAAAAATAGGTTATTTATTCGGTTTAGGGACCAAACCTTTTGGGAAGGGGAGTACTGTCACGGCACAGTCCTAACACGTACTATCTCGTACTGTTTCCTACTATTAGCTAGCCCACCACTAGCGCCTTGGCGGCTGCCCCTACTATTTATATACAATACCCCCTTTTACCTCCTTCTCCTCTTTATACCACAATGTAGTTATTCAGCCTATTAGCATTACAGCACTGTGACAGGTTTTAGCGTAACATCTTCGCCTTCTTTACTATAATTAGTAGTTATAGCCTTATTGTTTTGGCTTAGGGTTTATAGTAGGGGCAGTTTATATTATATTAAATTTAAATAATCTTGTGCATGTTTGTAAGGTAGGTAGTGTTTTAAGCAATAACTTTAGTAGTAGGTTGTATGGAACTTTAGTATTTCTTTAACCCAGCTAATTAAAGGGTTATGTTGTTTTAGCTATCTATATCCAAGTATTACTCTATTAAAAAAGAAAATGGAGATCTAACTACTGGTTTTGGAGGGTTCTGTCGCCGTTTTTAGAGGTCGCATTGCCAAAACTCCCCGCCACCCTAAGCCTCTTACTTGCCGGTCTAACGTTAAGCCTCTCGCTTACCGCCCTACGCCCCTCGCTTTTTAACAGGCAGACTATAATCCTTCTACGCGCCTGGCACTAAAGCTATATATACTCTATAGCTTCCACCTCTAATCTGTTTAATCTAGGCCCAGTTTCTCTTATTCTCTACTATCCTATCTCCTTAACCCCACATTGCTCTTTAGATCCTTCCCGCCGTTATTACCCTCTAGGTCCTTCCCACCATTACTGCCCTAAGTTCTCTTCTAGCTCCCTAGAATACGGTACGCTTAATTATTAAATCGCAGCTCGCCGTCTAGCGTTACCGACGATAAGTATATGGGCATAGACAGCAACAGTAATAGCTATAGGACAGAGCCAACCGTCTTCAACTATAATGCCGACAGTAATGCCAATAGTAACGCCAACTACGACACCGATAGTGGCATTAACTATAACGCTAATAGCATTGCTAGATCTAACAATGCTTATAAAGCGCCCGCTTAAGCATGGCTTTATAAGGATTAAGACCATCTACCAGAATACTACCTTAAACAGTTAAAAGAGTTTAAGGAATCCAATTTTATAACGCAGGACTACGCTAATAGCAGTACAAATCTCCTTAACCGTATTAAAGATTAATAGTATTAGTAAGTAATAACCTGTTCTACAGCTTTCTCTTAGGCTTAACCTAAAGCTAACAATTTCTAGATACTGCACCTATATAAGAAAAGACCCTAAGAAAACGTACTAAGTCCTCTCACTTTAGCTATTTTATAGCTTTTTTAACTGGCTCCTAAATTAGAAACGAGGGAAGGGGGGTAGGAAATAGTATAGAATAAAGCTTTCTAGCTCACTTGGTGTATACTAGAAGTACTATCGCCTTATATACAAGAGAGCAACTGGTAGGAAAATTGCTAGCAAATTAACCTGCTAAATATATAAGGTAATTACGTTCCTAGTTAACCCTTTAGCCTAGTAAAGTAAGGCAGAGCTAAGATATCTTTTCTAGGTACTTCAGAAACTGGTAAAGAAATATAGCTTAAGTAATAAGAAGCGAGAAAAGCCCGTTATGGACATAGAGGATCTCACCCTAGTTCTTAAGACCAACTTAGTTATAATAAAAAGGAGATATATAGTTGGGCGATATTGGATGCAAGTCCATTTCTTACTACAGCTAGGCCTTTATACCGCAAGCTAACTTAAAGCTCTTCTTAACCTATGCTACTAACATATAACAATTACACTTATTCGCGACCTAGAAGGCGGGCCTTATAAGATCGTGCCTAAGTTTATATTTAAATTTACTAAGGAATATCTTGGCATAAAAGAAGCGTATATTCTCTTTCTACCCCATTCCTCTCCTTATGCTTACGGAGAACTAGTAATACTTTCCTAATTCCTAAGATTATCTTTAACCCTTTGCTTATTCTTAGCCCTTATATCTTTCTCCTAGGCCTTCTTTTTGCTAACTAAGCTTTTAAAGCCCCTAATCTAACGTCTGCAGAGCAGCTTAGTAAGCTATATATCAAGCCCAGGCATAATGAGTTGCCACTACCACTCTGTTTAAACCTAGATAATATCTCCCTATTTTGGCAATTAATTAAAACTTTCTATAGCTATAAGGCCTTACCTAACCAGCCTTTACTATACTTAACTCTTTTACCGTGGATTAAGGACCTTGGCGTAATTATAGGATTTCGGTAGGTTGCGCGCCTATATAGTCTCCGTTATGGCGTAGGCAAGGCATTTAATAAGAATAGTAAGTTCTACTAAGACCTTTCTAACGCCTATACTACCTAGGTAACGTAAGTGACGCCCTTTAGAACCTAATAATATAGTACGCCGACGCTTAAATATTCCTAAAGCACTACCTTCCGCGGCGTGTTGGTGTAGATACATAGGCAATCGTTTAAGGCTTAGAGCCTTAAGAAAAGGTAATAAAAGCAGTATGCTAAATAAGCCAATTAATTAACCTATGGCGGCCATAGCACCTAATAACAGAACAATCCTTATTAGTAAACAAGAACCCATATATTTATTCCTTAATTAAAGTTTAAAATAAGCTAAAGCTTAGCCTTAAGCGCAAAACCATAGGAAGCACAGAATACTAAAAGCTTAGCCGAGAAATTACAAATAAAAGGCAACGTTAGAGAAATATACTATTGGAAAATATTAAGAAGAATTAGGATAACAAATAAGCTATAATTAATATTAAGCGGCAACTTTCCAGAGTTATATTTAGCGAGGATATTAAAGCAACCTTAGAATCTAATAATAATAGATTAGTTAAACACAAACGCCTTATTAAAGTGATTATAACGCTACCTAGCACGTTACTAGAAGATAAAATACGCAGATGCAACAATGCCATCAATGCGATCGTAGATTACTACAATGTTGAGGAAGGTAGAGTGTATTGGCTAAGTCATTACCAGAGACAGTCTAGGATAGGCATTACCCTTAGCCAAGTTAAGATTGAAGAAGATGCTAAGATTTTAGAAGCGGCTAAAGTGTTAGAGAGGGCAAAGTCATCCTTATATAAGGAGAAAAGACTAAAGATATGCTTTATCTGCCTTGGGAACCAAAAGCTACTAATTGGCAAGCGCATACATGAGTTCTACACTCTAGCTGCTCTTATAAAACATTTCTGAGAAAGGCATCTCTCCAAACTCCTATAGTAGGGTAAGATTGAATGCAACGTTTGCGAAGTAACCCTTTAGCACAAAATGCATCTTTAAAACTATGCGTTCCTTATACATGGGACCTTTTTCTAGTCATTGCGCGCTTATCTTATTATTCTTTACCACTTTTTATTTCATTTTAGTCTGTTGTTATCCAATCCTGTTCCAGTATTTAGTAGAGTAGATATAAGACTAGGATTCTATAATTCGTCCAGGGGGGGCGAGGGGTAATAGGTAAGGTAAGGGTGAGGTAAAGGGTAAGGTAAAGGATAAGGTAAAGGATAAGATAAAGGGTGGGGTGAGGGGTGAAGGTTAAGGAGTAAGGTAAGGGGCGAGGGTAAGGGTTGGTTATATACTTTACCTTAGGTAAACTAGTTTTGGTAAGGAGCTGTTAGAGTTCGAATTCTATATAGATAATGTAGCTCCAACCCATAAGTAAATAAGGGGAAAATTATACCCGTTCCGATTAGTATATAACCACACGTAACAGCAAGCCAAGGTAAAACTGGAAAGCTTAATTAGAGATTGGTCCAAAGCGGACTGATCTAAAACGGACTACTTAAGCCTATAAGCGAGAGAGGCATTGCAGGCTGAGAAACGACTTAGGAACATGATATAGTAAAACCTCTTTAGTACGATACCGTTTTTGCGGCCGAGCATATTGTAATACCAATGGTATTGTTATACTAAATTGTTATATAATGCATTAATAAGCAGGAAAACGGAGGCCAACTACCCTAAAAGTGTATAATATACCCACCGTACGGGCTAAATAGGGCTTCTCCTATACAAAATCTTATCTAGTTATAACGATTTTGATGGAGCCACCTTAACAATATCATTAAAAGTCAGATTATCGTAATATTACACCAAAAAAGGCTTAATTAAGGGGTGTAGATCGTAATATAGATATATATTGTTATATACCCCATATCGTAATAAGGGGGGTTTACTGTACTAATTAAACTTTGCCTAATATGGCTTAATAGAGTGCAGAGCCTTAATCTAAGCCACGGGAACGTATTACCCTATTACATAACCACTAACAATAGGGCATGACGCTAGGTAGACTATCCTACTATAGGTTTAGGGGGGACACCCTAAGAGGATATTTCCACTCCGGATGGCACTAGAGTGAAATTAGTCTTAGGGTAATGCTCTTAGGCTATAGGTTGGTCTTAGGCGCCACGACCGCATAATTTCTACAGCCGGCATATTTTTTAAGCTGCATATTTTTTATAGGCCGCCATTATTAGTACCTAGCTCCTAGGAGTTTAAGGCTCCTAAGACACTATTCCTGGGACCTAAAACTTTCTAAAAGTTTAAGGATTCTAGAAGACTAATCCTGGGACCTAGAAGCTTCTAGGAGACTATTCCCGGAAGCCTAAGGCTACTAGGAGACTATTCTTAGGATCTAGAGGCTCCTTAGAGCTTAATTTTAAGAGGCTATCCCTAGGACCTAGAGACTCCTAGGACCTTAATAGGTATAGGAAGTATAAGGAGAATACCAGGCGTATTATCCTAGAGTGCCTAAATCTAGCCCTTACTAAATTTAGTCTTCTATTTTTAGGAGGCGAATTTTATAGGGCGTCTAAAACGGGCACCTAAAGCCTTAATAGTTATTAGCGAAACTGGCTTCGCCTATTCCCCTAGGGGAATAATCCTCTAGGGCCTCGTTCCCCTAGGGCTTCGTTCCCCTAGGGCTTCGTTCCCCCAGAGCTTTGTTCCCCTAGGGCTTCGTTCCCCTAGGGCTTCGTTCCCCCAGGGCTTCGTTCCCCTAAGGCTTCGTTCCCCTAGGGCTTCGTTCCCCTAGGGCTTCGTTCCCCTAGGGCTTCGTTCCCTACGCTTCCTCTCCTCTTGGCCTCTAAGCTTGCTTAGATCTGCCCTTATACTTCTGGCTTACTAACGACGCTAAGAATGCTAATATAATATCTTGGCGTATATCTGAGCATGTATTAAACCCTAGCAATAGTAAACCGGTTGCTAAGAAATCTACCTCTAAAAATGGATACTTTGCGCCTTGTTTTAAGGGTTAGGAAGTCTAAGGATAGAGAAAGCTTGTATTACTATTTTATAGCTAAATACTTCCTGCCACCAACGCCATAAAAATAAGGGTGTGGCTAGAGCGGGTCAGCCGCCCTCCCTACTTATAGTGGCAACATTCAGTGCTAAATTACTTTGATTACCGTTAGATATTACTTATAAGCATACTTATATAGCGAGACCTATTCCGGCATTTCACTAGATTTAGCCTGCTGCTATAATTAAAAAAAACAGATTTACTAGGGTTTTCGCTAAGTCTTAACTAAATAATCTCTTCTAAGCTACGCCTAGGACAATTATAAACGTGCAATATATAAAATAAAGTCTCTTTAAACTCCAATCTCTATATTCTCTAGCTTGCCACCTATTTAGAGTTGTAAGCGATATTATATATGGATAGTGAGCGCTAAGGACCTTTTTCTACAGCTAGAAGTATTTTTCTATTAGTAAAATAGCCTCGTTGTTACGGCCTTAGGCCTTAAACGTAAATGCGAGATTGTTTATACTGGTTAGCGTGTCTAGATGCTCCTCCCTAAGCACCTTTAAGCATATCTTTAGTTCTTTGGCTTAAAGCTCTTTGGCCTCCTTCTACCGCCCTTAATTGCTATATATTAACGCCAGGTTAGCTATGCTAGTTAGCGTAGAAGGATATTCCTCCCTAAGCACCCTTTTTCTTATCTCTATTACTTGCACTTCTAGCTCTTTGGCCTCCTTTTACTGCCCTTAATTCTTGTACGTCGACGCTAAGTTAGCCATGCTGGTTAGCGTGGAAGGATACTCCTCCCTAAGTACCCTCTTTCTTGTCTCTATTACTTATATAAATAGCTCTTCGGCCTCCTTCCACCGCCCTTAATTCTAAAACGTCGACGCTAGGTTGGCTATACTGGTCAGCGTAAAAGGATACTCCTCCCTAAGCACCCTTGAGCATATCTTTAGTTCTTTAGCTTAAAGCTCTTCGGCCTCCTTCCACCGCCCTTAATTCCTGTATGTTAACGTTAGGTTAGCTATGCTGGTTAGCGTAAAAGGATACTCCTCCCTAAGCACCCTTAAGCATATCTTTAGTTCTTTAGCTTAAAGCTCTTTAGCCTCCTTCTACCGCCCTTAATTCTAAAACGTCGACGCTAGGTTGGCTATACTGGTTAGTGTAAAAGGATGCTCCTTTCTAAGTACCCTCTTTCTTGTCTCTATTACTTACACCTCTAGCTCTTTGGCTTCCTTCCACCGCCCTTAATTCCAAAACGTTAATACTAGGTTGGCCATGCTGGTCAGCGTAGAAGGATGCTCCTCCCTAAGCACCCTCTTTTTTGTCTCTATTACTTACACCTCTAGCTCTTTGGCCTCCTTCTACTGCCCTTAATTCCAAAACGTTAACGCTAGGTTAGCCATGCTAATTAGCGTAGAAGGATGCTCCTCCCTAAGCACCCTCTTTCTTATCTCTATCACTTGCACCTTTAGCTCTTCGGCCTCCTTCTACCGCCCTTAATTTCAAAACGTCAACGCTAGGTTGGCTATGCTGGTTAGCGTATCTAGATGCTCCTCTCTAAGTACCCTCTTTCCTGTCTCCATTACTTATATGTCTAGCTCTTCGGCCTCCTTCTACCGCCCTTAATTCCAGAACGTTGACGCTAGGTTAGCTATGCTAGTTAGTATAGAAGGATACTCCTTCCTAAGCACCCTTAAGCATATCTTTAGTTCTTTAGCTTAAAGCTCTTCGGCCTCCTTTTACCACCCTTAATTCCTATACGCCGACGCTAGGTTAGCTATACTAGCCAGCGTAGAAAGATGCTCCTCCCTAAGCACCCTCTTTTTTATCTCTATTACTTATACCTCTAGCTCTTTAGCCTCCTTCTACCGCCCTTAATTCCTATACGTCGACGCTAGGTTGGCTATGCTAGTTAGTATATCTAGATGCTCCTTCCTAAGCACCCTCTTTCTTATCTCTATTACTTACACCTCTAACTCTTTGGCCTCCTTCCACCGCTCTTAATTCCTATACGTTAACGCCAGGTTGGCTATACTAGTTAGCGTAGAAAAATGCACCTTCCTAAGCACCCTTAAGCTCTTCTCTATTACTTGCATAAATAACTCTTTGGCCTCCTTCCACCGCCCTTAATTCTAGAACGTCAATGCTAGGTTAGCTATGATGGTTAGTATATCTAAATACTCCTTCCTAAGTACCCTTTTTCCTGTCTTTATTACTTGTACATCTAGCTCTTTGGCCTCTTTCCACCGCCCTTAATTCCTATACGTTGACGCCAGGTTGGCTATGCTGGCTAGTATAGAAGGATACTCCTCCCTAAGCACCCTTAAGCTTATCTCCATTACTTGCACCTTTAACTCTTTGGCCTCCTTTTACCGCCTTTTAAGATTATATACTAACCCTACTATTACTATACTACTTAATGTCTCTTCTTGCTCTTTACCAAGCAGCTTCTCTTTTACTTTTATTAACCTTACTAATATCTTTTCCGCGTTAGAAGCACTTCCTTATTACTACGCATACAATGCTGTATTATATAATAGTAGAGCCCACTCCTTAAGCAACCCCTCCCCCTTAGGCTGCTGTGCTAATGCCAACTTTATATATAGGAAAAGCGCCTGGTATTTAGCCTAATTCTTATACTACCCGCCCAGAAACTCCCTATAAAGATTTATAATATACTTCTTCTTCTATCCTTTAAGTTGCCCCTAACCTTCTAGCTACTTTTAAGTAGCTAACTATACTAACCTATGCATTTTAAATATAGTTGTATTAGTGGTAAGGGAGATAAATAAGTAGTTTTTTAGTATAAGATTATTATTTTTAAACCCGTTATTAATGCTAGCGTCTAATACACTATCTTTACTATTACTCTTTTTATTATTTTTATAATCTACTCCTAAGCTTTTACACCTATTTCTTGTCCTGCTCTAATTCTAAAGTAGTATTTTAGGAATTTCTTACCGGTTAAAAAAGCTTATAAGTAATAGTAGGTTAGCTGCCAATTACCTTATTTAAAATATATAATTAAACAATATTTGCTAGGTTATAATAATAGAATTTTTGGCCTCCTAGTCTCTATAAAGATACCCCCTATTATAGTTTAAAAGACTTATCTTTGCCTTATCCCCCTTCCGCAACTTTTTAATATACTACTATATAGAATATCTTAGTGCTTATTCCTTAATATATATAGCCGCCTAGACAATAGCAAGTGGCATAAATTTAAGTGCTACTGCTAGTTTAGTAATATCTAACTAGTTACTCTATATTCTAAGCTTTTTTTTATAAAGCGCTAGTGCTTACTCTTTATCTATTAGTTCTATAGTGATTATATTACTCTTTTCTACTAGTTTTAGCGCTATATCTCTACTTTGCGTTATAATAAGAATCGACCTAGTTGCGCTTAAAGGTAAATATTAAAAGAATAGTTATATAAAACCACTATTTAGGTAGCCTTCCTGCGCCGCCTAGCTTATAGTTTAAGGCATAAGAAGGAAGTCGGTATTATTAATATTATTAAAAATAAGCACTTACTTTCCCTTCCTCTTATTATGGAGCCAGTTATAGATAAGCTTAAAGATATTTACCTTTAAATTTGTCCGGCTAGGAATTTTAACCTAGTTTATAATTTCCTAAAAACTTTACTTAAAATAAGCGGCGCTACTTCTGTGTACCTAAAAAACCTATATATTTAGCAACTTATCTCTAACTTAGTAGGTATATTTAATGGCAAGCTGTAACTTTCTATGCGCTAGTTAACAGTTAGAACTAGCTCTAGGCCGTTTAAATTATACCCTACTCCGCTAAGGCTAATAAGCGCCGCCCTAGATGCTGGTATAGATAGCTTTTTATAGATCTAATTAAGTAGTAACCGCCTATTGACGTAATTAAGGTTATAGAGGAAGGGGATATTAAAGGAAGGGCTTAGAGGTATTTCTAATTATTTTAATAGGGGAGCTTATTGTTAGCATCGTCGAGCTAGGGCCACTATAACTTACCAGGTAGGAGGTAGAACTTGGCGCTAATTAGCCTATAGCTCTGCCCTACTTAAAAGCCGTGGTTACTATCTCTAAAGGCACTTACTGCGCTGTTTTGTGCCATGCCGAATGCGCAGGCAGAGAATTGTTCTAGATTATAGAGTTGAGAAACTAGATATTGGTAGGCTAGTATTTTAAAGCGTGCGGCTGCTTAGCCTAGCCCATTCCCCAGCCTTGCGCCATCGCTGCCTTCTTGGCCTCTTCGCCTACACTAGCATTAGTGCCCTTATGGACCAATATTTGAATTCTCATAGCTTAGACTCTTTAATTCCCACTTATAAAAATGCCTAATCCTTTTAGCGTTGCCGTAAGCATTGTTAGCGTTACTATTCCCGCCCTACACGGTACCTAACTTCTTTTAGATGACCTTAACAAGATTATTAATGCCCTATAGGTTGTCACGGGACACCCCCGTGACACCTTATACACGTCCACCTGTTTCCACTAACTGAACAACCGGAGACTGACTACGAGACGGCAATCTGACAGCAATCTGCCGTATTCCGCCGCAATCTGCTGTCTTTACTGTTGGAGTTGCTAACTGGCAACTTTAAGGACCTCTAACTGCCGAATTCTGCCAAGTTCTACTAGAACCGCCACCTAAGCTCTACTCTGCCTATGTATAGTATAGTACCTATTAACCTAGTAACTAAGCGAATGTTATATACCCTTTTTCCCCTGTTTCCTACTTCCTTTTCCTTACGCAACGTCTTAACTTTATTACGCAGTTTATATATATAGCTTAATAATATCTACTTCGCTATATATTATCACCGCTTATGCTTACTCTGTAATACTATATTGCGTTAACCTTATATACCACCCTCTGAAATATAGAACGACCCTAAAGCCCCTATAATAGCCGCTAGCATTATGTCCGCACTCTAAGAATAATTGGTAGAGATATAGAAGTCCTTTATAGACGCCCTTGTATAGAACTAAGCTACTTTAACTTAATAATAAGTTAAACAAGAAGCACGACACCTATAAATAATTAAGGACCTTTAAGAAGAAGTCCGCACCCTTAAGATACCCATACTAGGGCCCTAAAACCGAATACCTTTTCTAGAGATAAATACGCGAAATAAGAGTCCCGAACCTATAGTAGCTATTTACCCCAAACTAACTACCGCACTGTAATAATCTGAACGACTACTAGACCCTTTAATATTTATTAGTAAATAATAAGAACTCTAATTATTTTTAAGCTAGTTTAAAAATAAGCTAACTAGTAATGCTAACCGCTACCTAACTAAAGCTAACTGACTCTGTTACGCCCTAAGTTAACTAGGAGGAGATGTAGCTAACCTTATTAAACCCCTTTAACCAAATTTAGTATAAAGTCTAGTTGTACTTCTTAAAGCTATATATGGTAACCCGAACCGCCAAGCTACTGCTTAAAGAAAGATAAACTATATAACTTAAGAAACGAAAAGCTTTCTAGTATACTTCTCTAAATTTAACCGTTATATAAAGGAAACAGGCTGGAATAACTCTATACTGGTTAATAGCCTTATTAAATCCCTAAGTCCTGAACTAAAAACCTCCCTAATAGGTGTAGACCTACTAGGAGCCCTTAATGCCTACGCAAACATTATTAATAAATAATATAATAATATACTACGCCTAATACCGAAGTCTATCCCTTAATATAATATAACAGCTCCGCGAACAACTATTAAGTTATTGTCTTAGCCTAAGCACCCTAATGCTATGGACATTGACTCTAGAACTCTAGAGTATACCCCACTAAGGTCCCCTAAATAAAAACAATGTATTAAGCTAGGCCTTTGCTTTAAATGCGGAAGTAAGGCTTATATTTTAAGATACTACTCTATCCCTATACCCTAATACGATTTACAAACGGCTAACACTAGCAACCGTTTACTATACCAATTCTCTAGTTACTATCCCTAATCTTTATATAGCTCTAGCCCCGTATCTAGTAAGCACCACTTATAAGGACGAAGTTATAGCCAACGTTCTATAGGAACCCCACCCCGGTCACCTTTAAAAGGAAGGTCCTGGAGCTAAGTCGCTCTCCAGGACGGCGCTGCCTTAGGATCTCGTTAAATGCTTTAGATGTTATAAATTCTAACTTTTAGGATTGCAGCATAACTGTTAACTGTTATCTTTGGCAGAATAATTAATAGGCTAATGCTTAAGTCCTAATTAATACAGAAGCCAGTAGTATAGGATTTATTAACAAGATCTTTATATAAGATAATGGTTTTACCCTAACCCCCCTTAACTGGCATATTAACGTATTTGGATTTAATGGCAAATGCACTATTTTAGGCTGTATTATTTATGTAGTATTTCTAAGACTCTAATACCTGAACCACGAAGAACTAATTAGGCTTTTTGTTACCACCCTAGGTTACTTAGTAATACTTAGATAACCTTAGATAAAGCTATATAAGGTAACTATTAATTAGGATAACCTTAAGCTTTTATTTACCGCCTCCTGTTGTAAGTAGAAGTGCCTTATAACTTGCTACTTAGACCCTAAACCGAAATCTAAAAAATCTACTAAGATCTATTAGTCTAAAATTTCTACTAATATCTACTCTATACCTAAAAAGTCCACCCAATTCCACTAAGAACCCAAATATTATACTAAACTATATAAACTAACCCTAACTACTATACCACCCCAAACCAAGTAGAAGCCTAAACTTAAGCTTAATATATAAAAGTACTAGAAGAACTGGTATTCTACTATAAAAAGAATACTTAAAGAACCTAAACCTAAATCTAATACTAACTCTATACCTAATACTAAACCTAAAGTTAAATAAGAAATAGTAGATAATTAAAAGGAAGTTGCTAGCTGGCAACTTACCCCCCTTTTTATGGATATCTATATAATTGGAGCTATTCTATTAGTATAACTTACTAGGAAACCTAAATACACGATCTTTACCGTTATAATGGCCGATATTAAAAAGGCCCTAGTACTAAAGAAGCACACTAACCCTGCCATAAAAGTACTAGTATGCTATTATAAGCATCTAGAAGTATTTTTACGAAAGGAAGCTAATAAGTTAGTAGAGCACCAACTATACAACCACAAGATTATACTCGAAGAAGGAAAACAGCTAGGATTTAGACCCCTATATGGAATGTCCCAAAATGAACTCTAAGTGCTGCGGAAGTACTTGGACGAATACCTAAGTAAAGGATTTATTAAAGTAAGCTCTTCGCCTATAGCTATAGCTATAATCTTTATTAAGAAACCTAGCGGCGGTCTGCGCTTCTATATAGACTACTGAGCTTTTAACGCTATTACTATTAAGAATCGGTACCTACTCCTGTTAATTTAAGAGACACTAAACTAATTAAGTAAGGCTCGCTACTATATAAAACTTGACCTTATCTATGCATTTAACCGTCTCCGTATTGCAAAAGGAGATAAATGGCTCACTGCATTCTTTACTAGGTATGAACTATTTGAATACTTAGTAACGCTGTTTGGCCTTGCAAATGCCCTTAGTTCGTTCTAATACTTTATAAATAATACCCTACGACCTTACCTAGACATTTTTTGTACTGCTTATATTAACGACATTCTAGTATATAGTAATAACCTAACTAAATATAAGAAACACGTTGACCTTGTCTTAAAAGCCTTACGTGGAGCTGGCCTATAATTGGATATAGATAAGTGTAAATTCTATAAAATAGAAGTCCTATACCTTGGACTTATTATTTCTATAGACGGCATACAAATAGACCTAAAGAAAATTGAAGTAATTATAAACTGGTAAGAACCCAAGAACGTTAAGGATATAAGAGCCTTTATAGGATTTGCTAACTTCTACCAATAGTTTATTAATAACTTCTCTGCCCTGGTTTTACCCCTTATAGCTCTAACCTAAAAAGATAAAACCTTTATCTTTGACAAGAAATGTAAGAAGGCCTTTGCCTATTTAAAATTTATATTTACCACTATACCTATACTCTAACACTTTAACCCGAATTAAAAGAGTGTTATAGAAGCTGACTTATCTGACTACGTTACTAGAGGCATTTTGTCTTAGTATAATAAGGAAGGAGTACTGCACCCTATAGTATACTTCTTAAAACGACTAAGTCCAGCTAAATATAACTACGAGATCTACAATAAGGAATTATTAGCCATTATTAGATGTTTTAAACAATGGTGACCTAAACTAGAAGGCGCTAGATTTCTAATTAAGGTCCTTAGCAACTATAAGAATCTATAGTACTTTATAACTATAAAACAGCTAAGTTATTATTAAGCCTACTAGTTAGAATATCTGTCTTATTTCCAATTCTTAATTACGTACTACCTAGGTGTTTAAGGTTAAAAACCTAATACCCTAACCTAACGTTTATAAGATATACCAGTATAGGAAGAAGCGCGTGCCTACCGTAATTAAACCCTGCTTTGCCCCAAATTATTTAATCCCCTAGCTAAAGACCTTACGGTATATGTCCTTAAAATAACTAATTAATTAGTTGAATAGATTATAATTAATAAATATCTAAATGATAAGTTTATCTAAGAGACACTTAAGCTAATTTAAGATGGCGTTAGATACTTTAAAAAGATCTCTCTAAGTAAATATAAAGCTTATAGAGACCACTTATACTACTAGAACCGCCTAGTTGTACCTAACTATAATAAACTTAAGCTTAAGCTTCTTAAATATATATATAACCTACTAGTAGCCAGCCACCTAGGCCGTGGAAAAACCCTGGAACTACTCTAATAGGAGTACTACTAGCCGAATATATATAATATAATACAAAGGTATATTTCTAGCTACTATACCTGCCGACGAGCTAAGGCTTTATATAAGATATATAATGGCTTTCTAAAGCCACTACCTGTTCCGGACTAAAGATAGAAGAATATCTTAATTAACTTTGTTATTAAACTCCCCATAAGTAAAGGCTGTATAAATATTATAGTAGTTATAGACCGACTATCTAAAATAAGATACTTAATCGCCTGTCCTAATATATTAATACCTGCCGTCGCCTAACTGTTTTTAGATTATATATAGAAACTCTATAAACTCCCTAAAATGATTATCTCTAATAGAGGCAGCTAGTTTGTCTCTGTGTTTTAGAAAGAACTAACTACCCAACTTTGCATTAAAGTACTGTTATCTACAGCATACCACCCAGAAACGGATGGTTAAACGGAATATGCAAATGCTATAATAGAACAATATATTTAGATATATACGTTGTATCTATAGGACGACTAAATGGACTGGCTTGTATTCGCTAAGTTTACTACAAATAACTCTGTCTTGAAAACTATAAAGGTCTCCCTATTCCTGGCCAACTATGGCTAGTATCTATAAATGGGTTTTAAACCCTTTAGTAATATTCCTTGCCTGGCTTATTAGGCCTTATAAGTTACTATCACGGGACGTAGGTAATGGCTACAGAGCGTATATATTCGAGGAGTCTATAAGACGTTACGCGATCGATTGTAAGGATTAAGGGCGTAGGAAGGTAATATACTACGCGTGGCTGACGTAAGCTGTACGCGAAGCGTACGTGAGGGCACAGGGTTCTGCTAGGGAGTCTCCCATAGAGGCTCCTGTGGCGGCGTTCTATAACACTACCCCCCCTCTTATAGAGGCGGAGCTCCGGCGACGCTATGGTTACTATATACATATAAAAGGAACGCTTAAGGCATAGAGAAGGAAAAGAAATAACGCTAAAGGGGTTAGTGGTATAGAGTTCTGCCAGCTCTAATCGTTAAATGGACTAATTAGGATTTTCCATCCCCAGGATAGAAAATCGCTATTAGCTCAGTAGAAGGCGGTGAGCTAAACTAATATCTTTGTAGTCTGTAGCGTTATCGCGTAATAAGGCTTAGCACCCAAGAATTCAATTAATTAGATAACTTTAACTGGTAGTTGAAGTTCCTAGATATCTCAACGATTTTTTAGTCACGTAATGGCAATCTGCGGCAATCTAACGGCAATTTGCCCTTACGTGGTAGTGTATAATGATTGAACTCTATAAGGGCTCCTATAGAGGATTAGGCACGAAATCTCTGCTTAGGCCCAGTTTCTGTGGATTCGCGTAGTGAAAGTTGCTAATTAGGTCCTTTGCATTTTTAAAGTCTTCCTATAGTTGCTATTCTGGCTAATCTATGTCAAATCCTGTGTAGATAGCTCTATAGTAGAGCCGCCGTCCTCTGCCTTTGCTAAAGTATTTAGAGTTAATAATTCGTTTAACGGTCCACTCCTCGTGGTTCTTGTCTTTATTCTTATCTTAGATTAGTACTGGTGGGGGTTTAGGCTATATCTGTCCCGGTAAGAGGTTAGGCTAATAAAGGTATAGTAGCTATAGGTAAAATACAGGCCATATCCCGTGGGTGGCTAGGGCTGGCGGGAGCTCTAGCTTATATATAGCTCCCCTATCAATAACTCGTTTAATCTAATAGGGGCTGAGGTTCTTATAATCGAGTGACTTTATAGGCCTCTATATAGAGATATTGCGTGCATCTAGCTATATTTAGTCGCCAACATGCATCTCTAGTAGTGGCGTTCTATAACGGTTGGCGAAGTAGGCCTGCTTTGCTTAAGCCCAGGCCATTTCTCCCCTATAGTAGTTAAGTAGATTTTTTATGCGGTCTGTATACTGGTCGGCAAGTAGCATCTTAAGGCGTTTTCTATATAGCAGTTTCTTATTAATAGGTTCTAGTAGCTCTATACTAGATTGGGGGTAATAACCCTTATTTATAAAGAATGGAGTAAGTCCTATAGTGGCTAAGATATGGTTATTAGCTGCAAACTTGCCTAGTAGGAGGTGATCTACCCAGTTATCCTGGCCGTAGGTAACGACCTGTTGTAAGTACGCCTTTATACTAGCGTTGGCGTTTTCTGGCTATCCCGCAGTCTTATAGTGGAAAAATATAGACATCTTAACGGAGATACTAAGACGTTAACAGATCTATCTCTATAGGTTAAAGTCGAATTGCGTGTTCTGGTCGGACGTAATAGAGTTAGGTATCCCATGTAGTTAGTAGACTTCGCAAAGAAAAGCGTCTACAATATCATTAACGGCTATGCCTTTGGTTAGGACGTAGTGACGTTCCTTTATAAGTTAGTATATTATTATCAGAATATTCTTATAGGTACAACCATGCCGTTTATAGGGTAGTAGGTTAGTAATAAAGTCTATAGCTATATCTGCCCACCGCCATATAGGGATTAATAGCGGGTGCAGTAGTCCTTAGTACTTAGTGCGAAAGGCCTTAGCACGCTTACAGCCGTAGTAGGCGCTTATAAAGCGTTTAACTAAGTCTATTATCTTAGGCTAGAAGTAGTATTGGCTAAGGAGTTTATAAGTTCCTCCTCTACCTAGGTAACCGCTTAACCAGAGGTCGTGGGCTATCTGGATTAGTTGCCGTTGTAGGTCTTCTAAATTAGGGACGAATAGATGGCCTCTATAGTAAAGTCTATTCTCCTTTACTTCTAAGGCTACTATATCGATTTAGCCTAAGTTTCGGAGGCTAGTAGGTAGCTTATAGGCGCCAGTAGTTTTCGCGGCAATAAGTTAGTATAATAACGGGTTAATAGAGATGTTATATACAGCAGTAATAAGCTTATCAATTTTAGGGGGCGGCTTTAAGTCCGTAGCATAAAGCTAAGGTGCAGATGGTTCTGTTATAGATAGTATACCAGGGGCCAGGTTCCTTGCTTTTAGGATTGTCTACTATTAGAACTGATTATAGGGGTCATCCTCTAACTAAGGAAGATCTTGCAAGCGGCGTATTAGGCTATTAGGTTTTGTGCCTTATACTCCTAGCCTATATATGATTTTAAAGTTAAAACCAGAGAGGAACTCGTTCCAACGTACTTAGCGTTAGTTTAGCTGCTTTGTGGTTATAAAGTATTTAAGGTTATAATGATCCGTAAAGACTTTAGTTGGCTAGTTAGGTTCTGCTAAGAAGAGTTCTGGTTAGAATTCTTTAAACGCTTATATAATTACAAGGAGTTCTTTGTTATAGATCTCGTAGTTACACTCTTATAGTGTAAGCTTAGACAAGTAGAATGCGACTAGGTAGAGAAAACCGTTGTCGCCTATCTAGAAGAGGACGCCTGCGTTAACGTGGTCTAAGGAGTTGGTTTTAAGATAGAGTTGTCGTCCTGGTATAAAGTGAGCTAGAATAGGTGCTTTAGTAAAGGCATTTTTAAGGTCTTAGAACGCCTTCTCGCAGTCAGGCGTCTAGGTAAAGCATAGGTACGTTTTTCTTCCTTTTATAAAAAGGCCCTTTATTTGCATTATTACTATAAGTGGTGCTACTACGCCTAAGAAGTTATATATAAATTTCTGATAGAAGTTGGCGAAACCAAGAAAGGCTTATATATCCTTAATGCAGTTAGGGGCTTGCTATTTGGTAATTATGCGTACCTTCTCGGGGTCTATATGGACACCCTTAGTAGTAATAATTAGTTTAAGGTATTTTACTTCTATAACTAAAAATTCGCACTTCTTTAAATCAATATAGAGTCCTATTTCCCTAAGGCGCTATAGGACCTTTTAAATATACTTAGTATGCTTAGAAGGGTCGTCGCTGTAAATAAGTATGTTGTCTAGGTACGCCGAGTAGAAGACGTCAAGGTAGTCCTATAAGGCGTTATTAATATAGCTTTGGAAGGTGCCTAGGCCATTACACATACTAAAGGGCATGACGGTATATTCAAATTGGCCAAAGCGCGATATGAATGCGGTTTTCCATTTATCGCCTTTCTGTATTCAAAGATAGTTAAAGGCGGCGATAATATTAAGCTTAGTATAGATTTTGGCTTAACTAAGCCACTTAAGGGTCTTATATATAAGCGGTACTAAGTATTAGTTCTTAATTATAATGGCGTTAAGTCCTCTATAGTTAACACAGAATTAGATACCTCCTCTAGGCTTCTTAGTGAGAAGGATAGGGGCGGCTACTAGTAATATGCTGGGACAAATAAACCCTTTGTTAAGGTGCTTGTTGATATACTTTTTTACAACTAGAAGTTTATCTTTTAATATTAAGTAGGGTCTTTTATAAGGTAGTATTTTTCCTTATTTAATATTAATAGCATGGTCATTAGGTTAATATAGGGGAAGTATATTTACACCCTTTTATAAGCATATGTTAATAAAGTTATGGTACCTCTTAGGGAGGAGCTTGCGGAGTTCCTTATTAGTAAGTCCCTTTTTAAGCTTTATAAACTTCTTAAAGTCTGAGGTTAAGAGTTTATTGAGTTCTACGGGCATATTGTCCTCTAGGAGGTCCACTAGATCTATCCTATTACTATAAAGGACGTAATCCTGTTCTTTATTAAGTTTGTATAGCCGTAAGCAGGAGGCTACTATAACAACCCAGCTCTTCCTTTGTGCTATGCGATAGAAGGCTATAGCACTAACGTAGTAACAGTTGGTCGTGGGTAGTGTAATTAGAGGTTCTTTGGGTTAATATCCTAGGGAGTAGGTAGAGGCGGCTAGGCTATACCCTAGGCAGGTCTCTCTGCAGTAGTTAGAGTTAAAGGTTACTTCTCTTTTCTTCCAGTTAATAATGGGGTTATACTGCTTAAGCTAGTTCATTCTAAGGATAATAGGGTAATTGGTAAGTGGTATAATATAGGCCCAGAGCTCTTCTTAGTGTCCGTTTATATCTAGGTAGAGTTGTGCTATATAAGTAATCTTTTATACAGTATAACTACCGTTAGCGAGTTGTAGGGCGCGGGCTTTAGTAAGGGGTAAGGTTAGTAGGTTATATTTACGCATAAATTAGGTATCTATAAATTTATTAGTAGCTCCGCAGTCAATTATAGAACGGTCTTTATATTGTTTTTTAGCAGTTGTTCCTATTATAGGTAAAACTATCTATTTCCGTCCGTCCATTCTTACTAAGTCATCTATTAAGTAGGCCAATATATAGATCCCTCTATTGTTAGGGTATCCCAGCTCGCGACTTAGGGCTAGGACTAAGTATTTCCCACTACTTCTACTGCTGCTGCTTCTTTATCTTATACGGTAACGGTGCGTAGCGAGGTATTTGGTGTTCAAGGTATAAAGTTAGGTGTTAGGCGGCGATTACCGAACCTAGCTATTAGGCAGTTTAGGTTTTCGCAATAACAGCCTTCTTAATGGCATCTATAGCAGCGCCCTAGCTTCTGAAGTAGCTTACGCTCTCCATCTAGGAGTTTACGTAGGAAGGTTAGAATAGAGAGGTTAATATTGGCTCCAGTAATAGTATTAGTAGTAGGCGTTAGTGACCTAGTGTATATAGGTGTGGTTGGTCTAGAGGGCTTTTATATAGGAGCCTTTAGGTAAGGGTTAGCAGTGGAGATCTAATTTAGCTATTGTTTAATCTTCCATAGGGCTGCCACTATACTATAAATATTATTGTAATTGTGACTAGCGGCAGCGTAACTAAGATAATAGGTGACCTTTTTAAGGAGGTCTTCCTGATCTTTAGCGTTGTCTTAGGAGAGGACTCTAGTGTATTCCTAGAACTTGATATAGAACTCGTTAAATAACTTAGTGGGACTTATCTTTAGGGCGCGTAGTTTGGCTCAACTAGTAGCTACTAGGTTATAGTCGCGATATATTAGGTTAAGATCGTTAAGGACCTTATAATAGGACTGCTACTTCTAGGGGCCATTAATCTCCTATTAGGCGAAGAGTCTGTTAAATAGGGTACCCTTTATACGCCCAATAATATAACCAATCTTGGTATCCTCCCTAGGAAAAAGGTAGGCGCTCTAGGTTAGTTTCTCGCGGATTTATATCTTCTAGTAGCTATATTCCTTGCGGTCTCCCTAGAAGACTAGGGGATTAGGGTATTGTGTATTAAACCCCATAATTATAGCTTAAGTTCGGTCGCTGTTATAGGGGTTATCCCTATTAGGTAAAGCTGCTTAACGCTAACTTTTGGCTAAGCGTTAGGTGGGTAAGGTTGCCAAAGGCGTAGGGACTTAAATAGTGTAGTACGTAGTAGGGAGATACTTAGTATTGTTATAGATATACTTATTAAGCTAAGACTATAGGTATTTAATTATGCCCTCCTTCTTAGTAACCTAGGCAATAAGTATAATCTTAGCTTTCTTTAATTGTTAAACGTCGCGCTTAGATATATAGAGGTCATCTTTAGTCTCTTAGCGTGTGTTATTAGCAAGTGCCTCACTAGCTTGTAAGTCTTGGATAATATTATAATCTTAAGCAGCACGCAGTTCAGCTCGCGTAAGCTTTAGGTAGTAGTTCTATAAAAGGCGGTAGTATTTGTCAGGTTCTTATGCTACCATTTATACAAACATCTCGGCGTCTTATATTTCGATCTTAATAGGTAGCTGCCCTTCTAGTTGCTTTTCCGTGGCTGTATAATTAATAAAGGATAAGACATCGCTGGTGTCTATCTTATTAAGGTCGTCGCTATGGCCACCTATACTAATAGGGGTGTACCCATCCTGCTAGGCTGGTTAACTCTTATTGTCTTTAAAGTAGTGCTGGGTGCTTAGGGGTACTTATGGTTATAACTCTTCTAAGCCGCTAGGCTTACCCTTAGGGGTTAAGGCTAGGGTTAATAAATTAAATTCTCCTAGGATTAATTGGCGTTATAGGTTAGGTTAAGGTATTAGGTTACTCTTTGGGCTTAATATAGTAGCTAGTAAGGAATATCGTCTTACTATTATAGTGCGGAGGTTGCTTGTAGACACGCTACTTCTAGCAGCGCCTGCAGTATCGTAGAGACGTAGAATTGGTTATAGGCTAGGTGTTAGTAGTAAAAAAAAGGGCGCAACGTAATGTTATGGGACGTAGGCAATGGCTACAGAGCGTATATATTCGAGGAGTCTACAAGACATTGCGCGATCAATCATAAGGATCGAGGGCGTAGGAAGGTGATATACTACGCGTGGCTGACGTAAGCTGTACGCGAAGCGTACGCGAGGGCACGGGGTTCCGCTAGGGAGTCTCCTATGGAGGCTCCTGCGGCGGCGTTCCGTGACAGTTACAGAAGTAAACAAATTCGTAAAGAAAATAGAAGAACTATAAGAGTTCCTTACTAATAAAATAATATGGGCCTAATCTATCTATAAAGTTGTAGTAAATAAGAACTAAATCCTAGCACTAGCCTATTAAATTGGTAACTTTATCTGGCGAGATATAAGAAATCTGAACATAAAATAACCTACTAAGAAACTTAATTAAAAGAACGCTGGCCCTTATAAGGTTAAAAAAGTTGTCTTTCCTTATACCTACTAACTAAAGCTCCCTAATACAGTTAAAATCTACCTTATATTCTATATGTCAGTCCTCCACCCTACCGCCCCTATATTAGACGCCCTGCCTGGACAGATCTAAGACTCTCCCCTACTAGTTAAAGTGGATAGTAAGGATAAGTACCTTGTTAAAAGAGTTGACGATATTAAGTATAATAAACGGAAACGCAAATATATATATCTTATAAAATGGAGAGGTTTTACTAAACCCTTATGGGAACCTGCTAACTCTATAGGACTTATATAAGCCGTAGAAGACTTTTATGAACTCCACCTAGAACTACCACAGCCCTATCTTGTAGATGCTTAAGTTTAAAGGGGGGGTACTATTATGGGACACCCCCGTAATACCTTATACACGTCCACCTGTTTCTACCGACTAAATAACCAGAGACTAACCATAAGATAGCAATTTGACAGTAATCTGCCGTATTCCGCCGCAATCTGCTGTCTCTACTGTTGGAGTTGCTAACTGGCAACTTTAAGGACCTCTAACTGCCAAATTCTGCCAAGTTCTACCAGAACCGCCACCTAAGCTCTACCCTGCCTGTGTATAGTATAGTACCCGTTAACCTAGCAACTAAGCAAACGTTATGTACCCTTTTTCCCCTATTTCCTACTTCCTTTTCCTTACGCAACGTCTTGACTTTATTACGCAGTTTATATACATAGCTTAATAATATCTACTTCGCTATATATTATCACCGCTTGTGCTCGCTCCGTGACACAGGTCGTCTAAAGCCTAAAGAACGATGTTACATCGGCCGAAATGGCCCTTTAATTACTTTAAGCTATTAAGGACCCTAAGTAGGAGGTCCTTGGTAAAACGATATCCAATTAGTTAAAGGCGGCGATTAAGAATTATATAAGAGCGTGTGGTATGTTCCGGGACAACCTATATAGCTAGACTAGACATTCTAATAAAGGAAGGCTATTATGGCAAGATAGGGTAAATGTTGGCTTCTTTAAGGAGCATTAAATCAAGGCTATATCTAAGCAACTTTAAAGCTACAAGATTACCCTTAATTTAGCAGTTAGCATAGCGACCTTATATACAATCTAATAAGGGCCTTAGAGGACAACGATAATATTAACTATAATTGCATAGGTACTGCTTAATCCGCCATACTTATATTACTAAAGAGATAAAAAATATAATTTTAACTAAGGAGGCGGAGATTTCTAAAGCTATTATATTTACGGACGCATAGCTGTTAGAAGTGGAGAGTACCTTAAAAGAGATCCGCCTTAGTAACTCTGTAAATAACCAGAGTTAAGATAAACAGGATATAACAAATATGGTTAAGCAAATTGAAGAGGAATAGGCTGCGCTTAATTATTTATAGGAATTGCTTAAAGAGCTACTATTAAAGGCATAGGAGGATGTGATAGTAAGAGCTACAAGGGAAAGTCAGGACCGGTTAACAAGAGTGATATTTAGAAACAAGAATAGCGGCTTTTAGGCAGGGATTATTAACGGTTCTATTAGTGGGATTAGTTTTAGAGGAAAGTAAGTATATTTTTACTACTTTTAGAACTAGGCTATACTTAATTGTTTCTTAATATGATGTTCTATTATATGCACTATAAAATTTAAACGCGTGCTGGGCCTAAACGCCGGTATAGACGAAGAGGCCAAAAAGGCATAGCGTAAGACCAGGGAGTAAGCAGAGCTAAGCAGCCGCACGCCTTAAGACGCCAGCCCGCCAATATCCATAGTCTCTTAACTCTACAATTTAGAACAATTCTTTGCCTACGTATTTGGCATGGCACAAAACAGCGCAGCGAGTGCCTTTGGAGATGGCAACTGCGGCTTTTAAGTAGGGCAGAGCTATGGGCTAATTAGCGCTAAGTTTTACCTCCCACTTAGTAAGTTACAGTGGCCCTAGCTTAACAATGCTAACAATAAGCTCCCCTACTAGAATGATTAGAAATACCTCTAAGCCCTTTCTCTAATATCCCCTTCCTCTACGACCCTAATTACGTTAATAGGTAGTCACTACTTAATTAGATCTATAAAAGGCTATCTATACTAGCATTTAGGGCGGCGCTTATTGGCCTTAGCAGAGTAGGGTATAATTTAAACGGCCTAGAGCTTAGTTCTAACTGCTAACTAGCGTATAGGAAGTTATAGCTTGCTATTAAACACACCTACCAAGTTAGAGATAAGTCGCTAGATATATAGGTTTTCTAGGTATATAGGAGCAACGCCACTTGTTTTAAGCAAAGTTTTTAGAAAATTATAGACTAGGTTAAAATTTCCAGCCGGATAAATCTAAAGGTAAATATCTTTAAGCTCGTCTATAACTGGCTACACAATAAGAGGAAGGGAAAGTGGGTGCTTATTCTTAATAATATTAATAATACTAACTTCCTTCTTACGCCTTAAACTATAAGCTAGAAGGCGTAGAAAGGCGGCCTAAGTAGTAGTTCTACATAACTATTCTTTTAATATTTATCTCTATACGCGACTAGGTTAATTCTTATTATAACGCGAAGTAGAGATATAGCACTAAAACTAGTAGAAAAGAGTAATATAATTACTATAGAACCAATAAATAAAAAGCAAGCGCTAGCGCTTTGTAAAAAAAAGCTTAGAATATAGAGTAACTAGTTAGACATTACTAAACTAGCGGTAGCACTTAAGTTTATACTACTTGCTATTATCCAGGCGGCTGCATATATTAAGGAACAAGCACTAAAATGTTCCGTCTAGTAGTATATTAAGAAGTTATAGAAGGGGGATAAGGTAAAAATAAGTCTCTTAAACTATAATAGGGGGTATCTTTATAGAGACTAGGAGGCTAAAAATTCTATTATTATAACCTGGCAAATATTGTTCAATTATATATTTTGGATAAGGCAATTAGCAGCTAACCTATTATTACTTATAAGCCTTTTTGACTAGTAAGGAATTTCTAAAGCACTGCTTTAAAATTAGGGCGGGATAAGAAATATGTATAAAAGCTTAGGGGCAGATTATAAAAATAATAAAGAGAGTAATAGTAAAGATAGTGTATTAGACGCCAACATTAACAATAGGTTAAAGATAATATTCTTATACTAAGAAACTACTTATTTATCTCCCTTACCACCAATACAACCACGTTTAAGATGTATAGGCTAGTATAGCTAGCCACTTAAAAGTAGCTAAAAGGTTAAAGGCAACTTAAAGGATAGAAGAAGAAGTATATTATAAATCTTTACAGGGAGTTTCTGGGCGGGCAGTATAAAAATTAGGCTAAATACTAGGCGCTTTTCCTATATATAAGGTTGGCATTAGCATAGCAGCCTAAGAGGGAAGAGTTGCTTAAGGAGTAAGCTCTACTACTATATAATGCGGTATTATATACGTTGTAATGGGGAAGTGCTTCTAACATAAAGAAGATATTAGTAAGGTTAATAAAAGTAAAAAAGAAGCTGCTTAGTAAAGAGTAAAAAGAGACGTTAAGCAGTATAGTAATAGTAGGGTTAGCATATAATCTTAAGGGGCGATAGAAGGAGGCCAAAGAGCTAAAGGTATAGGTAATAGAGATAAGAAAGAGGGTGCTTAGGGAGGAGCATCCTTTTACGCTAACCAGCATGGTTAACCTGGCGTCAACGTATAGGAATTAAGGGCGGTGGAAAGAGGCCAAAGAGCTAGAGGTATAGATGATAGAGATATTTAAGAGGGTGCTTTAGGAGGAGTATCTTTTTATACTAACTAGTATAGCCAACCTAGCGTTAACGTACAGGAATTAAGGACGGTGGAAGGAGGCTAAAAAGCTAGAGGTGTAAGTAATAGAGACAAGAAAGAGGGTGCTTAGGGAGGAGTATCTAGATACGCTAACTAGCATAGCTAACCTAGCGTTAATGTATGGGAAACAAGGGCGGTGGAAGGAGGCCGAAAAGCTAAAGGTGTAAGTAATAGAGACGTTTAAGAGGGTGCTTAGGGAGGAGTATCTAAATACGCTGACCAGTATAGGCAACCTGGCGTCAATATATAGGAAATAAGGGCGGTGGAAGGAGGCCAAGGAGCTAAAGGTATAAGTAATGGAGACGAGAAAGAGGGTGCTTAGGGAGAAGCATCTAGATACGCTAACCAGTATAAACAATCTCGCATTTACGTTTAAGGCCCAAAGCCGTAATGACAAGGCTATTTTACTAATGGAAAAATGCTTCTAGCTGCAGAAAAAGGTCCTTGGCGTTCACTATCTATATATAACATTATCGCTTGCAACTCTAAATGGGTGGCAGCTGGAGAATATGGAGATTAGAGTTTAAAGAGACTTTATTTTATATATTGCACGCTTGTAAATGTCCTAGGCGTAGCATAAAAGAGATTATTTAGTTAATAAACCTAGTAAAGACCCTAGTAAATCTGTTTTTCTTGCGTATAGCAGCAGGCTGAATCTAGTAAAATGCGGAATAGGTTAGGCTACGTAAGTATGCTTATGAGTAATATCTAACGGTAATTAAAGTGATTTGGCGCTGAATGTTACCACTATAAGTAGGGAGGGCGGCCGACCCGCTCCTGCCACACCCTTGTTTTTGTGGCGTTTCCCAGACATTAGCGCGGTTAAAGCTATAATTTACTTTGTAAAAGAGACGCAGAAGCCAATCTTAATAAATAAATACACTTTCTAACCGATTACACTACGAGCCTCTACCTTACGTGCCTCCGCTAGTGTGTCGCGTTGAGTAATGGACACGTAGCTCTTATAGTTGGCCTCTGAACTAGAGCTAGTACTCTAGCGGCAGGATATATTTAGCTGGCTCTTAGTAACGGCCCCTAGGGGTGTATGGCTATAATAGAATATACATATATACATACATACATTTTTGTGGCGTGCACTTAGATATGTTTAAAAAGGCAACAGCTTTAGTTATATATATATTAGTGCAAATTATTTGCCAATGCCTAAATCTGGTGGCCCGTATAAATCTAGTAGCCCGTATAAATCTAGTAGCCCGTATAAATCTAATGGCCCATATAAATCTAATGGCCCGTATTATCTACTACTAGCCTATAACTAGATTAGCGTAAGCGGCAATGCAAATACTCTAGCGTTTGCCGCTTATACTAAATACTAAATTATAATGTAGTGTGTTTTTTTTAAGTGTTATTAGATTGTGATTACCCTGTTCTTAACCTTACCTTAAATATAATTATTATTCTCTTAATGGTGCCGGAATCGAACTTGTTAATATTTATAATGTTAGTCGCTGCCTTCTACCCGTTAGTTAGTTCCTAGTTAGGGTTAATTCTATTAGATATTTAGTTAGCTTTTACCTAAAAGCCCCTATTATAGGCAACTACAAGCACAGGAGATTGGGTGTATATAATCACTTTATGGACTTTAAACTCCAGCCCCTGGCATATAAGTTTTAAGTTGCTATATTTCTCGCTGTCTATAAGCTGCGCTAAGCCGAGCAGAATATTTTTGGATGATATATTTTATTAGTTTTCTTTCCTGGTTCTAGTTTCGAACAATGTTTAAGGGCGTAATTTGGTGTTAAACAGGACGATTAAGAATAAGAACTCTGCTTTATTAAACGTGGCTCTAGAGCCTCTATATATATATTAAGAAGTCGTTATTAGCTTCGTCTAATCTGCGACGGATTTGGCTAATTAGTTAGAGCTTTAAACGTTAGTCGCTTGACTAAGGACTTGTGTAACTTCTAAAGTTCCAGGAAGGGTGAGTGGTAGGGCGTACGGCCATAGCGCCTAGAAGTAGTTAGTGGTTATATAATAGAGGCTTAGTTAGAGGACGTGTTCCCATAGCTTAGGTTAAGGCTCTATACTCCTCTAAGCCACATTAAGCAAAGTTAAATAGTATTATATTCCTGCGTACCGGCCCGCCAATTACACTATTCCACTTTCCCCTAACTATGTGCTAATATATCCTACATACTGGCCTATCTTTTATATATACCCCTGTACTAACCTAATAATGTTTATAAGTGCCTGCTTTAATAGCACGTGGGTTATACCGCTAATCGCTTATCTAATTATCCCTGGAACTTATTACTGTCACCTAGTTTGCACAATTTCCCAACCCGCACAATTACCCAGCTCGTAAGATCAGCTATGCCTACACAGTTCACAAAATTAAGTATTAGGGTTTAAAAGACTAGTTCTATATAGCCTTTCTATCTTTGTTACAAAAGAAGTATATTTATACTAGGTATTTGGGCAGGGCTAAAAGAAGAGAGCGGTAGAGAGGGGGTTTAATTTTAGTAGGAGTTATAACCTTAGGCGAACGTAAAGGCATAAGGCGGGAAGGGCTTTAGGCTTAGTTATAGAATAATAGCAAATCGCTAGGCTATTATGTAGGCCGCACAAGATCTTATATCAAGCAATTTAAGCAGCGTGGTTCCTCTATATAAACTCAAATCATTTCCTATATAGAAGTATTACAGCTGCCGCAAGTATTGGTAGAGCCTAGGACGCTAATCTAACTATAAGGGGGGGCCTAGCAGCCTAGTTGGCTTTATTAAGTTCCTAAATCTCTTTATCCAATTACTTTAAAGCTTTCTTTCCACCTTCTATAAACTATATATCACTGGAAAAGCAATTAGATATTATCGCTGCTCTATTGTAATCAAGTCCCATTATAGCTAATATGCCACTACAATAACCCAGTACGGCTAAAGACATTTAAATAATTGTATTACGTATAGGAACCGTAGCCTAGCAAACATTTAGTAGAATATATAGAATGCCGATAATCTTATAAATCTTTAAGATTTTAGTAACCTACTCGCTTATAATATAGGCAATTACTTACATTTACTTTACGTAAATCGCCTTCTTTCTATCCAATAAAAGTAATATTTTGTTTTTTATCCTCTTTAAAAATCTTTTCCCCTAACTTTGGAATCTAATAGGCCGACCCTTGGCCTATATTAGATGTATCTATCACGATAATAGGTACCTAAGAGTAGCGATTAGATTACTAAAGATATAGAAGGGGCGGATTACATGCTGCTTGCCTTAGTAGGTAAGTTGTTGCTGGTCTTTAGAGGTCTTTAGAGGTCTTAGAGGTCTATTTATGCATTAATTAATAAAACCCTAGCAGAGGCAGTGCATGCGTATTGGCAAAGTTAAACTTTATAAGAGTTTTTATTGGAACAACGAGGAAGCACATGGATTCAAGTTGGGCTGTAAACAATATGGAATACGCGAAGGTAGGCCTAAATTCGACTTACTAGACGGCATAAATACAAGAAAACGCCAGTTCTAGCCTTGCTATAGGTGGTAAAAGATTAGTAAGGGGTAAGACCAAGTGTGCTTACAGAACATAGGAGGCTAACCTATTGTAAGTAGAGAAGCCTAGCTCGGCCGGCTATAAGTGTGATTGCGTAGCATAGAAGGAGGTGTGAATTAGTACACTATAATTATACATAGAAATGTGAAAACGTTATATGATAGCCTTCGCTATGCTATTTGCGGAAGGAATAGTTGCTAGCGGAGAGATATATTCTTCTTTAAATCAATCCCCAAAGCCTTAATCCCGGCGACTATGTCCTCCCTATATACGTCCTTATACGCATCCCCATCTTTATCCCGGTCCTCTTCTATACTATACCTTATATTGCGATTTCTATTATCCTGTATCTTACGCTCTATCTATTATAGGATTTCTTTTCTACTATTTATCTTCTTAACTGTACCCAAAAATGTAAGAACTTTGTAATAATTCCCTTAGTAAATAAATTCCCTAAAGAAGGTTTTCCAACCGTAGTATTGGTAATGGGCTAAAGTATAGCAGACAGCTAGCAGTACTAATAAGGCGGGGGTATAGTAGACTTTAATTCTAAAAATATAGGGAGTAAGAAGAAAGTGAAATAGGAGAAATTAATACTATTTAAAACGAGAATTAATAATCTAGTAGCTAAATAGCAGGTTTTCCTAGACATGTAACATACACTATAGATATTCCATACGGTTAAACCCTATCTTAAAGCTTAGAGTACGCAAACCCTCCTCTACGTTGCTCTTTTCCAAGTCGCTAGGAGACCCCTTTAGTAACTTTAACTATTTAACCTTTAATTTTGCCGCGTTTATATCTTCCACAATTTGCTCCCCGCCTTATATTAGCCCTACTGCTTCTAACGGAGCATATAACTGATTTTTAATGCTACTAATGCGAAAATTTATTAGGACTTGAGCGTACTTAGGTTTAGTAGGTAGATTATAACGGAAACCGATCCATTTTAAAACCTATAAAGCTTAAGATCTATTAGAAATTACCCAGATTTATAACCTACTTTAATAAATTTAAACTGTTCTTTTCCCTAAGCGTTAGGAAAGACTCCAGCCATTTTATTATAGCTAGTTTTAGACGTTTTAAAGAGCATATAATACTCTTCTATTCTAGGCATATTTAATAAGGATAGGTATTTTCTTAGTGGTAGTGTGATGTAAGAGGTCTGGGTTGGTTAGTGAACGTTTTAGCAGGTAGTGGATTAAGGTGCACTTTATCCTTACTCCTAAGGGCTTAAATAGTCTAACTCGGAAAGAAAAAAGCGTTAAATGTGTACTTATTAGTTCCAAAAGCATAGCTATATAATCGTGGATAGGAGCGGGGGCAGCGATTAATAAAGATCGTTAAGTGGTTATAGTGCGTGCCATGTGCCATTAGTAGGCCTTATTGCAGCTAGGTGCGAAGTCTGGGCCGCTAGATATAGAAATAGAAAGATATCTTAATCTGCGGCCTATAGCACAACCTCCTTACCAATAAATATTAAGGTAAGTAACAGTCAACTCTTATATATCGCCTAAACCTCTTAGACTAAGGCATGTTAGATATTTAGGCTTTATTGTTAATACGTTACGTAGGCCCTACCCAACCGGAAATTAGCCCTACTAAGATTTCAGCCCCACTAAGAATCCAGCCCCAAATCGCCTTTATTATCTTTTACTATAAAATCCCTTAATTACAACTTCCTTTTTAAACTAAATTATATCTACACCATAGATAGCTCCTAGTATTGATAGTAAAGATATAGATAAATTAAAAGCCTATCTAGCAATATGGAGCCAAGGGTATTCTTTACAGACGTTTAATACACCCTTCTTTACTTTACCCAACACTACTACAACAGAGAAATACATTACTCCATACTTGGAGGTGAGTGCTAGATACTAAAATATATATAACGCTTTACTAATAATTATAACTAGATAGCCAGAGCTATTACTACTAAGATCCTAAATATAACTCCCAACGCAGTATCTCTTAAACAGTTATATCTAATACTATACAATAACCTACGGAACCCCCTTCCGTATATGCCCGTAGAGAGTTTGGGAAAGGCTGTGGTAATATTAGCCATTAGATTATTGGACGTAGATAATAAATTACTAAGGTTTAAAGTGTTAAAGGACTACTAATCCTTTTAACTCCAAAGTGGCGAGACGCTAAGTGCCCTATATAATACACCTCAAATCTTTAAAGAGCGTGGAGGTGGACTTGCTTATATATCTATATAGGCCAAAACAGCTACTACCTCGCAGTAGCCATAATAGCGTTAGATTGACATATAAGAGATGCTATATTAAGAACGTTGGAGTATAATGGGCCTTATAGGCTGTAATGGCTGGTACACTGTATATAAGGAGCTATAGTGTAGTAATTAAGTCCGTCGTTTACTGTTATGGTACTGGCTGGAGTAATGCAGAAACTAAAAGACTTGCTCTTACTTAGCGTAGTAATTAGTAGAGGCTCCTAATAGATATTAGGATAGCCGTTAAATAGCTTAGAGGGTATTAACAGAGGGCCCCAATATATATTGGAATTGCTATAAAAATGCTCCTAGGGAATTTGCGGAGGACCCTAATATATATTAGGATAGGCCTTATAGAGCTCCATAGGAATTTGCGGAGGGTCTTAATACTAATTGGAATTACCACTAAAAATATTAATAAGTATACTCCCCGCCTCTATAACAGACTATAATATAGCTGTGTTATTTATTAAGGTTATTATTGGTAGTTAAGAAGGGTAAGATATTATTAGATCTACGTGTTAGTAATTATACGCTAATATAAGATCCCTAGGTTTAGTAACTTCTACATAGGGACGTTTGCTAATTGGTAAATAAGGAAAGGAAATTCGCTTTTTTGGGCTCGGCTAGGACGGGTTGGTAGTGCTAAGATATGGTAGTTTAAGAGAAAGTATCTAACCAGAATAGAGCTCTTAACACTCTCTCATCAAAATTAAGCATCTTTACGCAATTTTAAGTATTATAAAATAATTCAGGTGCTGTAAAGCTATAAGAAAGTTATTAATATTAGGTAAATTTAATCTCTGGTAGGTGTTATAGGTAAAGGCTAAAAGAACTAATAGCCCTGCCACTCTAAGTCTTTATATAACATAAAGCTTAATTCTATATCTAATAGCTAAACCTACTTTAGTAACATTGTGACATCCTATACTTCTTGCAAATAATTTAATATAGCTAACTCCTTTTACAGAAGCGGCTTGACTTTTAACTAAGCATTCAATCCTTAACGCACCTATAGATTTTAATTGCTATTTCTCAAAAGAATCTACAAGCGTCCATTGGCTGAGAAGTTTTTAAAAAATAGCGTTATCTAATAAATTGCTGTTGGTAGCAATAAGATCCTTAATAAGGGGATATTTATTTAACCACTTTGGTTTATTAATAATAACCTTTAAATCTTTTCCCACAGATATATTGATGAATTTCTTAATCTTGGAGAGGTTTGTTAATAATGCCTTAAGCAGGTTTATATATCTAGATAAAAGAGGAGGTAGAGAAGCAACCTTATTCCCTAAAGGTTAGACACTCCCTAGAGAAAGCTAAATATCCTTACTCTCTGGAGAAGGCTAGACGAGATCCTTATTCCCTAGAAAAGGCTAGATACTCCCTAAAGAAGGTTAGATAACATCATCCTTACTCCCTAGAAAAAGCTAGGTATTCTTACTTCCTAGAGAAGGCTAAACAATACCCCTATTCTTTAGAGAAGGCTGGACATCCTTACTCCCTAGAGGGGCATGGAGCGAATTATAGTAGCCGTGTTTATTCTTTAAGGGAGGTGGAGAATGTTAAAAGGTATTAATAGGAAGCTTTTAGAGCCTTTAAATAGTATATGTAATATTAGGGAGATAAGGTTAAAGCTGCTTATTAGAGGCATTACGGATAAGATCTAAGGCTGCTACAATGCTGAAGTTTATAATAGTGGTTTGTAAATTATGTGGTTTATATTAAGATAAAAGAGTGGTAGGGTACCCTCTGCTCTTAATTCCTTAGCAGACCGCTAGTGCACCTCTAGCCCCTAAGACTTAGAAGAGTCTTGCGCTAATATATTACTTTAATTAAGTGCGCAACATTTAATTAAAGCAATATAATTGGCGCAAGGCCCTTATCAGAGCTGCGCTAATATAGTAGCGATTATTAGCCTCTAAACTGCATTGCTTTAATTAAGTACGCAACATTTAATTAAAGCAATGTAATTGGCGCAAGGCCCTTATTGGAACTGCGCTAACATAGTGGCGATTATTAACCTCCAAACTGCATTACTTTTACTTATAATGCGTAGTTAAAAATTGGATCTCTCTTCTAGCTAAAATAGGAGGCGATATAAGTCGCAAACTTAATTAGGCATGCGATGTGAAATATTTAGTAATATAGCTCATTCTGTCGCAGAAGGCCGTAAGCCTTAATACTATTGGAGGATTCCTTTTCTAACTAACGCATAGGATATATAATTTGTGACGATTTCTTCTTTAAGGAGCTAAAGAGTAAGACACCTTAATAGATCTAAGAATGCTATCTAAAGGAAAGAATACGGAAATACCTAATATATAGAGCCGATTTCCGCCCCGTTACACTGGGGATGCATAATTGCCTTTATTATCCGCCCTGCTGGTTGCCTTAACGCGTCTTCTATATCTTTTATTCGTTACTACCCTGCTTTACTATTTTTACCGCTCCTTTTAAACCATTCCCTAGTTTGTCCTATTTCCGCTAACCATTTGCGGCCGCTCTTTACGCTTTAATATGGATGCTTATTCAACTATTAGCTTGCTTATTAAAGCTACAACTTACTAGATTATATCGACTATTAGTTTCTTAATGCGTTATATTTAGCTGCCTCTTGTATCAATTATTAGTACTTTAACAGCCGCTTACGGTTAGGATTAAGATTCCAGATATGGTGTATTAATTACTAAGCTTTATTAACAAGCGAATACCCCGCAATCTGTTAAGATAGATCTAGAAAAGGCGTCTTCTATTACTGGGATTAGTCCTATATAGAGCTTATAAAGCCAGGAAATAACACCTTTTAAGCGTCCTAGCACTAGTTTATCGTCTCGTCAAATTACTACAGGCCTAAATAACTAGCAAAGGGGTCCGGTAAATCCCGCATATATGCACCAACAGGTCCCCCAAACACTTAATAATATAATATTAAGTGAAATTCTCAGCACTTACCTAGATAAGAGGACTGCAAAGTTACTCTCTTATAGTATGATTTAATTGTTCCCTAAGTCTTTATGGGATTTCCTTAGTCTTCTTTATAGAAGAATTAGAGAGCAAAAAGTATAGGATATTATCTATACATCTACTTTCTCTAAGGTAATGCATAATTACTCTAACGTATTACTAGTCTAAGTATATTTAATATCTCCTATATAGTATTTATTCTAATCAAATTATAGACTATAATCTAGGCGAATCTCTAAAACTTACAGGACTATATTAAAGAGAAAGGCGTATAGAATGCTTTTTTATGGAAGCCACATCAACCTGTTAATATTATAGGCCTTTAATAGTAGTTATTTGTATCTAGCTTAGAGTTGAGATTTCGGCATATAATTAAAATTAATCCTCTAGTCTTTAAATAAATCTGCTTACACTATAATATGAATTTACGTATATACGTCTAAAATTCTTGAAATTGCAGCGCTTGTGTATTAAGGGGGAGTCATGCCAGTAGCGTTATTGCATTTATTAACCGCTAAATGTCCTCCTAATTGCTGCTAACGCTCCTGCTATACCTCTTACAGCTTTAATACAAGATGCACTCTAATCAATCACTCTAGTAATGCGATCCATTACTATTACTTTTAAGGTTAATAAAATCTATTAATAAGTTAAGGAGAGCGACCAATCTAGCGTCTAGCAAGGGTTTTACTAACAATAGTCAATCTAGAGCTACCAGCACCGATTACCCGCTTAATATCAATTAACTTAGCTCTCTAAAAACCACCTAGACTGTTAGTTTACACCATTAGCCTTTCCCTAGTAAGACTCTACTAATACTTTATAAAGTATAACTTAACCAGCCCTTATACAAACAACGAGCCCCCGGCATCCGCATATAAGTCTTGGTCAATTAAGCAACAATTTAAGTTAATAAACACGACTTTTAAGGATGGTGATAGTTGGGACAGCATTTTATCTAAGCTTAACAGACCGCCATTAGGTTATAAGTAGAAATATTATAGCCTTTTTCTTAATACCAGAGCAAGTGGTAAATAGACAAATAAAGAGAAAGCTATTATATACTTTTTAAGGCAGGATAGGTTTCTGTTTATAAATATTGCCAGATAGGTGCCGCATTCGCTAGCTTAAATTTCGGAGATATACCTAAGCCTATACGTCTTATACCTTATCCTACTAAGGCTATATATTACTTACATTTGCTAGGTTAAATAACACATGGGATCTCTTATAACCCTATAACCTAGATATAAAGTTTTGGCGTATATCGCCGGTTAGTTTCTTTTCTTAGATGCAACTTCTAATTGCTTTACTAATATTTTTAAAGATTATTATTGCAAATAAAGCCCTGCGGGAGCCCCAGTCTTAAACTATATAGACACCCCACGAAGATCGAATCCTTACAGAGCTAGGTCACTAAGTGTCGCTTTTAGTTTTATTATAGGATAATATTGCGAAAGCCCTATAGGGGAGAACACCGGGTATATATCAGCGCCATTATAGCAAAGCCGGCATAGATAGTTAAGAAAAAGGATTTCCTCGTGGAATTGCGTAATAAGAGATTTATATTATAGAAAGACATCAAGACATATTTTTCGAACAGGTACTATCGGTTAATTAAGGAATTCTATAAAAAGAGCGAGCTAGGTAGTTGGGCGTAGCGTCTTCCAAACGCACAGCCACGATATTAACGGATTTAGTAGCTGTGGCTTTAGTCCTACAAGCTAGGAGGTTATAGGAGCTGGGGGCTTGTAGGAGCTAGGGATCCTACGAGCTAGGTAATTATATAAGTAGAGTAGTCTAACCTAATGCCCTCTAATTAATGCCTAGCGTGTAAATAGAGTATTAGTGGGTTTAATAACTTCGTGGCTTTGATCCTACGAGCTAGGCGATCATGCGAGCTGGATGCTTATAGGAGCTGGCCGATCCTACAAGCTAGGTAATTGTGCGAGTATTGTGCTTGTGGGAGCTGGGCAATCCTATAAGCTAGGTAATTGTGCGAGCTAGGCAATTGTGCGAACTGGGTAATCGTGCGAGCTAGATGCTTGTGAGAGCTGGCCAATCCTATAAGCTAGGTGATCGTGCGAGCTAGGTGACCGTGCGAGCATAGTGCTTGTGGGAGCTGGGCAATTGTGCGAGCTAGGTAATCGTGCGAGCTAGGCGATTGTGCGAACTGGATGATTATACAAGCTAGGCGATCGTGCGAACTGGATAATTGTGCAAGCTGGGTAATTGTGCGAGCTAGGCGATCGTGCGAGTAGAGTAATTGTATAAGTAGAGTGATCGTGCGAGTAGGGTAATTGTATAAGCAGGGTAATCTAACCTAGCGCCCTCTATTAACACCTAGCATGTAAATGGGAAGTAAATATTAGGAAAATGCCAGAACTATAAAAAAAAGAAATATATAAGTCCTAGATTTAGAAATATTAAAGAAGTTCCTATATAAAGACCCCTTATATATACTTGGAGAAGTTCCTATATAAACAGCCCTATAAGCGTAGCTATAAGTCTAAGCCCCCTTATATAACCTAACCACCCCTTCCTACTACACCGGAATAGATAAACAACCGCTATATACTATAAGCAGAGAAATAATTTAAACAAAAAGAAAACACTATAAAAAAACATATTTATATCCTTAAGATGTAAATCTATAAGTACCATAGTCTTAAACACAACTAATAGTTGCTAATATGGCATGCGTCTCAGGTCTATAAGAAATTTAAAAAATCCTAGGTTATTAGTATAGATTTGCCTTCTATTATTACTTTTAAGGTAGTAAATAAATTTATTTAAGTGAAAGTATAGATTATTGCAAATGCTTTATAGCTTGCTATAAGTTAAGCGGGCAGAGACTCTAGTGGGAATAGTAAAATATTGTTTTATTTCGCGATAGGCTAAATAAAGAGAGGCTAAAGTTTTAACCCTTTTACTAGCTTTTATTAGAACTCTTCTTTACATTTTTATCCTTTACTTATAGATTTAAAACTATAAAGTCAAGGCTACCATATTTAACTGTCGCCTATATAGCCTCGTCGCTTAATACCTCTCCATTACTATCTGCCCCTATTTCTTAATCTTTAGTACTAAAACAATTTTCTCCGCTATATAATGTCTCTGCGTCCTATTCTTAATCCTTATTACTAAAGTTACTTTCGCAACTAGTCCACGCCTCTGCGTTGCTGTTGTTATCTCTAAAGTTGGGTTCTCTATCTATAAATACCTCCTTAGTAGCTAGCAATTTAGGGATAGTATACTTATAGGTACTTAATAGTTGCGGGATACTACTTAAGGAGTTATAGTCGATGCTGTTGGGATATGGAATATATTTATGGACCTCTAAGTACCGGCTACTTAGCGCCTTAAGTAAAAGATCTCCCCTAACGCAAGGCAGATTAATAGGAGTTGATTACCGCCCATATAAGGCGGAGCGCTTATAAAGGGCTTAGACATAATACTAATTAAACTACCCTATAGGCACTAATAGCTCCTTTACTATAGATGGGGGGTTAATATATAAAATTAACTAGCTAGGATAAGTATACTGCTTAGGCAGTGTCTTGCCCTAGGAAGGATAGGCGTCGGAAGTGGATTATATAATACTATTCCTACTAAGAGAGGTATTATTAGGGGTTATTGTTAACTTCTGGTTCTAGTTTATAACTTTATACAAACGTCTCTAAACCCTGCTAAAGTATACGGCGTTTGTTAGGAATTGTCAGCCGTTTAAATTTAGCAACAGCTTAGCTAATAGTTACCCCCAACAATGCTTTACTTAATGCTTTACTTATAGATCACTTTAGGCGCCTGTAGTCTTAGGCGCAGATAATACATAAGCTAAGAGTAATTACAGCTACTGAATATTGTACCACAGATACCATATAAAGTGGAAAAGAGCGGCTAGTATACTCCACCTTTCCTTTCTACCTTTTATCCTAACTCCACCCTAAGAGAGAAATAGAATATAAACGTTATGCTCCTAGCTCTTATATGCCATTAATTTAACTTACCTTTAAATCTAACCTCTTAACCATACATCTCTTACTATCTTTATAAGAATACCAGACATTATATATATTACCTTAACTAAGCTTAGATACGTTACTAATATAACCTATAGGTCCTTAATTGGTACTTATAAAAACATTACAATATACTATCGCCCTGGAGATAATATACCTGTTTATTAACTTACTAAAAACCTTAAATTATCCCAAAATCGCATTAATAACAAAGACATAGCATCTACTAGCAGGGAGAAGAAATAATTACAGCTTTCTAACCCTATATAGAAATAGATACCTTATACACCTGCTTAAATACCTAATAAGGTCAACTCTTATAAAATCAACGACAATACAGAGGGTAACATATAAGAGGATACGGAAATATATGCCAATTACCTTAAGAGCCTAAAAGGCCGTAGTAAAACTAAGACAATCTTACCTAAGCTAATGGAGAGCTATAGCAAGGCTAAAATAGACTTACCTTAAGCAAAAGAGGTTTATATTAAAGGGTTACCAGTAGCTCTAAGTATGTTTATAAAACACTTATATATTATTTAGCAATACTAATAATTAAGCAGAGAATAGTTTAGCCAATCCTATAAACTTCCTTGGAGATATACCTCCCCTAACTAAAGTGTTAACAATTTCCGATGCTATAATTTTAGACAGATAACTAAAGTATCTCTTATTATGGTTGCTAACTTGCTATATAATAGAGGACTTAAAGCGTCTCCAAAACCCTAGATATAGATCAGTTGTATCTATATATAGTCCTATTGTAGTAGTATACTGGTATTTTACCTGGGTTTTACCTGTGGGTATACCGCATAAGAAACTCGTATTATACTATACTAAGAACCCGCGTTACCTCCATCATTATGCTAGGATATATAAACCGCTTAAAGATGTTATAATAGAGATAGCTTAAAGGGGTAAACTATATAAGTAAAGAGACTAACCAGGAAAGGCGCCAGATAATTATTTAGAAGATCTATTAAGGAGAGGGACATATAAAAGAAAGGTAGATTGCACCGTAGATGGAGCCTCCAAGAAGCCAAAGAAATAAGAAATTTCTTATAAGAAAAGATTTTTGTAATCACGTTCTTGTTTTCTAGCGTTAAGAATTAAGGCGCTAATTAGGATTTCCTTGGCTTGGTATTGTTTTTCTATCTAGTTGCTTCCATGTCTAGAGTATCTCGTTGTCATTTATATATACGTTAAATTAAAGTTAAGAACTCGCTTATAGTAAGCTTACAAGTCCTCCACCTTTATATGCTTGGTAGCGATAAGTCAGCCGCCTCGTAACTCGCTTAGTCCTCTATAAAGAAAAGACTCGTTATAAAACGTAGAGTTATTCCAATTAGATTAGATTAGCTTAGTAAGCCTATAGGCCTTCTTGGCACCCTATAGCGTAAGAATAAAACCAAATCAAACTAAATAAAAAGACTCGTCGCTTTCTGATCTGGATGTCTTAGAATTAGCCTTTGTTAACCTACCCTCTTTAACCTAGTTAAAATGTGCTGGTGTCTTCTTAACTAGTGCAGGATAGAACTTTTCCTTTAAAGTAGTTAGTAGTCTTGGATCAAGCGGGATAATAGCAATAAAGTTAACGATAAATATGGCGATGCTGTTAATATGAAGATAATTGACTATAAAGCCGACGGGAACGGCAAGAAGAAGTATATTTATCTATAAGTTAAACAAGACGGCACGAACCTAATCCTTAGCAGGTATCTTACGCTTCAAAGCTGCTTTCTGCCTTTTCTTAATTGTTGGCTCAAGATATAAGGGGTTTTGTAGGCCGGTTTTAAAACAAAATCCACACTCTTAAGAGAGGCGGTGATGAAACTTTAGATTACGGAGATGAGCGGGTTGCAAAGGCTAGAAATAAGATTACGGCATTTAAGAGGAAAAGGGCACGCTTAATCTAAGGATGGAGAAGTCTACAGAATTAAGGAGGAAATTTATTGGCTTAAATGGTACGCTCTTTAGTTATTGTATCGTTTGCTTATTAAAGGAAATTTATATATTAGATTTAAGCTAGAACTAGCCCTGCCCTTTATGGCGAGTGTTTGCCGCATTTATATGCTTAATTAGCAATAAGCTAATAGATTTAACTAAGCTTAGCGTCTAAAGTAAGTAGAACTACGCTCCCATATTATATATTTAAGTCTAGTCGCTCTCTACTAGCGTCTTCTTTACTAGTAGAGGATAGAATTTGTCCTTAAAATAGAAGTTAGTTTATGGAATAATAGAAGAAAAGGGGGCCTATAAGGGTTTCTAGGTCTAGAGGCCATAAAGGCTAATCTATCCCTTAACCCGCTAGCGTCCATATTAGGTTTAGCTCGTTTTAGGACTAGCCATATAATTATTTATAGGCGCTTGTAGGATCAACCCCATAATTAACTCGCTCTCTAGTGCTCTTTAGCCTTACTACATAAGAGCCCCGCTATATTGGAGCCTTACGCGTCGCGGAACAAACTAAAACCAATAAGTATAATTAGTTATAGACCAGAAAACGCTACCTACCCGCATTTAGGCTATTATGGCTTAGCATTTAACCAAGCCCTGCGAAGCCTCAGTCTAAGCCACGTTGGATCAGCATAACTTTTCCGCGCCCAATCTTCAATCCTCCCTGCGTTCGCTCGCACCTTGCTTTACCTTCTCATACTTTTCAAAATGGCACCCCCTAGGTGCAACAAGTGTTACCTTGTCAGACACATACAAAGAAACTGCCCAAAAGGCAAGACTATACCAAATAGGGAGACCACGGCCTCCCCGTCTATCCCCCCCATAAAAACAACTAGAAGACTGTTACCCTTAGCAACAGAGTCTATCCCCTAGCCTGCCTTCTATCCCTAGGTACAGGAAGCCATAAGGGAGGAAATGATGGAGCTATTAAAGGAAGGCTCGACTTCGCCTATACCTGGGCCGTTAAGGTTAAAAGCACCGGTTAAGAATATCCCTTAATAAATAATAGAAAACTCGGCGGCCAAGCCCACACAATTAGGAATTCCCTCTAAGGGGAGGAAAAACAAGAAGAAGCTAGGTAAGAAGGGCCCAGGAAGCAAGTATAAGGAGATCCTTAGGGGTCTTCTTAAAGAAGATAAGAAGAAGGCAACAGAATTAGAGGCGGTTCTAAAGTCCTTTACAGCAAAAATCAGCAAGGAGTTTACTAAGATTAAGAAGAAGACGGGCCTTAAGCTTAAGGCAGTAATAAAGAAGGTCTTCGGGATTATATAAGGCGCGGTTATAGGGACTATAAAAAACCCTAAAAAGAAGGCGGTGAAAGGAGCGGTGCCCAAGGCACCCCGGAAACCAATAGGGGAGGAAGAAGTGACTTAGAAGGAGGCATAGTAAAGGGCCACGCAGTAGCAAAATGCGAGTGGCTAGAAGAAGACCAATCAGCCCAAGGAGGGCTGGAAAAAAGTAATTAGCCGAAACTATTAGCCGAAAGACTAGAAAGAGGCTGAGAAAGCCTAAAAAAGGGGACCGGTTTAAGGAAAACCGAGCCGTGACCTTAGAGTCTTTATAAGATTTAAAGGAAAAGCGATTCCTAACAAAGTCTAGGTAAGAGGGGTAATAAGGGAGGTCCTTAAAGCCTATAGGGTGGGCCATAAGGGGATCCTAAATGTAAGCAGAATGGAGAGGACTATTGCGGTTAGCTATAAAGGTCTTTAGTAGTAAAAGTAGCTTTTAAAGATTAGCAGGGAGCTCCAGAGGATAGTAGGATTTATATTAATTAAAAGAGTAGAGAAGTGGGACAAGTTTTTATTTAGGAACGTGGTCTACAGGAGAATAGTAGATAAAAAGGAGGGGCTAATAGACGTACCTACAGCCAACTATAAGGTAAGTACGCTGTATGGGCACCAACCTATAAGGACGTATATATTTAAAAATAAAGATAAAGAGGACTTCTGCAACGTCCTCTTCTTTTTTAAAGAAGGGAACGGACTAAAGAGCAATATTAGGCTCTTTAGAACGAATACCGGGGGGATTAAACTTGGTAAGAGAGGAAGGCTAAGGCTCTACCAGAACTGCAAGACGTTCTACCTTAGACTCTATAGAAGAGAAGCGAAATGTAGTAACTGTAGTTAGGCGGACCATAATATCTATAAGTATGTAATAAGGTGCGCAATGTGCTACTTATATAATTATAAAAGTGACGACCTGGCATGCCCCTTAAGACTAAGCAAGAAGGCGGATGGGTGGCATTACCTAAATGCCTAGACGGTTGCCATAAGAAGGCGATAGGAGGACAAAAAAGCCGCTTGTATAAAGAAGTGAGAGGAGAAGATTAGGAACCCCTTAGCTTAAGGGGTAAGGAAGAAAAATAGAAAGTAAACTAGAAGAAAATTGGAGCGGACTTAAGCTGTAAAGGATAACTAAATTAAAGGACAATAGGAGGGTAGCTAGTCCAGCCTATTTAAAACAGAAGAAAAAGGTAAAGGAGAAAGAAGGCGTCTTAATTTCTTTTCCCAAGTGCATACGCGTTGGCGTATCTCTTTAAAAGTTAGGTACTGGACAAGTTACAATTTTCTTTTAGTAAAGGGAACCCTAGGGAACCCGTGACAATTCTATGTAAGAATAAGTAGTTATTAAGCCCAGGGCTAGCCTGGAAAGGTGTATTCCATTATAAGGCACAGGTGCGGCCAAGGCCGCACGTGCCACTAGGAATACACGGTCCAATGGCCTAGCGGCCGCCACGGACGTTAAATAAATCTCTCTCTCTCTCTCTCGCACCTTGCTTCCTTCCTCACACTTTTCTCCCTAGTTATTTCCTTATTGCAAGACACCACCGACGTGTTCTTGACCTCCCTACACTTATCTACCATCATACCATCCTTATATACTAGCCTCTTTAATCTCCCCTCCCCGCCTGCCATATCGGCCCTCCTAATATAGCTTGAGACGCGTTCGCCCGCAATAGCGAATTTCTCTAGATTAGAGATAATTAAAACGAAACCTATTAGGGAAGGACTAAATGGTTTTCGCGATTTATTTAACTTGACTTATTAAGATCTAGATATCTCTAGCTCTTTAGACACGCTATATTAGATAAGTAGTAAAGGTAACTGTTAATTTACCTAGTATAAGCTCTATCTAACGCTTATAGAACTAAAGGATATTTTGCTTAATCTAATACTAGCTCTATAGAGCCTTCCCGCTTCTTATTTATTGCTATCTCACGGTAGTAACAAAAACCTCTTTAGTAATCTATTAAGACTTAATTTAGCAGTTAATTCTAACAACTTTAACATTAAACGGTTCCTACCTCTCCTAAATGCGATTCTTTGTATTAAGCCTAACAAGATTATCTAGGAAAAGGTATATACAACCATAATAGAGTCCACGCCTCCCCCCTAACCGCTACTATTCTACGTTTAAACCCCACATCTACGCAACACAAGTAGCTTCGCCAACTCGTTCAAACGTAGGGAATACGTGGATTATGTTCTAAAGAAGGAGCTAGGCCCTTTTTATATGGGGATTCCTAGCTTATATAAAGCATTCTTTAAGGAAGTGGAAGGTCTTAAAGAGGCAAGCGCTGCCGTTTTTAAGAAATGCAAGGAAGGGGGAAATCCACTATACGCCGAGGGCGGCTGGCGTAATTGGCCTAAAAGCGTAGAGCAAAATAATATCCTAGAGTGGTTTAATAACCTAATTAAATTATTTTTGGGCTTTATAGAGGAGTACAGGTCCGCCCTAAAGACACGATAAACGCTTATCGTATACACTAAGCAGCCCTTATAAGGGTCTACAGCGAAGCGAAAACTAGATATTGGTTTTATAGATAATCTAATAGCTAGCAAAAGCTCTTAATGCCATTAGTTATATATACTTATGCTAGGAGAGCTAAAGAGTAATCTAAATACCGATATACCCTCGCAGGCATAGTTTGATTTGGGGAAATATATAAGAGAAGTCTTCGCTGCTTAGGACACTTATCGCTTTGTCTTAGGCTTTACCCTCTATGGATCTATTATGCGGCTATAGAAGTATAACCGGGTAGGAGGTATTACATTATTACTATTTAATATTAATAAAGACGGACTATAGTTTACCTTAGTAATATTGGGATTTCTTTAGATAAATAAGGAGCAGCTTGGGTTTAACCCTACTATTCTAACATTAAATGGCAAGCGATATATTAAGGTCGTGCGCAACGACCAGACCGAGTGTCTTATCCTTAACGAACTTATAAAGCGGGCACCCTACGTTGCTAGTCGGGCGATAACTTACTAGAAAGCACACCACGAGGGTAATACTAAGACACCCCTTGTTATTAAAGACTTATAGCAGTACCTAGAGCGCGAGGAAGAAGGTAAACTACTGCGTAAAGCAATAGAGAAAGAAGTAATTAATGTGGCTAGGTACTATTACCATAAGACTATTCGCGTTAGTGGACAAGATAATAATATCTACAATATTCGCAAGGGGCTGGATATTATAAGTGCCACAAACTACAAGCCAGAAAGCTTAATAATGCCTCTAAGACTAGGTGGAGTGCAAATTAGTACAAGGAAAGGCCAAAGTTCCAATAGAAAGAGATCTTCCAGCTGTGCTAAGCTACTGCCTAGTAAGCGCACGTGTTTAGGCTCTCCGAAGCACCCTATTAAGTAGAATTGAGTCCATCAGCGCATTATTACTCGTAATTATAGCAAGCCTCTTTATAAGGCAAGGTCCTGGGTTTTATTACTTACTGCATTAAAGGGTGGCATTATAGGGTATAAGTCTTTATATATAAAAGCCGGCATCCTCCAATATAACGTTTTAATAGGCAACGTCTTAATGAATAAGGAAGAGGATAATCCTTCCTAGCCGTTATTCTTAATTAATCTCAATCTCGCGATTAAAGAGCAGTAGGAAGGAGCTTTAGGAGCATAAGGCAAGACTGGCATAAGAGCATTTATGGCTATAGGAGTACTCCTAGGCGAGAAATACTTAGCCTGGCATAATTTCAAATTGTTCTTTTAGGTGCTATTCTGGATTTATATACACTATAACAGGCTAAGTAAAGGTGTCGGTCCAACTAAGTTTAAGTGCTGGAACTATGAAAATACTGCAAAGTTGGCCAACCTTAAAAAGGGAAGGGTGACTAATAAAGGGGATTTTCTTAAGACTATAGAAGACAACTTTTTGCTATACTACTAGCTACTAATCCCTTGGGTTAATAGATTGCGGAGAGTGGTATTTCTAGGCGGTAGGAGGCGAAAGGGAATAGATAAAAACTTTCCTTCCTAGATAAAAGAGGTGCTTTAGGAAGCAAGGAAGGATCCAAAGGTATTAGCGGAGTAGATGGCTTTATAGCAAGTCTTATATTTTAATATTTAATCGAATTGGATTATACTGTGTGGTTTCTCTAGTAACTCCCCTATTAATTAACCTATTATTATACGACCCTTAATCCTGTTTCTACTTAAACTTCTATTAATATTCCCTTAAGCGCACTAAAGGCTCTCTATTAGCTAGCTAGTAAGGGAAAATAGGGTAGGACTGGTATATTATAATGCCCTACAACCGTACTATCTTCTATTCCTTTAATAAACTTAGAGAGTACCTATTTAATAGGTCCGCAGGTATTATTGTAATATAACTAGCAGTCCCAGTTACTAATTGGATTAAGAATTCTAGTAGTTAAGCTTTTCTTAATACTAGGTAGGCCCTATTAATAGTTAAATCTATTTATTCTAATATATCTACCTTAGGTTAACCTGCGTGCCATTTACATCTCTTCCCATTAAAATCTACTGTAGGATATTCTCCTTCCTTGGCGACTATGTGGATATTTTCTGCCTCTTGTTAGTAGATCTTTATTTCTAGCGTATTAGTTGGCAAGAACTTAAACAAAAAATCCTATCTGGCCTTTGTCCACTAGCAGACAGAGCCTTAATCTGCATTAGCTCTTATACCTCCGCTAAGCCCCCAGATAACCCTACAGGTCTCCTTACTACTAATGAAATAGAAGAACTCTAGGCCGGTCTAGACTTGGACAATAATTACAAGGATAGCGGTATGTAGGTATTATACACGTCCAACAGACCTGTAAATCTCTACGAACTTATATAAGCACGCTATAACGCCATTGCTAAAGCACTAGGGCCTACGTTATTCTAGCCAAATATTCGCTTCTATTTTAGGATATCCGGCTGAGAGGACATAATACGTCTATCCAGGATGGCAGAAAAAAATTTAAAAGCTTTCCCAGAACCCAAACGCTTGTAAGTACTTATATTAGCCTCTCTAAAGCTAGAATAGTTTTTCCCACCTAGTAAGGAGTGGGTATTAAGGGATCTTATAATAAGGGAGTTTATTAGAGCTAATGCTATAGCTCTTAAACCAGATCTTGTAAAAGGCCCGCTAATTAAGGGGTTAGGGTTTAGCGAAGTTATCCTATTAAGGATTTATTAGAGTAGTAATCTAGATAGGAGCGTGCTGCGTAAACTACCGCTTTATAGGGGTGCGTAGGCGGGACATTAACTGGATATTATAACTACTAAGAAATTGTAAATGGAGAAGGGAGAAGAGGGGACCAATAAATAGAAGGATATTAGCGAGAAGGTTACAAAAGAGGTAAAAACTATTTGGGAATCCAAGTTTAGGGAGAAATAGGTTAGCAAAATGCTTAACAGCTAAAGGTGCTAGCAGAGAAGATAGAATAACATTTTATTATCCTCTATATAGTAAAGATTCGGGCAGCTAAGGCTAGGTAGTAGCCTTGGTTAAAACGCATGTGAAATAGCATAGGGCGAGTTGCTGGGGCTAAATAAACCCGGGAAAGCGGATAACCTAATCTTCTGCCAGATTATTAAGTCCCCACACCCTACTATCCTATATGGGCTTTATGTTTCCATAAAATACGTAATCCACTCCCTAGCCTATTAGAAGCAGCCTTGTGCCGCCTAAATAGAGGCTATAGGAGAATTAATCCCCTACTCTAACTAATTCCCTACTTAAATAAGTCCCCTACTTAAACAAATCCCCTATGGAAACCAATCCCCTACTTTAAAAAATCCCCTGCGCTAATAAATCCCCTACGCTAATAAATCCCCTACTCTAACTAATCCCCTACTTTAACGAATTTCTTACTCTAACGAATCCCCTATAGGTGCCAATACCTATATATTCCGCCGCCCTATAGGAACTAATCCCCTACGGCTTGCATTCCTATACAGCTTTTACTCCCCTATAGGAGCTATTAGCTATATCTACTACTCCCCTATAGAAACCAATCCCCTATAGCTCTCGTTCTTATATCCTAAACTAAAATTAATATCTAGTATATAGTAACCGTATCTTTTACTACCCTATAAGAACTATACCCTATAGCTCCTACTCCCATATAGCTTTTACTCCCCCTATAGGAACTAATAGCGATTTCTTTTACTCCCCTATAGAAACTAATTTCCTATAGCTTTTAGTTCTCTGTAAGAACCAATACCTATATCCTCTATTGCCTTACAGCTTTCGGTTCCCTATAGAAACCAATACCTACCTCTTCTACTCCCCTACGGGAGCTAATGCCCTGCGACCCCTATTCTCCAACTCCTAAATCTACGAGCGATTTGCCTACACTATAGCCTACTATATAGGCCTTGTTGTTATAGGAGCAAGTAAGTATATGGGCTTATGCCCTATATAGGAATAAAAGCCATTTATATACTAGTTACCCGCAATCGCGGTTTTAGGAAGATAGTAGGCACTTTAGGCCATCTAGTTGTATTTATTAGAGTACGGGCCCGCAACTAAAAATTTAATTTATAACTACCCGACTATATTTATATCCAAAATCGCAGCCGCCTAGAAGTCTTAAAAAGTGGAAAATACTTAGTAGTAAATACTTAGGTTACTAGCTTAACCTAGACTGCCAAGGTTATAGTTAAACTTATTACCTAGTTATAGAACTATATCTAGATACCAAATAGACAACAGTTTGTTTTCCTTATATACTAAGGCAAGGGCTACTTCTACAGCATTTTTAATCTACAAAATGTGAATAATTTAGCATAAAACTTCTCTGCTAGGGCTTGCATATGCCTACCTATCAGCCGTTAAGCTCCTATTACGCTAATTTATTAAGGTTGTTAGAACTAAATCTCGTCCCATTAGTTATAATTACCTTCCCTAGGAAACTGGCCTAAAGGCCCCGTCTTGTATTAATGCCTAAGGGAAGGTATCTTATAGCCACACATATTCTACTTCGTATTGCGTTATTAAAGTCTTTTATATAATTAGTAGTGAGGATTATAATTCCTTTATAGTATTTAAGTTTCCTCAGAAAAATCGTAATTAGGTTATTATCCGTATAACTTAATAATCGTTACTTTATAAATACGTTGGCTTTATCTAATAGAAGTATAGTATCCCAACAGTTAGCCTGCCTAAAAGCGCGAGAAAGCTCAATTTCAACCTACTTTGGGTTAGTGGCTAGATCTCCACTAGATAACTAAAAGAGTTAGGCAAATAGTAGCAGTTTAAATAAGTAGGGCGTACCGTATAAAGCGGCCTTTACAGCTCTTCTAAAAGTCCCTTAGCGGTTAAAGTCTTGCTAACTCTAGTAGGACCACTAATACTCTGTGTTAGTTTTCTCTAAGGATAAAGCAGAACGGAGCTTGTACTATAGTAGCATAATTAGGCCACGTCCTTTGCCTAGCATAAAATTATTAAACTAAGCCTTTTTTACGTAAGAAGCTGCAAGAGCCCAAATAAGCTTCTTCTAGTCCTCCGGAATAGCAAGGTTCTAAAAGAAGAGAGGGTTCCACTTAATGTCGCTAATATTATTAACAGCAAACTCAACTATAGGATATTAAATTAGCTTTATAGTCTTCTTAGCTCGCGAATCTAGAAACTTATACTAGAACTTATAATTAAGACTAAACCCTAATATAGTCGGACTGCAAATAAGCAAGTTATTATTTTTCAATTCCGTAGGTTCCTTGCTATTACTCTTAACTTTATTAAGTTTCTTCTCCCTAGGTATGCTAAAATTAAATATATATATATCGCTGTTTATATGCTTTTGTAGTTTATCGATACTAGGTTTGCTGTAGTTTAGATTATACTCTTAGAAAAGTACCAGGTCTACTATAATCTAGCCATTAACAGACAGCTTAGTGGGCTTTCCTTTCTCTATATAAAAGGCTTTACCTTTATGCTATTAGTGGTGCGTCCCTATTAATAAAATAAATTTACAACCTCTATTAGCAAGTTATTGCTTCTCCTCCTCTGCGTTAGGGTGGTATTTAAGGGAAAATATCCAAGGCTATATATTAGCTTTAACCCCTAGAACGTTAAAATACCGGCTGCGGTTATAGCCTTACCAAAATTTTTGCCATCGAAATTTAAATACTAGCCTTTAACGCGGAAGTATTCATCCTCTTTATTGTCCTCTTTTACCCTACCTAAGTTAAATCTTATATATCTACGCTTATCGGTGCCAAAGCATTTTCTATACACCAATTTATTCGGCTTAAAGAGAGTCCAGAGTAGATTAAATGTAATTTCTCCGCTATCTTATAGCGGTACAAGGCGCTGTTTTATTAAGGTATATATATTCCTAATATAGTTTACCAAGAGGTTAAGATAGGCGCTATTCTTTAGGGTTCCCTTATAAGCTTCTAGCTTGAGGAGGAAGTAGTATAACAGATTCCACTTAACCTGGTCTTAAGTTAGTAGTTAATTTAGGGTATTAAAAAGTCCAATAAATAGTTTTATACTATAGGTTTGTCTTCCTTAAGGAAAGTTCCCTCTATACCTTATAGAATAGACCTAAGTATATCCCATAGGCCTTTAGACTTAATGTTAATAAAGTGCGTTATGCGTTTAGTCTTCTTATCTATAGTTTCGCTATTAGTGACATAAATCCAGTAGCTATTTTCGTACTTACCAATGCGTATATAAATAACAAATATGTATTCGTTATATGCATCTACCTTAGAAGGTACTGTAGAGGATTCAACTATTTTATACTTTAAGGTTGCCTTATCCTAGCTACATATAGTAAATTAACTAGGGTTATACTTTTGGTCTTGCACGGGATATATATTTTATTAACTATCCTATACTCCACCTCTAAAGCTCGGGCTCTCGGTTCTTGAGGTTAGGAACTATATATAGCTTAAGGCTTAGTAGCCTTAGGAGTGTCTATAGCACTAGGTATTACTTTTACTGCCTTTAATACGTCCTTAAGCATCTCCGCGAGGTAAATAACAGTAACTAGGTCTAAGGGCGGTATAACTAGGCTAGGAAAAGGCGTTTGCGGATTTCTATAGCTTAGAGTAGTGTCTAGAGACATCTTAGGTTACTTTATAACCTTAGGCTAGTTTAGCATTATTACTTTACAAAGCTTTGGTAATATAGTGCTGAATTAAAGTATAAAATTAGTAATAAGCTAATTATATAGAGTGAGGAGCTAAGTATTGTTACGGACGCTTTAAGTACGGTGTTACAACTACTTAGAGAGGAGTTGGCGGAAGCTAGTTAGTTAATACAGGCACGGTCTAGAATGGATCCAGTGGAACCATATAACGAGGAATGGTAAGCGAGTTACATAATGTTGTACGTAGTATACAAGGAGTACGCAGTATACGCCATATATAATACGTATAATACATACCTCACGTACAAGAGAGGATTTCTTAGGAGTATGGTTATGTATTTAAAGGACCTCAGTCCCTACTGTAGATAGTTCTCTCCTTGTAGTGAATCTCAGAATATAATTAGAGTTAATCTGTTAGGCAACTACTCCACTAGTTATTATTACGTTATCGTTTTTGTCGTACCTATATACCCAGCCTATTAATAGAACCCACTATAGTTCCTACTACAAGGTTCCGTTACATATTTACTACCAAGGTTACGGTATTGGAACAAAATCGAGTAATATGCCACTAAGAGCAGTACTAGTTACGACGGTATTAACGGGAGCCACAACCTCAGGGCCAGGTAATACTAGTATGGACAATGGGGATTCTTAAGTGGTTACGTAAGGTTAGTTATAGGAAATGGTTAATTACTTACAAGATAATAATAGGATACTTAAAGAACGCATTAATGGAATTAGAGCAGCAAAGATTAAGTTACCTTCAATTAAATAATTCTTAGGAGAAAAGTTAAAGCTCAAAGGATTTCTTACGCAGATGCACTTTAAGGTAGTACAGGAAGAAGCGAAGTTAGTAATATTGTTGGATTAAGTAGCCTATGCAGGATTGTTCCTAACGGGGAGGGTACTTAAATAGTTTAAACCGTATCTTACGGAAATATAGGCCAATGGCATAACAACTACTAACCAGGATATACGGTATATATTTACCAGTTGGAACGGGTTCGCAGAGTAACTAACGCAGATATTTAAAGACCCAGAGGCCACAACCATAGCGGAATAAAAGCTTTAGAACTTAGTACAACGCACTTTAATAATTAAGTATACAACACAGTTTCAAACACTAGCTATATAGGTTGAGTGGAACGACAGGGCGCTCATAGCATAGTATAAATAGGGACTTAAGGCTAAAGTCCAGGACGCAATTATCCTAATGGAAGATATGGATACTCTAAGAGAGTTAATAAATTAGTTAATAAAGATTAATAATAGAATCTATTAAAGGGAACAAGCTAAGAGAGGGCAAGACAGAGTTCCATAGTTATATAAGGCGTAAAGTACGCAACGACAGATACAGAGTTAAAAACTATAAAATAGCACGGAGCTAATGGACCTAAGTAGTACTAAAGAAACCTAAAGATGGGAAAAGAAACTATAGAAACCTAGAGGTTGAGGATTAAATGATTAAAGGACTAAGGAGCAGAGGCCAAACTAGGGATCTTAGCAGTAGAAGACGTTTAGGCGGACTCCACAGCAAGAAAGATAGTTTAAAGATAGAGCTTACATAAATTACGGAAAACAGGGTTATTTCGCCAGAGACTATAGAGGTGGTTAGAGTAACTATATAGTAAAGGGAACCAGACTAGCAGACGGCGCGTATATATAGAGGGACAATGGTGCACTGTAAGGAACAAAAGAGTGTTTAATTAACAGTTTTGCGTATTATTATAACAACGTATGCCGAATTTATAAAGACGCTAAGTACGGCGCAAGCTATTGGCTATAAGAGCTAGAGTTAAAAGGACTTTAAGAAACCAGAGAGTTAGATAAAGAACAAGATTAACTCTATAAGCTAGATTAAGATGTTACAGTAATATACAGACGAAGATTAGTAGTAATGACAATAGAGTCGGAGTACTTATTAATTAACAGTAATAAGGACAAAAAGGAGGCTAACTAGGAGCACTTAAACCTTAATAACGCAATAGAAGTAGAGACTAAAACTATTACCAAATAAGGTTTAGTAACGGGCATAGCAACACCATTAGATACAATTTCCATCGCTTTATAAGATAATAGGAGTAACGTTTAGAAGAAACTAAGTAAGTAGACAACTACTAGTGCTAGCTTATTACTTGGTAAAGGCAAAAGGCCACAGGCTTAAGATTCTTAAGAAGAGATAAGAAAAGCTTAAGATTCTTAAAGTAAGATAAGATATACCTAAGAACCCACAACAGACGAAAATTAATAGGAAAGAGTAGTAACTTAGTTCAGTGACAAACAAACGAGTATAGGACGCAAGTTTAAGAACTACAAGTTTGGGGAACGAATAAGAACGTTAGTAATTCTAGGCGAACGCAGTACTTAGCCTAAAGATTAAAAAGTTAATACCAGGATTAAAAAGTAAGACAACTACAAGGATCTAGCTACAAGACGCAGAAAACAAGAAACTATAGATAAGTTTAGAATAAGAATTATTGTATAGTAAGAGTAAAAGCTAGATAAGAGATTAGCTATGCTAGGTTATATAAGGGACAGAGCACCTATATAAAGAGTTACTAATAGGCCAAGTGTAGGGATACCTAGGGTAAAGTAGTTAGATAAACTGGAATAAGAAGAGGATCTAGATATTCCAACTAGGTTCAAAGAAAGGCATACTAAAGGATATTACGATGTAGTAATGACAAGGTATTTTCTAATGGATAGACCATACACACTAAACCAGTTGTACGGAAAGTGGTATAGGCAACGACACAACAATAAATAGGAAGACTTTTATATATAGCTAGATAAAAAAATTGTCTAAGACCAACCCATTACGGAAAAACGCATGAGTTATATTAAAGGAGTATTAATTATAACGTTAAGGAACCTAGAAGAGGGATCTAGGGACTAGAGAAGTAAGCGGCAAGTTTTAGTACCCGTAGCAGAGATACCAGTGGTTAGGTTAACCAGGTATAGGTTTAAACTTAAGAATAAAGATAAACTAAGAGTTAACCTAAAACATATAGCGCATTATACACTATCGTGGATAGCTTGTGTGGATAATACGTATAATATGCATAGAGCACTTAAAGACAAGAACCGGAAGTACCTAGTAAGGATATATTGGGCACTAGAGGAAAAGCGGTTTAGGAATGCCAAGTATATACATAGTTGGCACCCAGTAGAAGTATAAGGTTAAGGAGACTTAACACTTTAACCAGGAAGATTCCTTACGGAAGAATACCTAGACGGATAATAGTGGTGGGAGTGCCCAGAGAACACTTGTCTATAGCATATAGAGGAAAAGAAACAAACTAAGTATTAGCTAAAGTTAAACTAAGTATAGGCAGGATCTAGCAGCTAATAGTCAGGAAAAGGGGAGGCATATAGGACTAGAGGGAACTAGTGTTAGAGCCTTAGACCCTTAAAGGAATTTAAGGACAACACCTAAACTTAAGAGCTAAGTGGCAAGATTAGTAGTTTAAAGCGTTGGTAGATAGTAGAGTAATAAGGAACCACATATTACCAAAGGCAGTAGAAAGGATAGGGTTACTATATAGATAGAAGGAATACCTATATCTACTTATAATAATTTCAGGAGACCAGATAGCCTATAGAGAAGGTATTATTAATCTTAAAACAGGACCTATTTAGATAACTATTAAAGGGAGACTAGTTAGAATGTCTTTCAATATCCTACCGTTGGGACAGGATAAGGCGATACTAGGAATACCTTAGTTACAGGAGTACAATCCAAAGATTAATTGGGTTATAGGTTAGGTCAATATTAAGGATACACAACAACGTAAAGTGCGACAGCAAACCAAGTTGGTATAGTACCAAGTTGGAGCGACATATAAAGAGACTAAGCGAGGCTTAAGTTATATACCAAAAAGATACTATAAGTATGGAAAAAAGTTATAGTTACTAAAAAGTGAGAAGCTGTTAGAGCATGCAGCTTAGAACTATAAGATAGAATTAAAAGAGGGAATAAGTCTAAAGTTCTTTCTAATCTATAAGCTTACTAAAACAGAGTTAGTAGCGCTTAAGGAGTTTATCCAGGAGAACTTATAAAAGGGATACATTAGACCGTTATAGTTATTAGTAGAATATCCAGTACTATTCATCCTAAAGAAAAACGGAAAACTTAGGATATATATAGACTACAGATAGTTAAACAGCATCACTAGGAAGAATAGATATTCTTTACCCTTAATTAGCGAAATCTAAGATAGGATAGGTAACGCAAAGATCTTTACAAAGATAGATTTAAGATGGGCGTACCACCAGATCAGAATCAAGAAAGGCGATAAATAGAAGGCAGCCTTTAGGTCAAAGGAAGGACTATATAAGCCATTAGTTATGCAATTCGGGCTTATAAACGCACTAGCAACGTTCCAGAAGCGAATTAATAGTGTGTTAGGAGAACACCTAGATGAATTTATTATGGTATACCTTAATAACATTATCATCTACTTAGAAAGTGAGAAAGAACATAGAGAACACATTAAATAGGTCTTAAAGAGACTACAAGAAGAAAAGATGCCAGTAGTGATTAAGAAATGCGAGTTCTTCACCAGGAAAACCGATTTTGTTGGATTTATTATTAAACTAGGCCAACTTAGTATAGATCCAAAAAAGATCGAGGCTATAGTGAATTGGCAAGAATTAGAGAATATAACACAGTTAAGATCGTTTCTAGGGTTTTGTAATTACTGCAGAAGGTTCATAGCGCAGTAGTTATAGAACATTGAGCTATTTACGCAGTTAACGAAGAAAGAAGAACTATGGGTATAGGGGAAGGAATAATAAGAACTATTTAAGAGAGTTAAAGAGTTATTTACCTAGGAGCCAGTTCTTAAGATCTATTAACCAGGGCTAGAGACGGTTGTAGAGATAGATGCATTAGACTTTACACTAGGGGCATACTTCCTATAGAAATATTAAGATAGATGGCACCTAGTGGCATACTATAGTTAAAAGATGACACTACTAGAGTTAAACTATAACATCTACAACAAGGAGTTGTTAGGTATAGTTACAGCACTTAAGGAATAGAGAGCGTTTTTACAAGGCATAGAAAAACCATTTATGGTTAAGATAGACTATAAGAACCTTATAGGATTTCTAATAACGAAGGAACTTAACCAAAGACAGGTTAGATGGGCGGAAATGCTTGCAGAATACCATTTTGAAATTCAGTATACTAAGGGTACAGACAATGCACGAGCAGATGCTCTAAGTAGGAAGGCTAAACTATAAAGCAATAAAAAGCTATTGGGAGCTTTATTATAAAAGGATTAAGATAGATTAATTAGGTATAATTATCCAAAGATTACAGCAACTAAGGAAAGTCAGATCCATAAATTACTAAAGAGTAATTAGACACAGAAGATCTAAGAAGTATAGGTAGAGGATCTAGACTTAGAGTAATACGAAAACAGAGAAGCAATATATATACCTAAGTCTATTGCAGAAGAATTTATTAAGGAATTCCACAAGGGAATAATATAAGGACATAACGGAGCTATAGGCTTAGTATTAAGACTTTAAGAGGAATATATTATTTAAGAAATCTGGGGACTAGCAAGACAAGTTATAAAGGAATATTTAAATTACTAAAGGAACAAACTAACGAGGCATAAGCTGTATAGAGGGCTACAACCTATTAAGACACCAGGAAGACCATAGGAGGTTATATTATAGGACTTTATTGTTAAGTTACCAAAGTTAAGAGATCCTATTATAGGACAAGATTATAACGCGATTTTAGTAATAGTGGATAAGCTAATAAAGTGGGGATACTTTATAGCATGCACTAAAGAGATATTAGTAGAAGATGT
>Ga0307507_10000909_pt1 | contig 65863 bp, 18 predicted proteins | sample 7_EM_MG_FD_207223 | JGI IMG/M metagenome (GOLD analysis project Ga0307507, IMG submission 207223) | Populus trichocarpa ectomycorrhiza microbial communities from riparian zone in the Pacific Northwest, United States - 7_EM | ecosystem: Host-associated > Plants > Roots > Unclassified | place... | reverse complement strand
ATGTACTAGACCAGTTCCGGGTTATAAAGGAAATAGTAATAAAAGGCAAAGGGGCGAGTACTAGGCGCCCCTTAATAACTCTACAGTAGTAGAGTTAAGTTTGCGATACTAGCGCGTCCGTAGGCTTGTTACGGCAGCAGTGGTTCCCAAGGAGGTTATAAAGTAAGGTAGTAGAGCACTATAGGTGACTCGTAGGCGCCCTATATGCGAGTCCTAAAAGGCGGGGAGATGGATTATGGGGTTTTCTTATTTTCTTAAATAGAGTTTTCTCCCTATATGTAAATAAGGAGTAGTCCGCGTGGGCCCAATAGGGATCCGAATCGGACGTTAAGCAATGAATAATTAATTAATTAAGTAATTAAGATTAATAATAGGATCTACTAAAGGGAATAAGCTAAAAAGGGCTAGGATAGAGTTTAATAGTTATATAAGGCGTAGAATACGCAATAATAGGCATAGAGCCATAAACTATAAAATAGTAGACTAGAGCTAATAGACCTAAGCAGTACTAAAGAATTTAAGAAGTAAAATAAGAAACTATAAAAACCCAATGGTTAAGGATTAAGTAATTTAGTAGAAGGTGTTTAGGCAGACTCTATAGCAAAAAAAAAGTTTAAAAAAGGAGCTTATATAAATTGCGGAAAATAGAATTATTTTGTTAGAGATTATAGAGGTAGTTAAAATAACTACGTGGTAAAAGGTACTAGGTTATTAGAATAATAATATAAATATAAGTATATTGCGCGGGACTAAGGAGTGTTTAATTAAATACTTTGCATTTTATTATAATAATATATGACAAATTTATAAGGACGCTAAGTATAGCGTAAGCTATTAGCTATAAGAGCTAAAGTTATAAGAACTTAAAGGAACTAATAAATTAGATAATAAGTAAGATAGACTATATTACGGGAAAGATATATATAGAAATGACGTACCTAAAGATTTAATAAACGCGGAATATACTAATAATAAGGTAATAAAGGCAGCTTACTGGAGCGTATAAACCTTAAAGATATTATATTAGAATTAGAGACTAAGACCGCTATAAAGTAAGGTTTAGTAACGGGCATTATAATACCGTTAGATATAGTATCTATTCCTTTATAAGATGGAAGGAGAAGTATTCTAAAAGGATTAAGTAAGCAAATAACTACTAGTACTAGCTTACTACTTAATAAAGGCAAAAGACTATAGGTTTAAAATTCTCAAGAAGAGATAAGGAAGATTTAAGACTTTAAAGAATGGATAAGAATATAGGCCAGTTATCTATAAGAATGGATTAAAGCTAGAAATATAGAGGATTAGCGTAATTACTTTAAGGCTAAAGACCCTAGCTATAGGGTAGGACTAGGGAAAGAATTTCTAGGGAGTTAAGATTTTAAAGAATAAATAAAGTCTATAGTAATCCTAGGCAAATATAATATTCGGCCTAAAGGTTAAAAGGTTAATATAATAGTTAAGAAATATAAAGATATTAAAAATCTATTTATAAGATATAATAGGATAGAAACTATAGAGGGGTTTAAATAATAATTTTTTATATAGTAGGAATAAAAGTTAGACTAAAGGTTAACTATACTAGGATATGTAAGGGATAGAGCACCTATATAAAAAGTCACTAATAGGCTAAGGGTAGGAATCTAAGAGCTAAGTAGTTAAATAAACTAGAATAAGAAAAGGATTTAAGGATTCTAACTAGATTTGCGGAACAATATATAAAAGGTTATAACAATATAGTAATAAAGAGATACTTTCTTATAAATAGATTATATACACTTATAGAGCTATATTAAAAATAGTATAGGTAATAAAAGAATAATAAGTAGGAAGATCTCTATATATAGCTAGACGAGAAAGCTATACTAAATTAAGCTATATTAAAAAATATAGAGAAATAGGCTATAGACTAGAGAGAAATAATGCAGATATTAGTACCAGTAAATAATACGGTAGTACTTAGATCGATATAATAAAATATAATAAAGGTTTAAACTTAAGGATAAAGATAAGCTATAAGTTAACCTAAGACACCTAGCGCATTATATATTGGCGTAGATTATATATATAGATAATATGTATAATATATATAGAGCACCTAAGGATAAATATTATAAATACCTAATATACGACTACCTGGCTCGCAGCCAGGCCCGAAACTGGCCTTATCCAGCCAGTCGACGTGGATGCGCCCTAGGCGTACGACAGGACACCCTTGGGCTTGCACTAGCTCTGAGATCGCAAAGGAACGCGGCGAGGGCGTAGGGAACCTCTTCTTATAAGAACTTGTTAGGGTTAACGCGTCGCAGATACCTCGTACAAAACTTGTTAAGGCCCCTAAGGCCACCGCGAAGAACTTGTTAAGGCCCTACCTAGAGAACTCGTTAAGGCCCCTCTACGAGAGCCTATCCGGCACATCCAGGAGACTTAGAAGAGGGTCTTAATAGGCGTGGTGCGCGCGACCTGGATGAGACAGCAACGCGACGGCGACGCGACAGCGACCAGACGGCTCAACGAGGTGGAAACACGGGCAAAGCTCTAGGTAGCGGAAACACAGGCCAGCTTCGACAGCCCCATGGCGTTCGACCTGCGGTCGACCTGCAGGTGACTCACAGGAGGGTCTTAATAGGCGTGGTGCACGCAACCTGACGCATGCATACAAGGCGACTTATAGGAGGGTCTTAATAGGCGTGGTGCACGCAACCTAGTATGCATATATATGGGGGAGGTCTTGGAGGAAACACAGGCCAGTCGGACGAGGTCTTAATAGTTAGAGACACGGGCCAGCTTATAGGAAGGGGGGACACAAGCTTGGTTAGTAGGAGAGGGGGGAGCAGGTTGCCTGGCACGGGACCTAGCGTCTCTATAGCCCCCTCCTGCAAGACACGGTCGGCCTGTTATAAGGAGACTCTTACAGGCAACGCGAAACGGGAACTAGCAGTAGTATAGGGTGTTGCGCCCCTATACTACGACTAGCCTCCTGCGGGGCGTAGTGCGTAGTAGCCACTGCTAGCTCTAGGGACCTTACCCCTTGGCTAGGCTCTGACCCCTAGTGCACCTGGTAGGCAGGCAGGATCACGTCCTGGCCGGAGAGACTACTACGTGGCTCGAGAGAACGGATGCGCGTGTCGGTGTACCAACAGACGGGACTGCTCGCTAGGGCGGTACGCCAGTGAGGTACGCTTAAGGAGCAAACAGGAGTTACCTAGGCGGGGGAGGCTTTTGGCCGGGCCTCAACCGTAGAAGGTCTATACGCCCAAAGGTAGGACGACACTAGAAAACTAGGGTAGAGGCTTGAATAAGCAGGCACGTCGAACTCTACTATATAACTACCTGCGCCCGCGAAGCCCTACTGCACGCGTCCATGTCGCCGCGGGTGGAAACATCATCTGGAATCCTATTCCTATTGATGGCCAAGTGCAGAGGCGATGGTAGAGAGCCGTTGTAGCGCGTGTAGCGCTGTCGTTCGACTCTGTGGTGATGGGCCCGCGATGTGTACAAAGCATCGCCCTTAATAACACCAGGAGCCTCACTGCCTCCGCTTAGAGCTCTTGTTCTACCATCTAGGGAGGCCTAGTAAGGGAAACTAGGATACAAAAACCGCCTAATATACAACTATCTGGCTTATAGCTAGGCCCAAAACTGGCCTTATTTAGCCAGTCAACGTGGACGCGTCCTAGGTGTATAACAGGATACCCTTGGGCTTGCACTAGCTCTAAGATTGTAAAGTATACGCAATAAGGGTATAGGGATCCTCCTTTTATAAGAACTTGTTAAGGTTAATGCGTTATAGATACTTTATACAAAACTTATTAAGGCCCTAAGGCCACTATAAAGAACTTATTAAGGCCCTGCCTAGAGAACTTATTAAGGCCCCTCTATAAGGGCCTATCTGGTATCTGGTATACTTAGGTAACTTAGAAGAGGGTCTTAATAGGCGTAGTATACGCGACCTGGTACAGCGACAGCGACATAATGGCAACGCGACGGCGACTAGACGGCTTAATAAGGTGGAAACACGGGTAAAGCTCTAGGCAGCAGAAATATAGGCTAGCTTTAACAGCCCTATAGCGTTTGACTTATAGTTAACTTACAGTTAACTTATAGTCAACTTATAGGCGACCCATAGGAGGGTCTTAATAGGCGTGGTACACGCAACCTAATGCGCATATATATAAGGCGACTTATAGGAGGGTCTTAATAGGCGTGGTGCTCGCAACCTAATGCATATATATGGGGGAGGCTATAGGGGAAACACAGGCCAGTTAGACAAGGACTTAACAGTTAGAGATATAGGCCAGCTTATAAAAGGGGGGGACATAAGCTTGGTTAGTAGGAGAGGGGAGAGTAGGTTGTCTAGTATAGGACCTAGTATCTCTACAGCCCCTCTCCTATAAGACACGGTTGGCCTATTATAAGGAGACTCTTATAGGCAATACAAAACGGGAACTGGTAGCAGTATAGGGTGTTGCGCCCCTATATTACTACTAGCCTCCCACAGGGCGTAGTGTGTAGTAGCTACTGCTAGCTCTAAGGACCTTACCCCTTAGCTAGGCCCTGACCCTTAGTGCACCTAGTAGGTAGGTAGGATCATGTCCTGGCTAGAGAGACTACTACATAGCTTAAGAGAACGGATGCGCGTATTAGTATACTAATAGATGGAACCGTTCGCCTCTAGGGCGGTACGCTAGTAAGGTATACTTAAAGAGCAAACAGGAGTTACTTAAGTAGGGGAGGCTTTTAGTCTAGGCCTTAACTATAGAAGGTACCCAAGGCTTCTATATTATAGGATGCAGCTATAACACCCTCATAGGATTACGCCAGTAGGTATATAAGAAGGGAGTTATAACCCCTAAAAGCGGCAGCTTATGCCTATACCGGCGGAAATAATAAAAAAAGGCATAAAACTAGAGGCTATAGAAGGCTCCCAAGCCATGCAAAAGCATACCAACTCTAGAAGGAGATTCTTATATAGACCGCTTGGGGGCAGTCTAGTACTTAGGTTAACCCCATTATAAGATATTTAAAAGAATAGTAAAACCCCATGTTAATTAATAGTGGCAGCTAACTGCTTATGGAAAGCCCCCTAGGCCTTTAGGCCTAGGTAACTGGGACTAAATACTAGAAAACTAGGGTAGAGGCCTAGATAAGCAGGCATATTAAACTCTACTATATAACTACCTGCCGTTGAAATCGGACTCTACACCTATACATGGTGACGGCTACGAACCTAGTCTTTAAAGTTCAGATCTAGAGCTAACGCAGAGATATTGCATAGCGTGTAGATAGGACCTAGTGGTGGTTGTAGGCGTTAAGGGCAGTGGTGAAAAATTTTCGGATGGTAAGATCTTGAAAACCACTACTATTGGCCCTCTATAGTATGACGACTACTACACTGTTCTCCTATCCAGGGCACCTGTACGATCCAACATGGATACGCAGTTTTCGATAACATCCCTAAAAAAAAAACCCTGATAGAAAGCATCGACGACCTTATATTAACGAATGGATAAGCGCGAACGAACAAACGAACAAGTAAATATACGGCCCCTCCTAACCCCTAGGGCGATCGCCCGCGGAGTATACGGTCACTCGCCATTATCTACTAAGTATTTAGCAGCCTAGATTGCGACCCACAGTTTTCCCTATCTCCTTTTAACGGAGTGGTGACCCTTAGAAAGGGCCTAGCTAGGGCCTAGGTATAAAAGATACCCAAAATACAATATCCCGCTCGCTTAGTATTACAGTAGTTAATAGATAAACCCCCCTTACGCCTTCGATGGCCCTAGGGGGGGGGAGGCATGGCGTATATAGCAATGGTTAATAAGAGATGGTATACAGGGGGTAGTTAAGATACGGGACATAACCATAAGCATACGGCAATTAATTAGCAAGGCCTAGCTAGGACGTAGTGAACCCTAGCTCTAGATAAGCTAGAGAAGGAAGCAGTAGTTCCCAAGGAGTTCAAAACATCCAAGGAGGAGGACGTAGCTGCAGGCCCGCAGGGCCGCGGCTACGTGCAGGCATGGCAATTCGGGGTTTTTCATCCTACTAAGGTGGCTTATAGGGTTTTTCCTCCCCCAACTGCAGGGTTTTCTTCCTGTAAATTACAAGTTTTCCCCCTGTAACGGAGTAGTCTGCGTGGGCCAGATAGGATCCGTATCAGACGTTAATTAAAGAGTTACTACTATATAACTACCTGCTTAAGGCGGTCACCTAATGGCTTATTAGCTAAAATGTATTAGACCAGTTCCGGGTTGCAAAGGAAATAGTAATAGAAGGCAAAGGGGCGAGTATTAGGCGCCCCCTGATAACTCTACAGTAGTAGAGTAAAGTTTGCGATACTAGCGCGTCTGTAGGCTTGTTACGACAGCAGTGGTTCCCAAGGAGGTCAAAAAGTAAGGTAGTAGAGCACCACAGGTGACTTGTAGGCGCTAAGCAGGCGAGTCCCAAAAGGCAGGGAGATGGATTACGGGGTTTTCTCAAATAGAGTTTTCTCCCTATATGTAAATAAGGAGTAGTCCGCGTGGGCCCAATAGGGATCCAAATCGGACGTTAAGTAATGAATGATTATTATAAATACCTAATAAGGATATATTAGGCACTAAATAAAAGAAGATTTAGAGACGCTAAGTATATATATAGATGGTGCCTAGTAGAAGTTTAGGAGTTAGATAACTTAATACTTTAACTAAAAAGGTTTTTTACGGAAGAATGCCTAGATAGATAATAGTGGTAGAAGTATACCAAAAATACATATCTATAGTATATTAAGGGGAAAAAGCGAACTAAGTATTAGCTAAAAGTGGACTGAGTATAGTTAAGATCTAGCAGCTAATAGTTAGAAAAGAAGAGGCCTGTAGAACTAAAGGGAGCTAGTAGTAAAGCCTTAGACCCTTAAAGGAATTTAGGGACGATATCTAAATTTATAAATAAAGTAGTAAGATTAAAAGTTCGAAGCGCTAGTAGATAGTAGACTAATAAGAAACTATATATTACTAGCAGTAATTAAAAAAAATAGGGTTACTATATAGGTAGAAGGGGTACCTATACCCGTTAATAACAATTTTAGGAGATTTAATAGCCTATAGAGGAAGTATTATTAATCTCAATATAGGACCTATTTAGATAACTATTAAAGAAAGATAGGTTAAAATGTCTTTTAATATCCTACTATTAGAGAAGGACGAGGCAATACTAAGAATGCCTTAGTTATAGAAATATAATCTAAGAATTAATTAAGTTACTAGTTAGGTTAATATTAGGGATACTTAACGCCGTAAGATACAATAAGTAACTAAGATGGTATAGTACTAAGTCGGAGTAATATACGAAGAGACCAAATAAAGCTTAAGTTATATATTAAAGAGATACTATAAGTATAGAAAAAAGCTATAGAGCCTAAAAAGTAAGAAGCTATTAGAGTATATAGCATAGGACTATAAGATAGAATTAAAACTAGAAATAAGTCTGAAGTTCTTTTTAATCTATAAGCTAACAAAAGAAGAGTTAAAAGCACTTAAAGAGTTTATCTAAGAAATCTATAGAAAGGATATATTAGACTATTATAGTTATTAGCAGAATACCCAGTACTATTCGTACTAAGGAAAAACGGAAAATTTAGGCTATATATTAACTATAGGCAGTTAAATAGTATTATAAAAAAGGATTAATATCCTTTACCCTTAATTAGCAAAATCTAAGATTGAATTAGTAATACGTAAATCTTTATAAAAATAGATCTAAAATAGGCGTACTATTAAATTAGAATTAAGAAAGGCGATAAATAGAAGGTAGCCTTTAGGTTAAAGAAAAGACTATATAAGCTATTGGTTATACAGTTTGGACTTATAAATATATTAGTAATATTTTAGAAATAAATTAACAGCATATTAGGAGAATACCTTAATAAGTTAATTATGGCATACCTTAACAATATTATTATCTACCTAATAAATAAGGAAGAATATAGAGAATATATTAAGTGGGTCTTAAAGAGACTATAAGAAGAAAAAATGCTAATAGCAGTTAAAAAATGCAAGTTCTTTCTAAAGAAGACCAATTTTATTAGATTTATTATTAAACTAGGTAAGATCTATATAAACCTAAAGAAAGTTAAAGCTATAGTAAATCAGTAAAAATTAGAAAATGTTATACAGTTAAGATCGCTTTTAAGGGTTTATAACTACTATAGGAGGTTTATTACATAGTAGTTAAAAAATATTAAGCTGTTCATAAAACTTATAAAAAAGGAGAAACTATAGATATAGGGTTATAAATAGAAAAAGCTGTTTAAAGAACTTAAGAAGTTGTTTACATAGGATCTAATCTTAAGATTTATTAACTAAAGCTAGACACGGTTATAGAAACGGATATAGTAGACTTTATACTAGTAGTATATATGCTATAGAAGCATTAGGACGCATAGCATCTAGTAGCATACTATAGTTAAAAGATAATACCAATAGAGTTAAACTATAATATTTACAACAAGGAGTTATTAGATTTAGTTATAGCGCTTAAGAAATACAAAGCATTCTTATAAGGCATAGAGAAACCATTTATAATTAAAATAGATTATAAGAACCTAACGGGGTTCCTAATAATAAAAGCGCTTAACTAAAAATAAGTTAGATGGACAGAAATGTTTAAGGAATACTATTTTAAAATTTAGTATACTAAAGGTACTAAAAATACAAGAGCGGACGCATTTAGTAGAAAGGCTAAATTATAAAGTGACGAAAAACTATTAGAAGCAATATTACGTAAAGATAAGGACGGATTAATTAGGTATAATTATTCTAAAATTATAGTAACTAGAGAAAAAAAGACCTATAAGATACTAGAGAGTATATGGTCGTAACAGATCTAAGAAGCATAGAGTAAGGATTTAGATTTAAAGCAATATAAGCATTAAGAAGCTATATATATACTAAGAGGAATTATAGAAGAATTTATAAGAGAATTCTATAAGGGAATAACTTAAGGACATAATAGAGCTATAGGCTTAGTATTAAGACTTTAAGAGGAGTATATTATTTAATAAATCTAGGGATTAGCAGAAAAAAAATTACTAAGAAGTGTCTAGATTATTAAAGAAATAAACTAATAAGGCATAAGTTATATAGAGGGCTATAACCTATTAAAATACCAGAAAGACTATAGGAGGTTATATTATAGGACTTTATTATAAAGTTGCTAAAATTAAAAGATCCTATTACTAGATAAGAGTATAATATTATCCTTATAATAGTGGACAAGCTGACTAAATAGGGCTACTTTATAGTATATATAACATAATCTGCCGGCCAATGGGCCATGCGGGCCTGTGGGCCACATCAAAGCCCCACCAAAATTTAGAAAATCCATACCCTAATATCTTAACAACCACTTAATAATAAATTTTAATAATTTATATTTAGACTTTTATATATACTCTGTAGCTTCTATTAAAGTTGCATAGTAAATAGTTTAGTGGTTTTTAAGATATAGTAATTTAGCCTTATTTCGGCCCCCAAATTTTAATATCTTAAAAACCACTAAACTATTTACTATGCAACTTTAATAGAAGCTATAGAGTATATACAAAAGTCCAAATCTAAATTTTTAGAATTTATTATTAAGTGGTTGTTAAGGTATAGATTTTCTAATTTTTGGTAGGGCTTTGATATGGCCTATAGGCCCGCATAGCCCATTGGCCCGCAGACTACGTTAGAAGAAATCTTAGCAGAAAATATAGCTAGAATCTATATTGAAGAAGTATTTATAAGACATAGGGCACTAATAAAAATTATATTAGATAGAGATCTAAGATTTATAGCAGTATTTTAGGAGGTATTTTTTTTAGCGGAATAAGGGGTTTACGCAGTAATATTAATAGCATATTACCTATAAATAGACAGTTAAATAGAGAGACTAAACCAAACGCTAGAATAGTATTTAAGGCATTATATTAATTATATATAAAATAATTAGGTATTATTATTACCAGTTATATAGTTTATATATAATGCAACACTATAAAAAGGAATAGGTACTATAAGAGGCCAGTCTGACCAGAACATATAATTATCTAATTAATAGTGTAGAATAAGAGTTATTAATAAATAGAAGGTAAGTCAAAGGTAGAACGGGCTTTATATATTAAAGGATAAATGGTTTCTAACCTCTTCTATTTAGAGACTAATTGCTAGTTCTTCTCTAGAGGAAAACCAGCTCCCTATATAATCCTTCTAAAACACTAGTAAAGCCCTTTACCCCTTATCTATTTAACTATGTCTCCTCTAGGACATTAGTAGGATATCGGTAAAACCTTTATTTGTCTTATCTAATATATACCTTTTAGAAGCGCCTATTACAATTACCTCCCCTTTAAGGGTCTTGGTCCTCTAAGACCTTACCTTTTAATAAACCTTTATAGAGTTCCAACTAAAACCACTAAGGAAGTTCTTTAGTAGAAAGGTACTCTATAATGCAGCTTATTGCCGGTCCTTTACTAGCATAGAACCTTACTTTATCTTTCTATTCCTCCACTCTTCTTCTACTATAGCTCTTTATAGTGCTTTTATAATGGAACTTTAATAATAATAATAATAATTAGATGGGATTCACCTTCTTTATTATAAGAATTTGTTATAAGCTAATCCGGGGGTTGTCCTATACAACATATTAACTAGTCACCATCCCTATTTGCCTAAAATAGGTCCTAATAATAACGTCTTAATATTAATTTCTTCTAGTTTATAAGCTGTTGTCTTTTATATGTCTTTCTATTAATAATACTATTCGTCTTACCTTTTAGCAGACTGTTTTTTATTATATCTTAGCTTTTAGCTTTTATATCTCTAGCTATTCTTTCTTCCACTACTCTGTTCTCTTCTTATAACATATCTATAGATAATAGAATCCCTATTTTATCTCTTTAATAATACTAACTTCTCGTAGTATTCTCTTATAATGGCTTATAATTGTGCTGTATATCCCTAGACTGGCGGCAGCGTTGTCCCTGCTTCAATGGCACCACAAACCACTTTTGTTGCCCCTGTAGTAGTTTCTCTAAAGTGCTGCCGTTATTGCGTTTATGCGCTTACGCTAGACCCATCCTACGCCTATAAAATGCTGTGCTCTAGTAAAAATAGATTTAAGTGTTCCTATTATCGCAGCTAAAGGAAGACCTATGTTCTAGATTTTTTTTATATATCCTATTCTGGATTTTACTAACTATATTAAATCCCCGTTATTTATATATATAAGGCTTACCAGCTCTAACGCGCTATTAGGGATTTCTATCTATATTAGAATAGTAAAAAATAAGGATAGAAGGTGTCTTCTATTACTCACAGCCTTTTTAATTTAATAAGGGTTTCTACTGCTGTGGAGATGTAGTAATTTTGGATCTATAGTGTCTAGGAGCGTATATGTAAGCAGCTCGTTCTTATAAATAACAACATTTATACTTTTACGCGGGCCTTTCTAGCCAGGTAAGTCTCTTTAATAATATATTTAGAAACTATGCTAACTATTTAGTCGTTAACTTTCTAATCCCTACCTAGATACTGATTTAGAACCTAGGGATAACACTAAGGATAGTAACAAAGATAAACGTTCTCCCCGCTAGTCCCCCGGCTATAGTAGTGCCTCTTTAGTGCCTCTAGGATGCCCTAGTACTAGAAATTAACTTTATACTTTGGGGATGCCTCTATTCTTATTTTTAGTAATAGTCCGTATAAAAGCAGTATACTACTATAATCTCCGTATATAATAAATGGGTGGTGTTCTTATAGGTGCTTTATAATTTCTTAAAATTTCTAAATCTTTACTCTATGTCTTTTTGGTCCTCTTTATATTATTAACTCTACTATGTATCTCTAATATTAGACCAGATACTCTCCTTTTATCCCTAGGGAACCCTTTTAAATCCCTAGGGCCCCTTCTTTTAGTACTACTGCTTATTTTTAAATAGTATCTTCTTTAGATAGTATCTCTAGTGGTTCTTATATAGATCCCTATGGCTTTCTTTTATAAAATTCTAGAATCCCTATTATAATGGCGAAACGTTCCTATTTTTAATACCTATGCTTAACCTTATAGTTTTTAATTTATAGGGGCTTCCCCGTTATCTTATCTGTAGTATATCCAGAACTGTTACTAAATCCTAATTTATGGACTTTAGGAAAGTTTTAATTACCGTGTTGCATCTTAGCTAAAAGTGCTCCTTAGGTTCCCAACTATTATACGCCTAGGAGTATCCTTCCTAATAGACTAAAAATTTGCGTTTCTTCTAATGCGATCTTTGGTCTGGAATATCTTTTATATTCTATTCTAGTTCTCTATTAATTTTACTAGGTAGGGGCGGTTCTATACTATCTCTTTTCTAGTATAACTCTAATAAGGAAATATAAAATATGTAATATATTATATATAATTTTGGTAATTTTAATTTATAGGCTTAATTTTCTTTAGTTTTCCTAACTATTTTAAAGGGTCTAAGCTACTGGTAGTCTAGCTTCTTCTTAATACATTTTATTTGGATATTTTTTATAAACAGCAAGACTTTATCTCCTACTTTAAATTCTTTAGGCATATATTTTTCGTTATAGTACCTTTTTTATATAGCTTAGGTATCTAGTAAGTGCTTTTTAAGTTCTTCTCTACGAATTCTTATTTGCTTAATTCTTTTAGATGCTACTAGTGCCTCTCTTTTGGAAACGATATCCTTAATATTCTAGGGGTTATTTGCTTTTACCCCAAATAGTGCTTTATAAGGGGTCATTTATACTATTATGGATGCTTGTGTTATATACGTGTTACGCTAAAGCCAACTATAATATTTAATTATCCTGTTAATAATTAATATAGCAGCGGAGGTAGTGTTCTAATAACGTATTTAGACGCTCTATTAGCCCGTCTATTTATAGGTAGAAGGCAGTGCTTATCTTTTACTATATTTTTAATAAGAGATAGAATAAAGACTAAATTGCGCTGTTAAATATGGTACCTCTATTGGATATAATTCCCCTTAGTATACTAAATAAGAGCCACTATTCTAAAAACAGGTCTGCTAATTCTGCTGCTATAATTATTATTATAACAGCAAAGTACTCTAAAAACTTTGTATATCTATTAATAATTACTAAAATAGCGTTAGCAACCTTTTTAGTTCTTATTTTAGTAGGGGGTAAGCCTATTATAAAATCTATTATTAATTCTAATATGGGTCCCTGTGGAATAGGAAGCACTAATAACTTACTATATAGGTAATGCCTAGATATCTATACCCTTTGACACATATTATATTTTAATATATAGTCCTTAACTTCTTTAGATATTCTATCCTAAAAGTATTTCCTTTAAACAGCCTTAAGGGTCCTATTAGTACCGTAGTGACCCCTAAGAGGGTTATTGTAGAAGGCCTTTAGAATTTTATCTTAAACTATTTAGTCCTTTAGAATATATACAGCACCTTTAAAGCGTAATAGACCCTTTTAGTCCTACTGCCACGGCTTTTTAGTAACTCTAGCTAAGTTAGTCTCTACTATATCTTTCTACCTCTCTCTAGTAACAAAGGCGTCCTTCTATTATACTTAAAGAAGAAGATCCAGAAAGGTTTTATATAGATTACTTACTTCTGTTTTGCCCGCTGCTATTATAGACCTTAGGCATAGCATAAGATGTTTTAAACTATTAGTGCCAGTAGATTCTCCTACTGTTATACAGTATACTATACTATAGATAGGTATCTTGTCTATCCCCTCTAAATCTGGAAACTTGTAGCTAATATACTGTTAAGTTAAAGGTGCCGCGATACCTTTAGCATATCCCATAGAATTCTCGCTAATTCTAGGGTACGCCAACTTTATAATATCTGCTTAGTCTATAACCTAGTCTATAACTATATCCTGCGGCTCTATTATTATAGTACTTTGTAGCTGTATTACCGGGACCTCTACCCTACTATAAAATTCTATAGTTTTAGGGAAAGATTCTTCTTTCTTTTTAAGTAAATTTTGCAATATAGGAATTATTTCCCCTATACTATCCTGGATTCTCCCAGTCTTATAATCCAGATATCTTAATAACCTATTAGCAGGATTTGTATTTTCTAGGCGGTATATAATTTTAAAGTTATACTGTGATAGTACCTCTATCTATCTGGTTTGTTAACTACTTAATACCTTTATAGTTATAAAGTATTGTAGGTTATTATAGTCTGTAAGGACTTTAATAGGATAATTGCTTCCTATATAATAATATTGCCAATGCTTTATTGCTGTAACTATTATAAGCAGTTCCTAGTTATATATTATATAACACTATTCTATAGGGGTTATTTTCCTTAATTAAAACACTATAGGATGCCATTTTCCGTCTTTTAATTAAGATATAATTACCCCTAGGGTAAAGCCAGATGCATCTATTTTAAGGTATATACATTGCTCCTAATAAAAGTATATTAGGATTAGTGCCGTTATAAACAAATCTTTTAACCAGTCTATGGCCTGCTTAGTAGCTTCCCTAAATATAAAAGGTCCTAACTTCTTGCCGTTCTTAGATTCTTTTAGCAAATTGGTAATTGGGAATACCACTTACGCATAGTAAACAATAAATGTTTAGTAGAAGTTTGCCGTGCCTAAGAAAACCTACACTTTTTTAAATATTATAGGGTAGGGCTATTCCCTAATAGCGTCCGCCTAGCTTTTCTCTATTAATACTCCGTTAACGCTAATAATAAAGCCTAGAAAATTAATGCTAGTAGTATAAAATATGCATTTTTTTAGGTTTATATAGAGCTTGTATTCCTATAGTCTTTCTAGTACTATTTGCATATAGTGCGTATATGCTTCATAGTTATTAGAGTAGACTATAATGTTATTAAGGTAAACTATATATATTATATCTAATAGGCCTAATAATGCCTTATTAATATAGGCCTAAAATATCGCCGGTGCGTTAGTAAGCCTAAATAGTATTACTAGGTACTTAAAATAGCTATACTATGTTTAGAATACTGTTTTTTATTTATTACCGGCTTTAATCTGGATTTAATAGTATACATCTTTTAGATCTAATTTTGTAAATATCTTTGCGCCTAATAGTCTGTTAATAAGCTCCCCTATTAAGGGTAGCAGGTAGCAATTTTTTATAGTAATCCTATTAAGCGCCTAATAGTTAATACAGAGATATAGGATTTTATCCTTCTTAGGTATAAATATAATTAGTACCCCTACTAGGCTTATAGAAGGCTAAATCTATCCTTTCTAAAGATTATCCACTATATATTAATATAACACCGCCAGCTTATTTTTTAATAGGTTATATAGTGGTCTAAAAGGAGGTTACTTATCCCCTATATTTATTTTATGCTTAACTAATATGGGATTAGGTAAGGTTTATACAGCCTCTTTATTAGAAACATCCTCTAAGTCTATATATTCCTATAAAATCTCTAGTTCCTTAACTGTGTATAGCCAGATATCTAAAAATAAATACCCTATGTCCCCATTTTTAGTATTAAAAGTGGTATATATAGTATACGCCTACCCTTCCTCTTACATATAGTTTAAGAAAGTTTTTTAATCTTTAACTATAATACGTGGTTAAGGCCGTCGAAATCGGACTCTGCACCTGTACGTGGTGACGGCTACGAACCTGGTCTTCGAAGTTTAGATCTAGAGCCAACGCAGAGATGTCGCATAGCGTGCGGACAGGACCTGGTGGTGGTTGTGGGCGTTAGGGGCGGTGGTGAAAAGTTTTTGGATGGTAAGATCTCGAAAACCACTACTGTTGGCCCTCTACAATACAACGACTACTACGCTGTTCTCCTATCCAGGGCATCTATACGATCCAACATGAATACGTAGTATTCGATAACATCCCCCAACCCCCAATTAAAAGCATTAACGACCTTATATTAACAAACAAGCGAACAAACAAATAAACAAATAAGCAAATATACGGCCCCTTCTAACCCCTAGGGCGATCGCCCGCGGAGCATACGGTCACTCGCCGTCAACTACCAAATACTACCTAGCAGCCTGGATTGCGACCCACGGTTTTCCCTATCTCCTTTTAACGGAGTGGTAACCCGTAGAAAGGGCCTAGCTGGGGCCTAGGCATAAAAGATACCCAAATACAATATATCCCGCTCGCTTATTAGTATTACAGTAGTTAGAACGGATAAATCCCCCTTACGCCTTCAATGGCTCTAGGGGGGGGGGGAGGCATGGCGTATATGGCAATGGTCTATAAGAGATAGCATATAGGGGATAGTTAAGATATAGAACACAAAGCACGCGGTAATTAATTGGCAAGGCCTAGCTAGGACGTAGTGAACCCTAGCTTTGGATAAGCTAAGGAAGGAAGTAGTGGTTCTTAAGGAGTTTAAACATCTAAGGAGGGCGGTGTAGGATATAGCCATAGGCCCGCAGGGCTGCTGCTATATGCGGACATGGCAAATTAGGGTTTTTTATCCTACTGGGGTTGCTTATAGGGTTTTTCCTCCCCCAACATATTAGGAGTTTTCTTCCTGTAAATTTATAAGTTTCCCCTATATATAGAGTAGTCTATATGGGCCGTATAGGATCCGTATGAGACGTTAAGCAATGAATTATTATTATTTGTCACGGCACTGACCTGACGCGTTGTTATGGCTACGTGTATGCATGAGCACGGACCTGACCCCTGAGCAACACGTATATATACCTGCCTCGTCTCCTGTACATAGATCCTCACACGACATCGTTTGTCAATGATACACAGTCACAGTTACCTCGTTGACCCTCTGCACGTACTGTGACATTATTATTAATACGTGGTTAAGACTTCTGGTATTAATATAAGGCTAAAGGCCAATTAATGTCTGGATTAACTTATTAAAGCTATAGGTATCCCAAAATAAGGTTATACCCCTTAATTTCTGCGGCGTAGAAGCGCATCTCCTATATATCCTATAGATCATTACGGTCCTGGCTGGCCATGGAAAAAGTTTATTCCCTATAGCACGGAATCTAGTGGCCTTTAATGCTTTAAATGGTGCGTATTTATAAGCCACTAAGGTCTAAATCCAATTCTTTTACTAGTAATTAAGAAATAAACCCTATAGTCGCGTTGCTGTCCATAATGCAGTCTCGCGTTACCTATTTATTGTTAACTTAAATAAAGACGGGAATAACCATGTGGCAGCTTACTTTCTCCTTTTCTTACTAGTCTAGTATAAGGGAGTAAAGGTCTACTAGGCTCTCTCTTTTCCTAATTCTAACTCTTACTTTTTCTGCTAGTAGGAGCGCTAAATGTGGCCCTTCTTGCCGCAGTTATAGTAAACATATGTCTCTTAATTCTACTTATTTGGATTAGGTTTTTGCCTATTATTATTCTAGGGTTAACTAGTATTGCTCTAGGGCTATAAAGCCTACTTACATTGTCCTTCTGTAGAGTGGTTAGGTTAAAATCTTCCCCTATTATTAAAGCTAAGTTTAGTCCTACGCTCTTTATTATTAGTATCTTATTCCTTTTACTTGCCTAAATAGTCTTTTTTAGTATTCTTAATCTAAGTAGCTTTAGAGATAAGCTTTTCTTAAGAAGTAGGAATTTTGCCCTTCTTCTATATAGCCTATTAAATCTTAGGTTATAACTTGGCAAGTAGCTAATAAAGTTATATAGTGTTATCCTATAGGTCTAAGTAGGGTATATTGTCTTCTAGCTCTTCTAAGTAGTTTATAAACTAGACTATACTCTAGCCTTCTCGCTGTTTAGTATTATAGTATTGCTAGTTATAATCCATCCCTTAATTAGTAGGGTTTTAGACCTAATCAACTAACTAGGACTTAAATTTACTAAATTTAAGGAGTATAGTAAGTTTCTTCTTATAGCGTGTCTATAAACTCTTAACGGTGCTATATAGGAAGGTAGAAGCAATTAGTATCTAATTATACTTATTAGAGTAACATTTTAGATCTAGCTAAAACTTGGTTTTGCATTAACAGATAAAACAATTACAGTTCCGGAGACTATTACTATTATACTTATTAGGTTCCTTTATGCGGAATTTAGGTTTATCTAATATTATAGTGTAATATAGCGTTGCCCCTTTAAGTCCGCTTTATATCTAGGGTATAACGGTGCTAAAGTGCGTCACCTACCAAATTCTGCTAAATTCTGCTATATTCGGCCATATTCTGCTACCTAGTATACTGTATAATACTATCTAATACTGTCTAGTACTATTTCTTACTATTTACTCGCCTACTATTAGCTCGTCTACTATTAGCGCCTTGGCGGCCCGCGCTACCTATTTATTTATATAAGCCTTTACGGCCACCTTTCCTCCTCCTTAGCTTAGTATCTTTATTAAATAGCAATCCACAAGCTTTGGTTTAGAGGTATTTGTGCAAGCCGTCACATTATACTAAGCTCTCCCTATATTGCCTGGGAAGGCCTTAATAATATCCTACCCTAAAAAGAAGACCTTTGTCTGCAACGACGCGTCAATGCGTTATACTTAGATATTAAAAAAAAAACTTATACTACCACGCCTAAGAAGGCCCTAACAATATCCCACTTTATAGGCCAGACTATACTTAACCTGTACCCCTAAAAGAACCCCAGAATTAAAACCAAATTATATAATTCCAACAAACCTTAGGAGGTTAATAATAGCACCTAAAGCGAGCTTATTTAAAAGACTTACCTCTACCTAAGAGGAACACAAGATCTAATTAGGATTAGAAATTAAAGACAATAATAACGTTATAGATGTACACGAGCAGATTTATACCCTTATAGCTAATTAGAAGGTTAATTGTCTTTAAGCCTAAAGTATACAAAAGACTCTAAAGGAGATCCTAAAAAGCCTTACTGCCTTATAAAACAGCCTAACCTCCCCTTTATAAAGCCTTAGTTAACCCATTCGCTCAACCAAATGTGATATACTAGAGAGTACAAACACAATAATAAATTAAAGTCCGTTAAGCTCCTTAACCCCCTACTATTATTAAACGGCATAAACCCGACCTTTAAGAACTAGAGAATCTAGGTATAAGGAAAGCTTTATATTAACTATAACCATTTCCCCTCTAAAGAAGCTAAAATGCTCTACTTCTTTAGTCAAACCATTAGGGACGCCTAGTAACACCTCTAGGCCAAGTTCAAGGACAAGTTACCTGTTTAGTTTATATCTGTTAATAAAATAATATAGCACCTGGCTACTATCTATATTAATCCAAATAAAGTATAGGATGCCTGTTATAACTATAATCGCCTAATAATGAAATTAAACTAATCCTTTACTAAGTTTTAGATTTAGTTCTTACACCTAGCAGATAAAGGCCAGGTTCTCCCTGGGAACTACTGTTTGGACCTATATAATAAGCTAATAGTCCAGCTGCAAGAGAAGATCGTAGTAGCCTTAAACAACCTACTAATCTATTAAAGACTCGCAGCCTAATATTTGTTGCTGGATTTAGAACTAAAATAAATTAATACTTATTCTAATTGACTAAAGCGGCCCTATAGCAACTATAACCTATCCGCTATATTAATAGGAGCTAGCGCTAGAAGATAAATTACAACCACCCTTATACTAAAGGTGGTTATAACTACCTACTTATAAGTCTCACCTAACCCGCTATATATAATACCTTTAACTAACGCTTATTATAACACCCTAATTGACCTTACTACAGTCACATACTATTATAGCACTGGCAAATTGCCGTCAGATCGTTGCAAGTTGCCATTACATAACTAGAAGATTGTATATAACTTCAAGCGGTGTTTCCGTTCTTCTTATTTCCTTTCTTTAGCTTTAGATCCTCGTTTATAGACAATCCAATTATACAGGCTTGCGCGTCCCTCTTGCCGTGCTCATGCCTTAATTAACTAAGTCGCTAATATTATCCAAAGCTCGTCACCACTCTTTCTTCCTAAGAAGGAACTTAAATATATCTATAAGGCCATAAATAGGACAAGGACACAGAATAGGACCCTAAGGATATCACTAGGACTATAAGGACAGGACAAACCCTAAGAACTAAAAGAACATAAATAGAACGCGAAATCTAAGAATAGGATATGTATAGACTAGAACCCCTAGGAAATAAATAAACACCAGAAATTACCTAATACCCCTACTACTATGCTAAGAAATACAGCAGCTGGCAAAGCCGCTATAGAACCTATAAATACCTCCAATAGTAAAACAGTCGCCGTCTTAACCCCCCAAGAAGAACTTGCAGCAGCCAATGCCAAAATTAAATGACTTTAAGAGCTGCTTGAAACCAGAGATACCCCTATACCCTCTAAGGAGTCATTAGACACCTAAAGACTTGCTATAGTCCTTAAGGCCCTAGCCCAATATACAGCATTAGCATTATTATGGTCCGCGAAGGTTATAGACCCCCTATTGCTTACAGACAGAACTAACCCTATATTTAATAATTAGAAGCTTTAACTATAGGATAAGCTTAAAGTCAATGCAGACCACTTCCCTACTACTTAAGCCAAAATGGCCTATGTCTTCGGCCGTACCAGCGGGGACGTACAGACGTATCTACGTCCGCAATACGCCCAGGACTTAGCAGACCCCTTCCTTTCTAGAAAAGAGATAATTAACTACCTATCTTCTATTTATAAGGACCCCTTTAAGATATAGAACGCCCGCCTTAATTATAAAGCCCTTAATATAAAAATAACGGAAACCTTTTCAGCCTTTTAGACCCACTTTCTGCACCTAGCCAGCTAAGCCTATATTCCTTATAAAGACCTAATGCCAGACCTCTTTAACAAGCTTACCCTAGACCTATAGCACGCTATACTGCTAGTTTTTACTACTATATAGACGCTAAAGATACTTACGGACTATTGCCTGGCTATTAATTAAGGCCTCTGCCAAATTAAGGCATATGCTAAGTAGTATAAGACTAGAAGCTCTGCTAACTAAAACATAATTACTATAAGAACAGGCTATAGCGCCCTAGTAAGATCTACAACCCCTATAGCACTAACTATACTACCTACTATAAACCCAGTAGCTAGCCATACAGCTAGTCCTGCTGTAACTCTAGTATATACTTAACCTATATATAGTGACCCCCGTAGATAGACCCTTAGCAATTAAGGAGCTTACTTTTTATATAGTTAGAAGGACTACTTTGCCAAGGACTACCTAATAAAAGCAAAAATAGATAAGGTTCTGTTAATACAGAAAGATAATACAGAGTTAGAAAAAGAGGAACCCTAAAGGAAGACTCCTCTTTAGGGTTAAAAGGGATTAACATATTACACATTAATCTAGGTTGGCTAGTTAGGAGAAGAAGCTGCACTATCCCTTATACTTTATTCCATAATAGATATTAAGTTTTAACCTCTGCTTTAGCTAACTTTAGAGCAAATACCTTTACCTTAATAGACACCTAGTGCGCTATAAAGCTGGCTAAATTCCTAAATACACCTCTTAAAGAACTACCTAAACCAATTCCTATTTACGGGTATAATAGACAGATAGGGCCACCTATTATAACCATCTTGCGGATTTACCTTTGTGTTAACGGACAAAGGCAATATAACGCCCCCTTCCTTATTATAGACCTAGAAAGCCATAATATAATCTTAGGAAGAAAATGGTTAGCCTATTTAGGCTTATAGCTCAATATACAGAGTAGACAACTTATCTAGCCTAAAACCCTACCCCTAACCCCTTCCTTTATAAAAGAAATCAGCATTATAATAGAAAACCTTATATAGTCCTAGATTAATACCATTTACTAGGCCAATGCTATATATAGGGATAAGGTCTTTAAGGAAGATGTGCAGCTTAATCCGCAACAAATCTGTATACTATACCACCCCTAGACTACCTATATTACACTAACCACACTAGAGAATAAGGAAGTTAATAGTAGCCCAGCCAAAACCCCTATAGAGAACTTAGGCCCTACGCACCTATAAAGAAAGGCTAAAACTATAGGATGATATACTAAACTAATAGACTAGAAGGATAACTTATAAAATATAGAACGTGAGTTAAGGAAGACTGTAAACCCTATACCGCAAAATACGGCCCAATAAAAGCCTATAAAGAATCCTATATACCTCCCACTAATTAATATCTGCTATATTAGCGCTGTAGGATTCTACTAGAACTTAGTTTAACCTAATACTATTGCCTTTACAACTAGCGTATATAAAATTAATCAAATAATTAAGGAAAAGGAAAGTGAGCTTAATAGATAGGAAAGTAAGCTTATAGATAAGGAGCTAGTAGAACAGAAACTACCCTACTAATACTGGAAATTCAAGGACATATTCTCTAAGGCAGCATCCAATATACTCTCGCCTTACTAACTATACGACTATAAGATTAAGATTAAGCCAGATAAGGAAAATACACTTAGCTATAGCCCCCTTTGTTAGCAGTCCACTGCCAAGTTATAGGCTACAAAGTAGTACCTTATCAATAACCTGAATAAGGGCTTTATTAAGCCTAGTTAAGCCCCTTTTAACTTGCCTATTCTCTTTACCAAAAAACCAAATAGAGGACTTTGTTTCTGCATAGACTACTATAAACTTAATAATATAACCCGCAAGGACTGCTACCTACTGCCCTTACTTAATAAGACTCTAACCCAAATAAGTAGAGCTAAGATCTTTACTAAGCTTAATATCCGTTAGGCCTTTTACTAGATTAGGATAAACCCCAAGTTAGAAGATCTTACTATATTTTAGACCCATTACGGAATATATAAATATAAAGTACTTCCCTTTGGTGTAACGGAGCCTTGTAGTAGTAACTACGGTAGACTTGTTAATGGGCTGGGTATATAGGTATAAACAATAAGTCAACAATGTAATAATAACTAGTGGAGTAGTTGCCCAACAGATTAACTCCAATTATATTCTGAGATTTACTACAAAGAGAGAACTATCTAGGTAGGGACTATGGTCCTTTAAATACACAACCGTACGCCTAAGAAATCCCTTCGCTCCATAAGGTACGTATACTTTGTCTACTCTACCCTATAAATTACACAGATTATATAGATTATATAAATCACATTACATAATCTTAGCTACAATTCTTTATTACATAGTTCCACCAGATCTATCCTAGACCGTGCCTATATTAACTAACTAGCTTCCGCCGACTCTTCTCTAAGTAGTTATAACATTATACTTAAGGCGTCCGTAACACCATCTCCCTTCTCTTTATCTTCGTCCTTAAAGATTCCTAATATCTCCAAGTCGTCTACTAGAGGTGTGATGTCTGTTTAACTAACTTAGTTAACATCCTTACTTACTATACCTTCTAAGGTCTCTAAACCTTCAGCCTCTTCTTCTATAGCTCATCAGTCTCATACCGTTACTACAATATTATCTCTTAGTAAGATTATACCGTCTCTATATTCTTGTTGTACGAAAGAGGGGTTAGTTTATATTGCGTTGGTAAGCCCTTCCTCTTGTTTAGAGTGCACTAAAGCAAATATTTAATCATCCTATAACGTTTGCTCTATCTTTAACGCTAAGTATACGCGTCCTATAACTCTTAACAGTCTTTAAGTTCCCTAAGTAACTTATTATAGGGTCTTGCATTTAATCTGCTGCTATAAAGCTTAATAATAAGCTCTTAAGTGCTCTAGGCGAGATTCGTCGTCTTTAAGATAAAGATTATACTTATGCTAAGTGGGTAAGGGATAAAAAGCATCATGCTCTTAAAGCTCGCGCCTCTACCTATGCTTAGCTACTTTATCTTAAGCGTGTTTATAAGAAGGTTCGTTCTAAGGAGTAGAAACTTGTTTAATAGGGTTTGTCTAAGCTAGGTAACAAGAGAGTAGTATCTTAAAAGAAGGAAATAACTCTAAGTAATATAGTAGTTGCTTTTCCTAGGTCCCCCTTAGGTAACTCGTTCTTTAGCAATCCTTTTTTAATACTTCCTAACCTACTTTCTTTTAATACTCCCGTACCTTTCCTATAGCGTTCTTTAGGTTGCCTAGTAGTTCCTAGATAGTCTTAGTATAGCCTATCTACTTTACTTTATACTATATTTTACCATCTACGTCCTTATAACTAATAATCTTTAAAACTTACCATTTGTCCTCCTCTTGTCCTCTATACGTGTCTGCTTTATAGACTAGTAGCTCTATATCTCTATGCGCTAGCTCTAGTATTACAATATACTGTATAGGGTAGATCTTCATTTTAGCTAGTAGGTTTAACTTATATATAACCAATAAAATCCTCTACTTAACTTTAAAGGGTCCTAGTCTAATATAGTCCAACTTCTTACTTAGTTATTAACTCTTAAAATTTTTGTATAGTAGCCATACTTTATCTCCCTCCTTAAGATCTGGTCCCTTAGATCTCTTAGCATTATAGTACCTTTTTATTCTTTATTGTACTATCTTAGCTATTTCTTTAAGGTTTGCATAAAGATTTATTAACGTCTCCATTCTTTCCTTAGCTATACTACTTATTTTCTTTACTTAACATGGCAATAACGATGTTCTTAGCTTGTATCTATAATTCGCTTTAAATAGTAATGTTCCCATTCCTTCCTATAGTGTTGCATTATATACAAACTGTGTAACTAGTAATAATAATACCTAATTATTCTGTGCGTAATTAATATAGTGCCTTAGATACTGCTTTAGTGTCTAGTTTAGTCTTTCCGTTTATCTGTCTATCTATAGATAATACACTATTAAGGTTACTGCGCGAACTCCCTATTCCGCCAAGAATACCTCCTAGAATACTGCTATAAATCTTAGATCTCTATCCAATATAACCTTATTTAGTACTCTATGTCTTATAAACACTTCTTTAATATAGATTCTAGCGATATCTTCTGCTAATATCTCCTCTGTGCATGCTATAAAGTACCCCTACTTTATAAGCTTATCCACTATTACTAAAATCGCGTTATAATCTTGTCCACTAATAGGATCTTTTAACTTTAGTAACTTAATAATAAAGTCCCATAATATAACTTCCTATAGTCTTCCTGGTATTTTAACAGATTATAGCCCTCTATATAGCTTATGCCTTATTAGTTTATTTCTCTAGCAATTTAGATATTCCTTTATAACTTATCTCGCTAGCCCCCAGATTCCTTAAACAATATATTCCTCTTAAAGTCTTAACATTAAGCCTATAGCTCCACTATGTCCTTGTATTAATCCCTTATAGAATAACTTAATAAACTCTTTTATAAAAGACCTTAGAACATAAGTCGCTTCTCTATTCTTATACTGTTCCATGTCTAAATCCTCTACCTATATATCTTGGATCTTTTACGTCTAATTACTCTCTAGTAATTTATGGATCTAACTCTTTCTAGTTGCTGCGATCTTTAGATAATTATACCTAATTAATCCATCTTAATCCTTTTGCAGTAAAGCCCCTAATGGCTTTTTATTATTTTGCAACTCCGCCTTCCTACTAAGTGCATCTGCTCTTGTATTTTTAGTACCCTTAGTATACTAAATTTTAAAATGGTATTTTATAAGTATTTCCGCCTATCTAACCTGTCTTTAATTAAGTTCCTTTATTATTAGGAATCCTATAAGGTTCTTATAGTCCGTTCTAACTATAAATGGTTTCTTAGTGCCTTGTAAAAATACTCTCTATTTCTTAAGTGCTGTAACTATACCTAATAACTCCTTATTGTAAATGTTATAGTTTAACTCTAGTGGTGTTATCTTTTAACTATAGTATGCTACTAGATGCCATGCGTCCTAATGCTTTTATAGTAAATATGCTCCTAGTGCGAAGTCTAATATATCTATCTTAACAACCGTCTCTAACTTCAGTTGGTAGATTTTAAGGATTAGTTCCTAGGTAAACAACTCTTTTAGTTCCTTAAATAACTTCTTTTACTCTTTTGTCTAAACCCACAGTTCCTTTTTCTTTATTAGCCTTATAAACGGCTTAATACTCTTTAACCACTATGCTATAAACCTCCTATAGTAATTGCAAAACCCTAGAAATAATCTTAACTGTATAACGTTCTCTGGTTCCTGCTAACTCACTATAGCTTTAACTTTCTTTAGGTCCATGCTGATTTTTCCTAGTTTAATAATAAATCCTATAAAATTGGTTTTCTGTATAAAGAACTCGCATTTTTTAATTGCTACTAGCATCTATTCTTCTTATAGTCTCTTTAAGACCCACTTAATATATTCTCCATGTTCTTCCTTACTTATTAAGTAGATAATAATATTGTTAAGGTATACTATAACAAATTTATTAAGGTGTTCTCTTAATATACTATTAATTCGCTTCTAGAATGTTACTAGTGCATTTATAAGCCTAAATTGCATAACTAATGGTTTATATAGTCCTTCCTTTGACCTAAAGACTGCCTTTATTTATTACCTTTCTTAATTCTAATCTAATAGTACGCCTATCTCAGATCTATCTTTATAAAGATTTATACACTACCTATCCTGTCTTAGATTTTGCTAATTAAGGGTAAAGGATACCTATCCTTCCTAGTGATGCTGTTTAACTGTCTATAGTCTATATATATCCTAAGTTTTCCGTTTTTCTTTGGAATAAATAATACTGGATATTCTGCTAATAACTGCGATAGTCTAATATATCCCTTCTATAAGTTCTTCTAGATAAACTCCTTAAGCGCTACTAATTCTGTCTTAGTAAGCTTATAGATTAGAAAGAACTTTAGACTTATTTCTGGTTATAATTTTATCTTATAGTCCTATGCTGTATACTCTAACAGCTTTTCACTTTCTAGTGACTATAACTTTTTACTATACTTATGGTATCTCTTTGGTATATAACTTAAGCCTTGCTTAGTCTCTTTATATATTACTCCAACTTAGTACTATACTAACTTGGTTTGCTATTGTATCTTGCGTTATTAAGTATCCCTAATATTAACCTGACCTATAACCCAATTAATTTTTAGATTATATTCCTGTAACTAAGGCATTTCTAGTATTGCCTTGTCTTTTCTCAATGGTAAGATATTAAAAGATATCTTAACTTGTTTTCCTTTAATAGTTAACTAAATAGGTCCTGTTTTGAGATTAATAATACTTCCTTTATAAGCTATTTAATCTCCTAAAATTATTATAAGTGGATATAGGTGTTTCTTTTGTCTGTGTAGTAACCCCATTTTTTCTACTGCTGCTAGTGATATATAGTTTCTTATTACTCTACTATTAATTAGTGCTTTAAACTGTTGATCTTGCTACTTAATTTATAAATTTAGGTATTAACCTTAAATTCCTTTAAGGGTTTAAGGCTCTACTACTAGTTCCCTCTAGTCCTATAGGCCTCCCCTTTTCTTAATTATTAGCTACTAGATCCTACTTATACTTGGTCCTCCTTAGGCCAATACTTAGTTTATTTCTTTTCCTCTATATGCTATAGATAAGTGTTCTCTAGATAATTCTATTACTATCTTCTATCTAGGTATTCTTCTATAAGGAATCTTCCTAGTTAAAGTATTAGGTCCCCTTAACTCTATACTTCTACTGGGTGCTATTTATATATATACTTAGCATTTCTGTATTTTCTCTTATCCGGTGCCCAATACATTTTGGTTAAATACTTTTAGTTTTTGTCTTTGGGTGCTCTGTGCATATTATACATATTATCTATATAAGCTATCTATAATAGTGTATAATACGCTAAGTGACCTAGGTTAACTCTTGGTTTGTCTTTAACCTATAGTTTAAACCTCTGTCTAACCGATCTAACTGTTGGTCTTTCTTCTGTAGGTACTAAGATTTATTACTTACTTCTCTAGTCCCTAGATCCTTCTTCTAGGTTCTTTAACATTATAATTAATACTCCTTTAATATGACTTATGCGTTTCTCCGTAATGGGTTGGTTTTAAACAACTTTTTTATCTAGCTATATATAGAAATCTTCCTATTTGTTATTGTGTTGTTACCTATACTACTTCCTATATAACTGGTTTAGTATATATGGTCTGTCTATTAAAAAGTACCTTGTTATTACTGCATCGTAATATCCTTTGGTATGTCTTTTCTTAAACCTAGTTGGAATCCCTAGATCCTTTTCTTGTTCTAGTTTGTTTAACCATTTTACTCCAGGCGTCCCTGCCTTAGGCCTATTAGTAACTCTTTATATAGGTGCTCTGTCCCTTATACGACCTATTACGCTAGATCTTTAGTCTAGTTTTTGCTCTTACTATACGATGATTCTTACTCTAAACTTATCTATAGTCTCTTGCTTTCTACGTCCTGCAGCTAGATCCTTAAAGTTGTCTTACTTCTTAATCTTTATATTAACTTTTTAATCTTTAGGCTAAATACTATATTTACCTAGAATAGACGTTCTTACTTGTTCCCCGAACTTGTAGTTCTTAAACTTATGTCCTATACTTATTTGTTTATCTTTAAACTAAGCCGTTGCTTTTTTCTATTGGGTTTTATCTATTATGGGTGCTTAAGCCTTCCTTATTATACTTTATAAATCTTAGGTGTGTCTTATCTTGTTTTAAGAATCTTAAGCGTCTTATATCTCTTCCTAAGAATCTTAAGCCTGTGGCCTTTTACCTTTTATAAGTGGTGAGCTAGCACTAGCAGTCGTCTACTTATTTAATTGCTTTTAGATGTTGCTCCTTCCGTTTTATAAAGCAATGGATGTTGTATCCAACGGTATTATAATACCCGTTACTAATCCGCGTTTTATAGTGGTTTTAGTCTTTACTTCTATTATATTATTAAGGTTTAAGTGCTCCTAGTTAGCCTCCTGTTTTTCCTTATCGCTATTAATTAATAAGTACTCTAACTCCATTATTATTATTGCTAATTTTTATCTGTATATTGCTGTAACATCTTAATCTAGCTTATAGAGTTAATCTTATTCTTTATCTAACTCTTTGGTTCCTTTAAGTCCTCTTAACTCTAGCTCTTATAGCTAATAGCTTGCGCCGTACTTAGCGTCCTTATAAATTCGGTATGCGTTATTATAATAAAATGCGAAGTGTTTAATTAAACACTCCTTGGTCCCACGTAATACGCCTATATCCGCACTATCGTACTCTAATAACCTAGCGCCCTTTACTGTGTAGTTACTCTAACCACCTCTATAGTCTCTGGTGAAATAACCTTATTTTCCGCAATTTATATAAGCTCCGTCTTTAAACTATTTTTCTTACTATGGAGTTCGCCTAAATGTCTTCTGCTATTAAGATCCCTAGTTTAGCCTCTGCTCCTTAGTCCTATAATTACTTAATCCTTAACCTCTAGGTTTCTATAGTTTCTTTATTTATCTCTTGGATTCTTTAGTACCACTTAGGTCTATTAGCTCTGCGCCATTCCATAGTTTTTAACTCTATGTCTATTATTGCATACTCTACGCCTTATATAACTATGGAACTCTATCTTGCCCTTTCTTAGCTTGTTCCCTTTAATAGATCCTATTATTAATCTTTATTAATTAATCTATTAAGTCTCTTAGACTTTCCGCATCTTCTATTAGGATAATTGCGTCCTAAACTTTAGCCTTAAGTCCCTATTTATACTATATTATAAGCGCCTTGTTATTCCACTTAACCTATATTATAAGTGTCTGGAACTATATTGTGTACTCTATTACTAAAGAACGTTATACCAAGTTTTAAAGCTTTTGTTCTGCCGTAGTTATTGCTTCCAGGTCTCTAAATATCTATATTAGTCTCTCCGCAAACCCGTTCTAACTAGTAAATATAAACTATATATCTTGGTTAGTAGTTGTTATACTATTTACTTATATCTTAGTAAGGTAAACTTTAAACTATTCTAGTGCTCTTCCTATTAAGAACAACCCTGTATATACCACTTAATCCGTTACCGTTACTAGCTTTACTCCTTTCTGTATTACCTTAAAGTGCATTTACATAAGGAACCCTTTGAGTTTTAACCTTTCTTCTAAGAACCGTTTAATTAATAGTAACTTAACCTTTGCTGCTCTAATTTCATTAATGCGTTCTTTAAGTATCCTATTATTATCTAATAAGCGATTAACCATTTCCTGTAACTGACCTCTCGTAACCACCTATAAGTCTATATCTGCTATACTGGTATCTCCTAATTCTAAGGTAGTTACTACTATAGTTGTAACTAGTGCTTTCAGTGGCATATTGTTTGACTTCTCTTATGTTTTAATACCGTAACCTTAGTAGTAAATATATAACGGAGTCTTGTAGTAGTAACTACGGTGGACTTATTAATGGGCTAGGTATATAGGTATAAACAATAAATTAATAATATAATAATAACTAGTGGAGTGGTTGCCTAACACATTAACTCTAATTATATTCTAAGATTTACTACAAAGAGAAAACTATCTGGGTAGGGACTGTGTCAGATAATCTGTATTCTCTAAGGCGTGGGACACGTGCACGAGTCACATGCACGGGGCACGTGCATCGTAAATCTCTTCATAGAGCCCTAGGGGCCCGAGGTCAATTAACGATCAAGTCAAGATCATCAATCAATTAACCCATTTCATTAATGAACCTCATCTACACGAACTTCGTGACAGTTATAAGCCCGGTCCGCCGACTCAAGAAGCTATTCAGCTATTACTTAATCATTTAAAGAAATTCTACCTTATCGTTAGACTCTGACACCTTATCGTCCTCATCGTTGTAGGACGCAGACTCTGACAGAAATCCTACCTCAATCGTTACAGGACGAGATTCCACGAGATTCCACGAGAAATTCTACCTCAATCGTCACAGGACGATCCTGACGACAAGGACGATCCTGATGACGAATACTATCTCAATTCCTCCTTTCCTATCAGTCAAAATGACTCCACCGACGTCAAGTTCGTTGACTATAATCATCCTCAATAAACCAGAAGACTGGGAGCAATAGATCTGGCAACTATAAGCCCTTGTGGATTAGCAAATTTGGGCCCACGTTGACCTAGCCATAGAAGCACCTCAAGAAGGTCTACTTAAAAAACCACCTCTTCCAAAAGTCACAGATTTCAATGAGAATGCAACCTTATATGCACAGCTCTCGACGAATTAACAGAAAGCGTATAAGAACAGCAGACGATACTACGACCAGGATATAAGGTACTTCCTAAAACAGAAAGAGCATCTGCAATAAATACGTATCTAGATCACGTCCACAGTATCGATTTAGAAGAAGCTACTACTTAACCCTTCCCTTACAGTCAAAGAATAGCTATCTTGCTTAAAGGAGAACATAGAGCCTACCTCGTTATTTATTAAGAAGAAGGTATAACACTAGTACATAGAAGCCCTTAAGGGGTTTAAACACTTGTTAAAATTAAACTAATGGCTAGATTAATGGGAACACGCAATAGTACTAGGAGAGAAGTATAAGATCCCTTAAATGTCCAATAGAATCTAGCTTTAAGATTTAGCAGAAGTTATTCGACCGTTTAGTGACGCCTACTATGTAAAGTACACTACCGAGTTAAATGACCCTTAGAAGTCAAGATCTTCCAAATACCGCAGAGTAGCAAAGGAGCTACAAGAAGGACTTAGAATACCCTCAAAGAAAGCTAATACTACTATAAGAGGGAGTACCTTTAATGCAGACTTCGCAGAGCAAGCCATGATGGATTACTCTGATACTACTAAAGGTCCAGAGAAAGGAACCTCAGCACGCACTAGACGCTCGAAGAGAGCCGGGTCACTGGTAGACGAGGAGACGTCCCGCAAGAAGCTACTACCCGTGTGCTTAGCGTGTAAGAAATGAGGACATTCCCTTTAAGACTGTTGGTATTTATTTAAAGACAAGAGACCCGAAGGAGTCACGATTAGAGATGCTCACATTAAAAGGGTGCTGAAGAAGGTAGAAAAGAATAAGAATCTTACTAACTAAGTTACAAAGATTAGACTTGAAGAATAAGAAGACGAGGCCTAATAATAACAGGACAAGAGTTAGAAAGTTAAGATTAAGGGAGAAGCTAATGCGATATTCCTAGAATTAAATTATACCGGTTAACTCCATCCACTAAAGCTATTAACTATTCTGGACTTAGGAACTACTCTCCATATCTTTAATAACCTCTCTTGTTTTTATAACTTTAGAAAAGCTCTAAGACACAAATATGTCATCGCCGGCAGCTTAAAAGTGCCTATACTAGGCTACGGCAACGTTACTATCTAAGTCACAAAACTAGACAAAAGCAAGGGAATCCTACGTCTTAAGGACGTTGCCTTTTATACGGACTTCAATATAAATCTAGTGTCGTTCCATCTACTTCAAAAACGAGGGTACTATTAGGACAATAAAGGAGATAACAATCTTCTAGTTTGGAAGGATGACACAATCCTATGTTAAATGGAAGAACGTTATAGTTAACAGACTATCGAGTACATCCAATTAGGAAGTCTTAAATTAGCTTTTAATTTAAGCCAACTACTACGTCGCCAACAGAAGCGCAGAATATCGTTAAGAGACGTTTGTCCAGATTTAAAAGGTAATGCACGTCTATAGTATCTGCGTCTAGGACATCCAGGACCTATAAGCCTTTATTATTTAGGTATTAACGCCCTAAAAGTCAAGCTTTAAGGCCTAAAGACAACGGAATGTTAATACTGCAGTCTCGCCAAAATTAAGCGTTAGGTCTTAAGAAGGTTCTTAGAACAGAATATTAATAAACCTTATCTTAACCTCTATATTAACTGGACTAACCTTAAAGAAGCGCATACTGGATTCGTATGAGTTATATTTATCTATAACACCTTCTTAGGAAGAACCTTCCCGTATTTTATAACGACGCATAGCGAAGAGAAGGAGACACTATAAGTGCTTAAAGATTTCACCTAATGGATTCGTCTGAGGTATAACCTTAAGGTCAATACTATCAGATCAGACAACGAGCTAGGGAGAAAAAGAACCCTTAAATGGCTACAGACTCAAGGAATTATATTTAAGCCTTTAGCGCCACATACCTAAGCTTAAAATGGTACCGCCGAACGCTTAGGGGGTGTAATTATTAAGAGATTACAAGTAATAAGAATTGCTGCCAATCTACCACACGACCTATGGAATGAGATAGTTAACTATACAGTCTACCTTTAAGATCGAACGCCACGAGAAAGTAATGGATGGAAATTGCTATATAAGAGGTTCCATACCTTCCTAGCTAATAGGAGATTAAGAAAACCGCAACTAGCGCACCTAAAAGCCTACGGCTATAGGGCGTACGTGATGACGTTAGACGCCTAGCTAAAGAAAAAAAGGCTAAGCAAGCTAGATCCGCGAGCCCATATCGGCTACCTTGTTGGCTATAACTCTACCAATATCTACAGGATCTGGATCCTATATAAGGGTATCGTTATCTCTACTAGGGACGTTATCTTTAATAAGAAGACGTTCTTTAACGGCAAGCAAACGGGCATCTTAAAGGACCTACACGCTGAGTTAGACACGCTAATTAAGAAGATTTAACTCCCTAATACCCTAACTAAGAATAAGGTTCTTCTAGAAGACGATAAAGAAGTATTTAAACCGTTAATTTAAGAGGAAGACGACGACGTTGATAAGCCAGTTTAAAGCTTTAATAAGTTAGCAGATCTTAAGCTTGCAAGAGCTCTTAAAGATACGTACTGTACGCCACCTCTAATAAAAGAAGATAAAGAATCTTTATGTGCCTTTTACGTCGAGTATTCTACGAAGTTAGAAGATTAAGACGTTGCCTATTAAGCAGGAGATGCGTTTAACACTTAGGGGGTGTTTAATGACTTGGTCAAAGACTCATTTAAGGAAGCCGGTAATCGTAGGTTTAAAGACTTTATTACTAAAAGGATCACCTTAGCCTATTACAGCGCCTTCTTAGCAGGAAGGAAGTTTAACCTTAACAGTTAACTTAACGACAGCAAGCTGAAATCAGGCAGAACACGTAATGTTAGACTATATAGGAAGAACTTACCTCCGCCACCTTAGTTAATCCGCGACCTTAATACGCATCCTCTTTAAGATTAGTTCTAAGAGGCTTAACGAGCCCACCTCCAATCTTATTATTAAATAAGGTCGTTTTAAGAAACAGATAAGAAGCATGTAAAGGGACAGCAGGTCCTTAGCTTAATATAGGTGTTCGTCTATAAGACGGATAAGCACGGATTTCTCTAAAAATGTAAGGCACGCTTAGTAGTATACGGAAATCAATAGGCCCCAGGAGACCTACCTATAAGAGCTACTATATTAGCTAGTACGACCTTCCGAACCCTTATGGCGATTACAGCAAAATTCGACCTGGAGACGACACAGATAGATACAGTTAATGCGTTTGTCTATTGCGATCTTGATGAGGTCGTCTATATAAAGCTACCGCCAGGGTTTAATAAAGGAAAGACAGACAAAATACTGCGCTTAAGAAAAGCCCTATACGGACTACAACAATCACCACTGTTATGGTAGAAGAATCTCACGAGCTTGTTGAACGAATTGGGCTTTAAAGAGGTACCTCAGGAGCCGTATGTTATGCTAAAAGGTAGAATAGTCGTCTTCTTCTACGTTAACAATATTGTCTTCTGCTACCGAAAAACAGATAAGAAGAAAGCTTAAGAAGCAATTAAGGAGCTGAGCAAGGAATACCAGATAAGTACCCTTAGCGAGCTAAAATGGTTCCTAGGAATCTATATACTATGCAATTGTAGCTAGAGGCTCCTGTAGCTATCCTAGGAAGCCTATATTAAGAAGATAGCTAACTAGTATAAAATAGATCTCAGAGGGCGTCTTCTAGACACTCCTATGGTAGAATTGGAACTCCTCCCTACCAATCACCGTATAATCCGTCCGACACGTCCGTCCCCCAATATAGACCTATTAGTCCGTCCTATATCCCTACCAGCCTCTACAATGCTATATTAGAGAAAATTGGGTTTAGTACTCTATGCAGCCACTACAACGCGTCCGGATATTGCGTTTGCAGTATTAAGGCTAGTAAGGTTCAATTAGGACCTAAGCCAAGAGCATTATTAAGCGGCAAATAGAGTCATCTAATACCTATATAGCACGAGAAGCAGAGCAATCTGCTATAGAGGAGATAAGGAAGGAATAAACGGTAGAGGGAGAGATAAAGGAATACGCGACAAAGGATAAGACGACGGAAGAGATGGTAGAGGTAAAGCGCAATTATTTATCTGTGCCAGCGATGTATCATTCGTGGACAACTCCGTCGACAGAAAGAGCTTATAAGGATACATTATGAAGCTATTTAGGGGGCCGATCGCCTAGAGAGCAAATAAGCAGGGTATAGTTATAACGTCGAGCATAGAAGCCAAGTTGTTAGCCCTATTATAAATAGCAAAGGAAGCTATCTTTACCAGTAGGCTGTTTAACGTAATAACGTTACGCCTAAACAAGCCCTTAATTATTAAATGTGACAACACCTAGACGCTCTAACTAATTATAAAAGACACGGTAAAGCTAATCACGAAGCTCCAACACGTTAACATCTATTAACACTGGCTACGTTAGGAATACGTAATGAGATAAGTATGATTTTAATAAACAGTAACAAAGGAGATGATCGCTGATAGACTTATAAAGGCCCTGCCCAAGTAGAGGTTTTAAAGTTTTGTTAATATAATTGGGATGGTGGATATTAAGGAGCAGCTGGATAAGGAGAAGCAACTAGAGGACCTAAGGGACGGTATTAGAGCAAGACAAAAGGATTCAGATAAGATTACGGTTCAATTAACTCATTAACGGACACAAGAAGGTGGCTAGCTTTGACCTTAAAGAGCTTAAAGCTAAGGGGGTGTGTTAGATAATCTGTATTCTCTAAGGCGTGGGACACGTGCACGAGTCACGTGCACGGGGCACGTGCATTGTAAATCTCTTTATAGAGCCCTAGGGGCCCGAGGTCAATTAATAATTAAGTCAAGATCATTAATCAATCAACCCATTTCATCAATGAACCTCATCTACACGAACTTCGTGACAGACTGTGGTCCTTTAAATATATAACCGTACGCCTAAGAAATCCCTTCGCTCTATAAGGTATGTGTGCTCTATCTACTCTGCCCCACAAATTACACAGATTACACAGATTATATAGATCACATCACGTGACCTTAGCTACTATTCCTTGTTACATGGTTCCACCGGATCCATCCTGGACCGTGCCTATATCAACCAACTAGCTTCCGCCGACTCTTCTCCAAGTAGTCGTAACATTGTACTTAAGGCGTCTGTAACATTTGGACTAACTAACGGACTGGCTATATATTAGCGATATATAAATAATATACTCTTTAACTACCTTAATGACTACTATACGGCCTATCTAGATAATATTATAATCTACTCTAAGAATAAGTTAGAATATAAGGAGCACATCTATAAAGTCCTATAACGGCTCCGCAAGGCCGGCCTTTAGGCTAATATTAGAAAATTAGAATTTAGTGTTAAGCGTATAAAGTACTTAAGGTTTATTATTAGTATAGATGGAATTAAGGTGGATCTAGAAAAGACGGCTATAATTAACTAATAGGTACCCCTAAGGACTATAAAGGGGGTGTGTTATTCCTAGGGTTCTATAACTTCTACTAACGCTTTATTAAGAACTATAGTAGGATTGCCTAGCCCCTAAGCCTACTTATCTATAAGGACCGGCCCTTTTACTTTAACACCATATATAGGCAAGCCTTTAATAAGCTTAAAAAACGACTAGTCTCTACTCCCTTACTCGCCCACTTTAACCTAAAACGGCCCTTAATACTAGAGACTAATGCCTTAAATAGTGTTATAGCCGGCGTTTACTCCCAAAAGCAGACGGACAGAGAATAGCACCCTATTGCTTACTATTTAAAGACTATAGTAGATGCTAAGCTAAACTACTATATCCATAATAAAGAAATGCTGGCTATTATTTCTAGATTTTAGCACTGGCGTGTACAGCTAGAAGGGACCCCTAAGCCTATCTAGGTAGTCTCTAGTCACAAGGCCTTAGAATATTTTATGACTATAAAGGCCCTTATAGCCCGGTAGGCATACTAGGCGGATATCCTATCCCAGTTTAACTTTCTAATTATATACTAGCTAGGCGCTATAAATTGTGCGGATGCCCTTATAAGGTATAGACAGGACCTAGATAACTAAACAACCGTGAAGATCTCATTACGGACTCAGATACTACTATAACTAGAGCACCTTAACTCCTAAATACGGGCGGAACTAAACACAGACTCTTTAGATACTAAGATATGTCCTATTAACTCCATAAAACTTAACCTTATTAATAAACTGCTGCAGGCAAACCATACAGCCTCTTCTCTATAGAAGTACTATAAAAAGGCAAAGAACGTTACCAGCCTATAGTCCCTTAAAAATGGATTACTTAGGCATTAGGAATAGCTAGTAGTAGTAGAGGAACAGAACTTATAGACCCAGCTTATTGCTAAAGCACATACCTAGGTCTCTACGGCCCACCCTAGAAAAAATAAGACCCGTAGGATTATTAGTAACCACTACTACTAGCCCAGAATAGTTATAGATATTAACCGCTATATATAGAACTGCAATAACTGCTATAGGTCTACAATTCTACAAGACAAGACCCTAGGATTATTAAAACCGCTCCTAATACCAGAGCGCCCCTAGCAGTATATCTCTATGGATTTCCACAAGCTACCTATAAATCGTAACGGATATAATATGGCTATAGTTATAGTTAACCGCTTTGGCAAGCGCCTATTCTTAATCCCTTATTATAAGAATATTAATATAAAAGAGGCGGCCTAACTATATGTCTACTACGTCTACCAAATTTATAGACCACCAGATACTATCGTGTCCGACTATAGCCTATAGTTTATATCCGCTTTCTAGAACAAGTTTACCCAAATCCTAGGCATTAGGCTAAAGCTTTCTATAGTATACTACCCCCAGACAGACGGCTAGACGGAAATTATAAACTAGTATTTAGACCAGAGACTCCAACCCTTTGTTAACTACTTTTAGGATAATTAGGCCAAACTACTACCGTTAATAGACTACACCTAGGCTACCCTACCCCATAATACTATAGGATTTGCACCTATCTAGCTAAAAATAGGGTACTTACCCTATATAAGCTTTAACTGGGAAAGACTAAAAGGACCCCAGACCGTATACGAGAAACTATCCTATAAGGAAACCTAGCAGTACGCTAAACGCTTAGAAAAAGCCTAGAAAGTAGCCCGCACAAACCTAGAAAAGGCCTAGAAATTAATAAAATAGCAGGTAAATAAGTATAGGCGTGAGCCTAACTTTACTATAGGCGATAAGGTCTAGGTTATAATAAAGAACTAAAGGACAGAACGGCCTAGCCGCAAGCTAGACTATTAGATAGCAGGACTATATAAGGTTCTTAAGAAAAGAGGCAACTTATATAAAGTAAAGCTCCCGGATTTGATTAATGTCATGGGATACCTCCGTGACACCTTATACACGTCCACCTGTTCCCACCTGTTTCCACCTGTTTCCACTAACGTAGCAAGAAGAGACCGACCGCGAGACGACAATCTGACGGCAATCTGCCGCATTCTGCCATATTCTGCCAAGTCCACCGAATCCTGCCAAGTTCTGCCAGGACCGCTACTTAAATCCTATTCTGCTCCATATATGTATTAACCAAGCAACCAAACTAACAATATATACCCTTTCTTCCTGTTTCCTTACCTTCTCTCCTTACGCAACGTCTTGACTTTATTATACAGTTTATATACATAGCTTAATAATATCTACTTTGCTATATATTATTACCACTTATACTTACTCTGTAACACTACATTACGTTAAAACCTACATTCCGCCCCGCCCTATTTAAAATGCAGAACGACCTTAAAGCCCCTATAACGGCCGCCGACATTATATCCGCACTCTAGGAACAATTGATAGATATATAAAAGTCCTTTATAGACGCCCTCGCATAAAACCAAGCTGCTATAGCTTAATAGCAAGCCGAATAAAAAGCATGGCACTAGAAAACAATTAAGGCCCTCTAAGAAGAAATCCGCACCCTTAAGACGCCCACGCTAAGCCCTTAAGACTGGTTGCTATTACTAGAAGCTAATACGCGGAACGCGAGCCCTGAACTAGTAATAGTTATCCCACTAGTAGAACTAACTACTGCGCCGCAATAATTTAAATAATTACTAGACCCTCTAATATTTACTAGTAAACGATAAGAACTCTAATTATTTCTAAGCTGGCTTAAAAATAAGCTAACTGGTAACGCTAACCGCTACCTAACTAAAGCTAACTAACTCTGTTATGCCCTAAGTTAACTAGGAGGAGATGCAGCTGACCTTATTAAACCTCTTTAACCAAACTTAGTACTAAGCCTAATTGTACTTCTTAAAGCTATATATAGTGACCTAAACCGCCAAGCTACTGCCTAGAAAAAAATAAACTATATAACTTAAGGAATAAAAAGCTTTCTAGTATACTTCTCTAAATTTAACCGTTACGTAAAAGAAACAGGCTGGAACGACTCCGTACTAATTAACAGCCTTATTAAATCCCTAAGTCCCGAACTAAAAACCTCCCTAATAGGTATAGACCTACCAGGAGCCCTTAATGCCTGCGCAAACGTTATTAATAAATAGTACAACGATATACTACGCCTAATACCGAAGTCCATTCCTTAATATAATATAACAGCCCCGTAAACGTCTACTAAGTTATTATCTTAGCCTAAGCACCTTAACGCCATAGATATTAATATAAGGACCCTAGGATACGCTCTATTAGGGTCCCCTAAATAAGAATAACGCATTAAGCTAGGCCTTTACTTTAAATGCGGAAGCAAGGAATATATCTTAAGATACTGCTCCGTCCCTATACCCTAACATAACTTATAAACGGCCAACACTAACAACCGTTCACTACATTAATCCTCCAGTCACTGTCCCTAATCTTTACCTAGCTTTAGCCCTACGTCTAGTAAGCACCACTTATAAGGATAAAGTTATAACTAACGTTCTATAGGAACCCCTTTTCACTTGCCACTAAAAGGTATGTTCTAGAGTTAAGTCGCTCTCTGGGATAGTTATATTATAGGATCTTGTTAAACGCATTAGATATTGCAAACCCTAACTCTTAGGATTATAGTATAACCGTTAACTACCGTCTTTAGTAGAAAAGTTAATAGGCTAATACTTAAGTCCTAATTAACACAGGAGCTAGCGGCATAGGATTTATTAATAAGATCTTTGTATAAGACAATAGGTTTACCCTAACACCCCTTAACCGACATATTGATGTATTTAGATTTAACGGCAAACGCATTATCTTAGGCTGTATTACTTATATAGCGGCCCTAAGACTCTAATACCTGAACCATAAAGAATTAATTAAGCTCTTTATAACTACCCTAGGTTATCTAGTAATCCTTAGACAACCCTAGATAAAGTTATATAAGGTAACTATTAATTAGGACAACCTTAAGCTTCTATTTACCGCCTCCTGTTATAAGTAGAAGTGCCTTATAACTTGCTGCTTAGACCCTAAACTAAAATCTGAAAAATCTACTAGAATCCACCAGTCTAAAATTTCTACTAATGTCTACCTTATACCTAAAAAGTCCACCTAATTCCACCAACCCAAGAATTTCACCAAATTCCACTAATATGAGAATTCCACTAACGTCCACCAAGAACCTGGAAATTATACCAAACTATACGAACTAACTCTAACCGCTGCACCCCAAACTAAGTAGAAGCTTAAGCTTAATATATAAAGGTACCAGAAGAACTGGTATTCCACTATAAAAAGGATACTTAAAGAACCCAAACCTAAATCTGATACTGACTCTGTACCTAATACTAAACTTAAAACTATATAAGAAACTAAGGATAATCTAAGCCTACTTAACACCTTAGATATTTACATAATTGGAGCTACCCTGTTAGTATAACTCGCCAGGAAACCTAAATATATAATCTTCGCCGTTACAATAGCCGATATTAAGAAGGCCTTAGCACTAAAGAAGCACACTAACCCGGCCACAAAAATACCAGTAGAATACTATGATTATTTAGATGTATTCTTACAAAAGGAAGCTAATAAGCTACTGAAACGCCATCTATATAATTATAAGATTGTAGTTAAAGAAGGAAAATATCCCGGATTTAGACCATGCTGACGACGCTCTCCTCGTCTGTCCCAAATAGGCAATTATAAAGCTATTCCCAAATACCTTACAAGTGCCATTTGGCCTACGTACAGAGGGAAAACCTATAGTAGGCGAAAAACCTCTATAACTTACTCCATCTCCGTCCATTACCATCTCCGTCAGTTACCAATTCCTAGCGTTATATAGTGCTTCGTAAATTGGTCAATTGGTAGCTATTTCGTAAGTATATCTCCCGGCTGATTTTTGCCTGGTATATATACCACTTTAAGTCGACTTCGCTAAACCATGTCGTTTCGTACAAAGAGGTATTAAGTCTTAATATGCTTGGCTTTCTAGTAGTGTTTCATATTATACAAAAGGTTAACCGTACCCTTATTGTTATAGTAGAGCGTAGGGATAAAAGGGTTATTATTATCTCTCTCTTCCAGATCTCTTATCAGTTTCTTAAGCCATACTGCTAACCTTACTCCTTCTAATGCCGCCATAATCTCTGCTTCCATTAAGCTTAATGCCGTTAACTTCTGCCTTTAAGCTATCTAGATTACTGCTCCCCCATAGCATATAACTGCTATACCTTGGAATGATATCCGATCGTGTTCTGTTCCCTACATAGCATTAGCAAAGATATTGTAACTAATAGGTAACGTAAGCTTACATAGAGGAAGGTAGACTGCTTGACTTAAGTAGGTAATTCCTATTTTGAGAGTGCCGTTTAGATATTATAGTAGCTGCTTACTTAAGCGGTAATACAATTCTCCTAATACTGCTATAAACCTAGCTAACTAACCAACAGCGTAGCTGGTATTAGGACATATATAGTTTAAGAGGTAGATCGTAGAGCCAATAATTTGCCAGTATACTGTCGCATTGTCGTACTTAAGGGGACTTTCAATATCCGCTTTTAGAACAGTACCAGCTGGTATTAGTAGCTTAGCCGGATTACAGCTGTCTATTTTTAGCCGTTTAAGTAGCTTCTTAGTATACATCATCTAATGTAGCTTAAGGGTTCGGTTTATACGGTCTTAATTAATTTAGAAGCCTATAAATACTTCTATAGGACCTAAGTCTTTATATCTCCATTCTCTTAAGATTCTTGTCTTCGTGATATTAAGGTATCAGCGCTTTCCTGCGATTAGTATATTATTAACAAATAGCAAGATATATACTTCATTTCCTATAAAGAGATTGGGGTTAGTATCAGCTACTTTTAAACCTATGCTCTTAAAGAACTTCTTAACTATCTAAAACCATTCTCTTAGTGCCTGCTTTAGGCCGTAAAGTGACTTATTCAGCTTTAAGTAGACGTCTTTTACGCCCTTAAGCTTAGGTTCGAAGTCTCTTAATAGGTTAAAAATCTGCATATAAATCTATTCTTGTAACGGCAGGTTTAAGAATGCAGTTTTAACATCAATATGGTTAAGCTTAAGGTCCTTAGCTGCTACCTTTACTATTAGGAACCTAAAGGTGTCGTATTATATAATAGACGCAAATGTCTTAAAATAATTAATGTTAGGGGTCTGCTTATTTCCCTAAATATACAGTCTTACCTTCTTGCGAATTACTTCTCCCTTAGCATTATACTTGTGCTTTAGAACTAGCTTGCTTAGAAGTAACAACCTTCCTTCTAGTACTCTCCCCCTTATAATGGTATAGGTGTGCATTCTCTTAAAAGAGAGAAATTCTTTAAAGATAGCTTTTATCTAGCTAGGAGCGTCCTCCCTTAAGGCCTAATCTAACTTAATAGCGTTAAAAGGTGCTGTAGGTACTCCTATAGAGGTAGTGTTCTTAGCTTCCAGGTAAATAGCTTTTATAGCTATTACTAACTAAACCACTATATTGTTAAAAACCCTTATATTTAGTAACCTTCTAGACCTTATTCTCTGCGCATAAGGAATACATATTAATGTGCTTTATATAGGCGTCCCACCCTTAGCATTACCTTAATTTAAGCGTCTCACTTAATCTTAACCTGGGCTTCCCACTTAATTAAAGTGGCCCACTTAGTCTTAACCTGGGCTTCCCACTTATTTAGAGTGGCCCACTCAGTCACTATCTGGCCTACTTGTAGTTCTCACAACTAGAGTCTCTGTTAGCGCGTTTGAGGTAGTAGGGGGAGATATAGGTCGGTTCGCGGCTTAGCTTATAGCGTGATTTAAGTATCCCACTTAATCTTAACCTGGGCTTCCTACTTAATCTAAGCGGCCTACTTAGTTACTATATCTTGTAGCTTATACCTAAGGTGCTCTATAAGGGAACCTATACTTATTTACTTTAGCATCTCTAAATAGCTTAATTGCTTGGGTATACAGGTTTATTATCTTAAATTAACTACTCCCTTTTAATCTAATAAAAACGTAGTTAGGTTTTATTCTCAAATTATACTTCCTAGGGTATTTCTTGAGCGTATTAATTAGATTAGCGTAATACCCAAAGACGACTAAATTCTTTAAGTTAGGAACTCGTTAGGTATATACCTTATAGGGTATAATAGCACCATTATACTTGTCGTTAAATAGAAGTGCTAAGGTAGGTACTTAATTTTTAATCTAGACAGCATACTCAACTGCGTAGCACTAGAGTTTAACTAGTATATTTCCTTAAAATAGAAGTGACCTTGTCTTATAGTTAACTGTGTAGATCGCGCGCTTAATTGCGCTATTATATAAGTGCTTATATGGCGGATAAGGTTTAAAGTTAATACCCTAGGGTATTAGTTCGTCTTAAAATCTGCGGCTAAACCCCCCCTTTCTATTGTCCGCTTAAATCTATATAGCTTTATTGCTAGTAAACCTCTCTGCCCTTGCGATAATCTCTTTAATATACGGCAGTACCTCTTTAGTTTAGAGGGTTTTAAGAAGAACAACCTAAGTATACCATATAGCGTTGTCTAGGGCTAGTAGGTAGTAGTTATAACCTCTAATTAATATACCTATTCGTCCCGTAGTATCTAGATATAGCCCTTAACTAGGTATCTTCTCGCACTTAGTTATCTTCTTGCTTAGTATTTCTTGCATCTTTTTAGCTAGATAAGCTTCGCACGTGCTCTTACTAACTAGTACTACTTTTTTCTTAAGCTTTATGCCTAGTAAGGAGTGCTATAACTTGAATAGGTCGCTGTAATTTATATATCTAGTTCAGCGGTACTATAGCTTAGTATCTATTTTACTAATATTTAGTTATAAATCGTATGCTTCTACTGTCGCTGTTACGGACGCTTTAAGTACGATATTACGACTACTTGGGGAAGAGTCGCAGGAAGCTAGTTAGTTAATATAGGCACGGTCCAAGATGGATCCGGTGGAACCATATAACGAGGAATGGTAAGCAAGTCACATAATATTATACACAGTGTACGAGGTATACGCGGTGTACGCCTACGTATAATACGTATAACATATACCTTACGTACAAGAGAGGATTTCTTAGGAGTACGGTTATATATTTAAAGGACCTCAGTCCCTACCGTAGATAGTTCTCTCCTTGTAGTAAATCTTAGAATACAATTAGAGTTAATTTGTTGGGCAACTACTCCACCAGTTATTATTATATTGTTAATTTATTTATACCTATATACCTAGCCCAATAATAGGACCCACCGTAGTTCCTACTACAAGGTTCTATTACACATTCACTACCAAGGTTACGGTATTAAACAAGATTAAATAACATGCCACCCAAAGCACCAGTTACAACGGCGTCAACAGCAGCCACGACCTTAAGGGCAAGAGATACCAGCATAGAAGATGCGGATTCTTAAGTAGTTACGCGAGGTCAGTTATAAGAAATGGTTAATCACTTACAAAACAATAATAGGATACTTAAAGAACGTATTAATAGAATTAGAGTAGCAAAAGTCAAACTACCTTTAATTAAACGGTTCTTAGGAGAGAGGTCAAAGCTCAAGGGATTTCTTACATAGATGCACTTTAAGGTAATACAGGAAGGAGTAAAGTTAGCAACATCATTAGACCAAGTAGCCTATGCAGGATTGTTCCTAATAGGAAGGGCACTTAAGTGGTTTAAACTATACCTTACGGAAATATAGGCCAATGGCATAACAACTACAAACTAGGACGTACGGTATATATTTACTAGTTAGAACGGGTTCACAGAATAACTAATACAGATATTTAGAGACCCGGAGGCCACAACTATAGCGGAACGAAAGCTTTAGAACTTAGTACAACGCACTTTAGTAATTAAGTATATAACACAGTTTTAAACACTAGCTATATAGGTTAAGTAGAATAACAGGGCGCTTATAGTATAGTATAAGCAAGGACTTAAGGCTAAAGTCTAGGACGCAATTATCCTAATAGAAGATGCGGATACTCTAAGGGAGTTAATAGACCAGTTAATAAAGATCGATAATAGGATCTATCAAAGGGAATAAGCTAAGAAAGGGCAAGATAGAGTTCCATAGTTGTATAAGGCATAGAGTACGCAACAACAGACATAGAGTTAAAAACCATAGAATAGCGCAGAGCCAATAAACCTAAATAGTACTAAAGAAACCCAAAGATGGGAAAAGAAACTATAGAAACCTAGAGGTTAAGGATCTAGTAATTAAAGGACCTAGGAGCAGAGGCCAAACTAGAGATCTTAGCAGTAGAAGACGTTTAGGCGGACTCCATAGCAAGAAAAATGGTTTAAAGATAGGGTTTACATAAATTATAAAAAATAAGGTTATTTCGCCAGAGACTGTAGAGGTGGTTAAAGTAACCACATAGTAAAGGGAATAAGGCCAGCAGACGGCACATATATACAGAGGGATAACGGTGCACTATAAGGAACAAAAGAGTGTTTAATTAACAGTTTTGCGTATTGTTACAACAACGCATACCAAATTTATAAGGACGCTAAGTACGGCGCAAGCTATTAGCTATAGGAGCCATTATTATCTAAGTTTAAAGGAACCAATAAACCAGCTCATAGATTGGACATTAAAGACAACGAATTTAATATAGGCGAAGCATTTACCAACAATAAGGCAATAAAGGCAGCTTACTAGGAGTATGCAGACCTTAGAGAAGTTAAAATAGAAGCAGAAACTAAGACCATTATAGAATAAAGTTTAGTAACAGGTATTGCGACACCATTAGATACGATTTCCATCGCTTCACAAGACAATAGGAGCAATATTTAGAAGAAACTAAGCAAGTAGACAACTACTAGTACTAGCTCATTACTCAATAAAGGCAAAAGGCCACAGGCTTAAGATTCTTAAGAAGAGATAAAAGACGCTTAAGATTTTTAAAACAAAATAAGACACACCTAAGAACCTACAACGGACGAAAACCAATAGGAAAGGGCAGCTACTTAGTTCATAGACAAACAAATAAGTATAGGACGCAAGTTTAAGAACTACAAGTTCGGGAAACAAATAAGAACGTTAACAATCCTAGGTAAACACGGTATTTAGCCTAAAGATTAAATAGTTAATACCAGGATTAAAAAGTAAAATAACTACAAAGATCCAGCTGCAAGACGCAGAAAATAAGAAACTATAGATAAGTTTAGGACAAGAATTATTACATAGCAAGAGCAAAAGCTAGATAAGAGGTCAGCAATGCCAGGTCATATAAGGGATAGAGCACCCATATAAAGAGTTACTAATAGGCCAAGTGCAGGGACACCTAGGGTAAAGTAGTTAGATAAACTAGAATAAGAAAAGGATCTAGATATTCTAACTAGGTTCGAAAAAAAACATACCAAAGGATATTATAATATAGCAATAATAAGGTACTTTCTAACAGATAGACCATACACACTAAACCAGTTGTACGGAAAGTGGTATAGGCAGCAACACAATAATAAATGGGAAGACTTTTATATATAGCTAGATAAAAAAAGTTGTCCAAGACCAACCTATTACGGAAAAACGCATAAGTTATATTAAGGGAGTATTAATTATAATATTAAGGAACCTAGAAGAGGGATCTAGGGACTAGAGAAGTAAGCAATAAATTTTAATACCCACAACAGAGATATCAGTGGTTAGGACGATTAGGTATAGATTTAAACTTAAAAATAAAGATGAACTAAAAGTTAACCCAAGTCACCTAGCGTATTACACACTATTATAGATAGCTTATATGGATAACACCTATAACATACATAGAGCACCAAAAGATAAGAACCGGAAGTACCTAATAAGGATATATTAGGCACCCAAGGAAAGGCGGTTTAGGAACGCTAAGTATATATATAGATGGCACCCAGTAGAAGTATAAGGTTAAGGGGACTTAATACTTTAACCAGGAAGATTCCTTACGGAAGAATACCTAGACGGATAACAGTGGTAGGAGTGCCTAGAGAACACTTATCTATAGTATATAAAGGAAAAGAGACGAACTAAGTATTAGCTAAGGTTGGATTAAGTATAAGTAAAATCTAGCAGCTAACAGTCAGAAAAAGAGGAGGCGTATAGGACTAAAGGGAACCAGTATTAGAGCCTTAGACCCTTAAAGGAATTTAAGAACAACACCTAAATTTATAAGTTAAATAGCAAGATCAGCAGTTCAAAGTGTTAGTAGATAGTAGAGTAACTAGGAACCATATATCACTAAAGGTAGTAGAAAGAATAGGGTTACTATATAGACAGAAGGAACACCTATATCTACTTATAATAATTTCAGGAGATTAGATAGCCTATAAAGGAGGTATTATTAATCTTAAAATAGGACCTGTTTAGTTAACTATCAAAGGGAGACTAGTTAGAGTATCTTTTAATATCCTACCATTAGGATAGGATAAGGTGATACTAGGAATGCCTTAGTTATAGAAGTACAATCCAAAAATTAATTAGGTTATAGGTTAGGTTAATATTAAGGATACTTAATAATATAAGATATAACAGCAAACTAAGTTAGTATAGTACCAAGTAGGAGCGACATATAAAGAGACTAAGTGAGGCTTAAGTTATATACCAAAGAGATACCATAAGTATGGTAAAAAGTTATGGTTACTAGAAAGTGAAAAGCTGTTAGAGCATACAGCATAGGACTATAAAATAGAATTAGAAAAGGGAATAAGTCTAAAGTTCTTTCTAATTTATAAGCTTACTAAAACAGAGTCAGTAGCGCTTCAGGAGTTTATCCAGGAGAACTTACGCAAGGGATATATTAGACCATTATAGTCATTAGTAGGATATCCAGTACTATTCATCCCAAAGAAAAACGGAAAACTTAGGATGTGTATAGACTATAGACAGTTAAACAGCATTACTAAAAAGAATAGGTATCCTTTACCCTTAATTAGCGAAATCCAAGATAGGATAGGCAACGTAAAGATCTTTATAAAGATAGATCTGAGATAGGCGTACTATTAGATTAGGATCAAGGAGGGCGACAAATAGAAGGCAGCCTTTAGGTTAAAGGAAGGACTATATAAACCATTAGTTATATAATTTAGGCTTATAAACGCATTAGCAACGTTCTAGAAGCAAATTAGTAGCGTATTAGGAGAACACCTTAATAAGTTTATTATAGTATATCTTAACGGCATTATCATCTATTTAGAGAATAAGGAAGAACATAGAGAATACGTTAAATAGGTCTTAAGGAGACTACAGGAAGAACAGATACTAGTAGTAATTAAAAAATGCGAGTTTTTTATAAGGAAAACCGATTTCATAGGATTCATTATTAAACTAGAAAAGATTAGCATGGACCCAAATAAAGTTAAAGCTATAGTAAGTTGGTAAGAACTAGAGAATATTACACAGTTAAGGTTGTTTCTAGGGTTTTATAACTACTATAGGAGGTTTATAGCACAGTGGTTAAAAAGTATTAAGCCATTTACAAGGCTAACAAAGAAAGAGGAACCATAGGTTTAGGGTAGTAAGCAGAAGAAGCTGTTCTAAAAACTTAAAAAGTTATTTACCTAAGAACCAGTCCTCAAGATCTATCAACTAAAGTTAGAAATAGTTATTAAGACAGACGTATTAGACTTTATACTAGGAGCATACTTACTATAAAAGCACCAGGACACATGGCATCCAGTAGCGTACTACAATTAGAAGATAACACCACTAGAGTTAAACTACAACATCTACAATAAGGAATTATTAGGTATAGTTACAGCACTTAAGAAATAGAAAGCATTCTTACAAGGCATAGAGAAACCGTTTATAGTTAAGACAGACTATAAGAACCTTACAGGATTTTTAACAATAAAGGAACTCAACCAAAGATAGGTTAGATAGGCGGAAATGCTTACAGAATACCATTTCGAGATTCAGCATACTAAGGGTACAGATAATGCACAAGCAGATGCTTTAAGCAGGAAAGCTAAACTATAAAGTAATAAAAAGCCGTTAGGGGCTTTATTGCGAAAGGATTAAGACGGATTGATTAGGTATAATTATCCAAAAATCACAGTAACTAGAGAAGAACGAGTTTATAAGTCACTAGAGAGTAATTAGACACAGAAGATCTAAAAAGTATAGGTAGAGGATCTAGACTTAGAGTAATAAAAAAATAGAGAAGCAACGTATATGCCTAAGTCTATTATAGAAGAATTTGTTAAGGAATTCCATAAGGGAATAATACAAGAACACAACGGGTCTATAGGACTAGTGTTAAGACTTTAAGAGGAGTATATCATTTAAGGAATCTAGGGACTAGCGAGATAAGTTATAAAGGAATATCTAAATTGCCAAAGGAATAAACCAATAAGGTATAAGCCGTATAGAGGGCTATAACCTATTAAAGTACTAGGAAGACCATAGGAGGTTATATTATAGGACTTTATTGTTAAACTACCAAAGTTAAGAGATCCTATTACAGGATAAGATCACAACGCGATCTTAGTAATAGTGGATAAGCTTATAAAGTGGGGATACTTTATAGCGTGCACAGAAGAGATATTAGTAGAGAAAGTCGCTAGGATCTATATAAAAGAAGTGTTCACAAGATATAGAGCACTAGATAAAATCATATTAGACAGAGATCTAAGATTTATAGCAGCGTTTTAGGAAGTATTTTTGGCAGAATAAGGAGTTCGCGCAGCAACCTCCACAGTGTATTATCCGCAGATAGACGGATAAATGGAAAGACTAAACTAGATACTAGAACAGTATCTAAGGCATTATATTAATTATACATAGAATAATTAGGTATCGTTATTACCAGTTATACAGTTTGCGTACAATGCAACACTATAAGAAGGAATAGGGACATTACCATTTAAGGCGAATTATGGGTATAAACTAAGAACATCGTTGTTGCTATATTAAGCAAAGAAAACGAGCAGCACAGCTAAACAAAGAATAGAGACGCTAATAAATCTTTATACAGACCTCACGGAAACAGCCAAGCTAGTACAGCAAAGGATAAAAAGGTACTATAATGCTAAGAGATCTAAGGGACCAGATCTTAAGGAGGGAGATAAAGTGTAGCTACTATACAAAAATTTCAAGAGTTAACGACTAAGTAAGAAGTTGGACTATGTTAGACTAGGACCTTTTAAAGTTAAGCAAAGAATTTCATTGGTTACGTATAAGTTAAACCTACCAGCCAAAATGAAAATCTACCCTATACAGCACATCGCAATGCTAGAGCCAGCATACGGGAATATTAAGCCACTAGTCTATAAAGCAGATACGTACAGAGGGTAAGAAGAGGACGAATAGCAAGTTTTAAAGATCGTCAGTTATAAGGACGTTGATAATAAAACGTAGTATAAGGTAAAGTGGATAGGCTATAAAGAGACTACCTAGGAACCACTAGACAGTTTAAAGAACGCTATAGAAAAGGTATAGGAGTATCGGAAGAGAGTAGGTTAGGTAATATTAATAAGGAAGAGTCGCCAAAGAACGAATTACTTAAGGGGGACCTAAGAGGAGCAATTGCTGAGCTACTTAGAGTTGTTTCCCTTGTAGGAGGAGAGCCAGTCCTTTTATTACCTAATTTATTAAGACCCTGTTAAACTAGCTTCCACTTCTTAGAACGAACTTTCTTATAAACCTTCTTAAGATGGGTTAACCGAGTAAACGCAACCTGCTAAGACTTAAAGGAGCGACGTTAAGCCTTAAGGGCCCGAGCGGTCTCTTTAGTAGAACGGTGGAGTTTGGCGCGCGTAGTAGCCAACTTAGACTCAAGCTTCGCAGCGGCGGATTAAACATAAGACCCTATAATAAGTTACTTAGGGAACTCAAAGACTGTTAAGAGTTATAGGACGCATATACTTAGCGTTAGAGATAGAGCAAACATCGCAGGACAATTAAATGTTGGCTTTAGTGCACTCTAAGTAAGATAAGGGTTGTTAAGATAAGGGACTTGCTATTATAACACATACCAACCCCGCTTTCGCATAATAAGAACACAGAGATAACATTATCTCACTAAGTAATAGTATGGCAGCCACAGTGCGAGCACGACGTTGCGCTTATAAAGAAGAAGAAGCTTTAGGTATAATAAACAGGGATATTAACTAGACTAATTAAACGGACATTACACCTCTAGTAGACAACTTGGAGATGTTAGGAATCTTTAAGGACAAAGATAAAGAGGAGGGAGATAGTGTTATAGACGCTTTAAGTATAATATTATAACTACTTGGGGAAGAGTCGTAGGAAGCTAGTTAGTTGATATAGGCACGGTCCAGGATGGATCCGGTGGAACTATATAATAAGGAATGGTAAGCGAGTCACATAATATTATACGCAGTGTACGAGGTATACGCGGTGTACGCCTATGTATAATACATATAACACGTACCTTACGTATAAGAGAGGATTTCTTAGGAGTACGGTTGTGTATTTAAAGGACCTTAGTCCCTACCATAGATAGTTCTCTCCTTGTAGTGAATCTTAGAATACAATTGGAGTTAATCTATTGGGCAACCACTCCACCAGTTATTATTACATTGTTGATTTGTTCGTACCTACATACCTAGCCCAATAATAGGACCTACCGTAGTTCCTGCTATAAGGTTCTGTTATAGTCGCATTAAATACTTCCTAATGCTCTTATAGTACGTAGAGGTTGTTCCTTATAATAGCCTTAAATATTATACCTAATTTATGCTTGCCAGTAGCTTAATTATCTGGGTTAAATATAATTAAGTAGCCTTTTTAAGTAAAAGTCCTTACTAAAATTAGCTTAATTAACTTAAACAAAGGTATAAGCTAGACGTCTTTTAGCTTTAGGGTACCGATTTAAGCTTAGCTATATCCTATAGTAGGGACAACAATCCCATTCGCAGTACGGACCTATTATGGCGTATTCTATCTCTTTAAGTGTGTTAGGTCTAATTAGTTACTAGTAAAGTGCTTAGTTATACCTAAGTTAAGAGCCTAAGCTAGAGACGTTGTTGTAAGTATAGCACGTTTAGGGTTAGGGTTAAGGTAGATTAAATTGCTATTAAATTTTTTCTTAGCTATTGCTATATTCCCTACTTCCTTTGCCTTAGGAGCACCTTAATCTATCTTCCTAGCGTTGTTGAATCGGAATTGCTTAAGTAGGGGATAGTCTTTTTGGTAGTGACCTTTCTAATAGCATACTCTGTACTTGTCTCTTTCTGGTTATCTTGGCTCTTTGGTTACTTAAGACAATAAGCTATAGCAATAACGTAATAAGGAATGATTGAATCTACCAGCACGACCTCTGCCCCTTGTTTAACCTTAACCTTAGTTTCCCTTTCTCCCCCTAGGTTTATCTTTCCTCTTATATATAAGTGCTATATTTTATACTTATATAGGGAGAGCAGTTTCTTGCTCCTAAAGAAGGGTAATGCAGCTCTTAAGGTCTTGTTTGTCTCATAGACACTAGGTCTTTACATTCTACTACATAACATCGCTTAGGAGGGCTAAGAGAAGCTGCTCTTTAATATCGTTATTAGTAAGTGCTTAAGGCGTCAAGGCTAGATTAATCTTAAATTAATTAAGTATTTAAAGGAACTTAATAATTTATATCTTTATAGGGTTAAATATAGTGCTATAGAACTCTTTGCGGAGTCTAGAGATATAGACCTCGTTATTAGCCTTATTAAACTTCTTTATTTCTTCCCACATTCCTTAAATATTATACGCCTTTATTATTACACGCATCTCTTCCTAACGGTTGTCTCCTATCAAATTATAGATAATCTTATTTACTTCCCCTCTTCTTCTTCTTCCGTTAGCTAAATTAACTTAATTTAGGTCCTCTGTACTAGTGACAAAATCCCAGCCCTCTAATATAATTAGGGCTGCCTTATAGGTGCGCTCCTAGTCTATAAAGTTGTCTCCATTAAAAATGACGATTTTACCGGCCTTATAATTGTATATAGGTATTGTTAAGGTTAAGGTAAAGGAGGTCATTTTTAGGGTCAATTTTCAAGTCAGGAGAGGTGTCGCTACCCGGGCTCATAACCTGTTGGAATTATAAGGTTATAAGGTTACAGCGGAGGTGTCTTGAGGGTCTAATTAATGATAGAGATAACGCAGACAATGAATATTAATTGATTCGTAATGCAGTAGATGCGGTTGATGTCTATCTAGATTGACATACAGAGCTCGCTTTCGCGACGTGTCTAGAGCTTAGTCAGCATCTCTCGCTTAATTCTGACACTTAAGCCACGTAGTAATATCTCTGGCTAGGACGTAATCCTGCCTGCCTACTAGGTGCACTGAGGGTCGGAGCCTAGCTAAGGGGTAAGGTCCTTAGAGCCAGTAGTGGCTACTACGCACTACGCCCCGCGGGAGGCCAGTGGTAATATAGGGGCGTAATACCCTATAAACTGCCAGTTCCCGTTTTGCATTGCCTGTAAGGGTCTCTCTATAATAGGCCGACCGTGTCTCGCAGAACGGGTTATAGACCAGATCCCCTAGGCGACCTACTCTACCCTATTCTACTAACTAAGCTTATACACCCCCCTTTTATAAGCTGGCCTATGTCTCTAACTATAGAGTCCTTGTCCGACTAGCCCGTGTTTCCCCTACAGCCTCCCCTATATATATATGCATACGTATACGCGTTAGGTTGCGTGCACCACGCCTATTAAGACCCTCCTGTGAGTCGCCTGTGCTAGCTATATACGTAAGTTATTAAATTGGAGGATTTTTACGCTACTAAAGTAGCTTATAAGGTTTTTCCCCTAATATTATAATATACTAAGATTACGCCGACTTATTAGTAAATGCTTGCGAAAGTAAAAGAAGGTTAGAATTTTAAAAAGATCTAAGGGTTGTAGTAGGAAGAAATAACGCTAGTAGAGGTACTACAAGAATTTAAGAAAAAGGATCTAAAGTTATAAAAAGATAGTAATATAAAAAGACTTAATAGAATAAGTCTTAATTTACTAGTAAATAAATAAATAAAATAAAATAAGTATAATTATGTAAATTAATTATTATTATTAGTTCTATTTATTGCCCAATTTGGTTCCTTTTCTAGGTCTATATAGGCTTTTACCTTCTATTTATAGGAAAAATCCCTAGTAAGGGAAAAACCTAGGTATAACCTTCTAGCTAGTCTTACGCGCTCTAGCTTCGCCTAGCCTATCTACCTTTATAATATATCTGCCTTTTATACTATGCTTTTAAGGTATCTTAAAAGGTTTAAGGGGTAGTAGGAGGGTTTAGTAATTTGCATATATACTACCTTTAGCTTAGCGGGGGTATCTAGTCCCTAAGGGGCCAGAAGGGGGCATATCCTTCTATATTCTCCTATTAGATCTTATATACTATCTAGAACTACTAAAGAACTCCTTAACCTATAAGCTATTATACTGCTATATATAGGCCCCTACTTATAGAAAGTATTTAAGTAATATTATTTATACCTACCCTAGTAAATAGCTAGTCTCTTACTGTTACGGAGTAAGTATAAGCGGTAATAATATATAGCAAAGTAGATATTATTAAGCTATGTACATAAACTGCGTAATAAAGTCAAGACGTTACGAAAGGAGGGAAGGTAAGAAAACAGGGAGAAACGGTATATATTGTGAATTTGGTTGCTTAGTTAATATATACACAGAGCAAAATAGGATTTAAGTAGCGGTCCTAGCAGAACTTGACAGGATTTAGTAGACTTGGCAGAATATAGCGAAATGCGGCAGATTGCCATTAGATTACCATTTCACAGTTGGTCTCTTCTTACTATATTAATAGAAACAGGTAGATATATATAAGGTATTACAGAGGTGTTCTATAACAGTACCCCCCTTTTAAACTCAAGCCTTTATAAGATAGAGCTGTAGTAGTTCTAGGTAGAGTTTATAAAAGTCTTTTACAGCTTATATAAGTTCTATAAAGTTAACGGGTTCCTATATGGGCTTAATAAAGCCTCTCCATTTTATAAGGTATATATATTTGCATTTCCGTTTATTATACTTAATATTATTAACTCTTTTAATAAAGTACTTATCCTTATTATCTACTTTAACTAGTAGAGGAGGGTTCTAAATCTACTTAAATAGGGTATTTAATATAGGAGTAATAGGGTGGATTTTAACCGTATTAGGGAGCTTTAGTTAGTAGGTATAAGGAAAAACAACCTTTTTAACCTTATAAGGGCCGGCGTTCTTCTAATTAAGTTTCTTAATAAGTCGTTTTATATTTAAATTTCTTATATCTAGCCAGACAAAGTTACTAATTTAGTAGGCTAGTACTAGGGTTTAGTTCTTATTTGTTACGGTTTTATAGACAGATTAGGCCTATATTATTTCGTTAATAAGGAACTCTTATAGTTCTTCTATCTTCTTTATAAATTTATTTACTTCTATAGCTTATAAGGCGTAATAAGCTAGGCGAGGAATATTACTAAAGGGTTTAAAACCTATTTGTAGATTCTAGCTATAGTTAACTAAAAATAGGGAGACCTTTATAGTTTCTAAGACAGTTATTTATAATAAACTTTGTAAATAAAAACTAGTCTATCTAGTTATCCTGTAAATACAATATATATATCTAAATATACTGTTCCATTATAGCATTTATATATTCTATTTAACCATCTATATCTAGGTAGTATGCTGTAAATAACAGTACTTTAATACGGAGTTAGGTAGTTAGTTTTTTCTAAAATATAAGGACAAACTAGCTACCTCTATTAGAGATAATCATTTTAGGGAGTCTATAAAGTTTCTATATATAGCCTAGGAATAGTTAGATAACAGTAGGCGCTAATATATTAGGGCAGGCAATTAAGTGTTTTATTTTAGATAGTTAGTCTATAACTACTATAATGTTTATACAGCCTTTACTTATAAGGAGCTTAATAACAAAGTTAATTAAAATGTCCTTCTATATTTAGTCTAGAATAGGTAGTAGCTTTAAAAAGCTATTATATATCTCATATAAAGCTTTAGCTCGTTAGTAGGTATAGTAACTAAAGACATATCTTTATATTATATTATGCATATTTAGCCAGTAATATTCTTATTAGAGCAGTTCTAGGGTTTTTTCTTGGCCTAGGTAACCAGGTACTAGTAGGTTGTATATATATTTAAGGAGCTTAAGCTTAAGTTTATTATAGTTAGGTATAACTAGGCAGTTTTTATAGTACAAGCAGTCTTTATAAGCTTTATATTTACCTAGAGAAATCCTTTTAAAGCGTCTAATACCACCTTAGATTAGCTTAAACGTCTCTTAGATAAACTTATTATTTAGGTATTCATTAACTATTATCTATTTAATTAATTAATTAATTAATTAATTTAAGGACGTGCATTATAACGTCTTTAATAAAAGGGTTAAATAACTTAGGATAAAGTAGCGTTTAATTACAGTAGGTATACGCTTCTTTCTATACTAGTATATCTTATAAATATTAGGTTAGGGTATTAGGTTTTTAACCTTAAACGCCTAGGCAGTATATAATTAAGAATTAAAAACAAGATAGATATTCTAACTAGTAGGCTTAACAATAATTTAGCTGTTTTATGGTTATAAAGTACTATAGATTCTTATAGTTGCTAAGGACCTTAATTAGAAACCCAGAGCCTTCTAGTTTAAGTCGCCATTGTTTAAAATATCTAATAATAGCTAATGATTCCTTATTATAGATCTTGTAGTTATATTTAGTTAAACTTAGTTATTTTAAAAAGTATACTATAGGGTATAGTACCCCTTCTTTAGTATACTGGGATAGAATACCTCTAGTAATATAGTTAAATAAGTTAGCTTCTATAATACTCTTTTAGTTTAGGTTAAAGTGTTAGAGTATAGGTGCGGTAGTAAATATAACTTTTAGATAGATAAGGCCTTTTTATATTCCTTATTAAAGAAAAAAGCTTTATCCTTTTAGGTTAAAGCTATAAGGGGTAAAACTAGGGCAGAGAAGTTATTAATAAACCGTTAGTAGAAGTTAGCAAATCCTATAAAAGCTCTTATATTCTTAATATTCTTAGGTTCTTACTAGTTTATAATTACTTTAATCTTCTTTAGGTCTATTTATATACTATTTATAAAAATAATAAGTCCAAGGTATAGAACTTATATTTATCTATATCTAATTATAGGCTAGCTCTATATAAGGCTTTTAGGATAAGGTTAATATGTTTCTTATATTTAGCTAGGTTATTACTATATACAAGGATATTATTAATATAAACAGTATAGAAAACGTCTAGGTAAGGTTATAAGGTATTATTTATAAAGTATTAGAATAAACTTAGGGAATTTATAAGGCCAAATAGTATTACTAAATATTTAAATAGTCTATATCTAGTGCGGAATATAGTAAGCTATTTATCTCCTTTTATAGTACAGAGGCGGTTAAATATATAAATAAGGTTAAGTTTTGTATAGTAGTAAGCCATACTTAATTAGTTTAATGTTTCTTAAATTAACGGGAGCGGATACTAATTCTTAATAGTAATAACGTTAAGAGCTTAGTAGTCTATATAAAAGCGCAAACCGCCGCTAGGTTTCTTAATAAAGATTATCCCTTAGACCGGCCGCGTCCTTGGCCGCGTCCTCTCAAAAGCATAGATCAGCCTTAAGCGAGGCGATTTGACCAGTTAGATTGCTAAAATCCTTAACACCAACGCTATGCACCTTAGTGCGCGCACAGTCCACTAGCTTATGGGAGGACGCGGCCGGTCTAAGGGATAGGTGCGGTTATAGGCAAAGAGCTTACTCTAATAAATCCTTTACTAAGGTGTTTGTCTAAGTACTTCTATAGCACTTAGAGTTTGTTTTAAAACATTCTATATAAGGATCTAAATCCTAGCCGTTTTCCTTCTTTAAGTATAATCTTATAGTTATATAGTTAGTGCTTTACTAACTTATTAGCTTCCTTTTATAAAAATACTTCTAAATATTTATAGTAGTATACTAGTACTTTTATAGCGGGGTTAGTATGCTTCTTTAGTACTAGGGCCTTTTTAATATTGACTATTATAACGGCGAAGATTATATATTTAGGTTTTCTAGCAAGTTATACTAATAGGGTAGCTCTAATTATATAAATATCTAAGGTGTTAAGTAGGCTTAGGTTATCCTTAGTTTCTTATATAGTTTCTTATTTAGCTTTAGGTTTAGTATTAGGTATAGAGTTAGTATTAGATTTAGGTTTAGGTTCTTTAAGTATCCTTTTTATAATAGAATACTAGTTCTTCTAGTCCTTTTATATATTAAGCTTAAGCTTTTACTTAATTTAGGGCATAGCAGTTAGAGTTAGTTTATATAGTCTAGGATTTCTAGGTTCTTAGTAGACGTCAGTAGAAATCTTATATTAGTAGAATTTAGTAGAATTCTTAGGTTAGTAGAATTGGGTAGACTTTTTAAATATAGGGTAGATATTAATAGAAATTTTAGACTAGTAGATCCTAGTAAAATCTTTAGATTTTGGTTTAGGGTCTAAGTTATAAGTTATAAGGCACTTCTGCTTATAACAGCAGGCGTTAAATAGAAGCTTAAGGTTATTCTAATTAACAGTTACCTTATATAGCTTTATCTAGGGTTATTTAAGGATTACTAGGTAACATAGGGTAGTTATAAAAAGCCTAATTAGTTCTTTATAGTTTAGGTATTAAAGTTTTAGAAATACTATATAGGTAATACGGCCTAAGATAGTATGTTTACTATTAAATCTAAATACGTTAATATACTAGTTAAGGGGGGTTAGAGTAAAACTATTATCTTATATAAAGATCTTATTAATAAATCCTATGCTACTAGCTTCTGCGTTAATTAGGGCTTAAGTACTAGCCCGCTATTTATTCTACCAAAAATAATAATTAATTGTTATACTGCAATCCTAAGAGTTAGAGTTTATAACATTTAGAGCATTTAATAAGATCCTAAGGCAGCGCCGTCCTAAAGAGCGACTTAGCTATAAGACCTTCCTTTTAGAGGTAATTAGGGCGGGATTCCTATAGAACATTAGTTATAACTTTATCCTTATAAGTAGTGCTTATTAAATACGGGACTAGAACTAGGTAAAGATTAGGGATAGTAACTAGAGGATTAATGGGGTAAATAGTTACTAGTATTGGCTGTTTATAAATTATATTAGGGTATAGGGATAGAGCAATATTTTAAGGTGTAAGCCTTGCTTCCGCATTTAAAGTAAAGGCCTAGCTTAATGTGTTATTCTTATTTAGGGAACACTAGTAGGACGTATCCTAGGGTCTCTATATTAATATCCATAGCGTTAGGGTGCTTAGGCTAAAATAACAACTTAGTAAACGTTTATGGGGTTATTATATTATATTAAGGAGCGGACTTTAGTATTAGGCGTAGTATATTATTATACTGTTTATTAATAACGTTTATATAGGCATTAAGGGCTTCTAGTAGGTATACGCCTATTAGGGAGGCTTTTAGTTTAGTGCTTAGAGACTTAATAAAGCTGTTAATTAGTACGGAGTTATTTTAGCCTATTTCTTTTATATAATGGTTAAATTTAGAGAAGTATACTAGGAAGCCTTTTATTTCTTAAGCTATATAGTTTATCTTTCTCTAAGCAATAGCTTAGTGGTTTAGGTTACTATATATAGCTTTAAGAAGTATAACTAGACTTTATATAGAGTTTAGTTAAAGAGGTTTAATAAGATTAGCTATGTCTCCTTTTAGTTAACTTAGGGCGTAGCAGAGTTAGTTAGCTTTAGTTAGGTAGTAGTTAGTATTACTAGTTAGCTTATTTTTAAGCTAGCTTAGAAATAATTAGAGTTCTTATTGTTTACTAATAAATATTAAAGAGTCTGGTAGTTGTTTAGATTATTATAATATAGTAGTTAGTTTGGAGTAAATAGCTATTATAGGTTTAGGACTCTTGTCTCACATATTTATCTCTAAAGATAGCATTTAGTCTTAGGGCCCTAATATAGGCATTTTAAGGGTACGGATTTCTTCTTAGAGGTTCTTAATTATTTACTAATATTATGCTTCTTATTTGGCTTATTATTAAGTTAAAGTAGTTTAATTTTATGTAAGGGCGTCTATAAAGGACTTCTCTATCTCTGCTAATTATTTTTAAAGTATAGATATAATGCCAGTGACTATTATAGGGGCTTTAGGGTTGTTCTATATTTTAAAGAGTAGTATATAAGGTTAACGCAATGTAGTATTACGGAGTAAGTATAAGCGGTAATAATATATAGCGAAGTAGATATTGTTAAGCTATATATATAAACTGCGTAATAAAGTTAAGATATTATATAAGAAGAGAAGATAAGGAAATAGGGAGAAAGGGTATATATTATAAATTTGGTTATTTAGTTAATATATATACGGAGCAAAATAGGATTTAACTAGCGGTCCCGGCAGAACTTAGTAGGATTTAGTAGACTTAGTAGAATATAGCAGAATGCAGCAGAATGCCGTTAGAATGCCGTTAGATTGCTATAGATTACTATCTAAACAAGGTTTCGCAATACAGTTGCACGCGATTACGTGAGCTAAGCGAGATTAGGAAATCTACTAAATTCTACCTATAGAATAGGAGAATCAATCAAGCATTAATCAAATTAGTTACCACCCTAATACTATTATAATAGCAATACGTATTACCGAAAGTGATACTAACACTAATTAGTAATTATAGATTAGGAGATGTACTACCTATAAAGAGAGGTAAGCTTAACTAGTCCCTACTAAAGGCCTCTACCAATCTTATTTGCTAAGCAGCATTAATTAACATGTATTTAAAAAGTTAACCCCTATCTAATAGGCCCTTAATTTTTTATATACAGCCCTTAGGTGTTTAAGAAACCAACCCCTATCTAATAGGCCCTTAATTTTTTATATACAGCTCTTAGGTGTTTAAGAAACCAACCCCTATCTAATAGGCCCTTAGTTCGCGTCTATTACGCATTTTATATTACCCAGATTATATTAAGGAGCATTAGTTAACATATATTTGAAAAGTCAACCCCTATCTAATAGGTCCTTAATTCTTTATATATAGCCTTTAGGTACTTAAGGAACCGACCCCTATTTAATAGGCCCTCGGTTTACGTCTACTACGCATTTAAACTTAATAAAAGTTAAGCACTCGCGCCTATTATATATTTGTATTAATTCGCGTCTCTTATATGTTTAGAATCTAAAATTAAACTTAACGGGGGTTACAAGACGGGAATTAATATATTAGATATTAGGGTATAAGTTAAAGAAGGATAGAGGAGATAGAGTAAAGGACTTAATATATAGTTTAAAAACATTAATAAAGAAGAAATTAATAAATTTATATAGTATAAGATTATAGAATATGGATTTTATAATATAACAGATAATAACCTATAGTACCTTTATACTAGAAGTCTTTAAGAATTGCAACTAGATAACTATTTATAACCTTAAATACTTTCTTTAAGTTTATAGAGTATAGGTTAAGAAGAACAGACATATTATAGTCTTATAGTTACTCTTTAATACCCTATAAGAAGAAGAACCTATAAAATAGACTAAGCTTAATGTTATGGACGCTTTAAGTACGATATTACGACTACTTGGAGAAGAGTTAGAGGAAGCTGGTTGGTTAATAGGAGCACGGTCTAGGATAGAGCTGGTGGAACCATGTGACGAGGAATAGTAATTAAAGTTATATAATGTGCTACGTAATAAACAAGAGGAATAGGAGGAACTTATATACCTTATATACACTACGTACCTTATGTATAAGGAAGATTTCTTAGGAGTACGGATGTGTATTTAAAGGACCATAGTCCCTACATAGATAGTTCCTTTCCTTGTAGTAAATCTCAGAATATAATTAGAGTTAATCTGTTAGGTAACCACTCCGCCAGTTGTTATCTTATACTATTATATTATTGACTTCTTATTTACCTACACACCTAGCCTATTAATAAGTCTACCGTAGTTACTACTACAAGGCTCTGTTATATATTTACTACCTAGTTACGGTATTAATAAAGTCGAATAGTATGCCACCTAAAGCGTAAGTTATGACGCCGGCAAAGGCACCGGTTATGACGCTATTTATAGTAGCTATAACCTTAGGAACAGGAGGAGATACTAGTATGGAAGATACGGATTTGCAGCTAGTTACGGTGGGTTAGTTATAAGAAATGGTTAATTAAATAATAGACAACAATTAAATACTTAAAGAATAACTTAATGGAATTGGAGCAGCTAAGGTTAAGTTACTATCCATTAAGCGATTCTTAGGAGAGAAGTTAAAACTTAAGGGATTCCTTACGCAAATGCACTTTAAGGTTATATAGGAAGGGGTAAAGTTAGCAACACCTATAGATGTAACAGGCTCGTATAAATGCTTCTAAACCAAAGCTTGTAGATTGTTACCATACAAGAATACTAAGCTAAGGAGAAGAAGAAGACTAGTAGAGACTAGCAAGATATAAAAGGTCGTTAAGGCGCTAGTAGCAAGCGAGCTAATAGCAACTTGGTAGAATATGGCAGGATTTAGCAGAATGCCTAGAAAACGGCAAATTGCCTAGGAAACGGCAAAGTAGCAGGTAACGCGCTCTAGCACTATTACATTACCCCCTCCTCCTAAAAAAGCCTACCCTTAGGCTTTGTCTAAGTTTTTTATTATCATCTAAATTATTATAGTTATTTAGCCCCTCTTCCTAGCATTTAATCTAGCTGTCTAATTTGCGTAGTGGCCTAGGGAGGTCTAGGTAGGCTAGGTGGAAATCTTATAGCTTATAGGGAGAGTACTTAAAATTGGATACAGGGTACCATTCTAGATCTTCGTCATAACCTACCTAGCTCGCACGGTATTTTATGTAACAGACTACCGATACTGGCCGAGACACAAGACTGCAGCCTGGAAGGCTCCAAGACAGTGTCAGCACTACCCTCGTATATCTCGTATTTCTTACTACCTGTCTCTGTTGCCTATACCCAATCTTATGTATATATTACACCTGATTTCCATAGATTTACAATCAAGTTGCTCATTCAATTCTCCCACACTTGCACTGTTACATTTTAAGGTACTATAGTCCTTCTTAACTGCTAAGATCTCTTTAACTTCCCATTTCTTGTCCTCTGCAATCTAGATTAGTAATAGGGGGTCGTTATACTATCCAGGTAATAGGTTATCTACAGCCTTCCGCAGTCAGTCTAGAGAGAAGACAGGGTGGATCTTTATTAACTCTAGTAGCTTAACCTTAAAAGAGTACCCTACTTTCTTAGGGATCTTATAGAGGCCAGCCATTTAGTGGTCTAGCTTGTAGCTTGGCCTCTAGGTCTTCTAGTTCTTTATTAACACCTATACCTTATCTCCTACCTAGAAGTCTACCTCGCGACGGTATTAGTTTACATTAGCCTCTTTCTTCTCTTATACCTTTTTTATAATTACTTAGGCAGTCTCCTAGGCTCCATATATTCTCTTAGCGAATATTTAGGCCTCTTTATAGCTAAGGCGTTTATAGGCTGTTATAGGTCCTATAGGTCTATCCCAATTAAAGGATGTTCGTAGCTTATATCTATAGAGTAACTTAAATAGTAATATTCCTATACTATTATAAGGGAGCGTAAGCTGTATATAGTCTATTATAGGTAGTAGTCCAACCAGTTGTCTTAGTAGTAATTAATAAAGAGGCGAAGTCGCTAGTTAAGGTACTGGTTTATAATCTTGGTTTAGCTATTAGTCTAAGGGTAAAATACGGTAGAGAGCTTAATCTTAATCCTAAGGATACAACAGAATTTATCCTAGAAGTCTAATATAAATTAGGGTCCATAGTTAGAGATAATTAACTTAGAAGCGCCATGGATCTAGTAAATGTTGTTAATATATATGTAGGCCATATCTTTTGTAGTTATAGCTTTAAAGTAGGGGAGAGAAATAGCTTGCTTACTTAGTCAGTTAACTATTACAAAGGCCATATTATAGCCATATTTGTCCTTTAGGAATAATTTAAAGTTCATTATAACATGCTACTAAGGGCGTTTAGGAACTAGTAGTGGTTATAACTATCTAGGGGTTTAATCCCTAGGGGTATCTACCCATTTATAAGGATAACAATTCCTAATAAATTATTCTATATTGGATAGAAGTCCTCACCAGTAGTAGCAAGGCGCTAGTAGTTAATGGGTCTTATCTTAACTAGGGTACGCTGTAGAGACTTAATAGTGGGCTTCATAGATTAGCTCTGTTTGTAGGTTATTAACGTCTAGAACTATAAGCCATTTTTAGTATAAGAGCAGTCCGTCTTCTATTTCTAAATTAGGGTTGCTTTTTATAGCTTAGTCGCGGAGGGCTTTTAGGGATTTAGCTATGCGGTTTATGATTAGAATACAGTTAATTAGTCCCATTGGTTTATCTAGGATATCTCCTTCTATAGGCGCTAGCTTATTCTATTTAGAGCTTAGTTCTTTAAGGATATATAGGTTAAGCTATTTGGGGCGGAAGAGGGCACGTATTTAGTACTAAGCCTTTAGCTTATCCTGTAGTTCTACATCCTATTCTCTCTAGGTAAGGGTATTAACTTTAAATTTTTGCCTACTAGGGCGGTATATAATCGTAAAGAAGAATTAGGAGAGTATTTTAGCCTACCTGGCCTGTTAACTAGTAAGCTGCTTTATTATCATAAAATACTTAAGGGCTTTATAATCAGTATAAACTTTAATCTAAGAGTCTATACTTTTAAGCTCTACACGCCACTAGGACAATAATTATACAATAGCCAGCATTTCCTTGTTATATACCTTATAGTTACACTTAGCTAGAGCTATTATCTTTAAGAAAAACGCAATAGGGTACCACTTGCCATCTAGGTGTAGCTATAAGAGAACACCTACTACTACTCTATCAGACGCGTCCGTTTCTAGCATTAATTCTAGGTCTGGGTTATAGTAATAGAGAATTAGAGAGGAGATAAGTCGTTTCTTTAACTGCTTAAAGGCTTCTATATAGCTATCGTTAAAAACAAAAGGCGTGTTATTCTTAGTTAGTTGCATAAGAGGGTTAGATATAACCCTATAATTACAGATAAACTAATAATAGAAATTATAGAAGCCAAGAAAGGACTAGATGCCTTTTATAGTATAAGGAGGTTTCTAGTTACATATCGCCTCTACCTTCTTAGGGTCAACTTTAATTCCTTCCATACTAACAATAAACCTAAGGTACTTTATTCTTTTTACTCCAAATTTATATTTCTTAATATTAACTTATAGGCCTATATTCCGTAGTCTCTCTAGGACCTTTTAACGTAAACTTAGTGCTTAAGTTTATTGTCTAAGTATATAAGAATATCGTCTAGGTATACCGTGTAGAATTCATTAAGGTAACGTATTTCACGGGTGAGCTGGTCAAACGGGTGAGCTGATCACTTCAAAAACATACCAAAAAATGGAAAAATCACACTTTAATATCTTAACAACCACTTAATAATAAATTTTAATAATTTAAAT